>WNGA01003286.1_pt1 | contig 32971 bp, 32 predicted proteins | sample 5400061 | NCBI WGS metagenome assembly WNGA01 (sample SAMN13153366, study PRJNA577476) | soil metagenome | isolation source: 100 cm soil or saprolite under grassland replicate 2 | place: USA:California | collected 2016-06-15 | reverse complement strand
CCGCGGGTCGTCGGTTCGAGTCCGACCGCCGCTATCACGAACGGGCCGGGAATCATCCCTCGGCCCGTTCGCGTTTTTCTGCCCCTCGGCGCGCGCTTTCGGTGCGAAGTTCTCCTCCACAGACCCTCATCATACGCCGGGTAGTAGCGGGCAACTGGGTTGCGGTGCCAGGGGTCAATCGCGACGTGCCGGCGTGGCGGAACTGGCAGACGCGGCAACTCGTCAAGTTGCTGAGCGCAAGCTCGTGTGGGTTCGAGTCCCACCGCCGGCACGGCTACCCACCTCTCGGCTTGACGGAAGGCGATCAATGTCTTAGCATGAGACCACTTGACGAGTTGCTGCGTGGTGTTCCGCCGCGCACGAGCTGCGAGCCGGGGGTATGCTACCCCGGCTCGTTTGTTTTGGTGGCAATGCATCGTTGCGGGCGTCTTTAGAGACGCGCGTCTTGGCCGAGCCGGCGTTTTGACGCACAGAGGCAGCCGCTCTGGTCGCCCTCGCCGGGCCACGCTAGCTTAGCCCACGCGCCCGCATCTCCACCACGGCCTTGGAGCCCCATGCGCCCGGTCACCTACACGCACATCGACCGCATCCCCGCGTCGCGCGAGAAGGTCTACGCGCTGCTCACCGATACGCATCGCATCGGGGAGTGGCTGCCCGGATGTGCCGCCGTGGAGGGCACCAGTCCCTTCAAGAGAGGCGCGCGGCTCACGGCGCACTTCGGCAAACGCGTCACGGAGTTCGAGGTCGTCGATCTCAACCCCGGACACACCTTCGGATGGGTCGAGCACGGCCAGCGCAACGGCGCCAAGCTCTTCTTCCGGCTGGATCAGGCAGGGGAGGCGACCTCGATCACCATTCAAATCGTGTGGAAACCGAGGTCGATCGTGGCCTGGGTGCGCGGACACTTGTTCTCCAAGCGCAACGTCCAGCGCCAGGTGAGCAAGACCCTGGAAAACCTCCGCAAGCTGCTCGGCTGCTAGCGCAGCGGCGGCTTGTCCGAGTTGAAGATGTCCGCGAGGACCGACCAGGTCCCGTCCGGTTGGCGCCGATTCACAGTCACCCACTTCCCCGTGTCCGACACCGCGCGCGGCGCCCCCGGCGGGGTGACGGTGATCGCGTAGTGCCCCCGGACGTACGCCACATCGCCGGCCCCACCCACCTCGTCCACCGTCGCCGAGAAGGCGTTGATCGGCGGATAGCGGTTCAGCCAGGCGAGAATCGCCTCCCGCCCCACCGCCGCGGGCTCGTTGGCAGGCAGCATGCGGCCATCCGTGGCGAACAGCGCCGCCGTCCCCGCAAAGTCCTTTCGCAACGTGCGCTGCACGAAGGAGTCGGTGCTCGCCCGCAGCGCCTGCTGGTCGGCCGGCGAGAGCGGGGCGGCTCCCTGCTGACACCCAGCCGCCACGGACAGCAATAAAAGAGGAAGGATCAGCCGCACGCGCATAAGGAGGCTCCGATGTAGGGGGGAAGCCGAACCTATGCCGCGGCGGGGGGGCGTCAAGGCGCCCGCGCGCCCCTTTCCGTCCGTTCCGCCGCGCACCACATTTGGCCCCGTCGGCGCCGCAGCTCCCGGGCGCTCATCCCTAGGACCTGGTCACACTAAGCCAGAGGGGGCCGTCATGTCGTTTCGCGTTTCGGTCGTGTGCGCGGTGTCCGCGATGCTGCTCGTCCGCCCGGCGGCGGCACAACGCACCGGTACCATCGAGGTCGGGGGGTTCCTGCGCTTCACCGACTTCGACAACAGCTTGAACATCAGCAACACGCTTGGCTTCGGCGGACGCCTCGGGGTGTTCGTCGTCCCCCGCGTCTCGGTGGAGGCGGAATTCTCCACCACGTCCACCGACTCCGGGCCGAACCTCAACGTCAAACACACCCCGTTCCATCTCTTCGGCGTCTACAACCACCCCGCCGATGCCCGGGCCGACATCGTGGTCGGTATCGGCTACGTGCACAACAAGTACTCCGCCGACAACGTCCGCTCTACCGACAACGGCGTCGCCGGCCTCGTCGGGGTGCGGTACCGCTTCCGCGATTTGCTCGCCCTGCGCCTCGACGCCAACGAGGACTTCATGCCGTCCCCCGCGAACAAGAGCCCCAGCGCCTCGTTCAACGGGAACCTCGGGCTGCAGCTCGGCGTCAGCGTCCTGGTGAATCTGATGAAGAAGTGAGGAGGTGTCGCATGCGCTCTGCTTCTATTGTCTGGCTCCCGGTGGCGATCGGCTGCTCGGCTCTGCTCTTGGCCTGCGGCAAGGATTCCACAGGCCCCGTGACCCTGCAATCGCTTGCCATCGTCGACGGCGACAGCCAGACAGGTCCGGGGGGCGACGACCTCCCGGATTCGCTCCGCGTCGTCGTGACGGGGTCGAACAATCAGCCCATGGGGGGAGTGACCGTCACCTGGGCCGCGGGCGGCGCCGCCGTTTCCCCGCTCACGAGCACCACCGACGCCAACGGCAAGACCGCGGCGCGCGTGTCCCTCGGCCCCGTCGGGTCGGTGATCGTGACCGCCACCGTTGCCGGACTGGGGACGGTCGCCTTCTACGCGACCGCCGTCAATCCGTGCTCCTGGTTGCACGCCTTCGGCGTGGGCCAGAGCGTCAACGGGATCCTGCGCCAATACGATTGTCTGTCCAACGGCTTCTTTGTCGATTTGTACGACCTCCCGGTTGGGGGGGCTCAGCAGACCCTCTCGATCACGATGGTCTCGAACGCGCTCGACGCCTGGCTGGACGTGTTTACCCTGGCTGGATCATATGTCGGTTCCAACGACGACGACGCGGCGAGCACAAACTCGCGCTTCAAGGTCGTGGCGGCCGGCGGCGAGTATGTGATCGCGGCCAACTCGTTCGACCCTGGGGAGACTGGTCCGTACGTGCTCGCCGCGACGCCGACGAGTGCCTCGGAAGAGAACTGCGAGGAGGTGTGGCTGACCCGCGGCGTGACGACGGCACAGGGGCTCGCCACCACGGATTGCACGGCGGCCGGCCCCACCTACAGTGACGCGTTCATGCTCGTGCTCTATGCCGGCGAGAGTCTGGACGTGACGGAGACCACGACGGCGTTCGACGCGCTGCTCCAGCTCTACCGACTGCACGACTTCCCGCCCGCCCCGCCCAGCCTCGTAGCTTTCGACGATAGCGCCGGCGGCGGCACACACTTGACGTACACGGCGGATTCTGGCGCTGTCTATGAGTTGGTCGCGACCACCATGACCCCGGGTGGCCAGGGGGCGTACACGCTCACCCTCGCTCCACCGGTGTTCTCGGCCGCGGCCGCGACGGGGCCGCGCATGATGGCGAGCCCGGGGTTGTTCTCCAGGGTGCCGAGGCGTCACCTCAAGCGCTGAGGCCCTGCCACAGGACCGCCCGGATGTTCCGGGAGTGCTGCTCGGCGAAACGCTGGGCGCGCTGGAGCTGCGCCGCGTAGGTCGGTCGCCACTCGGGCGGCATGTGGGCGCGGAAGTACGCCGCGGTCATCACTTCGCCCCGCGGCGTGCTCCCGGTCCCGGCGCCGAACCCCACCGCCACCACGTCGCCCAAGAAGCACGTCGAGCTGCCCGTGTCCATCACGTTGGCCACGGCACACTCGAAGTGGGCGTGGCAGTCGTCGAGCACGGGCACGCCCGTGGTGCCGAGGTGATGCGGCACCTCCGCCAGTTTGTCCTGGTCGCGCCCGCTGAAGAAGCCCAGCCGGTGGATCACGTCGAATTGCCCGGTGTGCAGCAGGTGCAGGCCGAAGCGCCCGGTCTGGAAGATGAGATCGTGGCTGTAGTTGAACTTGTGGACGTAGACCGAGACCCGCGGCACCGTGGGCACGATCGAGGCGCGGATCGCGCTGTCGAGGATCATGCCGTTGCGCTTCCCATCCTTCGCTGAAGTGACGGCGACGATCGGGGACGTGAGCGCGCGCAGCAGTTGGTAGGTCTGGTCCGGGGAGAGCATACTGTAATATATGGATCGCCCGTTGGCCCAGCGTTTCCGAAACCACGTCGCGCGCGCGCGGCTGTTCCGGCGGCCGGGAGCGGCGGTCGTCGCCGTCTCCGGAGGCGCCGACTCCGTCGCGCTGCTCGATCTGCTGCACGAGGTTGCCGCGGAGATCGGCCTCACGCTCGTCGTCGCGCACGTGGATCACGGCATCCAGTCGGACAGTCGGACGGTCGGACAGTCGGTCAGGACCCTGGCGGCGAAGTACGGGTTGCCTTTCGAGCTGGGTGAGCTCCATCTCGGTCCCGACGCGACTGAGACCACCGCCCGCCGCGCGCGCTATGCGTGGCTCGCCGAGGTGCAGCGGCGACGCGAGGCGCGCTACATCGTCACCGCGCACCACCGCGACGATCAGGTCGAGACCATCCTGCTACGCGTGCTGCGCGGCAGCGGGCCGGCGGGACTGGCGGGGATCGCCGCGCGGGCGCGTGGCGGCCTGGTGCGCCCGCTGCTGCCGTTCTCGCGCGCCGAGCTCGCCGCGCACGTCGCGGCGCGCGGCCTCCCCTATCACGACGATCCCGCCAACCGCGACCCGCGGCATCTGCGCTCCTGGGTGCGCCACACGCTGCTCCCACTCCTCCACGAGCGACTCGGCCCCCGCGCGCTGGACGACGTGTTGCGACTCGGGGCGCACGCGGCCGCCGAGCGCCGCGCCTGGGACGCCGCGCTGGAACTGATGCCGGAGCTTGCACTTCACCTCGAAGATCGTGGCTTCAGTGTTGCTCGCGAGGCGCTGCGTCGCTATGATGCGACAGTCGCCGTCGCGCTCGTGCGCGCGGCCGCGCGGCGGGCAGGACTCGTACTCGGCCCCGTGCGTGCCCGCCGGCTCGTGGCGTTCGCCGTCGGTGTTTCGGGACGGCGGATGCCGCTCGGGGGCGGATGGGCGGCGGAAGCGGCTTTCGATCGGCTACGGGTGACGCGCGGGACCGCTGCCGCGCCGGACCAGGTGGTCGCGACCGCCGACCAGGGCGGGGCCCGCTTCGGGTCCTTCCAGGTGGCGTGGCGGCCGGAGCCGGCGCCGGCGCGGCTGGAGCGGGGCGGGTGGTCGACGTGGCTGCCGGCGACCGGGGGCGGGTGGGAGCTGCGGTCGCCCCGGTCCGGTGACCGGCTGATTCCGGTCGGCGGCGTGGGCCGGCGACCCCTGCGGCGGCTGTTGATGGAAGCGCGCGTGCCGCGGGGCGAGCGGGCCCGGTATCCCGTCGTGGCCCGCGGCGAAACCGTTTTATGGGTGCCGGGGATCGCCCGCGCGGCGGCCGAGATCCCGGCGCCCGGAACCCGGGCGGTACGGCTGGATGTTGTCAGGGACGGCGAGCCCGAAAACGGGCGGGACGACGCTCAAGCGGATCGTCTTTGATGAAGAGACGATCGCGCGGCGCGTGCGCGAGCTGGGCCAGGAGATCACTGCCCGCTACGCCGAGGGCGAGCTGTTGGTGCTCGGCTTGCTCAAGGGCAGCTTCATTTTCCTGAGCGACCTGGTGCGGCGCATCGACCGGCCGCTGCAGGTGGACTTCCTGGTCGCGGCGAGTTACGGCGCGGAGACGGTCTCCAGCGGCAACGTGCGCCTGGTGTACGATCCTGAAACCGAGCTCGCCGGGAAGCACATCCTCTTGGTCGAGGACATCGTGGACACGGGGCGGACCCTGAACCGGCTCGTGACACTATTAAAGGAACGGGGGCCCCGCAGCTTGGAGATTTGCGCGTTGTTGCACAAGCACGTCGCCGACCATCTGGCGCTGGAGCCGGCCTTCGTCGGCTTCGACGCCCCGCGGGCGTTCCTCGTGGGGTACGGGCTCGACCACGCCGAGAACTTCCGCCACCTGCCGTACATCGCGAGTCTGACGTAAATGGCCAACCGCCTGCCGCCGCCGCCGCGCGAATTCAGCTGGGCCCGCGTCCTGCGCACCCTGTCGTTCTGGGCGCTGGTCATCGTGGGCGCCATCGCGCTGGTGCAGTTCGCGGCCGGGCGCCGCGAGCCGACGGCCGAATTGAACTACACGCAGTTCAGCGAGCAGCTCGACTCGGGGAACATCAAGTCGCTGGAGATCGTCGGCCGCCAGGAGATCCGCGGGGACTTCCAGCGGCCGATCACCGCCCAGGGGAAGTCCGCGCCGCACTTCACCGTGATGCTGCCCTTCGAGACCGACCCCACGTGGGTGAACGGGGTGCGGTCGAAGGGCGTGGACATCACCGGCAAGGAGCCCAAGCCGGGCATCGGCGTCATCATCCTCAATCTGTGGCCGGTGATCCTCATCGGCGGGCTGATGATCTTCATGCTGCGGCAGATGCAGCAGGGCGGCAACCGCGCCTTCGCGTTCGGGAAGTCGCGGGCCAAGCTGCTCACCGGCGACACGCCCAAGATCACCTTCGCCGACGTCGCCGGCTGCGACGAGGCCAAGCAGGAGCTCGAGGAGATCATCGAGTTCCTGAAGGACCCCTTGAAGTTCCAGCGCCTCGGCGGGCGCCTCCCCAAGGGCGCCCTGCTCATCGGGCCGCCGGGCACGGGCAAGACGCTGCTCGCCAAGGCGGTGGCCGGCGAAGCGGCGCGGCCGTTCTTCTCGATGTCGGGGTCGGACTTCGTCGAGATGTTCGTCGGCGTCGGCGCGTCGCGCGTGCGCGACCTGTTCGAGCAGGGCAAGGCGCACGCGCCGTGCATCATCTTCATCGACGAGATCGACGCCGTCGGGCGCCACCGCGGCGCGGGCCTGGGTGGCGGCCACGACGAGCGCGAGCAGACCCTGAACCAGCTGCTCGTCGAAATGGACGGCTTCGAGTCGAACGACGGGGTGATCCTGCTCGCGGCCACCAACCGGCCCGACATCCTCGATCCCGCGCTGCTGCGGCCGGGTCGCTTCGACCGGCGCATCGTCGTGGACATGCCGGACGTGAAGGGGCGCGAGCAGATCCTGCGCGTGCACACCCGCAAGATTCCGCTCGCGCCCGACGTGGAGCTCGACCGCATCGCCCGGGCGACCCCGGGCCTCGCCGGCGCCGAGCTGTCCAACGTCGTCAACGAGGCCGCTCTGCTCGCCGCCCGCCGCAACAAGATGGCGGTGGACATGGCTGACTTCGAGGACGCCAAGGACAAGGTGATGCTGGGGATCGAGCGCAAGAGCATGGTGCTGACGCCCGAGGAGCGGAAGCTCACCGCGTACCACGAGGCGGGGCACGCCCTCGTGACCGTCACCGTGCCGGGCCTCGATCCGCTGCACAAGGTGACGATCGTCCCGCGCGGCCGCGCCCTCGGCATCACGTTCTCGCTGCCCGAGGAAGACCGCCACAATTACACCAAGGAGTACATTCTCGGCCGGCTCGCCACCGCGTACGGCGGCCGCGTGGCCGAGGAGCTGGTCTTCGGGGTGGAGAAGGTGACGACCGGCGCCGCGCAGGACATCCAGCAGGCCACCGAGATGGCGCGTCGCATGGTGACGCAGTTCGGCATGAGCGACGCCGTCGGGCCCATCGCCATCGGCGACCGCGAGCAGGAGATCTTCCTGGGGCGCGAGATCGTACAGCGCCGCGAAATCTCCGAGCGCACCGCCGAGCTGGTGGACGCGGAGGTCAAGCGCATCCTCGGTGCGGCCTACGAGCGCGCGCGGGAGATCATCACCGCCCGCCGCGACGTGCTCGACCGCCTGGCGCAGGCGTTGCTCGAGCGCGAGACCCTGGACCATGGAGATGTCGATCTCGTCGTGGCCGGCAAGCCGCTGCCGCCGCAGGCGCCCAGCCCCGCGCCCACTCCCACGCCCGCTCCCGACGCCGGCGCGCGCGGCAAGCCCCAGTCCGCCCGCCCCGTCCTCGGCAACCCACCCCCGGAGCCCGCCGGGGCGTGAGGGCCACCGCGCTCGCCGCGCACACACCGGAAGCGGTGCGCGCGGCGCTCGCGGCGCACGGCTGGGACGATGCGCAGCCCGCTTGGTTCGCGGCGACCGGTATGCAGCCGCTCGTCGTCCTCTTTGAAGACATCACCGAAACGGAACGCGAGGCGCTGGTGCGCTGGGCGGCGCGCGGCGGCGCCGACATTCTCACCGGCGATGGCTGGGCGCTGGTCGCCGCGGCGGCGAGTCGCCTCGCGCCGCTCGGCCGCCACGACCGCACCACCGCGGACCTCGAAGGATTGATCCCCGAACTCGTCCGCCTGTTCACGGCGTGGGTCGACCCGCCGCGCGTCTGGCGCGTCGCCGGTGCCGAGCTGGCCCTCGCCGAGCCGCTTCTCATCGGCATCCTCAACGTCACCCCCGACTCGTTCTCTGACGGCGGCCGGTTCGCCGGTGCTGACGCCGCCCTCGCGCAGGGCGAGCGGCTCAAGACGGACGGGGCGGGGCTCCTCGACGTGGGTGGCGAGTCCACGCGTCCCGGCGCGCGCGAAGTAACGGTGGCGGAGGAGATCGAGCGGGTCGTCCCGGTGATCGCCGCGCTGGTGCGCGGCGGGCTGGGGCCCGTGTCGGTCGACACCCGCAAGGCCGCCGTCGCCCGGGCGGCGCTCGAGGCCGGGGCCGCGGTCGTCAACGACGTGTCGGGGCTGGCGTACGACGCGGCGCTTGCCGGGACGGTCGCGGCCGCGGGGGCGGGGCTCATCGTCATGCACATGCGGGGCACCCCCGACACCATGGATGGCCTGGCGACCTACCGGCACGTGGCCGTGGAAGTGGCGGCGGAGCTGCGGACGGCGGCGGAGCGGGCGGAAGGGGCGGGAGTCGCGCGCGCGGCGATCGCCGTGGACCCGGGGTTCGGCTTCGCCAAGCACCCCGAGCACAACTGGCGGCTGCTCGACGAACTGGCCACGATCGCCGGGCTGGGCTATCCTGTAGTCGTGGGACCGTCGCGCAAGCGATTCCTCGGCGCCGCCACGGGGCGGCCGGTGGAGGACCGCGACCGCGCGACCGCGGCGGCATGCGCGCTCGCGTGGGAGCGCGGGGCGCGTGCCTTCCGCGTACACGACGTCGCCCTGGCCCGGGAGGCCTTGCTCGTGGCCCGCGCCACGACCCTCGCGCGATGAACCTCGACGCCTATCGCTTCCTCGCCCCCAGGCTCTGGCCCGACGCGGTCGAGATCCTCATCGTCGCGATCGCCATCTACCGCTTCCTGCTGTTCCTCGTGGGCACGCGGGCGATCCAGATCGTCGTCGGCCTGGTGATCCTGTCGATCGCCTACTTCGTGGCCGTGTTCGCGAAATTCACGATGATCAGCTTCCTGCTCGGCGTCGTGTTCACCTTCGCGCCATTCGCCGCGGTCGTCGTCTTCCAGCCCGAGCTGCGCAACGCGCTCGCCCGGTTGGGCCAGTCGCACCTGATGCGGGCGTTCTCGCGCAGCGACCGCCAGTCCGTCGCCGAGGAGATTGCGGAGGCGATGGACCGCCTGTCGCGCGCCGGCACCGGCGCCATCATCTGCGTCGAGGGCGACATTGGCCTCGAGGAATTCATCACCACCGGTGTGCCGATGGAAGCGAAGGTCTCCGCTGACCTGCTGACCACGATCTTCACGCCGTACTCGCCGCTCCACGACGGCGCCGTCCTGATCCGCGGCGACCAAATCATCGGCGCCGGGTGCGTCCTCCCGCTCACGCAGTTCAAGGTGACGGACAAGTCGCTCGGCACGCGCCACCGCGCCGCGTTGGGGATGTCCGAGGAAAGCGATGCCACCGTGCTCGTGGTGTCGGAGGAAACCTCGACGATCTCCATCGCCAGCCACGGCGTGCTGCACCGCCAGGTCTCTCCCCAGCAGGTCCGGGACCTGCTCTCCGGCGTCATCAATCACCTCGAAGGCGGGGAGCGGATCGCCGAAGCAACGCGCTGAGGCGCCGTCAGTTCCGGCGCCGGGCGTTGTTTCATCCCGGTGTTCCGCATATTTTTGACGGCTATGAGTTTTGCGGGCCTCGCCGGGCGCCTCGCCCACGTACGGGCGGAGATCGCGCAGCGGCAGGCTCGGGGTGGCTGGTCGCACCCGGTGACCATCGTCGCCGTCACCAAAGGGTTCGGCGTCGACGCGGTTGAGGCGGCGCTGGACGCGGGGCTGGCCGATATCGGCGAGAACCGCGTGCAGGAAGCGCTGGAGAAGATGGCCGCGCCGGTGGCCCCAAGCGCGACGTGGCACCTGATCGGGCACCTGCAGCGCAACAAGGCGAAGCTCGTCCCGGGGCGCTTCGCGTTGGTGCATTCGCTGGACTCGGGGGAGCTGGCGGTCGAGCTCGCGCAGCGGGCGGCCGCCGCCGGCGTCCGCCAGCGGGTGCTGCTGCAGGTGAACGTGGCGGGCGAGGCGCAGAAGAGTGGCTGCGCGCCGGTCGAAGCGCCGGCGTTGGCGAAACGTATCGCCGCCGAAGCCGCGCTCGCGCTGGAGGGGCTGATGACGCTGGCACCACTGACCGATGACACAGACGTGCAACGGCGGACCTTTCGCGGGCTCCGCGAGCTGCGCGATCAACTGAAGGAGGACGGGTTATGGGTACCGACGCTCTCGATGGGGATGTCCGCCGACTACGGTACGGCGGTCGAGGAGGGGGCAACGGTGATCCGCTTGGGTACCATGCTGTTCGGAGCGAGGACGGCGTGATCGATCCCCAGCACGAAGACAGCTTCCACCTGACGCCTCTCGACGTCCGCAAGCAGGAGTTCCGCAAGAGCCTGCGCGGCTACGAGACGATCGCCGTCGAAGACTTCCGGGAGCGGGTCGCCGACGCGCTGGAGCGCGTGATCCGCGAGCGCTCGGTGCTCGAGGAGCGCGCCGCCGCGCTCACCGATCAGCTGCGCGCCTTCCGCGAGCGCGAGAAGGCGATGAACGAAGCTCTCGTCGCCGCGCAGCAGCTGCGCGCCGACACGCGCGTCGCCGCCGAGCGCGAAGCCCAGGTGATCATCCGCGAAGCGGAAGCCGAAGCGAAGCGCCGCCTCGAAGAGGCACGGGTGGCGGAGACGGAGGCGCGCTCGCGGCTCGGTGAGGCCCAGCGCCAGTACGAGGCGTACCTCGCCGGCTTCCGCGCGCTGCTGGAGCGGCAGATCGCCGAAGTGCGCACCCTGGAGGGCAAACAGGGGTGACACCGGACGACGCGGTCCGCGCCCTGCGGGCCCGGACGGCGCTCGTCCCCGACGTAGGGCTGATCCTCGGCACCGGACTCGGGCGGCTCGCCGACGAGATCCAGATCGAGGCGAGCGTGCCGTACGCGGACATCCCCGGCTTCGTGCGCTCTACCGTGGAATCCCACACGGGTCGGCTGCTGCTGGGGACGCTCGAGGGCCGGCGCGTCGCGGCGATGCAGGGGCGCTTTCACCGCTACGAAGGCTACACGCTCGCGCAGGTCACCTGGCCGGTGCGGGTGTTGCGGGCGCTGGGCGCGGGCACGCTGATCGTCAGTAACGCCTGCGGCGGCATGCACCCGCTGTGGGACGCCGGGGACCTCGTGCTGCTCGCCGACCACATCAACTTCCTGGGTGACAACCCGCTTGTGGGTCCGAACGACGACGCCGCCGGCCCCCGGTTCCCGGACATGTCCTGTCCCTACGACGCCGAGCTGCGCGCGGCGGCGCGCGCCGTCGCGCTCGAGCGCGGCCTCGTGCTGCGCGAAGGCGTGTACGTCGCCGTCACGGGCCCGAACCTGGAGACGCGCGCGGAGTACCGCATGCTGCGCACCCTCGGCGCCGACGTGGTGGGGATGAGCACCGTGCCCGAAGTCATCGTCGCCCGCCAGCTCGGCATGCGCGTGCTGGGTCTTTCCATTATTACCGACCGCTGCCTCCCCGACGCCCTGGAGCCGGCGTCGGTGGAGCGGATCATCGCCGTCGCGCGTGGGGCCGAGCCCGCGCTCGCGACGCTGGTGCGCGGCGTCCTGGCGCGGGGCAACTGATGGCGTATCCGCCGCTCGATCCCAAGCAGAGCGTGGACGCGCTGGAGCGCCAGCTCCTCGCGACCTGGAAGCACGAGCGCCTCTTCGAGAAGCAGCGCGAGGCGACCCGCTACGGGCCGCCGTTCGTCTTCTACGAGGGACCGCCCACCGCCAACGGCCGCCCCGGCATCCACCACGTCTTCTCCCGCACCATCAAGGACCTCGTCTGCCGCTACCAGACGATGCTCGGCCACGGCGTGACCCGCATCGCCGGCTGGGACACGCACGGCCTCCCCGTCGAGATCGAGGTCGAGAAGCAGCTGCGCATCAACGGCAAGAAGGAGATCGAGGCGTACGGCGTCGAGCGCTTCAACCAGCTGTGTCGCGAGAGCGTCTTCACGTACAAGACCGACTGGGAGGCGCTCTCCGACCGCATCGCCTACTGGCTCGACTACGAACACCCCTACATCACCTACGAGCCGAAGTACATCGAATCCGTGTGGTGGCTGCTCAAGAAGCTGCACGACAAGTCGCTGCTGTACCGCGGTCACAAGGTGCTCCCGTACTGCCCCCGCTGCGGCACCGCGCTGTCGTCGCACGAGCTGGCGCTGGGGTACGACACGGTGCAGACCAACTCGGTGTTCGTGACGTTCCCCCTTGCGGACGACCCCACGCGGCAGCTCGTCGTGTGGACCACGACGCCCTGGACGCTGCTCTCCAACGTGGCGGTGGCCGTGCACCCCGACCTTGAGTACGGCGAATACGAGCTCGAGGGCGTGCGTTACATCGCCGCCGCGGCGCGGGCGGCCGACGTGAAAGTCCGCGGCACGCCGCTCACCAAGGGCGCGCGCGTCGCCGGCTACCCCGGGCGCGACCTCGTCGGCAAGCGCTACGTGCGCCCGCTCGAGGTCGTGCCGCTGCCGCAGGAAGGCCAGCGCGGCGTGATCATCGCGACTGGCTTCGTCTCCGCCGAAGAAGGGACCGGGATCGTCCACATGGCGCCCGCCTTCGGCGCCGACGACTACGCGGCGGGGCAGCAGCACGGCCTCGCGTTCGCGAATCCCGTCGCGCCCGACGGCACGTTCCAGGACACGCGCTGGCCGGAGATCAACGGCAGGCTCGTCACCGACAAGGCGACGAACCACCTCATCATCGAGCGCCTGAAGCACGACGGCCGCTGGCTCGAGACCCGCCCGCACACCCACACGTACCCGTTCTGCTGGCGCTGCGACTCGGCCCTCATCTATTACGCCCGCACGTCGTGGTTCGTGCGCACGACGGCGGTCAAGGCGCGGATGCTCGAGGTGAATCGCGAAGTCGACTGGCATCCGCCGGAGACCGGCGCCGGCCGCTTCGGTGAATGGCTCGAGAACAACATCGACTGGGCGCTGTCCCGCGACCGCTATTGGGGCACGCCGCTCAACGTGTGGGAATGCGACGTCGAGCGCGAACATCGCGAGGTCATCGGCTCCTACGAGGAGCTCGCGCAACGCTGGGGGAAGGCGCTCCCCCAGGACTTCGATCCGCATAAGCCGTACATCGACGCGTATGCCTGGCCGTGTCGTGACTGCGGCGGGATGATGCGCCGCGTGCCGGAAGTCATCGACGCGTGGTTCGACTCGGGGTCGATGCCGTACGCCCAGTGGCACTACCCGTTCGAGCATCAGGCCGACTTCAAGGCGCAGTATCCGGCCGATTACATCTGTGAAGGTGTGGACCAGACGCGCGGCTGGTTTTACTCGCTGCTCGCGATCGGCGTCACGGTGTTTGACGCCCAGGTCTACAAGCACGTGATCGTCAACGACATGCTGCTCGACGCGCAGGGCCAGAAGATGTCGAAGAGCCGCGGCAACGTCGTCAACCCGTGGCACGTGATCGAGGAGCACGGCGCCGACGCGGTGCGCCTCTATCTCCTGGGGCAGAGCCAGGTGTGGCTCCCCAAGCGGTTCGACGCGCGCCAGATCCCCGAGCTCGCCGGCGGATTCCTGAACTCGGTGCGCAACACCTACAGCTTCTTCCAGCTTTACGCCGGCGACTGGACGCCCCCCGCCGAGCCCGAGCCGCTGCCCCTCGAGAAGCGCCCCCTCGTGGATCGCTGGCTGCTGGCGCGGCTCGACCACGTCGTGGGCGTGGTGCGGCAGGCGTGGTCCGGGTACGATGTCACGGCGGGCGTGCGCGCCATCGTGGAGTTCGTCACCGACGACCTCTCCAACTGGTACGTGCGCGTCAACCGTCCGCGCTTCTGGGCGCCTGACCGCGCCGCTGACGACGCCGCGCTCGCCACGCTCGCCGAGGCGCTCGCGACCGTGGCCCGCCTGCTCGGACCGGTGACCCCGTTCCTGGCCGACTGGCTGCACCGCGCCCTGACCGGCACCTCCGTGCACCTCGCCCGCTTCCCGGTGGACCAGGGGCGGCGGGCGCCGGAGCTGCTCACGGCCATGGACGCGGTGCGGCGCCTGGCGTCCCTGGCGCGGGCGGCGCGCGAAGCCAAGAACCTGCGCGTGCGCCAGCCGGTCGCCCACCTCCGGGTGGCGGTGCCGGCGGCGGTGATGGGCCCGGTGTTGGCTGACCTGTTAGATATCTTGGTTGCCGAAGTCAACGCCAAGGCCGTGGAAGTCGTGGAATCGGACCACGAGCTCGTTTCCCTGCAGGGCAAGGCAAATTTCCGCACCCTCGGCAAGCGGTACGGCAAAGACACGCCGCGGGCGGCGGAGGCCGTGTCCCAGCTCACGGCGGACGCGCTGCGAACGTTGGAACGTGGGGAGCCCGTGCGGGCGGGGGAGTGGGAGATCCGGCCGGAGGACGTGACGGTCGAGCGGGCGGTGGCGAGCGATTGGCTCGTCGCGGCCGACGGACCGTACGTGGTCGCGCTCGACCCGCACCTGACGCCCGATCTCGTGCAGGAGGGGCTGGCCCGCGAGGTGGTGAACCGGGTGCAACGGCTCCGCAAGGAAGCCGACTACGCCTACACGACGCGGATCGAGCTCAGCATCGCGGGGGCGGAAGACGTGGTCGCCGCGACGGCGGCCTATCAGGGATATGTGGAAGGCGAGACGCTGGCGCGGCGCACCGTGCTGGGCAGCGTCTTCGACGAAGCCGACATCACGCGCGCGGTGGAGATCGAAGGACGCCAGGTGACCATCGCGCTCCGGCGACACGACGGACGAAAGGGCGGGACCCGATAATGCCGACGAAATCCAAGGCCAAAGGCGGCCTTAGCAAGAAACAGCTCCAGCACCTCGAGAAGCGATTGCTCGAGGAGCGGGCGCGCGTCATGAAGGAGCTGGGCCACTACGGCGAGTCGTTCACCTCCAGCCTGCAGGCGTCGGACGGGGACCTCTCGAGCTATTCGTTCCACATGGCCGACCAGGGCACCGATGCGATGGAGCGCGAGAAGGCGTTTCTGTTCGCCTCGCAGGAAGGACGCTACCTCTGGCACGTGAACGAGGCGCTGCGCCGCCTGTACCAGACCCCCGAGAAATTCGGCAAGTGCGAGCAGTGCGGCGAGGACATCGGCTTCGACCGGCTGGACGCGCTCCCGCACGCGCGCCTGTGCATCAAGTGCAAAGCGGAGGAGGAAGATGGGAAGCGGCGCTGACCGGCGGCTGTTCTGGGCGACGGCGGCCGGCGTCGTCGTGCTCGACATCGTCACGAAGCTCGTCGCCGTTGCGACGCTCGCCCGCCGCCCCTTGGAGCTCGTCGGCGACTACGTTGTGCTGCGGCTCGTCTACAACCGCGGCGCGGCGTTCGGCCTCGACCTGGGGGACGCGTCGCGCTGGATCTTCCTCGGCCTCGCGCTGGTGGCGCTCGTCGTGCTCGGCCTGATGGTGCGCGCCACGCGCGCCGGCGACAAGATCCGCCTGCTCGCGCTCGCGCTCGTGTGCGGCGGCGCCTTCGGCAACTTGATCGACCGCCTGCGCAGCGCCCAGGGCGTCGTGGACTTCATCGAGGTCGGGATCGGCCGCTACCGCTGGCCCACCTTCAACGTCGCCGACTCGGCGATCACCGTGGGCGCCGTCGCGCTCGCTATCTCCCTGTGGCTCGAAGGGCGGGCGCACGAACGCGCGAAGGAGGCCGGGACGGCGGCGCCGTGATCGTGTTCTGCGTCGCGGTCCCCGCGACGGAGCGCCTCGATCGCTTTCTCGCCGACCAGCTCGCCCTGTCCCGCACCCAAGCCGCCCGTCTCATCGCCGACCAGCGGGTCACCGCCGGCGGCCGGGCGCTGCGCGCCTCGGCGCTGCTCGAGCGTGGCGCGGAGGTGAGCGTCGAGTTTCCCACCGAAGCACCGCCGCGCACATACTCACCGGTCACTCCGCCGCAGGCGGGGGCAGGGCTGCGGTTCGTCTACGAGGACGAGCACCTCGCCGTCCTCGACAAGCCGGCGGGTCTCGTGGTGCATCCCGGGCCCGGCCACTGGGACGACACGCTCGTCAACGTGCTCGTCGGCCGCGGCACGCCGCTGTCGGCGGTCGGGGCGGCGGGCCGGCCCGGCATCGTACACCGGCTCGATCGTGATACGTCGGGGTTGCTGCTCGTCGCCAAGACCGACCTCGCGCATCGCCGGCTCGCGCGCGCCATCGAGCAGCGCCGGGTCGAGCGCACCTACGCGGCGCTCGCCTGGGGGCATTTCGCCAAGAGTCCGGTGGAAATCACCGCACCCATCGACCGCCATCCCGAGGACCGTAAGCGCATGACCGTGAAAGCCGGCGGCCGCCACGCGGTCACCTTCGTCGCGGTCGTCGCGCGCTTCCCCCAGACCGATCTGCTGCGCGTCACGCTCGGCACGGGGCGCACCCATCAGATCCGCGTGCACCTGGGCCACGTCGGGCACCCCGTCGTCGGCGATCGCGAGTATGCATTTGGCGGCAGTCGCCGCGTCACGGCGGCGGAGCGGCGCGACGCCGAGCGCCTCGAGGCGCTCGCCCCGCGACAGCTGCTGCACGCGGCCGCGCTCGCGTTCGCGCATCCGGTGACGGGTGCGCGGCTCGCCCTGCAGTCGGAGTGGCCCGTCGCATTGCGCCCGGCGCTGGCTGCGGCGGCCGCCGATCCCAACTTGCTTGCTGAAGCCAACCCCTTGCAGTATCTTCGCTTCTTCGCTTCAGATGGGTGACGCGCAGGTAGTTCGGCTGCTCGTGTTCCGGGTGGGAAACCTGACCTGCGCCGCCGCGGCGGAGGTCGTGCGGGAGATCCTCCCCCCGTTGAACACGACCCGGATCCCGGGGGCGCCGCCCGTCGTGGCGGGGCTGGTGAACGTCCGGGGCACTCTCGTGACGGTCGTGGACGGATGGAAGGCCCTGGGGCAGCCCGAGCCGGCCGCGCGGACTGAGGGGGGAGGGGGAGCGACGATCGTGCTCCTCCAGATCGGCGGTGGGCAGAAGACGATCGGCTTCACGGTGGACGAAGTGGTGGACATGCTGGCGGTGAACGCGGACGCGCTCGAGCCGCGGCAAGCGCTGCCGGGACTCGACCCCAAGTTGGTGCGGGCGGTGGGACGGCGGCGCGAGCAGCTCTTCATCGTGTTGGACACCGATGCGCTCCTGGGCCCCGTGTTGACGACTTAGGGAGGAGCCGTGAGCCACAGCGTGCTCGTCTGCGATGACGCGATCTTCATGCGCACGATGATCAGCGACATCCTGGCCCAGGCCGGGTTCGAGATCGTCGGCGAAGCCGAGACCGGCGTGCAGGCGGTGGACAAGTACAAGCAGCTCAAGCCCGACCTGGTGACGATGGACATCGTGATGCCCGACATGGGCGGCATCGATGCCGTCCGCGAGATCACCAAGTTCGACCCCGACGCCAAAATCCTGATGTGCAGCGCCATGGGGCAGCAGGCGCTGGTGGTCGAAGCGATCCAGGCGGGCGCCAAGGATTTCGTCGTCAAGCCCTTCCAGCCCTCGCGCGTCCTCGAGGCGGTCCAGCGCGTCCTGGGGTAGGCCGTGGACCTGTCGCAGTACGCCGAGCTGTTCCTGGCCGAGAGCCGGGAGCACTTGAGCGCCTGCAACCAGCTGCTGCTCGAATGGGAGCGCCACCCGGCCGCTCCCGAGCCGGTCGGCGGCATCTTCCGCGCGGTGCACACGGTGAAGGGGATGGCGGCGACGATGGGCTATGCCCGCGTCGCCGACCTCGCCCACCGCATGGAGAACCTCCTCGACCACCTGCGGCGTGGGGCGGCCGGGCGGCGCGCCGGCGACGACGTGCTCCAGCTGCTCTTCCGCGCCACCGACGCGCTCGAGAAAGCGACCCAGCTGTCGGCCGCCGGGCGGGAGCGCGAGGTCGACGTGGCCGGGATCGTCGCCGAGCTGGACCGCGCCGTCCAGCGCTTCGCCCCGGACACGACGCCGCGCCACGCGACCCGCCCGGTGGCGCCGGAGGCGCCGGCGCCCGTCGCGCCGCCCGCCGCGGGCCCCGGCCGGCGCGTGCGCGTGACGCTGCGCCCCGAGGCGCTGCTCAAGGGGCCGCGCGCCTTGGTCGTCTTGAAGCGCGCGCAGGGACTCGGCGTCGTGTCGCAGGTGGAACCCTCGTCGGCCGCGATCGAGGCGGATGAGTTCGAGGGCACGTTCTCCTTCTGGCTCGCCGGTCCCACGCCGGCCGACCGCGTGGTGGCGAGCCTCAAGGTCGCGGGCGACGTCGAAGCGGTGGAGGTAGAAGACGAAGCGGCGTCGGCCGTGCGGATCGACCTCGGCGCGCCCGCGGGGACGGGCGCGGGCGCGACACCGCTCGAGTCAGGCAAGGCCCGGCACATCCGGGTGGATCTGCGGCGGCTCGACACCCTGATGGACCAGATCGGCGAGCTGGTGACGGCGCGCGGGCGGCTGAACGACCTGGCGGCGGAGCGCCGCGATCCCGCGATCGACGATCTCGCGCTCCAGATCTCGCGGCTGTCGTCCGACCTCCAGGCGGAGATCATCCAGGCGCGGATGACGCCGGTGTGGCAGGTCTTCGATCGCTTCCCGCGTCTGGTCCGCGACCTGGCGCGCGAGCTCGGCAAGCCGGTGGCGTTCCGGGTCGAGGGGAAGGAGATCGAGCTCGACCGCGCCATCCTCGACGAGCTGGGCGATCCGCTGGTGCACCTGCTGCGCAACGCGGTGGATCACGGCATCGAGCCGGCGGCCGAGCGGCGGCGCGCGGGGAAAAAGCCCGAGGGCGAGATCGTGCTGGCGGCGGTGCGCGAGCGGGCCAGCGTGGCGATCAGCATCGCCGACGACGGCGGCGGCATCGATCGCGCGCGCATCCTCGCCAAGGCGAAGGCCGACGGGCTGCTCGACGCGCACGTCGAGGCGCTCACCGACGACCAGCTGCTGCGCGTGCTGGCGCGGCCGGGCTTCACGACGGCGGCGGCGGTGACCAACGTCTCCGGGCGCGGCGTGGGGATCGACGTCGCGATGACGCGGATCCGCGCGCTGGGCGGGACGATCGACATCCGCACCGAGGTGGGGAAGGGGACGACGTTCGTGCTGCGCCTCCCGGTGACGCTGGCGATCGTGCGCGCGCTGATCGCGGCCGTGGGGCGCGAGCGCTACGCGCTGCCGCTCACCTACGTCGCCGAGACGGTGGAGTTCGGCGTGGTGCCGATGACGACGGTGGAAGGGCGCGAGGCGATGGTGCTGCACGACCGCGTGGTGCCGCTCGTGCACCTGCGCCAGCTCCTGGGCGTGAACGGCGATCAGCCACCGGCGCGCCGGCCCGTCATCGTGCTGGAGATGGGCGAGCGCCGCGCGGGGGTGATCGTGGACGGCATGCTGGGGCAGCAGGAGATCGTGGTGAAAAGCTTCGACGCGCCGCGCGGCACGCTCCCGGTGTTCAGCGGTGCGACGATCATGGGGGACGGCGTCCCGGCGCTGATCCTCGACGCCGGCGGGTTGCTGTAGGGAGGGGGGGCATGGAAGACGTCCGCGACCTGAAAGAGCTGCAGATCGACGCCCTGCGCGAGGTGGCCAACATCGGGGCCGGCCACGCCGCCACGGCGCTCTCGCAGATGACCAACCGGCGCATCATGATCAGCGTGCCGCGCATCAACATCGCGCGGCTCGAGGAGGTGCCCGAGCTGCTCGGCAACCCGCAGGACGTGGTCGCGGCGGTGCTGATGCACATGCTCGGCGACCTGACGGGCCGCACGCTGCTGCTGTTCCCCGAGCGCGTGGGCCGCCGCCTCTGCGACATGCTGCTGCGCCGCGCGCCCGGCGGGACCGCCGCGTTCGACGCGATCGAGCAGTCGGCGCTCAAGGAGGCGGGCAACATCCTCTCCGGCGCCTACATGAACGCGCTGTCGGACTTCATGGGGATGCTGCTGCTGCCGTCGGTCCCGAGTCTCGTGGTGGACCTCTCGGCGGCGGTCCTCACGACGACGTACCTCAACTTCGGCCACGACCGCGACTTCGTGTTCTGCGTCGAGACGGAATTCCACATCGATGCCGAGGAGGGGCTGCGGGGGCACTTCCTGCTCCTGCCGGACCTGGCCTCGCTCAAGGCCATCTTCGACGCGATCCGCGTGACCTGACCCGTGACGGCGCCGGCGCTCTCGGAACGCGACCTCGCCGTCCTCCGGTCCTTCGCCCGCCGGATCGATGCTTCGGACGCCGGGGCGCACAACAACCTCGGGGTCCTCTACTACCAGAAGGGCCTCGTCCCCGAGGCCATCCAGGAATTCACGCGCGCGCTGGAGCTCGACCCGAAGATGCAGGTCGCCCAGCGCAACCTGGAGATCGCCTACCACCAGACCGGCTTCTACGATCGGCGCGTGGCGGAGCTCAAGGAGCGGCTGCGCGCCGCCCCCGACGAGCGCGACCCGCGCTGGGAGCTGGGCCGCGCCTACGCCATCCTCGGCCAGTACGACGAGGCGGTCGAGGAATTCGAGGAGCTCCTCGTCCACGCGCCCAAGGACGTGGCGGCGATCATCCAGCTGGGGCTCGCCGAAAAGAACCGCGGCCGCCCCGAGGTGGCGACGGAGTGGTTCCTGCGCGCCCAGGAGCTGGAGCCGACGTCGACGGTGGTGCAGTTCTACCTCGGCGAGATCTACTACAACCGCGGGCTCAACGACGCCGCCCTCGCGGCGCTGCAGCGCGCCGTCCAGCTCAACCCCGACAACGCCAACGCCCACTACCTGATGGCGTTCGTGCTCGGCGACATGGGGCGCCACCAGGACGCCCGCGGCGCCTCCAAACGCGCCATCGCGCTGAACCCGCCGCTCGCCCGCGCCCAGACCAACCTCTCCCTCGAGCGCTACAACGCCGAGCGCAAGAGCCAGCAGCAGCGGCTGCGCGAGCAGCCCGAGCCCCAGATCGCCGAGGGGAGCGCGCTGGCCCACTACAACCTGGGGCTCGCGTTCCGCCAGAAAGGCTACTACGTCGAGGCGCAGCGCGAGTACCGCCTGGCGCTCGAGCGCGGCGAGGACCGGCGCCTCGTGCTCCAGGCGATGGCCGAAGTCGACCTGCTGCGGCGCGACTTCGCCGCCGCCCTCGAGCTGTACGAGACGCTGATCCGCGAGGTCCCCGATTCCCCGAAGTTGTGGAACGAGCGCGGCGTGGTCCTGCACCAGCTGGGCCGCACCGCGGACGCCCTCGTCGCCTACCGCCAGGCGGTCGAAGTGGACCCCAAGTACGGCATCGCCTGGAACAACGTGGGCGTCGTGCTCGCTCACCAAGGCGAGACCGAGAACGCGATCGAGGCATTCCGCACGGCGCTGCGACAACAAGCGACCTTCGCCGCCGCTCGCCTCAACCTCGCGCTGCTCCTCTTCCACCTGCGACGCTTCCAGCTGTCGCTCGAGGCGTACCGCCAGGTCTTGGCCGAGAAGCAGGAGTCCGCCCCGGCGTGGAACGGCGTGGGGCTGGTGCTCGTCGAGCTGAAGCGCTTCCAGGACGCCCGCAACGCGTTCGTGCGCGCCGTCGAGGCGGACCCGAGTCACGCCGGCGCCCATTACAACCTCAGCTTCACGCTCTCGAACCTCGGCGACTTCGACGGTGCCCTCCGGGCCACGAAGCGGGCGCTCGAGCTCGACCCCTACTACGTCTCGCAGAAGTTCGTGCTCACGATCGACCTCCAGTTCGAGGAGGGGATGATCGGCGTCGTGCCGGAGATCTCGGCGGACGTGACGACGGAGACGATCGGTGGGGAGTTCGCGTTCGATCAGCGGCTCCTCGACAACATCTTCCAGGAGCTCGCCCCGCCGCCCTCGCTCGCGGCCGCCGTGTCGGAAAAGAAGCCCAAGGACGAGGCGCTCGCGCTCGCGCGCGACTACGTGAGCAAGGGACTCTTGGACCTCGCCGCGGCGGAGGCGGTCCGCGCCACGCAGCGCGGCGCCGATCGCGCCGACGCCGCCAGCCTCCTCGGCGACATCTACGCCCGCCGCGGCCTGCATGGCGAAGCGCTGGAGCGCTACCGCGAGGCGCGGACCGTGGACGCCGCTCGCACCGACGCGCGCCTGGGCGAGGTGAAGGCGCTGCTCGCGATGCAGCGCTTCGACGAAGCAGGCGGGCTCACCGAAGAGCTGCTGCAGCTCGCGCCGGAGGACGTGGAGGCCCTCGTCGCCGCGGCCCGCGCGCGCGCCGCCGCCGGCGACGCCGCCGGCGCGCTCACGGCCCTGCAGGACGCGCAGCGCCGCGCCCCGGGCCGTGCCGATCTCCACAAGCTCCAGGGCGACGTGGCCCTCAAGGTCGGCGACCGGCGCGGCGCGCTCGCCGCCTATGCCGCCGCCCTCGAGCTCGACCCGCGCTTCGTGCAGGTGTGGCTGGAGCTGGGGCGCCTGCACGAACAGAAAGAGGAATGGGAGGACGCGCAGCGCGCCTACGAGCAGGCCCTCGATCAGCTGCCCACCTTTCACGAGGCGGCGCTGGCGCTGGCGGACCTGCTGCGGCGCACCGGGCGCGCCCGAGCGGCCATCACCCGGCTCGCGGACCAGCTCGAGCAGGATCCCTACGATCTCGACGCGCTGCTGCTCCTCGGGCGGGCCCTGCTCGACGACAAGCGCACCGACGCGGCGGTCGAGGCGTTCCGGCGCGTCCTCAAGTTCGACCCCGAGCACATGGGCGCCCTGTTCCATCTCGGCGTCGCCCTGGCGCGGGTGCACCGCTACGCCGAGGCAGTGGAGGCGTGGGAGAAAGTGACACGCCTCAATCCCGGCGGGCCGTTCGCCCAGCGCGCCCGCATGCACGCGCGCACCGCGCTCGACCTGCAGCACATTTTCGCCTCGGACGCGGCCTAGTTATGGCGATCGAAGGCCCGCTCCGCGAGCTCGGCATCCACGACGTCTTCCAGCTCCTCGACCTGAGCCGGAAGACCGGGATGCTGCGCGTCACCTCCGAGCTGCGGCACAACGCCGGCACCATCTCCTTCGAGGACGGCGCTATCGTCTACGCCGAGATCCGCAGCAACCCGCACCCGCTCGGCGCGCTGCTGCTGCGCACCGGCAAGATCGCCGAAGCTGATCTGGAGCGCGCCCGGGACATGCAGTCGCGCCAGGGCGACAAGCGGCGCCTCGGCGAGATCCTCGTGGACCTGGGCGCGCTCAGCCCGCGCGAGCTGCAACGCCAGGTGCGCTTCCAGATCGAAGAAGTGGTGTTCGAGGTGATGAGCTGGCGCGAGGGCTATTTCTCCTTCACCGAAGGCCCGATCACTGAAATTCCCGCCGAGGCCTCGGTGCGCATTCCCACGGAAGCGCTCCTCATGGAAGGGGCGCGCCGCATCGACGAATGGGCCCGCATCGAAAAGCGCGTCCCGCATCTCGGCGTCGTCGCTGTGTTCGCCCCCCCGGACGAGGGGGCCCCCGGGGACCTGGACCTGCTCCCGCCGGAATGGGAGGTGCTGGCCACCATCGACGGCGCGCGCGACATCCGCGCCATCGCCCACGCGCTGGGGAAATCGGACTTCGACGTCGCCAAGACGTTGTTCGGGCTCGAGAGCGCGGGGCTCATCACCCTCGTCGATCCGGGGCAGCAGCCGCGCCCGCGCGGCGCGTCGGGGGACGCGGCCGCGCTCGTTGCGCAGGCGGAGGACGCCCTGCGGCGCCGCGACTTCGAGCGCGCCCGCGCCGCGGCCGAACAGGCCGCTGCCATTCAACCCCACGACGCGGCCGTGCATTTCGTCCTGGGGAAGATCCATCTGGGCGCCGGTCGCGCCGCCGACGCCGTCGAAGAGCTGCGCCGCGCGGAGCGCCTCGATCCGCTGCTCCCCGCCGCCTATCGCCTGTGCGGGTTCGCGATCCGCTGCTCCCCGCCGCCTATCGCCTGTGCGGGTTCGCGCTCGTCGCCGTGGGCCGCTTCGCCGAGGCGCTCGAGCAGTGGGAGCAGTGGGAGCGGCTCGCGCCGCGCGCCGAGGACGAGATGGCGCAGGCCGACGCGGTGCGCCAGGCGCGAGCCGCGGCCCAGGTGCTCGGCGCCGGAGGCGCGAACCATGGTTGACGAGGTCAAGGCGCTCTCCGCGCAGCTCGCACAGGAGCCGCAGAGCCTCGTGTTCCTGCGGCTCGGCGAGCTGCTGCGCCAGCGCCGCCAGCTCGACGCGGCCCAGCGGGTCGCGCTCAGCGGCCTGGAGCGGCATCCGCACCTGGCCGACGCGCACGACCTCTACGCGCGCATCCTCGCCGACCGCCACGACTACGAGCGCGCGTTCGACGAGTGGGACATGACGCTGCGCATCGCCCCCGAGCACACTGGAGCGATGAAGGGCCTCGCCTTCCTGTACTTCAAGGTGGGCGACCTGGCGCAGGCCGAATCGCATCTCGCGGCGGCCAAGCGCGTGACGCCCGACGACTTCACCATCGAGCAGGCCCTGGCAATGGTGCGTGGGGGGGAAGGCGGCGCCGAGCCCGCGCCGGCCGTGCGTAAAACGCCGGCCCCGCCGCCCGCGCCTGCGGAGGAGGAGGCGAAGCCGCTGGCGGAAGCCCGTGTCTTCGCCGGCCTCGAGGGGGCTGAGGAGGGCCTCCTGCTCCTCGACGCGGCGGGTCTGGTGCTGGGTGGAGGATTGCGGAGCCCGACCGGCGACGACGTGACCGCGGCGGTCGCGGCGTACCTCGCGGGCGTGTCGCAGGAGGCGGCCCGCACCGCCAAGCTGCTGGGGCTCGGTGCCTGGCGCGGCTTGTCGGCCGAGGGGCAGCGCGGGCACGTGCATCTCGTGCCGCCCAGCGGCGACTCGTTGCTCCTCGTGATGCGGGATCGATCCGTCCCGCTGGGGCGGCTGGCGATCGTGGCGCAGCGCGCGGCCCAGGCCGCGCGCCACTGGCTGGAGCGGCAGCGATGACGGCGGCGAGTTTCGGCCATGCGCTCGACCAGATCACCCGCGTGCCGGGGGTGCGCGGCGCGATGCTCGTCTCCGGCGACGACGGCCTCGTCGTCGCCGAGCACCTCATGGAAGGGATCCGCGGCCCGGCCGTGGCCGCGCTCGCCGCGAGCCTGGCCACCCGGCTGCGCCGCGCGATGGAGGCGGCGGGCGCGGGGACCGGGCAGTTCTGGCAGCTGCTCTGCGAGGGCGGCGGCCTGCTCGTCGTGCCGGGCGCCTCGGGGGGGGGGATCCTGATCGTGGCGATCACCGCGCCCGATGTGAACGCCGGGCTGGTGCGGCTCGAGCTGCTGCGGGCGGCGGAGACCGTCGCATGACCGTGCGCGCGGTGGAGTCCTGGACGCTGCAGCCGCTCACCGGCTACGTGCACGAGGCAGGGGCCCGGCTCGTGCTCCTGATGACGCCGGCGGGCCAGGTGCTGGCCCAGTTCGGCTTCACGCGCGCCGTGGACGTGATGGCTGCCGCGGCGCTGGGCGCCGCGATCATGGCCTCGACGACGGAGCTGGCGCGGCAGCTGGGCCAGCCGCCGTTCGCCGCGCTCAACCACCAGGGGCAGCGCCACGGCATCTTCCTGTCGGGTCTGACGACGGGGCGCGGGCCGCTCGTGGTGCTCGCCGTGTACGACCTCGACGTTTCGTCGCTCGGCCTGGTGCAGTTATTCTTCGAGCAGCTCGTGACCGACCTGCGGGCGGCGAGCCCGCGGGAAGGGGTTCCCAAGCAAGTGCTGGCGGCCGACTTCGAGCGCGAGCTGAACGAGAGCCTCAGCACGCTCTTCGGGAGATAACGAGTGTCCCTGGTCAACTTCACGGCGCGCGAGATCACGTGCAAGATCGTCTACTACGGCCCCGGGCGGTCGGGGAAGACGACGAACCTGCACTACGTCTACAGCCGGGTGCCGGAGACCCGCCGCGGGCGGATGGTCTCGCTCGCCACGCAGACCGATCGCACGCTGTTCTTCGATTTCCTGCCGATCGACCTGGGTCAGATCTCGGGCTTCACCACCCGCTTCCAGCTCTATACCGTGCCGGGTCAGGTCTATTACAACGCCACCCGCCGGCTGGTGCTCCAGGGCGCCGACGGTGTCGTGTTCGTCGCCGACAGCCAGGCCCGCCAGCTCGACGAGAACATCGAGAGCCTCCAGAACCTCCAGGCCAACCTCCTCGATCACGGGGTGGACATCCGCGGCATGCCGCTGGTGCTGCAGTACAACAAGCAGGACCTGCCGCGCGAGCTGATCCTCACCTCCGCCGATCTCGACGACGCGCTGAATTTTCGCAGCCTCCCCAGCTTCCCGGCCGACGCGCTGCACGGGGTGGGGGTCTTCGAGACGCTGAAGAGCATCTCGGAGCAGGTGCTGAAGCGCCTCGCGCAGGGGACGACGGCGTGACGACGACCCTCAACCCGAAGTTCACCTTCGAGACCTTCGTGGTCGGCGCGTCGAATCGGCTCGCCGTGACCGCGGCGCGGACCGTGTCCGAGAATCCGGGCTCGGCGTACAACCCGCTCTTCATTTACAGCGGCTCCGGGCTGGGGAAGACGCACCTCCTGATGGCCACCGGCGCGCAGGCGAAGAAGCTCGCGCCGGGCCTGAACATCGAGTACCTGACCCTCGATGAGTACGTCGAGGCGTTCCACGCGGCGGTCGCCGCGGGGCAGGGGGACGCGTTCCGGCGCCGCTTCCAGAACGTGGACGTGCTGCTCGTCGACGACGTGCAATTCCTGACGGGCCGCGCCGAGATGCAGGCGGAGCTGCTGCGGCTCACCGAGGCGCGGCAGGCCGAGGGCCGCCAGATCGTGCTCACCTGCGACCGCCCGCCCGCCGAGATCGCGGCGCTCGACGAGCGCCTCATCTCGCGCTTCTCGGGCGGGCTCGTCGTCGACATGGGCGTGCCCGACTACGAGACGCGGGTCGCGATTCTGCGCCGCAAGGCGGAGGAGCGGAGGGCGACCTTCCAGCCGGGCGTTCTGGAAACCGTCGCGGCGGCCGAGTTCGTCAACGTGCGCGAGCTGATGGGCGCGTTGAACCGGCTGATCGCCTATCAGGCGGTCAACGAGACGCCGATTAACGCCGAGGCTGCCAAACAGGTGCTCGGCCTCACCGCGGCCCCCGCGCCGGCGGGCGCGAAGGCTCCGGCGGGCTCCGGGGACGAGTTCGCCCAGTTCGTGAGCGACGTGACGGTGACGGTCGGCAAGGCGGTGGAGGCATGGCGGGCGCGCGTCGCCGAGGCGATTCTGCGCTGGGAAGGCGAGGGCTACCGCACCCACCGTCTCGAGGTGCTGCTCGAGCAGGACGCGCCCGCGGCCGTCGACAAAGCGATCACCGCGTTCATCAAGGACGTCGAACGCCTCAAGACCCTTGAGGCGGAGGTCGCCGCGTTCGACCCGCAGGCCGCGGGCCAGAGCATTTTCCGCGATCCCGAGCACATGCCCGAGGCCGAAGCGGCCGCGGCCCGCGTGCGCGAAGGCGCCGGGCCGCCGCCCGCGCCTTCCCCCGCGTTCCCGATGGCGCAGTTCGCGGCCGGCGAGTCGAACCAGGTGGCGATGAGCGCCGTCGACGCGGTGCTCGCGCAGCCGGGGAAGAAGTACAACCCGCTGCTGCTCGTGGGCCGCAGCGGCCTCGGCAAGACTCACCTGCTCAACGCCCTGGGGCTCGCGCTCGCGCAGCGGCCCGGGGCGATCGTCGCCTGCCTGTCTACGCAGCACTTCATCGACGAGCTCATCGCCGCGATCGACGGCAACCGCGTGGATTGGTGGCGGGCGCGCTATCGCCGCGCCACGGCGCTGCTGCTGGACGACATCCACCTCCTGGCGGGGAAGGAGCGGACGCAGGAGGAGTTGTTCAACCTCTTCAACCGGTTCCTCGACGACGAGAAGCAGCTCGTCTTCACCGCCCCCACGCCGCCCGGCGCGCTCGAGGGGATCGAGGACCGCATTGCGTCGCGGCTGGGCAGCGGCCTCGTCGCCGAGCTGACCGAGCCGGACCGCGAGGTGCGCCGGGGCGTGGCGGAGCGCCTGTTGGCGCAGCAGCAGGTGCGGGCGGATGCGGCGCTGCTCGACTACCTGGCGGACCGGCCGGCCGATTCCGTCCGTGCCCTCGCGGCGATGGTGCAGCGCGTCGTGGGCGCGGCGACGGCGCAGGAGAAGCCCCTGACCGCTGGCCTGGCGCGCGGGGAGCTGGAAGGTCAGGCGGCGGCCGGCGAGCGGCGCCGCACCTCGGGGTTCCGGACCAGCGGCATCGTCGTTTCGAGTGCGGGCGGGATCCGCAGCCGCGAGAAGATGGTGTGGGACTGGCCTGAGCCGAGCGACCGCGTACTCGAGGAGTCGCGCTGATGGCCATCAAGGGCTCGCTCAAGGAGGCCTCGCTCCCCGACGTGCTGCAGCTGCTCGCGCTGGGGCAGAAGACGGGCTGCCTCTCGATCGCCGACCGCTCGAACTTCGGGTACATCTACTTCGACAAGGGGCGGATCTGTTACGCGTCGATCGTCAACCGGCGCGACCGGCTCGGCGACATCCTCGTCAAGAACACGAAGATCACGCAAGAACAGCTGGACGCGGCGATTGCGAAGCAGAGCAAGCAGCGCGACAAGAAGCTCGGCGAATTGCTCGTCTCGATGGGCACCATCACCCAGCCCGAGCTCGAGCGGTACATGCGGGTCCAGATCGAGGAGGCGGTGTATTTCCTCTTCACCTGGACGCAGGGCTCCTTCAACTTCGAGACCGAGGTCCGTCCCGAACAGCAGGACTTCCTCGTCAACATCAACCCCGAGTCGTTGCTGCTCGAGGGCGCCCGCCGCGTGGACGAGTGGTCGCTGATCGAAAAGAAGATCCCGTCGTTCGACCTCATCTTCGTCGTGGACAAGGACCGCCTCGCGATCAGCGAGTCCACCATGACGGAGACCCAGCAGCGGCTGCTGCCGCTCCTCAACGGCTCCCGCGACATCCACCACCTCATCGAGGACTCCGGCCTCGGCGAGTTCGAGGTGGGCAAGGCCCTGTACGGGCTGATCACCGCGGGCTTCCTGCACCGCGCCGGCAAGACGGCCTCCACCGAGGACGCGCGCATGACCGACGCGCGCGTCGAGGAGCACCGTAACCTCGGCGTCGCCTTCTACAAGACCGGCATGCTCGACGAGGCGGCGCGCGAGTTTCGCCGCGTCGCGGAGCTGCGGGCCGGCGACGCCAACGCCCTGTTCTACATCGGCCTGGTGGCGCTGAAGCAGGCGCGCTGGCGCGAGGCGATGGAAGCGCTGCGCCTCGCGGCGGAGAAGGGGGGGAGCCGCCCGGCCGTGTTGCACAACCTCGCGTTCGCCTACGAGCAGCTGGGGCGCCTCGACGAAGCGGAAGCCGCGTACGGCGAAGCCGCCGCGCGCGCCCGCACCGATCCGCGCGTGTACCTGGGCTGGGGCGTCGCCGCGTTGAAGCGCGGCGATCTGGCGAGCGCCAGCGGCCGGCTCGACCGCGCCAAGGAGCTGTTCGGCGAGAAGATCCCGGCGGTGTGGTATTGGGCGCGCGCCCTGACGTTCGCGGCGGCCGGCGAGTTCGAGCCGGCCGAGGAGCTGGCGCGCGGCGCGGCGGTCGCGCACCCGGCCAGCGCCGTGCTCCGCAACAACCTCGCCGTCTTGCACGAGCTCGGGGGTGATCTGGGCCAGGCCGAAGAGCTGGTGCGCGCCGCGCTCAAGGACGAACCCTCGCAACCTCAGCTGTCCAAGAACCTGGGCGACCTCTGCTACCGCGCCTCGCGCTACGACGAGGCGTGGGAGGCCTACAGCCGGGCGGTCGAGCTTTCCCCGGATCTGGGCGACGACGTGTACTTCAAGCTCGGCAACATCGCCTACAAACGGAACGACCGCGAGCTCGCGTCCCGGCTGTGGCGGCGGGCGCTCGAGCTCAACCCGGCCCACGAGCTCGTCAAGTCCAATCTGGAAACCTTGAGTGCTCTGTCGTGACGGCGCAGCAGGACGACCCGTCGTTCAAGGCGCTCACCCAGAAAATCTCCCGCACGCGAGGGATCGGCTGCGAGGCGTATAAGGAGAAGTGTCTGAAACGGCGCATCGCGGTGCGCATGCGCGCCCGCGGCGTGCACAGCTACGACGACTACAGCCGCCTGCTCGACGAAGACGCGCACGAGTACGACCGGCTGCTCGATGCGCTCACCATCAACGTCACCAAGTTCTACCGCAACGCCGACACCTGGGCCGCGCTGCTCCGCCCCTATCTCGTCGACCTGTGGCGCGCGCGCCGGGGTCGGCTGCGGGCGTGGTCGGCGGGGTGCGCCTCGGGCGAGGAGCCGTACTCCATCGCCGTCGCGCTCGCGGAAGCGGCGCGGGCCTGCGGGGAGACCCTCCCGTTGCGCCAGGCGCGCGTCGACGCCACCGACATCGACCGCGAGAGCCTGGAGCGCGCGGCGGCCGCCACGTATCCCGAGCCGACGTTCACCGAGATGCCCCGCGAGCTGCTGCGGCGCTACTTCACGCCGGCCGCCCCGCGGAGCCCCGTCCCGGAGATCCGGCAGCTGGTGCGCGTGCTGCGCCACGACCTGACGCGCGAGCGCCCCCCCGATCCCCCGTACGACCTCATCGTCTGCCGCAACGTCGTCATTTACTTCGACCGGCCGATGCAGGAGCGGCTGTTCGTCACCTTCGCCGAGGCGCTGTCCCCCGGCGGGCTGTTGCTGCTCGGCAAAGTCGAGACGCTGTTCGGGGCGGCGCGCGAGCGGCTCGTGCTCGAGGACCCGCGCGAGCGGATCTATCGGAGGCCGGCGTGAAGCCGCGCGAGCTGATCGTAAGGGTGGCCGACTGGGCGGCGGATCGCGCCGACGCGGTGATCGTCACGCTGGGGCTGGGATCGTGTGTGGCCATCATGCTCTACGATCCCGAAGCCCAAGTCGGCGGCATGGCGCACGTGCTGCTGCCGTCCAAGAGCCTGGCGCGCGACGCCGATAACCCCGCGAAGTTTCCGGAGACCGCCGTGCCGCTCCTCACCGCGCGGCTCGGCGCCCTCGGCGGGGACCGCCGCCGGTTCATCGCCAAGCTCGCGGGGGGGGCCTCGATGTTCGCCTCGCTGATGACCCCGGGCACCCTGCAGATGGGCGAGCGCAACATCGTCGCCGCGCGCAACGCGCTGCGCCTCGCCGCGATCCCCATCCAGCGCGAAGCGGTGGGGGGCGCGCAGGGTCGGTCGATCCGCTTCCACCTCACCGACGGCCGCGTGGAGGTCCGCGCGGTGGGCCGCGATGTCGAAGTCATCTGAGGGCAAGCCGTCCGTCCTGGTCGTGGACGACAGCGCGCTGATGCGCCGCATCCTCGCCGACGTGCTCGGCGGCACCGGCGGCGACGGACCGTTCCGGGTGATCGCCACCGCGCGCGACGGGTTCGACGCCGTGCGCAAGGTCCACCAGTTCGATCCCGACGTCGTCACCATGGACCTCGAGATGCCCGAGCTCGACGGCCTCGGCGCCATCGGCTACATCATGTCGGAGTCGCCGCGGCCCATCGTCGTCGTCAGCGCCCACGCCGGGCCCGGCACCGCCGCGGCGATCCGCGCCCTGGAGCTCGGCGCCGTCGAGATCGTCGCCAAGCCCGAGAATGCGACGAAGGAGGCCCTGCGGGGCCTCGCGCCGCAGCTCCAGGAAGCGGTGCGCGCGGCGCTCGCGGCCGATATCTCGCGCGTGTCGGTGCTCGCCCGGCCGCCGGCGCCGGTGCACCACGCGCCCGAGCTGGGGCTCCGGCCCCGCGCCCGGCTCGCGGTCGCGATCGCCGCGTCCACGGGCGGCCCGCGCGCCCTCGCCGATCTCGTCCCCGCGCTGCAAACCGGCCGCGGCGCCGCCGTGCTCATCGTGCAGCACATGCCGCCGATGTTCACGCGCAGTCTCGCGGAGCGCCTCAACACGCTCAGCCGCTACCAGGTCGTCGAGGCGGACCACGGCACGCCGCTCGTAGCCGACACGGCATACGTCGCGCCGGGCGATTATCATATGCGAGTGCTCGCCGCCGAAGACGGACCCGTGATCACGCTGGAACAGGGGCCGCCGGTGTGGGGCGTGCGCCCCGCCGCCGACCCGCTGTTCCGGTCCGTGGCGGCCGTGTTCGGGGTGCGCGGCGTCGGCATCGTCCTGACGGGGATGGGCCGCGACGGCGCCGACGGCCTGCGCGCGATGCACGACGCCGGCGGCGCCGGCCTCGCCCAGGACCGCGAGTCGGCGGTCATCGCGGGCATGCCCGTCGCGGCGGTCCAGGCCGGAGGAGTGGACGTGGTGCTGCCCCTCGCCCAGATTGCCGACCGCGTGACCATCGAGCTGGTGCGGCGGGGAGGGCATCGCCCGTGAGCCGGGGGTATCTGCTGGTGCGCGCCGACGGCAAGTCGTATGGGCTGCCGGTGGCGCGCGTCCTCGAGGTCGGAGACATGGGCCAGGTGATGGACGTGCCGCGGGCACTGCCTGCCGTGCGCGGCCTGACGCCGCTGCGCGGCCGCCTGGTCCCCCTCGTGCATCTCGGCGCCCTGCTGGGCGACCGGTCGCCGCCCGCCGAGCGCGGCCGCGCCGCCGTCCTGGTGGAGCTGCGGGGCCGCTTCGTCGCGCTGGAAGTGGATGACGCCGACGAGGTCGTGCGCGAGGATCCGCTGCCGGTGCCGCGCGGCCAGTCGCTGCCGTGGGCCGCGGGTGTGGCCCGCCAACGCGGCGCCCTGGTGCCGATTCTCGACCTCGACCTCCTGGGAGACCGGATCGCATGACGAGCGGCGACGACATCCAGCTGGTCACGTTCCGCGTCGGCGGGCAGGATTTCGCCTTTAACATCTTCCAGGTGGAGCGCATCCTGCGCTATGAAGCGCCCTCGCCGTTGCCCAAGGCGCCGGATTATCTCGAGGGCGTGCTCCAGTACCACGGCAGCGCGGTCCCCCTGATCGATCTGCG
>WNGA01001771.1_pt1 | contig 33039 bp, 29 predicted proteins | sample 5400061 | NCBI WGS metagenome assembly WNGA01 (sample SAMN13153366, study PRJNA577476) | soil metagenome | isolation source: 100 cm soil or saprolite under grassland replicate 2 | place: USA:California | collected 2016-06-15 | reverse complement strand
TCATCACTACTTTCCCAGGAATTACGTTCGGAGCGCCCGGCTCAGCTTGAATCGTTCCGACGGTAGCAACCTGACGGCCGGGAATGCTCCTTGCAATGTGGTTGACTGAGTCAACTAATCTTGCTGCGGCCAGGAGCGCGTCCTTTCTCTGATTCATGGGCGTTGTTCCCGCGTGGTTGGCAAACCCAAGGGCGGTAACATTCCACAAGTTGATTCCCACGATTCCTTCGACAACACCGATATTGATTTTTTCCGCTTCCAAAATTCCACCCTGCTCGATGTGCAATTCCAGATACGCGAGAATTTCAGAAGGATTTCGTTTCGCTGATTGTAGGTTGTTGGGATCGCCACCGATGAAGCGAATTCCCTCTCCGATGGTCTTTCCACTGTGACTCTTTATCTGAAGTGCTTCCTGACTAAGTTCGCCGACGACTGCGTGGCTTCCTGTAAGTCCCCCTTCTTCATCGGAAAATACGATGACCTCCAGTGGGTGAGCGGTTAGGAAGTTTTGTTGATTCAGGATCTCGATGCATTCCAATGCGCCCAGAACTCCAACATCTCCGTCGTAGTTCCCGCCATGCGGAACAGAATCAATGTGAGAACCGAACAAAATTACCGGAAGGTCCGGATTACGCCCTTCCCTGTGGCCAATGATGTTTCCCGCCGCATCGACACGGACTTTTAGTTCTGCTTTTTCCATCAAAGATCTTATGTATTTACGACCCTCAACGTCGGCATCACTGAACGCAACGCGGCTTATTCCCCCTTCGCGGTTTGCTCCGAATGCGGAAAGGTCTTGGATTCTCTTTTCCATTCGATTCGCATCGGCACGGAAATTCTTCCAATCGGCGCCCATGCAGAAAACTGGGAGTGGGAGTACAAGGAGCAAGGAAACAATCGGTATTTCTCTCCTCATGTAGCAATTCTACAGGTGGCCAAAGCCAAATGAAAGCGAGCGTAGCGCGCGCTCGCTGGCGTGACGCTTGCACTCGTTAGGCAAGAGCGGAGTAGCTGAAAACGAACAATGCTGCGCGATCCCCGGGACATCGTCGCTCGCGCATCTGGAGGAGAACATGACGGCGGCGAAACTCCAGCTCACTGCGGACGATTGGAAGAGGATCGAATCTTTGGCGCGAAAGAGTTGAGGATTGGTTCAGGCACGCCATCGCGAATCCTGTTCATCCTGTCGATTAAAACCTCATCGCATCTCAATTCAGCGTGGCTCGCGTGATTATTTGCGAATTGTTTTCGGCTCGCCGCGACGCGGGAATATTGCACATCCGGGAACCGCGCGACCGTCCGCATCCGATTGTACTATTAGAGGGTGACGCATAATCTTATTTATGCGTCGAGGGAATCCTTCGGTAGGGCCTTTCGCCCTCGCAAACATCAAACAAGGAAGGGAATACAATAATGAAAAGGCTTCTCATGATCGCATTGATGGCAGGTGGATTGGTGTTCGTCCCCGTGCAGAGTTCTGACGCTCAAATTTCAGTCGGAATCGGGGGAGTAGGAATCGGATTTGGTTATCCGGGCTACCGGTACGGCTATTACAACTATCCGTACGGCTATGGCTATTACCCATACGGATATTACCGAACGTATCCCTACTATGGCTATTATCGGCCTTACTATGGGTACGGCGGGCACCGCTATTACCGCCACCACCGTCATCATTACTATCGCTACTAAGTTAACGTAGGATAGAGATTGTCATGAGCTGGCTCGGAAACGATTTCGAGCCAGCTCTTTTTTTGCGGAGTAAATCGAGCGCTAACCAGGCATCGTAGCCATTTACACGAGTCCCTGGTTCGCAAGACGTCGATTTCAAAAGCCGTCAGAAATTATCTCGACCTCTTGACCATTTCCTTCTTCGCGCTTACCTCAAAATTCTTCGATCGATTTCAAATGAAGACACTCACGGTTTTGATCCTCTGTTTTGGGTCGGTTGCGTTGGCCGATGACTTCAAATTGATTAACGGCAGAGAATACAAAGACGCCACGGTTAGCCGAGTCGAACCTGACGGCGTCGTGCTCAGAACCAAATCGGGCATCGCGAAGGTTTACTTCGTCGAGCTGCCTAAAGAGGAGCAGGAACGCTTTCATTACAACGCGGCGATTGCTTCTGCTTACTCTGCGCAACAAACAGTCAATCAGGTGACGACGGCCATCGCTGGTCGCGGACAGCCGGTCGAAGTGATCTCTCATGGTGCGCAGGTGGACATCAACCAACATCTGGCACTGGGCAATGTGACCGTCTTCGAATTTTATGCGGACTGGTGCGGCCCCTGTAGACGGCTCTCGCCGAGCCTGGAACAGATGGCGACTAGCGATCCGGAGATTGCGCTGCGCAAGATCGACATCGTCAACTGGAGAACACCCGTGGCGCAGCAATTCAACATCCACTCCATTCCACAGGTTAACGTTTACAATCGCGGGGGCCGCCTCGTCGGAACTGTGTTCGGCGCCGATTTCGACCAGGTCAAAGCTTACGTCGCGCAGGCGAAAACCCGCGGCTGACGGGATCATGTCGTGACCACTCACGACTGCCCACCGACGACTGACGACTGACGGCTAATTTTACTGCTTATCGAAGACCGCGACGTTCTTGAATTTCTTAGCTTTTGCAGTGGTTCCACTCGCGGTGACAGTGCGGCTCTTGCCATCGACCGAGACCACACTCTGACCCGTGGCAATGACTTTGCCGTTTTTCTTAGCGGTGAATTGTAATGTCCGATCATTCACCTTCGTGTACGAGCGCGCGTCTGAATCCGGGGTGCCTGTGACGGGATAATCTTTGCCGTCGAGCTTGCCCGACCACTCGCTATGCGCGGGTTTACCGTTCGCGTCGATGCCGTCCGTAGTCACGTTCACCTGTCCGAGCGTACTTTTGTAAACCACCGTGGTGTTTTTCAGTGTCCCGGGTGTGATCTTCGATTTGGCTTCGTTCAGCTTCCATGTGCCCATGTGTGGATCGGCGGCGAAACACAGCGCCCCTCCCAAAAAGCAAAACGCCAGAGTTAATCCAATTGTTTTTATTTTCATGTGCTTCATCGAGCCCGGATTCTCACTTCCCGTCAATGTTTTTTTCAAGCTAACAGCCAGCAAGTGAGAACCTTCCATGGATAAGGTCGAGGGAGAGGCGGCGAGGAATTAACAGCGTCGGGCTCGGCTGATTTGATTTTGGCGGAGGGAATTCGCGATCGAGATCAGCGAGATCTTAAACTTCCCTGCCAAATCACTAATTCGTTATCATTCAATTTTCCGAGCTTCTCCGAACGGCGTAGCTCGAGGTGATAACGTTTGCCATCGAATTCGAAGTCCGTGGGATCGATGATGCCTGTGCCGGTAGTCCAGGAAATCACTTTCTCAGACTTTCCCCCTGCTGACCTTGAAATCATAATAGAGAAACCCTCTCGGGTACACTGGAAGGCTTTTCCGGCGTTCGCCCACATACTCGACTGTGAAATCCGGGAACTCGATTTTCTTGCCTGCCCTGTACTTCACACGCGTTCCGTAGGAAGCGTTCTGTTCAGCATGTCCGCAGCTAACCGGCCCCAAGAAAATTAACAAACCGCTGAAGAGAAGGATGAGAGTGGAATTATTTTTCACGTACTGGAAGTCTTCGGGCTCTTTGGGAAAGACGGGAGCGATTCATCGAGCGTAACCCAGGGCAATTTATCTTCGAGCCAGATCGCTTTCTCTGGCGCGAATGGCGCCGGATCATCGAGTGAAGCAATTGTTACATCGATTGTATCTGAATCTTTGATCTCTTCGAAAAACAAGTGAGTGCCGCAACATGCGGCAAATGAGCGAAGCCGGTTCGCATGCGCGATCTTGCGCGGTTTGCCCTTTGTCACCACTAAATCTTCGCGTCGCACCGATCCCCAGGTGACGTAGGGCGCCCCGACGCTTCGCCGGCAATCTATGCAATGACAATCGCCCAGGGAAAACGGCGCGCTCTTCAGCACATAACGCGTGCCGCCGCAGACGCATCCACCAGTGATTTCCATTCTTGATTCAGCCTTTTCATTCATCTTTAGCTGTCATTCGTATCAAGCCTTTGTCGATGATTTCAAGGCGATTGACGGAAAAGATACAAAAGCGTCGGATTCTGGCAGGACGCACGCGGTGACGCAGGCGCGCACGAATCTCAAATAGCGAGCCGCTGCGTAATATCTCCGGTCATGAAACGAACAATTGTGCATTTTGTAGTCGCTCTCTGCGTTGCAAGCTTGGTCCGCGCCGATCAGACCGTCCAATCGGTTCAGCAAGCTCTCAAAGATCAAGGGTTTTACTACGGCAACGTCACTGGCGACAAGAGCGCCGAGACTACTGCCGCAGTTCGGCGTTACCAGATTCGCAGCGGCCTGCAAGTTACTGGCGAAATGGATCCAGAAACACTCCGCTCCCTCAGCATCAATTCGAATTCCGTCGCGTCGTCGCAGTCCACTTCAAAACCTGTCGTCACTCAGTCCAACAGCGTTCGTCCGGATGATAGCGCGCGGCTCAGCCAAAATGCGTCACCGAATGCGTCACCGAGCTCGCCAAGTGAACCGGATCGCCGCGTCGAAGTGAATCCGACTTTCCCCGGCGCGCTTTATCAGTCGACGTCACCCCGAATGAGCAAGCGCTTGATCATCGCGGAAGTGCAACGTCAACTGATCAGTCGCGGATATTACCAAGGTCGAATCGACGGGAGCTACAGACGGCGGACAGCGTTTGCTCTGCGCGCATTTCAATTCGGTTCGGGACTTCCGCCCACCGGTCACCTCGACGCGAGCACTCTCAACGCGCTTGGAATATCCGATGCGAACTTGGCGTACATGGAGCCAACGACTCGCCATTATGAAACCTGGGCACCGGTCATGAAGTTCAAGCACGGCAAGTGGAAAGTGAAATGGAAAAAGTATCATGGGGAGGATCGCGACGAGCTCGCTGGCGAAGATCGAGGGGAAAATAGCAATGAGCAGGGTCACGGCCCCGATGAGGACTAGTTAGCCGGCGAGATGCAGTTTGTACAACTTAAAATCAGTTCGGCCCCTGATTTCTGGCTCACTCGTTTTCGATTCCAGAGCGGCTTTCAAGGCTTGAGAGATTCGCCTCTCCCTTACCAAGGGAGAGGGTAGGGTGAGGGTTGGCAGCTTTGTGCAGTTTTTGAACCCCTCACCTTGATCCTCTCCCCCTTGAATAGGGGAGAGGCGATCGTGACAGCGATGGTTATTTAGAGCGCGCTAAGAGGCCTTGTCGTAAACTGCGATGTTCTTGAATTTTTTACCTTTCGGGTTCGTCCCGGTGATAGTGGACGTGCGGGTTTTGCCATCGGCAGATACTTCGCTGCGAGCAGTGACGATTACCTTTCCGTTTTTCTTAACAGTCACTTCCAGGGTCCCGTCATTCAGTTTTCTGTAGGCTCGCGTGTCGGCGCTCGGATCGCCGGTCACACGGTAATCTTTTCCGTCGAACTTGCCCGACCACTCGACGTGGATGGGTTTGCCGTTCGCGTCGGCACCGTCCGCCGTCACTTTGATGTTCCCGAGCGTGCTTTTAAAGGTGACGGTGTTGAATTTCGTTGTCCCGGGCGTCATCTTCGATTTCGCCTCGTTCAGCTTCCAAGTACCTATCTGCGGATCGGCGGCCAGACAGGCTGACCATCCCAGGAAGCAAAACATTAGAGTTAATCCGATTGTTTTAGTCTTCATTTGCTCGATCGAATCGGGATTCTCGTTTTTCGTCAATAATTTTCGCGTCGGCTCAGTGCGGTTTACCCGAAGCAGCCAAGTTGCGGTCGAAGAATTCGGCGGTTGCGCGGTAGGCGCGCACCCAATCGCTCCAACGGAGCAGATCGTGAATCTCGTCCGGCATGATCAGCTCTTCGAATGTGATATTCTGCGTCCGCAGCTTTTCGACCAAATCAGTGGTCTGCTGGAAGGGCACGTTGCGATCGTCATCGCCGTGGATCAGCAGCACAGGAGAGCGCCACGTCGCGACGCTTGCGACTGGCGATGATTTGAAGGCGAGCGTACGGGCTTCTTTCATGTCTGGCGCAGCGTCGGGATTCTCAGCCCACAGCGGCAGGAAATCCGCCCAGTCGTGCACCCCGTGGAAATCGACGCCGGCTTTGAAAATGTCGGAGTTGCGCGCCAGGCCCATCGCGGTGAGGAACCCGCCATACGATCCGCCCCAGAGCCCGATCCGCTGCGGGTCCACGTTGTCGAGCGTTTGCAAAAATTTCGCGCCCGCGACCACATCCTGATATTCCGCCGCACCGCGCCAGACCGAGTTCGGCGGCTCGCGAAACGCGCGCCCGTACATGATGCCGAGCCGGTAATTGACCGAGAGCACGGTGTATCCTTTGCTAGCCAGATATTGATTCTGCGCGTAGGCGTTGTGGTAATACTGCATGTAATGAAAGCCGAGCATCATCTGCCGGATGGGCCCGCCGTGAGTGAAGATTAGAGCGGGCCCGCGTTGCTTGTTTTTCGGCGCGAATAACTGCCCGTGAATTTCGCGGCCGTCCTCGCTCTTGAACACTACCTGCCTGGGCGTGACTAACTGGGCCTGCGGGAACTCAGCCGGAATCGCATTCTTGGCGATCAACTCGCGCCCGCTACTCGTAATCCGATAGGGCATGGCTGGCGAAGTTGCTGTTGAGCCGAGACACAACACCGTTTTTCCGTCGCTCGTCTCGACCGGGCTCCATTCGATTGTCTCGCCGCGCGTGAGCGCCTGCGGCTCGCCGCCCGTCGCGCTCACGCGCCAGATATGCCGGCGGTCAACGTCGTTTTGGTTCGAGCTGTAAAGGATGCTCTGCTTGTCCGCGCTCAGTGCCACGTCCTCGACGTCGAAATCGCCCGGCGTGAGCAACTGCGGCGCGCCGCCTTCCATCGCGATCGAGTAGAGATGATTCCGCCCGTCTTTCTCGCTCGCGAAAATGATCCGACCGGCAGTCGTGAATTGCAGCGATGAGAATGCAAACAGCGACAGCGAATCTTCCATCGCGTTGCCGCTGCGAAACAACTCGCGGGCTTCACCACTTTTCGCGTCGGCAATCCAAAGGGCCCACGGCCGCGGGAACTCAGGAATGAGCGGGCGTTTAGACTCGAGCCCAGGCTGGCGAATGAACGCCACCTGTTGACTATCTGGCGACCACACCAGACCTGCGTCGCGGTTCGTCGTCGGCGCGAGATAAATGATCTTCTTCGGTGCCAGCTCGAGCACTGCGATATAAGAATGGTCCTTGCGGTTCGAGCGAAAGGCGATCCGCTTTCCATCCTGCGACCAGCGGGGCATGTCGCTTTCACCTGGTAACTCCTCAAGCTGCTCGGGCTTTTTTTTGGCGTCGATCGGCGCGACCCAGAGATGCTTCTTCGCCGGCCAGACAACATTCTTCCCGTCCGGCGAAATCTGCAGGTCCTCGCACTCCTCCTTGTCGCACCCGATATCTCCGAGCAATCGCGGCTGGCCGCCGTTGACATCCACGGCCCATGCCTGCTGCTTGGGAATTTTTGTCAGGGTTTGCGGATTTGCCGAGGTGCCGGCTTTGTTTACCTCGCTCCCGCGCGCGTACACGACCGTTTTGCCGTTCGGCGACAGCCGCACGCTCGCGATCGGTTCGCCATCATCGCCTTTGTAATGGGTGACCTGATGTGGCACAAAATCCGGCGCATCTGCCACCCAGATGTTGCGCTCGCCTTTGTTGTCAAACACCCAGGCCACGCGCGGCGCATGCGACGCACTCGTGAGACCGGAGGGAAATGGCGCGCTCAGCACCTGCTCGACGGTGAACCCTTCAGCAAGACAGGCGACCGGCAGCAATACGCAGCCGAGGATAGCAACAAGAGAGTGGAATGAGATTTTCAACGCTCTCGCGCATTATCGCGGCTGAACCGTCGCGCGTCGACTGGATTTGCCTGCCGGTCTGGTGGACGCTGCGCAGCGTGAATCACTATCAGCTCGACGTATTTGCTCGAGCGGAGCACGCTGTAGGAATGAAGCCGTTCTCGAACTTCGTCAGTCTTCATCCTTACTTCAAAGCGCATCCGGGGAAAGTTGAAGCAGCCAAAGCGATCTTTTCGCTGTTCGTCGAGAAAACTGCAATGGAGAAAGACAACCTTTTCTACAGCTTCACTGTTAACGGCGACGAAGTCTTCTGTCGTGAAGCGTACGGAAGCGCGGAGGGCCTTCTCGCTCATCTGGAGAACGTCAGCGCGCCGTTGGCGGAGATGCTCAAAGTGGCGGAGCTTATCCGCGTTGAAGTGCACGGCCCTGCTGAGGAACTCGAAAAGTTGAAAGCACCGCTGGCACATCTCAATCCAGCGTGGTTCGTGCTGGAAGCGAGTTGATGGTTGAGAGTTGATTGTTGAGAGACAAACGACTCCTCACCCTCATCCTCTCCTCGGACGAGGAGGAGAGGAGACGAAGGGCGCTCGCGCGCATTTGAATCCCGCGCGGGTTTACGCTCGAAGCGAGCGTGAACAAATGAGTGACCAGTGATTGGTGATCAGTGGTCAGTTGCTCGAATTACAACGTCGGCAAATCCTGCTTTGATTTCGGAGGTGGAAATTCCCGATCGAGTTCAGCGAGATCCTCTTTGGTCAATTTGATTTCGACTGATCGCGCATTGTCGCGAATGTGATTCTTGTCACTCGCTTTTGGAATCGCGATCACGTTCGGCTGACGCAGCACCCAGGCGAGCGCAATCTGTGCGGCAGTGGCATCGTGGCCTTTTGCAATCTTCTTTAGGGTAGCGTTCTCGAGCAGGCCGCGGCCGTGGCCGACCGGAGAGTAGGACATCACAGGAATGTATGATGTTTGAGGTTTGATGTTTGAAGTAAGAAAAGGCAGAAGATCGAATTCGATCTGCCGATTTTCGAGGTTATAGAGAACCTGATTCGTGGTAGGGGCGATTGATCTCCATCGCCTGCAGATGTCGCGCAATTCTTTCATGTCATCGAGATCGAAGTTTGAGACGCCCCAACGTTTGATTTTTCCGGTGGAACGCAGCTTTTCGAATGTTTCTACTGTTTCTTCGAGCGGCGGTGTCTTTTCGCGCCAGTGCAATAGGTAAAGATCGATTGTATCGATGCGGAGGCGTTTGAGACTGCTCTCGCAGGCTTTTGGCAATTTCGTGCGCGACGCGTTGTGCGGATACGCTTTGGTGACGATAAACACGCGCTCGCGCTGACCCTCGATTGCATCTCCCACTACTTTTTCAGCCCCGCCGTCTCCGTACATCTCCGCGGTATCGATCAGCGTCATACCGAGATCAATTCCCAAACGCAACGCCGCGACTTCATCAGCGTGCGCGCTTTTCTTTTCGCCCATGCTCCACGTGCCCTGACCCAGCACGGGAACGCGCTCGCCATCTGGCAATTGCAACGTCTTCATACACTTCAATCGAATCTGGAAACCAGGAGGAAGACTTTTCTATCCACAGATGGCACAGATTTTCGCGGATTCGAATTTCGTGCTTACATCAAATATCGAACATCAAACACCAAAGATTAGACATCAGTACGACGTCGTCATCCTGGGAGCGGGTCACAACGGGCTGGTAACTGCGAGTTATCTGGGGCGCGCTGGGTTGAGTGTGCTGTTACTGGAAAAAAATGATTACATCGGCGGAGCGACCACTTCGCAAAGATTATTCCCGGATTATGACGCGCAGCTGTCGCGGTATGCCTATCTGGTCAGCCTTTTTCCTCAGAAAATCATCCGCGACCTCGGTCTGAATCTCGAGCTGCGCAGGCGCGTGATTGCGTCGTGTACGCCGTATGTGAACAACGGTCAGCACGGCGCTTTGGTTTTGAGCAACTTGGAGGAGGATGTGAGTCGAAAATCGATTGTCGATCTGACGGGAAGCGACGCCGAATTCGAGGGCATGAAAAAGTTCTACAATTTACCGCGCGTTTTTGCCGAGCAGGTTTGGGACTCGATGCTTGCGCCGCTGGTCGCGAAAGAGGAAATGGCGCGCCGGTTTAATGTTGACGCAATCTCGCGCGAGGCGTGGCGCAGTTTGGTTGACGAACCGCTCGGGAGCGCGATCGAGCGTTATCTGCGAAACGATCTCGTGCGCGGCCTTGTCTTCACCGATGCGAAGATTGGCGTGTTTACATATCCGCACGATCCCTCGCTCGTGCAGAACCGCTGTTTCCTTTACCATCTCATCGGAAACAAGACGGGTGAATGGAAGGTGCCGGTCGGCGGGATGGGCGCTGTATCCTCCGAGCTGGAACGCGCAGCACGTAAATCAGGCGCCGAACTACTCACAAATGTCGATGTTCACACGTTGAACGTGACTGGCAAAACGCGCAGCGTCGAATTCCGCGTCGATGGTAAACGCCACGCCGTCGAGGCGCGCTTTTTATTGGTGAACTTTGGCCGGAACGTCCTGGCAAAATATACGGGCAGATTATTTCAACCGGATCGCACCGACGAAGGGTCTGTGTTTAAGATAAATATGCTCCTGCGTCGATTGCCCAAGCTGAAGGCGAAAAAATATCCGGCGACGGAGGCGTTTTGCGGGACCTTCCACAGCGACCAAGGCTATGAGCAAATGAATGTCAGTTACGACCGGGCCGCTGAAGGCCGATTGCCTGAGAAGACGCCGTGCGAGGTGTATTGTCACACGCTGACCGACGACAGCATTCTCGAGCCGGGCCTGCGAGAGAAAGGATTTCACACGATGACGCTATTCGGGCTCGATGCGCCGTGGAGCTTGTTCGCCAGAGACAACGAAAACATGCGGCGCGAGGCGGAGAAAAGATTTCTCGAAAGCGTAAATCGGTGGCTGGAAGAGCCGATTGAAGATTGTCTCGCCATGGCGCGCGATGGCCGCCCTTGCATTGAAAGCAAAAGCCCAGTCGATATCGAGGATGCGCTTGGGATGTATCGTGGGAACATTTTTCAAAACGCGCCGACGTGGCCCTTTGCCGAACGCAGAGAGCACGTGGGCACTTGGGGCGTGGAGACTGAATACGAAAATGTGTTTCTCTGCGGATCGAGCGCGCTACGCGGCGGCGCCGTTAGCGGGATTCCCGGACATAACGCGGCGATGAAGGTGCTGGAGAAAATCAAAGGGTAAGGACTCGCACTGCGATGTGTCGCCGCGGTGGGCGCAACGCGCCGTCGCTAACTCCGGGCGGTAAACGCATTCACTTCCTTTGCGAATCTATGGATGCTAATCGGAGCAGGTCCCGGTGCATAACGCAAAGCGATGTACGTTTCGGTGATCTGGCGAACACGCTCGGACTGGTTAGGCAACGATTGAACGGCCCGTGTTGCGAAATCCCATGGGCCCTCCCATGGATCGCGTGGCACCCCGATGTGGGCGAGCTTCTGACAAAAGCGTGCATACAACGCCTGAACCCGATCGGCGCGAGGCCGCGTCCGCAATTGCATCCACCCAGCATAAGTGATTAGCAGGGCAACGATGACAATCAGCACCTGCATGACGAGCGGGAGAGGGCCGCTATTGGTCAGTCCCAGCGAAGTTAGCAACACGTCCTGGACGTCGGCATCGAAACCCAGGACGCGAGTGTCCCACTGATAGTTGAGAGCTTCCCATATGGACCGAACCCGGTTGACGAGCGCCAACCGCGCCAACTGCGTGACGAACGCGCTCCGGCCAGTGACCATTTCTCCGGAGGCGACACGGCCGGCTAAAAACGAGCTGAGATCCAGACTCGCTCGGCCCGGAGCCACCGCGGTGGTTGGATCGATTCGCGTCCATCCGCTCCCCGGAATCCAGACTTCGCACCAGGCATGAGTGTCGGCCTGGCGCACGAGAAAGAATCCGCCCAAGTCATTGTATTCGCCGCCCAGATAACCGACCACGACCCGCGCCGGAATTCCTGCCAACCGCATCAGGGTGGCGAAACTGGCAGCGTAATGTTCGCAAAAGCCGGTTCGACGGTGAAAGAGAAATTCCTCCAGGTCGTTCTTAGTGTATTCGCCAGGTGATAATGAATAACGAAATCCTTGCGTCCGAAAAAACTGGAGGGCGCTGTTCACGATCGTTCGCGGCTCGGAATCTTGTGCGGCCAAGGATGCTGCCAACTCACGCACCGCAGGACTAACAGATGCGGGCAGCTGAAGCGCTTCCTGGCGTTCGTAAGCATCGAGTTCCTTTACTATCGGTTCGGTGGATGAGAGCACTTCATAGCGGCGCGCTTTTCGAATCGGCTGAACGCTGTACAGATAGTTGCCGCGCGCGAGCATTGCGCCGGAAGGGATTCCAAAGGGGCGATCCAGCGCAAACATCCAACGCGCCCCATGCGGTGCGATGGTAATTCGCTGGCGAATCGCTTTCTCGCTCGCGGGATATCGGCGAGACAAATCCGACATGGAGGCAGGCGCATAAGGCGCTCGCCATTCCATGCCGTCGCAATGCCACATGACCAGCCCCCGCCAATACATCGGACCGGGTGGCCCTGTCCTGCGATCGGGAAACTCCGCGCGAAAAGCGATTTCCGACGAATTCGCAAGCGCCACGATGCCGCCGGGAGAAAGTCGATCAGAAAAACCGGTCATCGCCGAGTGAAGATCGCCAATCCGAAGCTGAAAGCCCGTATTGATTCGCGGAAACAGAATGAAGAGCAAAACAACAAGCGGCGCGGCTTGGGCCAGCAGTTTGAAAGTCGTAGTCAGCGGCAGCCAGAAAGCGCCAGGTGACGGCCCACGATGAAACTGGACCAGCGACGCAATCAGTAATGCGAATGCGACAAAGAGACAAAACGCGATCGCAAGGTCCTGCGAAAGGAGAAGACCACAAAGACAAAGCACCCATGCCATCATCACCATTACTTGAAACTCGCGCGCGGTGTGCGCTTCGAGAATTTTGAGCGATATCAGAACAGCCAAAAGCGATACGCTAGGCTCAATGCCCTTGATAGTTCCGTAGCTGAGAAAGATGGCACCAGCCGCTACGGCCACGAGGATCAGTTTCAAAACAGTCGGGCGAAGCCGGTAACCTCTTGGCTCCATCCAGAATTTCAGTGCCAGCGCGAGAAGAAAGAGCCATGCGACCCAGCTTGCGAGCTTGCCGAACATCGGAGGAAGTGTGAACAGCAGCGCCGCTGCCAGCCAAAGCAGTGGTCGCCGTGGAATAGTAGTGTCTTTCCACTGCTGTGTGCGCCTGCTACTCATACTCTTACTCATGCTCATGCTCTTTCGCCGCCTGGGAACAAACTCAACGCGCGCAGGCATCGGTGAAAATGCGCCTCTCCAACAGCGGGCGGGATATCTGCGTTTGGCAGACGCAAGCTGTAAGGGCGTCGCACGCATTCGGCTTCGATCACCCACAGCGCAAGTTGCGACAGTCCCTCTTCGATGCCGAGAAAACGTACAGCAGAAAAATCGAGATGCACGGAGCCTTCCGATTCGGCGGCAAATTGTTTTGTCATGAGTGGCTGCCCGCGCGCCACGGCTCTCCAGTCAATGTGACGTTGAGATTCGCCCGGCACATAGGCGCGGACTCCTGCAAAGTCATCGCCTTCGCCAAGATCGATTTGTAGCCGGTCGTGCGGTGAACGCGCATGACGCACCGGGAGCCGAGGATCGCCCGACGGGTTTGGGTATGCCAGGTAAGTTTGAGAGAAGGTAAATTTTTTCAAGACGCGAACGAAACCGAGCGGATAAGCACTCGTTAGGCGAAACGTTTCTATCCGGTGTTCGCCCCGCTGCCGCGCTGGGAATCGAAGCGTCACACGAGCGGCTTTGCCAGCTGGAATGTAATCGACGTGTTTGCGCTCGCCGCCTGAACCTGGCAGAACCAATTCGATTCCGCGACGCGTGACGCGTGAACAATTCATAATCTCGACTGGCAGGGAAACCTCCTCGCCGGCAAATACCGGCTTCGCGGATTCCGGCGCTATCGTTACATCTGCCAGATTGAGCAGCGTGTGCGGAATTGAAACCAGAAAAACCGCCATTAGCCCAAACAGCAGCAGGTAAACGGCCGGATTATTTTGACTCGAGGCCGCGTACCACATCGCTCCCAGCACAAACAGCAGTCCCGCAAAACCTGCGGTCGGGTAAAGCAGCGGAAATTTTCCTGCTTTCACGGGACGGTAGCGATGATTCAATTGTTAGTTCGGGTGATCGGAGCTGGCGCAATGTGCCGCATGCTTACGGGTCGCCTCTCCCTTGTCGAAGGGAGAGGGGGAGGGTGAGGGTTTGCCTTGGGAACATTACACCTTTCGAGTTGAACCCCTCACCTTAATCCTCTCCCCTTCAGTAAGGGGAGAGGCGACGGATACTTGGTTACCAGCTACGCCCTGTGACAGCTCAAGAAGAACCAACGCCGAAGGGCTAACCATTTTGCCTGATTTGGTTGAGCGTCTCATATCGACGAACCCGGCTCACGGCACGGGCACGCTGTGCAGCAGATTATCGGCAAGTGTGCGTCCGCTTTGTCCGAGTTGTTCGATATCGTGTCCCAGCCGATGCCCCATCACTGCTATGCCGATTGCTTGAATGTCCTCGGGCAGAACCATGTCGCGTCCGTTCATCAGCGCCCACGCCTGGGACGCGTGCAACAAGGCCAGACCAGCGCGTGGCGACAAACCAGTAGTGTGACGCTGTCGCGAGGCATCGAGCAAATCCTGCAAATAGTCGAGCAGCGCCGCCGAAGCGTGCACTTTTCGTACATTGTCCTGGATCTCTATCAGCGTTCGGGGGCTGACAACGGGTTTCAATTCCTTCAACATCTCGCGGCGATCTATCCCTAAAAGCATGGCGCGCTCGCTGGCCCGGTCGGGCACGCCCAGCTCGATTCGCATCAGAAAACGGTCCAACTGTGATTCAGGCAACGGAAAGGCGCCCACGGCTGTTTGCGGATTCTGCGTTGCGATAACAAAAAACGGCTCGGGCAGCTCGTAGGTCACGCCGTCGATCGAGATGTGGTGTTCTTCCATCGCTTCCAGAAGTGCGCTTTGTGTTTTTGGGGTCGTCCGGTTTACCTCGTCGATCAGCACCACTTGCGAAAAGAGTGGCCCGCGATGAAAGACGAACCGCTGCTCATCGCGGTCGAAGATGGAGTTGCCAAGAATGTCCGCAGGCAATAGATCGCTGGTAAATTGGATGCGTTGAAAGGCGAGGGCGAGGGAGCGTGCCAATGCTTGGGAGAGCGTCGTCTTGCCTACGCCCGGAATATCTTCGATCAGCAGGTGGCCGCGCGCGAGCAGACACGCGACGGCGAGCTTTACCGCCTGGTTCTTTCCTACGATCACCTCGCAAATCTGCTTTACGAAGGCGTCAACATGGTCGGTCACGCCGGAATCATCTGCAGGAATAATGCGCTGCGCAAACAACGTTTGTCGCTGATTACTGAATCACCGATCACTTACTTCTGGAGTCGGCTTAGGGGGTGTGCGTTTTGCTTTGATGGTCTTTATGGAGTTTGCCTCCTCCATTTTGCGTGCCGCCGCAGCGGAGGAATGCACGTCGCGATAACATTTTGTGGCTAGCCCAAGCACGAACGCCGCAACAATGAAAACGGCTACTCGCTTTTCTGTTGGAGTGAGAATGAACCGCTGCCGGAGACGATCAAGCTTTAGCCGGCGCTTCTTAACCACGAAGGAACACTAATGGACACGAATCTTGAGAATGTCGAAATCCGAATGACGAATTAAATCCGAATGACGAATTAAATCCGAATGACGAAATCCGAAAACGGAAGCGACCGTCCATTTGTCATTCGAGCTTCGTCATTACTGGTTATTGTCCCAGCGGGATGGTTACTTCGGTTCCCGGCGGCGGCTTAAACTCGAAAGTGGAAGCAGGGACCATCGCGCGCGTCTGGTTTGAATACGTGGTCACGATTCGATCGCCGTTCGGCAGCAACATATCGGTGCGTTCGACACGCAGATTGTCGTTGATTCGCAGATCAAGCTTTTGAAATGCGCGTTTCATCGAATGCGTGCGCGGTGTCAATGCCAGCTCATATCCTCTGTCCGTTTTGGTCGCATTGACTTGGAACATGTTTTCGATGTTCTCCAGGTTTAATGCGGAATTGATTGCCGCTACCGTCGAATCGAGCGGCGATCCTTTCCCTAATGGATAACGCTCGGCCGATTTGAAATTGGGATAATAAATCCAAAGCTGGCGACCGTCGCTCATAGTCACGCTGGGCGAATTTCCTTTCATTTCGCGTCGGAATTTGTTCGGCGGCTGGAACCAAATTTTCCCCGAGCTCAGGATCGGTTTCTTCATCAGCCGGATCATTCTTTCTTCCTGAAAGTCGGCCTGCGTAGTCCGGTTCGCGCGAATTCCCGCGAGAAGATTCTTCAGATCAGCGTCGGAAAGGGGCGCCGTTTTCCCAATGGATGTCAGCGCTACAAAGGCAAGCGCTGCAATTACGGATACGCGCATGCGCATGATTTTACCCACGTTCACATTGTACTCAAAAGCCCGCCATGCTCCCAAGTGCCGCCGTCAAGAAACTTTCGATACGAAAGATTCTTCTTGACACCCGCGACGGTCTTCTGAGACAAGACTCGCTCAGTGTGTCCTCAGAATGAAAGCGTTGGATTTCTAGTTCTGCCGGCTGGCTCAAGTCGAGTCAATTTTCGAAACGCGCAAAAAGAACGCGCTACTCAAGGAGGGGCGAGTCCAATCTCCATTCCCCGGCGGTCACGCGACCGCCGCTGATTGAAAATGAAAGGAACAAACACATGAAAAGAATAATCTTTAATCTGCTACCAGCCATTTTTCTTTGGTTGGGCAGCTGTTGCGCAGCCAACGCGCAAGCTACGGGCGATCAAATCACAGACCCTAATCAGCAGATCATTCAAGATGACAGCAGCAGCAATGGCAAGTTTCAGCCGGTGACGGTGGACGCGAGCGCGACTTCAGATGTTAAGTTGCAGTTTCCCACCGGCGCGGCTGGCAAGACCGTGTTGATTCAGCCGCTGGATGGCGGCACCGCGAGCGCCAGCACAGCAACCATCGATCAGACTGGGCTGCTTGCTTTTTCCTTTCAAGTTAGTGATCAGCCGGGCGTGCACCGGGTGATTGTCATCGACCCGAGCGCGACGGATACCCCAGCGAAAATTGTGGGTGTGGTGCAGTTCGAGGTGCCCAACCCGGCCGAGTAGAGGAGTAATACCATGAAACATCTTTCTCTTACTCCTACCGTTGCTCGCTTGCCACGCCGTAGCTCAGCGAAGGCGGGTGCTCTTGCTCTTTTCCTTGCTTTCTCACTCGCCCTCCCGCTTGACGCTCAGGTGGGCAACAATAACCCCAGCGGCCACGCCGGCATCTTCAATGGCCAGATCACCACTGGCTGCTCATACGATCCTTACACTGGCAATGCCACGCGCGCGATCACAGATATTGCGGTCGCCAGTGCGGTGGGCGATTATCCCTTGGCCCTAGTACGCACGGCCAACTCGCGCGCTCCTGCCACTAATTACAGGTTCGAATGGTCCGGCGGCTGGAACCACAATTACAACTGGGGTCTGGAGGATTCACCCACAGTTAACAGCCCAGGCCTTCAGCCAGTCGAATTCGCTGTAGATTTTCCCGATGGCCGGGTGGAAATATTTCGCGCCGTTACCTGGGATTCCTATTACCGGGTGAGACCAGGTCCCGACACTCCCGCGCAGGGCACTTCAGCGGGTGTGCGCGAGCGTTTTCAGCCCCTGAGCTATGGGTATTGTTACCTGATCCTGCCTGATGGCGGAAAGGTGAAGTTCTATGCTACACAACACCAGCTTCCACAGCAGCGGTTTTATTACACCTATCAGACGGTAGCCATCATTGATCCCCATGGCTACAAACCAGCCTCACGTATGACGGACAAGGCCGCCTCTCCCGAGTGACTGAACCGGCTGGCCACTATCTTCAATTCACCTACGACCCAACTTATTACTGGAGGATTTCTCAGGTTACGGCCAGCGATGGTCGCAGCGTGAACTATTATTACGCCGCTTACAACCAGTATTGGCAGGTCCTGGACCATGTGGTGTACTACAATAACGCAAACTGGACAGCCCGCTATCGATATTGCGCCGCAAATATCAACGACCCTAACTACGGCACGCAGCCGCTGCTGTGGACAGCCGACGACCCGATGTATCCCGGGCCGATGAAGCGAATCGGCTATACCTATCGCACCGCCAACAATCCCGACGGCACCACGCCGGTTTACGGCCAGATTCAATCGGAAAATTATTATGATGGGACAAACGTGGGTACTGCGGTGTCCACATTGACTGTCGGCTCGGCGAACCCGATAAACCACAACACCCGCACCGAGACGCGCGGAGACAACGTGACGCGCACCTTTCTTTACACCGCCCAAGGATATGTCACTTTGGTCTCCGATTTCATGAGCCATAGCGCCGGGCAAACCTACGACGCCAATAAATGGATCAATTCCGTCACCGACCGCAACGGCCATCGTACCGATTTCACCTCCAATGTGCTCACAGGAAATGTGACTCAGGTGCAGTTTCCCGCCGCGGCTGATGTTACGCCCTCGCCAGCCCCGCGCGGAACGGTTAGCTATACATACGGCTGGGCGAATTGCCCTGATCCCAACAACCGGGATGCCAATAATCCCTACTATCTCTACAGCATTACCGACGAAGGCAACCACGCCACCATCTTTACACGGGATGCAAACAAACGGGTTACCCGCATTGATTATCCCGATGGCGGCTACGAGACGTTTGCCTACGACGCCGCTCATTTCTATCAACTCAGCAGCCACCGGATGGTCACCGGCGGCACGGAAACATTCGCCTACGACGGGTTGCACCGGCGGCAATTCTACTCCGATCCATATCACAACAACGCCAACAATCCGAGCATTCGCTATTACTATGACGGTCTGGGTCGGGTGAACGGAGTCTTCGATGCCCTTTGGCATCCCACCAACTGGGAGTACAACGATCGCGGGCAAGTCACCCTGACCACGCTGGCGACCGATCCGAGCGACAATCAGCGCCATACCATCACCAACGCCTACAACGCCGATGGAACATTGCAGAGCGAAACCGATCAACTCGGCCACCTGACCAGTTACACCTACGACGACTACCGGCGGCTGAAGAGCGTGACCCCGCCGGCGCGCGGCGATGGGACGGGAACACACACCACCGAGTTTTCTTACCACCCCAACGGCATGCTTGACGACTACAGATACACCGATTCCAACGTCACCTGGGTCAAACTCCCCAGGGGCGAATACATCAAGAGCGTTTACGACGATAATCGGCGCAAGACTTCGCAGACGGTAGCGCCCGGTACAGTCGATGAGGCTACCAGTAGTTCGGTTCACGATAACGTGGGCAATCTGACTTCGGTCACAAACCCTGGTGGGCATTGGATCGCCACCATCTACGACGAGCGCAACCGGCCAAGCTCGATCAACGACAGAGGCCTTCTTACCACCTTCACGTATGACACGGCTGGCCGCAGAAAGAGTATCACCCGTCCAAATGGGCAGCTCATCACGTACGACATCTTCGATGTCATGAACCGGGTCACCCAGCAAACGGCAACCCAAAATCCCGATCCAGCGGCGGTGACCAAATACACTTACTATACCCTGGCTGATGGAGCGAATGCGCCGGTGGGGTTGCTCAAAACGATGAAAGATCCGCGTCTGGTCGTGCTCAACAATGGAGAGGCTTACACCTACGAGCACGACCTGATGGGCCGCAAAACCAAACTGACCTACCCCAAGGATTCGTGGAACGTCCGGCGTATCGAGCAGTGGAGTTATGACACCGCGGGGCGGCTCCAGACTTTTACCAATCGCGATAGCCCAGCCAAAGTGCAGACCTTCACGTATGACGCTCTCAATCGGATGACCGGGTTCAGTTGGAACGATGGCGGCTTGACACCGAGCGTGAGCTTTGGCTATGACGCCGCATCGCGCCTGACAAGCGTCAACAATGCCAACGCCAATATTAGCAGAGTTTATTACGACGATAATTCGCTCTTTGGAGAGACCGAAACTCCCACTGGCGGCGTTGCTAGATCGGTGATTTACGGTTATGACGACGATGGCAACCGGGCCACGCTTGACATTCCCGGATATTCACAGTTCACCTACACCTATACCTGGCGCAACCAAGTGAAAGACATCAAGGCCGGCGCAACCACCCTGGCCAGTCACGTGTATGATCTGAACGGCAACGTGAGCACCCGCAGCCTGAACAACTCCACCCAGAGTACTTACCTCTACGATGGGCTGGATCGCGTGACCTGGATCACTCACTCGCTCAACGGCACCACGCGACAGTTCAATTACGGTTACGACACGAATTCCTACAACCGCAAATGGGTCAGGCGACTGGGGACTGCGCAGGGAGACATTGGCGACGTCTTCGCGTATGATCTCAGCGACCAGGTGAACGTCGTGCAATTGAACGTAGCCAACCCCAGCGCGACCCCCACTCCTGCGCCGAACATCAGTTACGATGCCAATGGGAACCGCACGTGGTTTGGGCCGTATGGATCACTGGAGCAGTATGCGATTAACAACTTGAGCCAATACACCAGCCGGACGATTTACACCGGCAACACGCAGACCAGCGGTACGGCGAGTTACGATGTCAACGGCAACATGACGGCGACTCCGGATCCGACGCCCAGCCAATTGACATGCACATATGACGCGCAGAACCGAGTGCTGAGCGCTGGCAAGGGTAATACGACCATGTACTTCACGTACGATGGATTAAACCGCCAAGTGAGCCGCAGAATTGGCATGAACGGCACCCGCACGTTCAGTGTATGGGACGGCTGGGAGTTGGTGCAGGAGTATCACATGTCTGGCGGTAATGCCGTTGAGGACGCAAGCTATCTCTATGGTGTCACCGGCCTGGTGAAAAATCTCAAGACGAACAACTACTACTATCAGGATGGCAGCGGCAGCACTTCGCACCTGGCGAATAGCAGCGGCGTCTTGCAGGAATGGTACCGCTACGATCTGCAAGGCAAGCCAGTGTTTTACAATTCAGCGGATCAACAGATTACTGTCTCCGCCTTCGGCGTGCGCCATCTCTTCACCGGTCAGCAATGGTACAGCGAGGTTGGGCTGTATGATCTGCGCAACCGCTTTTACTCCCCCGACCTCGGCCGCTTCTTGCAGCCCGATCCGATTGGCTTCGATGGCGACCCGACCAATCTCTACTCCTATTGCGGGAACAATCCGGTCGTGTATTTGGATCCCACTGGCCTTTTTCGGGGCGGGCAGTTCGCTCAAGGAGCTTTCGTTGGCGTAGTTAGTGTATACGCAGGTATCTACGGTGGGGCGGCTTTATCGGCGACGGGAGTTGGGGCGATCCTTGGTGTTCCGATGATGATCTCAGGTGTGATTGGAGTAGGATATGCAGAAATGAACATCGTCGGTTCGTTCTCAAACGTTCCAGGGGCGGCTGAGGCGCAAGGTTATCCAAGCAATCTGGGCGGAGTGGGAGGAAGGATCGCAGGAGGAGAAGCCGGACAGGTCGTCGGCAGCACCTTCGAAGATGTGATCACCGATCGCTACGCAAAGACGGCGTTCGATAAAATCACGAGTGGTATATCCCTAGCTCTGGATGCATATGATGCGGGTATGTTGCTCGGCCCAGTGTTTAACTCTCCCAGCATGCTGTCCTCACTGGCGGACAATTTCTCTTCGAGGTACGTTTTTCAGGGTGCAGACGAGACTGGCTATGCCTATTTTGACAGCCTCACTGGGCGAGAAATCGTTGTGGGATACGAGGTTCAGGCCTATGGCTACGACATTCCCACCATGGGCAGAAACACTGGACTTGGCATTAGCAGGGGCAGCCTAGGCAACTATGCACTGGGTGGTCTCGGTGGGGTCGGCTTCTACTTTGAGGGCGGAGCGAACTATTCAGGGTTTGCAATGGGCTTGGCTCTCTCGTACTTTTTTGGACCAGGCGGCTCGCTCTTTGGCGGAGGAGGCGGCGTCAACCCGTGCCTCCCGCCGCAGCAATTATGAGCCCAGAAGACAGAAAGGCGGAAATTCGGACGTGACGGCGATTTTTGTGGTCGCCAGCACGGCCGGGTGGGCGGCGCAACTAGTTAAATATCGATGATACGAAACAAGAACAGGATTTTTGCTGGGCTAGAGTCAGGCATAAAGGCTGGGGCACGTCGACTGCGAATACGGGTAGAAACAACGGGCAGTGGAGGGTTATGAATCACTCATTACATATCGCTGACGTGATCGTCGGCGGCATGCTGATGGTGACCAGCGCGCTCGCTTTACTTTTTACCTGGAATCGCCGCGAACTCGTACGTGGAATTAGTTACAAACAATTCGTCCGGTCCTGTGCAGTCGGAATCATCGGCGGGGCGGTCATTGCAGTTTGGCGATTTATCTTTGGGCCGTGAACGTGATTCAGAGGGTCTGCTTCGTCATCTGTGGTGTCGTCGGCCTATTTATTGCAGGGCTACTGGGGTACTATGGCGAGCACATGTCGCTCCGGGTAGTGCTTTTGGGTTTGACGCTAAGCGCCATCACGCTCTTGGTTCTTTTTTTCTTCATCGAGAAACGGCTTAAGACGCGTCAATGAGGGCTGAAGAATGAAGAGAAGAATGGTAAGAGGATGAGCCACCAAGGTGAGCCTAGGCAGCCGAGGAAGACGGTTCAGAGGCTAATGCCGGCCCGCCTATTGCTCGGCCTTGCCATCATAGCAGCGATAATTCACTTCGTAGATCACACGCCGCTGAGGATAATCATCCCGAGTCTCCTCTTAACCGTGCTCATCATTTTTCTCATTCGCAGATGGCAGAGAAAATCAGGAATGTTCAAATAACCGACAGCGGGGATCGACGACAATGGCTCCCGGCCACCCTCGTTGCCAGCGCGCTTGGACTGGGCTGCTTCACGTGCATGTCGGTCCTAGCAGCGGAGTACTGCCTCCGTCCTGACAAGGAGGACGGGATGCAGGCGGGCAGTGTCGTTTGCTTCTCGACCCCATCGGGCTGGCAAGGGTGGAAGGATGACCCTCACTATTGGGATGGCGTTAAAGGATTCAACAAACAGTTGCTCGAGAGCGAACATCGGGTGCGTGTCTCATTCCGCGAATCGAATTGCAAGAACGCGTCAGAGTGCGCGAGCTTAACACTAGATACATGGGGCCGTGACTCTCGCGGACAGCCTGACATTCAACAAGGGTTACATGATCTTGTGAGGCAGGTACAGCAACATCAAGACGTACGCGAGGACCCTGATCCCGTAGTCACCGAGTTTGGTTCTTTCGATGCCGGAAATTCCGGGCCTCTGACGATCTGGCAAATCCGCTGTTCATTTTGGAACGACTATTTTCTGACCATGATCGCTCGGCGTGACGTGCTGGTGACAATTTACCTCGAAGCGCCCGATATCAAAGACATCGTATCCAACCTCGATAGCTTAAAGGAGCTGGCGCGATCAGTGCGGATCGCTGAGGCAAGCGTGTCCTTGCCAGACATTATTAAGATCGATGTCGTTCGTCTTTCAGACGAGGCGATCAGACAACAACTATTACAGCTCACGCCTCGGGGAACTCCGATGGAGAAAGTCCACGAGTTTTTACAATCACGCCTTCACAAAGATAGCTTGGAGTCCGGCAGACCCGAGGAAGTGCACCAGGCTAACGGCGACTTGTACGCGGAAATAGGCAGCTACGCCAGTCCCCCACCGGTCGCCGAGGCTGTGGTCCCAGAAAAACCTCCGAGCACGGAGGAAGAGCTTCGTTCACAGCCTTCCGTTCCTGACACTCTTCCGCCTACGACAGTGGTTCGGGCGTTCTGGAAGTTCGATAAACAGCGCAAATTACGCGACATCGAAATTCAACGCAGCGTGATCGACTTCAAAATAAGGCAGTGAGACGGAAGCCACTGAAAAATGGAAACGGCGCCAGGTAGCATGAAAGCATTGCTCTTTGGGCGGAGCGTTTGGGCAACCCGCCTGAGGCGGGAGATGCTATCATAAATTACGCCTTGCTCGCGACGGCGGCCGGAGTTGGAATCGATATCCATAACTCCGACATTTGTGGCGAGCAGGCCGCTACAGTGTTTGCGTTGCGCAAGACGAGCGAGGCCGGCCGCAGCGCCAAAACGGTCACGTACCTACGACGGTAACGGTAACCGGGCGAGCACTCGATACCCGGACGGCTACTTGTTCAATTACACGTACACTGGGCGGAACCAGCTGAAGACTGTGACCAACTTCGCCCACCTACGTTTACGACGTTAACGGCAACCTCAGCACGCGCAGTCCTGCGAATTCCACCAGCAGCAGTTACAGCTATGATGCGCTGGATCGGGTCACACACATCTCGCATGCATTCGGGGTGCGTGACACGCGGACATTCGATTACGATTACGACAGCGTGGGCAATCGCAAATGGATCAAACGCGACGGTGGCAACGGCGACGTTTTTGCGTATGATCTGGCCGATCAAGTGAACGGAGTGAAATTGGACGTGCCCAATCCCAGCGCGACGCCTACTCCTACGCCCAATATCACGTATGACGCCAACGGCAACCGTACAGACTTTCATCCTTACGGAACGACTGAGACTTACGGGATCAACAACCTGAGCCAGTACACCAGCCGCACCATAGCCAACGTTACGAGCAACGCTACTTACGATACAAAGGGCAACTTAATCCTGAGTCCCGATCCAGTGGGTAGCCAACTGGCGTGCACCTATGACGCGCAGAACCGGTTGATCAGCGCCTCCAAGGGTGGCGTGACCATGAACTTTAAATATGATGGCTTAAATCGGCAGGTGTGGCGGAGGGTCGCAGGCCAGCCGAACACGTTCAGTGTGTGGGACGGCTGGGATTTGATCGAGGAATATCAAGCGGGCGGCGCGACCACAGCGGCGTACGTGTATGGAGCAAGTGGCTTGATTGCCGGAGTTACCAGCGGCTATTTCAATTACTATTACCAGGACGGCAGTGGCAGCACCTCGCACATAGCCGATGAGAACGGGAACCTGAGGGAGTGGTACCGTTACGACCTGCAAGGCACGCCGTTTGTTAACGGTGATTCAAACAATCACGCCAGCGCCTTCGGCGTACGCCATCTCTTCACCGGCCAGCAATGGTATAGCCAGCTTGGCCTGTATGATCTGCGCAACCGCTTTTACTCCCCCGACATCGGCCGCTTCCTGCAAGCTGACCCGAGCGGCTTCGATGGTGATCCAACAAATTTGTATCGGTATTGCGGGAATAATCCGATCACGTTCTCCGACCCGACGGGCACCTACCCTGCCCCTGACCCACGGGGCTGGTACACATACATCGTAAACCCCGGCTACGAGAGTAATATTGGAAGATTCGTGCCCGGATCGCGCGGCTGGTGCGCTTGGGGCGCACAAATCTTGTCCGGAGCGCCAAACACGGGAGATTGGTTTCAAGGCGCCTCCTTAACCTCGGCGACAGCGTCGGGAACCGTTGTCGCGAGCGGTTGGGTCGGTGGCGGCTATCCACAGATGAGCCCGGCCGAGTATAGTCGCCGCTACCCCGGCCAACCGATGTATCACACAGGAATATTCTTGGGTTTTGACGACGACGGAAACGCCCTGATCCTTGATCAATACAAGTTAGATGAGAAGCATGCCAAAACTCTCGGCAAAAGCACGATCAAGCGCAAGGATCTATGGAGATGGAACGAGGTATATGTTGACGATGACGATTCAGGGACTTCTGGAGGCGGAAATGGCCAAGGCGGTGGCGGATATTTGCCCCCTTCCTTTTACTCCATGTCTGGCCTTCCGCTAACGGGTACGCCCCTGACTGACATTGGCAACTATTTTGAAAATTTCGGCACGATATACGCCCAGGTGCTGCCCGGCGGAGCAGTCGTTACGTTTCAGTGGCGAAACGAGCCCGGCGGGAACGTCGGTGCTGGCGAGATGATCAACGCGTTTACCGAGGGCGGCAAGAAGCCGAAGGACTTATGATTGATAGTGCTTCAACGCCGCCGAGTCAGTTTGCAATGGCTGGACAGATCTCGGACTCTGCTGCTTGGGGTGGGCGAACTTATCAACGCATGGACAGAGGGGCGGCCAGGACCCGAAGGACTTATGAATGAGATATCGGAAGCCACTCGGACACGACGGCGCCGGTCGGCGCAGTCGCTGGCGGCCGATATCTCAATTGGCGGCACCGGATTCTACGGTGGCTCTCTAGGCATGTTTGGTGCAACATTTGGATGTGGCATGGGCGGGAACGATCATACGATCGGTTATTACCATTAGCGCGCCATCGCCCATTATGAAGGCACAAGGAACAAGCGGACTTTGCGGGACTTTTATCTTAACTGGTCTGCTGACCAGCCTCACGTGCGTCTCTGGGCAAGCGGCCGAATACTGTCTGGGTCCATACAGGAACGCTGTCGTGTGTTGTACAACCCCAGCCGGGTGGTACGGTTGGAAGGACGAGCCGCACTCCCGGGAACGCATCAAAGAATTGGACGAATACAGCAGAGCGGTTCTCCGCACCATGGTCTCGTTCCATCAACCGAATTGCAAGGAAGGGCCAGAATGCCCGTCTTTGGCGCTGATTACTCGGGGCCGGGACTCTCGGGGGAAGCCCGACATTCAGCAAGGGCTGCGCGGTTTTCTCAATGAATCAGAGCAACCACAAGATGCCAGTCCGCGCCGTCCTCCGTGCCTGATCGTAAGCCACTTTGGCTCCTTTCACACTGGGCATTCCGGCGCTGGCACAATTTGGCAAGTGCGCTGCCCATCTGGGAGCCAGCATTTGCTGACGCTACTTGCTCTGCGCGACATGCTGGTGATAATTGACCTTGAGGCGCCTGATATCAAAGAGATCGTGCCGAAGCTCCATAGTTTGAAGGAGCTGGCCCGATCAGTGCGGAGAGGCAGAAATTGAAAGGGGCGAAAGGGGCGGTATCTAAACATTCAAGATTTGCTATGTGCGATGCATTGCTTCTGCTGCTGAGAATCATCTGACGGCACGTTGGATTACGGCTACGACTCCGTTGGCAATCGCAAATTGACACAACGCGACGGTGGCAACGGCGACGTCTTCGACTACGATTACGCAGATCAGGTGACAGCGGTGAAACTCAATATTCCCAATCCAAGGACGACTCCGCCTGGTGGGCAGACGATTGTGTACGACGCCAACGGGAACCGGACATCGTTCGCTGCGTACGGTCCCCCGACCGACACGTACACGATTAACAACCTCAATCAGTATACCCAGCGCAACGCCACCAACGCGACCTATGCTCTTAACGGCAACCTTACGATCGGCGTGGACGGTTCCACTTACGTCTACGACCAACAGAACCGGTTGACCCAGGCCAGCAAGAGCGGGACAACCGACACGTTCAAGTATGACGGGTTAAACCGTCAGGTCAGCCGGACTGTCACAGGCCAGTCCGGAACCACTTACAGCGTCTGGGACGGCTGGAATTTGATTGAGGAGTACCAAAGCGGCGGCGCCACGAGCGCGGCCTATGTGTACGGCGCAGGCGGACTGCTCACCGATCTGAGCCTGCATTACTATTACCAGGACGCCAGCGGCAGCACGTCGCATCTGGCCGACAGCACCGGGCATTTGCTGGAGTGGTACCGGTATGACCTGCAAGGTAAGCCCTTCTTTTACAATGCTAGCAATACTCAAATCTCAGCTAGCAACTACGGAGTAAAATATCTTTTCACCGGCCAGCGGTGGTACAGTGAGTTGGGGCTTTACGATCTAAGAAACCGCTTTTACTCCCCCGACCTCGGCCGCTTCCTCCAGCCAGACCCGATCGATTTCGATGGTGATCCAACAAACCTGTATCGGTATTGCGGGAACAATCCTATAACGCATTCCGATCCTACGGGTGAATTCTCCTACATATGGTTCGACCTCCAGCACGGCATTACTCACTTTGACATTCCAATCGTGTACGGCGGTACAAGCCCGGAAGTGGGGCCCGATCATTAACGGCTATATAAATGACTGGGGTACGGCGTACCCGGGCCTAGTAATATACGCTCGCTCTCCAAACCCGGGCGAAATTTACAACACCGTCGACATCAGCATCACCCTCAACGGCCAAGGCGGATGGGGGGCGTTCCCGAGTAGCCTGCGAAATGATCTGGTATGGCTGCTCTTTACGCCGCCGAGCGCTTCCAGCCCCGGCGAAAGCCCGGACACTCTTGCTCGAGATGCGATAGCGATGGCCAAATATTTTATGGGCACGACCCCGGAAGCGTTGGGCATCCAAATCTATGAGGCCGAAAATGGTTTCACGTACCTTTACGATTCGAATTGGAATTGGATCGGCAGCGGCGTGTACTACCACGTCGTGATGAGCAACGGCACTATCTATACATACGGTCCAAATTGGCAGTGGATCAGAACTGTCTCGGGTGATGGTGGTCGTGGTGGCGGCGGCGAGGGCGGTCGAAGCGGCGTTGGCGGATGGGGGGCCGGTGGATGGCGCGGCGGCCCAGGTTTTGGTCCCGGAAGTTATTCCGGCCCAGGTTTCGGCTTTGGATTCTGGAGTATTGGACCACAGCCGAAACAGCCGATACCGTATTAAGTTATGGCTAACGCTGGCTCGAGATTGTTCTCACGCACAATCGCCTTAATTGCGGTATTCTGCGTGATCTCCTTTAGCGCGCAAGAATCGGAGAGTACGCCGGACGCGAGATGGGCCGGTCAGGAGTGGTATAATCCGCCATCGCCGGAACCTGACCCTAAATTCGTCCTTTTGCCCGTGACTGCCGGTCGAGTTCTCATTCCCGTGCCACCTGCAAAGTGTGACGCGGCGATCGCCAAGCTCGCAAACGCGGGAACTGTGAAGCTCACTCGCCAAGAGTGCGAAGCGCTCGGAGTCCCCTTCGCCGCCGATCAGCTACTCGATAACGCGGTTAAAGAGAAGAGAAGGGCTATGAACCGAGGCTTGCGATACATGGAGCTGCACCCCCCAGATGGTTCGCCCTACGACGCCATCTTGAAGTCGGTAGAGCAGCGAGTAACGCAGCACAAGTCAGAGATCGCGCACTGGCAAAGTCTTAAGGGGCGGCTTGCGCCGTATCTCGTAAGAGCGGTCGCGGCCAACGATCTTGATGCTGAGTTCTACGCTAGCCTCTGGCAGGATTCAGTCACAGTGACGCATCGGTCTGTAATAAAGAGCACAGCTAACGACCCGCTGCGTCAACATGCTTCGATGGGCGATATCGCACCCACTGATATGGTAAAATGGCCCGTGGTTGTTTATCTCGAGGCGCCGCCCGCGCACGTGTACACGCGCATCCACGTCCTGAAACTAGGTCGGTGATACATCGGGCGACTTCGACAATGACCCGGGGGGGAATAGAATGGGGTCAGTCTGGGCTTGCCCCGTTTTCTCGGACAGTGAGGAAGGGATAATTTCAGGTTTGTTTGGATTCAAAGTGGGTTGGGGTTTGGTAGTCAAGACTGGAGTGGAGTCTGGTGCGGTTGTAGAAGGTTTCGATGTAATGGAAGATGGCGCTACGCGCTTGGGCTAGGGTGGCGAAGCGGTGGTGGTAAACCAGTTCGTATTTGAGACTGCTCCAAAACGACTCAATGAAAACGTTGTCGTAACAGTTGCCCTTGCGAGCCATGGAAGCGATTAAACCGAATGGAGAATGGGGTCAGTCCTCACTATTGACACACGGCAACCGCGCGAGCACTCAATACCCGGACACCTACACATTCAATTACACCTACACCGGCCGTAACCAGCTCCAGACCGTGACCAACTTTGCTTCATACTGGTACGATAAGGACGGCAACCTGATTCAGCGTAATCCGGGCAACGGCACCACCAGTGCGTACAGCTACGATGACCTGGATCGAGTAACGCAAATTGTCCACAACTTCAACCCCAACGGCACCACGCGGACATTCAACTACGGCTACTACCCGAACTCCAATGACCGCAAGTGGACCCAGCGGCTGGGGACTGCGCAGGGGAACATAGGAGACGTATTTGATTATGATCTTGCCGATCAGGCGACCGCGGTACAGCTTAACGTCGCACATCCCGAGAGCACACCTGTCGGCAACCAGACCATCATTTATGATCCGAATGGGAACTGCCAATGGTTTGCCCTGCCTGGCACCAACAAACATTACGATCCCATCAACAACCTGGGCCAGTATGTCAGTCGCACCATGGGTGGAAACACAACTAACGTCACCTATGACAGTAAAGGTAACATGACGATTGGGTTCGACGCTTCGACCTACCAGTATGATGCACAGAGCCGGTTAACCAGTACGACGAAAGGCAGCACCACGATGACGTTTACCTACGACGGCCTCAACCGGCAGGTGAGTCGGAGCGTGAACGGGGGCACGCCCACATTCAGTGTGTGGGACGGCTGGGAGTTGGTGCAGGAGTATCACATGTCTGGCGGTAATGCCGTCGAGGATGCAAGTTATCTCCACGGCCCGGTGAAAAATCTCAAGACGAACAACTACTACTATCAGGACGGCAGCGGCGGCACCTCGCACTTAGCCAATAGCAGCGGTGTGTTGCAGGAATGGTACCGCTACGATCTGCAAGGCAAGCCAGTGTTTTACAATTCAGCGGATCAACAGATTACTGTCTCCGCCTTCGGCGTGCGCCATCTCTTCACCGGCCAGCAATGGTACGGTGACGTTGGTCTGTATGATCTGCGCAACCGCTTTTACTCGCCCGACCTCGGCCGCTTCCTCCAGCCCGACCCGAGCGGCTTCGATGGTGATCCAACAAATCTTTATCGCTATACGCGCAACAACCCGGTCGTGCGGAGTGATCCGACCGGGCTAGATGTGGTGATAGGAAGTCACACAGTCCCAGGGGCTGCGTTCGAGCATTGGTACATCGGAATCGATAACTGGACGCTCCTTAATGGCGGGATGACGTATTTTGATTTCTATCCAGCGAGGGACACAGACCCAAACGCTTCCTGGTTCGCTGGTCGCTGGGACGCCAATAATTTTGCGCCTGCGAACTTCATGCAAAGCGACTTTTGGCAAGCAACCCCAGCGCAAGATCTGGTGATCCTAAGCGCTTTCCAGTCAGCAAAGGAAAATCCACGTTTTTATTTCTGTAACTGTAAGGAACGCATTTACCAAGTGCTCAACGATGCGCTCGGCCCCCAAGGCTTCAAGTTCAATCCCGTTGATCGGTATACCGGCAACATCTATGACGCCCATTGGAATTGGGTCGGTTGGCAGGATCCCAACACGGGAAACATCTATGATGCCAAGGGTAATTGGGCGGGCTGGGATGCAAATTGGCAACAGAATTTCACAAGCGGCGGCCGTGGCGGATGGGGGGGCGGCCCGGGTGGCGGATGGGGCGGCGGCCCAGGTTTTGGTCCCGGAAGTTATTCCGGCCCAGGTTTCGGCTTAGGATTCTGGAGTATTGGACCACAGCCGAAACATCCGATACCGCATTAAGTTATGGCTAACGCTGGCTCAAGATTGTTCTCACGCACAATCGCCTTAATTGCGGTATTCTGCGTGATCTCCTTTAGGGCGCGAGAATCGGAGAGTACACCGGCCGCGAGATGGGCCGATCAGGAGTGGTATAATCCGCCACCACCACTGGAGCCCGATCCGAAATTCGCGATTCTGCCGTGGTCGGCAGGCCGGAGACTTGGTTAAGTTATTCTAAATCATTCGAGAAGGATTTTTATGCCACTCGCCATTCTAGCGACAATGGCTCTGCCAGCTAATGGGGTTCTAACATGATCGGTGACTTAAGAGGCGAGAGGCACACGGTATGAAATGGGCGAGAGTTCCCACAGCGATCGGAATATTACTACTCGTAGGCTCTGCTTATTGTTGGTACTGGCTGTACAGCCACGGTGGTTTTAGCACGCGACAGGTCGAGATTCCTATCCGCTTGGCCGAAGGATCATCTGTGAGTGTGTCCTTTATTGTCCGTGAAGAAGCAGAGCATTACATTCTGATTGATTACCCAAATGCGGATGTTCGCCGTTTCCTTAGTACGGCGGATCTCCCTATCACCGGAAAAGCGACGTTAATCTCCCGTGGAGGCGTCGTCGCGCAAGCTGATCTGCCCACGGGACACGGCAGCGGATGGAAAGGCCATTCCGCGATGGTGCTTCTGGATGCTCCAACGAAGCGAGGGGAATATACGTTGTTGCTGCGCATCGATCGAATCCCGCCCGATCTCGCACTCTCCGAGGCGAAAATCAGAGTGGGAACCGACTCACTTTACGCCATGAGATACCCGCCGATCGAATTTTTGGCCGTCCTGTCTCTGGTGCTCGCACTATTTTGCATTTGCCATCCGATTCGGCGACAAGCAGGCGGGTTGAAGCGACCATATTTCTTTATAGTGATAACCTCAGCCGCAATGATCATATTGGGGTATGCGGCGATGCGCCTCTTACCCGAAGGAGATTTCTTTAGCAACGTGAGTCTGTGGACTCACGTTATCAGCAAGGCGTTGGTCGTGGTTGGAGCTCTTGCGCTCGTGATCTCGTTGGCGTCGTGGTTTGTCGCAAGTGTGATTTCATACTTTCGCTCGCGACATCCGCAGAGTGCGGCCCGAACCGAATAACGGGTCGGAAAACAGAAAACAGGGTCAAATCTCAACATTTGACATTCGTAGTAGTAAGCCAACAACTCTTGAAGGTCTGTGAATTTTAACCACCGCTTTGCTAGTGAGTGCACGCCTTAGGCGCGCAGTTCGCAGCGTCTTGCGGCGAAGACGCAGGTGTTCGCCAGGGATGGTGAACACCTCACGTCGATGACGCGGAATTCCCGATCCGCGCTGCTCTGCTTAATCCTCGGTAATGATCCCAAAGAGACCGTGCTCTTCGTCGGCGATTCCAGCGGTAAAAAACACTCCTCCAGCCTGTGCAGGGAGCATATCCCACAACCCATCGAGTTGGAGCGGCGTTCCATCAGCGCGCATCAGCGTCTCGATAAAGGCGCCTGTCACCGGATCATAAACGTTAATGAGTCCGTCTCCAAAATTGCCGACCCAAAGTTCGTTTTCCACGACAGTGAGTCCCCAGGGAGCATTAAGATTCCCGTTGGACACCAGGCGTCTGAGAA
>WNGA01011015.1_pt1 | contig 33044 bp, 22 predicted proteins | sample 5400061 | NCBI WGS metagenome assembly WNGA01 (sample SAMN13153366, study PRJNA577476) | soil metagenome | isolation source: 100 cm soil or saprolite under grassland replicate 2 | place: USA:California | collected 2016-06-15 | reverse complement strand
CAAGTTGTGCGAGCCCGATCCGATTCATTACGACGAGCAGTTCACGCGGCTCCTCGGAGGGCTCGCCGCGGTGAGCCCCGTCGTCGAGCCCGCGGAGCTGGGGAGAGCCTACGTAGGTACCGACGGATTGGAAGGGATGTACGGGGGGCCGGAGCGGATCGTGGAAGCTATACAAATGCGGAGTGCGGAATGCGGAATGCGGAATGTATTCAATGCGGAGTGCGGAATGCGGAATGCGGAATGTAAGGGTAAGCGTCGTGAGGCGAACGACCCTTCCCTGAAATTCCGCACTCCGCATTCCGAATTCCGCATTGGGTGGGGTCGCGGAAAGTTTGTTGCCTGGGTTGCAGCAACGCGAGCGAAACCCGGAGAGGCGGTAATCGTGCCCGTTGGAGGGGAGGCGAAGTTTCTCGCTTCTCAACCAGTCGCCGTGCTGCCGCTCGATCCCGACACGTATCGCCGGTTGCGCCTGCTCGGGCTCAAGACGCTGGGGGCGCTCGCCGCGCTTCCGGAGGACGCGGTGGTCTCGCAATTCGGCCGCCTCGGCCGGCATCTATGGCGGCTCGCGGCGGGGCGGGTCATGGAGCCGGTGGTCGGGCGGATCGTTCCCGAGCCGATTGTCGCCGAGCTCACCTTCTTCTCTCCCGTCGCCAGGCGAGAGCTGCTCGAGCTGGCGCTCGATCACTTGATCGGGCGGGCGCTCAAGGATCCGCGCCGCAGCGGCTGGCGGGTGCAGGCGGTGCGCGGCCGTGCCGAGCTCGAGCACGGCGCGTCCTGGATGGTCACGGCGACCCTCAGGGATCCGACCGCCGACCGGGACCGCATCGCCGCGCCGCTCAAGACGCGGCTCGAGCAGGCGCCGCCCGCCGGCGCGGTGGAGCGGCTCGTCGTCGAGTTCACCGCGTTCGCGCCGGGCACCGCGGAGCTGCAGCTCTTCGCCCGCGACGCGAGCGCCGCCGCGCGGGCCGGGCGGCGGCACGCCCTCAAGAGCGCCGCGCAGGAGATCAAGCTCCGGCTCAAGCGCTCGCTGTTGTATCACGTCATCGAGGTCCAGCCGTGGTCCCGCCTGCCGGAGCGGCGCTATGCGTTGATCGATTATGAACCGTGATCAAATGCGGAATTCGGAATGCGGAATGCGGAATCGGCCTGACAGACTTCGAGCCCTAAACGTTCCCCAACAGGCGGTGGTAGAGTTCGATACCCACGGCACACCAACCAAGATCAAAATGCTGAATGGTGATATGCGGGAGATGATGACGATCGAGTCCGTCCGGGAGACGTGGCGAATCGATGACGAGTGGTGGAGAAAACCCATTACGCGGACGTACTACGAAGTGCTGCTGAAAGGCGGGTCAAGGATGGTGGTATTCATGGATCTCGTGACTCGGGAGTGGTTCGTGCAAAAACCATAGCGAGCGCGGTGGTCGGAACACGGCATCGAAGCCCACCCTTCTATTCCGCATTCCGAATTCCGCATTCCGCATTCCATGTACATCGAACTTCACTGCCACTCGGCGTTTTCTTTTCTCGACGGCGCCTCCCTCCCCGAGCAGCTCGCGCTCACGGCGTCGCAGCTCGGGTTGCCGGCGCTCGCGCTCACCGATCACAACGGCGTGTACGGCTCGATGGCATTCGCGCAGGAAGCGAAGTCGCTCGGCCTCCAGGCGATCACCGGAGCGGAGTTGACGCTGCTCGACGGTTCTCACGTGACGCTGCTCGTCGAGACGGCGGAGGGCTATGCGAACCTGTGCCGCTTGATCACCGAAGCGCACCTGGGCCGGCCGAACCGGCGCGACCCGCGGCTCGACTTCGCGGCGCTCGAAGCGCGGCACGCGGGGCTCATCGTGCTTTCGGGATGCAGGAACGGACTGCTGCCTGCCGTGCTGCGGCGCGACGGCCCCGCCGCCGCCCGGCGTCTTGCCGAGCGATGCCGTGCAGTATTCGGGAGGGGGAATTTCTTCGTCGAGCTGCAGCGCAACTACGTCCGGGGCGATCTCGCCCTGACCAGGGCGCTGGGTGCCCTCGCGGACGACGTGCACCTGTGCGTCGTGGCGTCGGGCAACGTCCATTATCACGCACGCCCCCGGCACCGGCTGCACGACGTGCTGGTGGCGATCCGGCACCGCGCCACGCTCGACGGCTCGCACCACGTGCGGCGCCCCAACAGCGAGTTCTTCCTGCGGCGGCCGGAGGATGTCGAGGAGCTGTTCCGAGACTGTCCCGATGCTGTCGCGAATACGCTCGCGCTCGCAGAGCGCTGCCGGGGGTTCGACCTCACGCGGGACCTGGGATACCGGTTCCCCGACTTTCACGGCGCCGACCGCACTCCCGCTCCGCGGGCCCTCGCCGAGCTGTGCCGCGCGCGGCTCGAGCAGCGCTATCCGCCCGACTCCGAGCACCGCCGGGAGGCGGAGCGGCGGCTCGACGAGGAGCTGCAGCTGATCGAGCGCCACGGGCTCAGCGGGTTCTTCCTCGTCTATCACGACCTGTTCGAACTTGCCCGGGAAGTCGCCGCCGACGTGCGGCGCGGCTCGCGGCGCGCCAGCGGCAACCTCCTCCCCGGGCGCGGCCGCGGCTCGTCCGTGTCGTCCGTCGTGTGCTTCCTGCTCGGCCTGTCGCACATCGATCCGGTCGCCACGCGGCTCTTCATCGGGCGGTTCCTGAACGAGCCGCTCGCCTCGGTGCCGGACATCGACCTCGACTTCCCGCGCGAGATCCGCGAGGAGCTGATCCGGCGGGTCTACAAGCGCTACGGCGACGAGCACGTCGGGCTCGTGTGCTCGTTTCCCACCTACCGGCTGCGATCCGCGGTGCGCGAGATCGGCAAGGCGCTGGATCTGCCGCCGGGAGAGATCGAGCAGGTGGCGAAACTGGCGGACAGTCGGTCGGACGAACTGGCGGACGAGATCGAGCGGCTGCCGGGGTTTGCGGGGCGCAGGAACGCCCCGCTCTGGAAGGAGCTGTGCGAGCTGGCGGAGGAGATCGCGGGGCTCCCCCGCCACGTGTCGCAGCACGTGGGCGGGATGATCATCTCGAGCCGGCCGCTCGTGGAGCTGGTGCCGCTCGAGCGCGCGGCGATGGAGGACCGCGTCGTGTGCCAGTGGGACAAGGACTCCTGCGACGACGCGCGCTTCATCAAGATCGACTTCCTGGCGCTCGGCATGCTGTCGCTCGTGGAGGAGTGCGTCGAGCTGGTCGCCGCGCGCTCGGAGGGGGGGCAGCCGCCCGATCTCTCACGTATCGATTTCGACGACCGGGCGGTGTACGACCGCATCTGCCGGGGCGACACGGTGGGGCTGTTCCAGATCGAGAGCCGCGCGCAGATCCAGATGCTCCGCCGCACCCGGCCGCAGAACCTCGAGGACCTGGCGGTGGAGGTGGCGATCGTGCGCCCCGGGCCGATCGTGGGCGGCGCGGTAAACCCCTACGTGCGGCGCCGCGAGGAGCAGCGCCGCGCCCGCGCCGCCGGCCGTCCGTACGAGCCGCCGCTCGAGCATCCCCTGCTCAAGGAAGCGCTCGCGGAGACGCTGGGCGTGATCCTCTATCAGGACCAGGTGCTGCAGGTGTGCCAGGCGCTCGCGGGATTCACCGCGGGGCAGGCGGAAGCGCTGCGACGCGCGATGAGCCGGCGTCGCAGCCGCGAGCTGATGGCGGGATTCTGGGAGGAGTTCCGCGACGGCGCGGCGGCGCGTGGCGTCCCGGAGCGGACCGCCGAGCGCGTGTTCACGCAGGTGATCGCGTTCTCCGAATTCGGCTTCCCCAAGTCGCACGCCGCCGCGTTCGGCCTGCTCGCCTACCAGTCGGCGTGGCTCAGGCACTACCACCCGGCCGAGTACTATTGCGCGCTCTTCAACAACCAACCGATGGGGTTCTACTCGCTCGACGCGCTGGGGCGGGACGCCCGGCGCACCGGGGTCGAGATCCGGCTCCCCGAGGTGAACGCGAGCGACGTGTGGTGCGCGGTCGAGGGGAACGCGGTGCGGGTGGGACTCGGCTTCGTGCGCGACTGGAGCGAGGAGACGGCCACGGCCGCCGTCGTCGAGCGTGAGCGGCACGGCCCGTTCCGGAGCCTCGGGGATTTCGTGCGGCGCGCGCCGCCCGCGCTCAAGCGGATGGCGATCGAGCACCTGGTCTGGGTGGGCGGATGCGACGGCTTCGGGTTGACGCGCCGCGAACTCCTGTGGCAGGTGGGGTTGTGGCTCCCGCCCGACGGCGCGCGCGGCAGCGACGCGCGGCGGCGGCGCCAGCTCGAGCTACCGATCGACCACCCCTACGAAGGCCTGCGCTTCGGCGGCCTCGCGGCGGCCGAGCGGCTGCTCGCCGAGTACGCGGTGCTCGGCTTCGCGAACGGCCATCCCCTCTCGCTGCTGCGCGATGCGCTCTCCCCCACCGTGGTCCAGAGCGACGCCCTGCCCCGGCTCGAGCACGGGGCGTGGGTGGAGATCGCCGGGCTCGTCGTCGCGCGCCAGCGCCCCGAAACGGCGAAGGGGTTCATCTTCGTGCTGCTCGAGGACGAAGCGGGGATGGTGAACGTGATCGTGCGGCCCGACGTGTATGAGACACACCGCGCCGCGATCCGCGGCGAGCCACTCCTGTGGGTGCGTGGCAAGCTCGCGAAGGACGACGGGACGGTGAACGTGCTCGCGGAGGAGGCGAAGGGGCTGAGCGTGCGGGGGAAAGGGGACGAGGGACGGGGGACGGGTATGCAAGAGGACCACCCGTCCCCCGTCCCCCCTCCCTCGTCCCCATTCTCTTTCTTGAAATCGATGCGCCGCGTCGCGCCGGAGTCGAAGGATTGGGGGTGACGCCGCTAGCGCTCCGTGTCTTCGTGAACCCGACCGAAGAACGGCTGCAGCTCGATCTCGAGCGGCGGCGCGCTCGGTCCGGACTTCCAGACGAGCCGATCGCGCGCGATCTCCGGCCGCTCGTCCGCCGGCCGCCACCGCTCCACCAGCCGGGCGTCGAGGTCCACGATCCAGTACTCCGCCACGCCCTCGCGCTGGTAAATCAGCCGCTTCTTGCCGCGGTCGCGCGACGCAGTGCCCGGCGACAAGCCCTCAATCGCTAAGACCGGCACGCCCACGTCTTGCCATTTCCGTAGACGGCCGCCTGGTGGCACCCGCGCGACGAACAGGTCGGGCTGGACGAGGATGCGAGGTCCCAAGATCACATCAGCAGGGCTCGCAAAGAGCTCGAGATCCCGCCATCCATCGAGGTATGTCGCGAGGTCGCGGAACAGTCTCCCCACCGCGCGCTGGTGCAGCAGCTCCGGCGCGGGAGTCACGACGTGCTCGCCGTCCAGCAGCTCATGGCGCAAGCCGTCGTCGGGCAGCGCCAGCAGCTGCTCCACCGTCGTGACCGGTTCCTCGAGCTTCGGCATACCCATAACTTGCTCGGCAGTCTCCGCGAGAGACAAGGGCGCACCCGAGCACGGTAGCGACGCGGCCGGCGAGGGCGGCATCGAACCTACGCGGGGCGCATCAAAGGGCCTCCGGCCGTGGGCGAGGACTCGCGGAACCGGGACGCACGCTCCAGCATTAACAAGGGGCTCGTTTGGAAAGGGAGCTATCGAAAATGGACACACACGAAGTCGCGACGCTCGCGGGCGGCTGCTTCTGGTGCCTCGAAGCCGCGTTCCAGGACCTGAAGGGCGTCGACAAGGTCGAGTCCGGGTACGCGGGCGGCCACGTGCCCAACCCGTCCTACGAGGCCGTCTGCACCGGGACCACCGGCCACGCCGAGGTCGTCCAAATCACCTTCGACGCGGCCGTCGTCTCCTATCGCGACCTGCTGCACGTCTTCTTCACGATCCACGATCCGACCACGCTCAACCGCCAGGGGGCGGACGTGGGAACCCAGTACCGCTCCGCGATCTTCTACCACACGGCGGAGCAAAAGGCCGCGGCGGAAGAGGTCATCGCCGAGCTGGCGAAGGTCTGGGACGACCCGATCGTGACCGAGCTGAAGCCGCTCGAGCGGTTCTATCCCGCGGAGGAGTACCACCGGGACTACTACCGCCGCAACCCGAATCAGGGCTACTGCAGCGCCGTGATCGCCCCGAAGGTCGCAAAGGTGCGCAAGCTGTACCTCGACAAACTGAAGCAGCCGGTCGCCTGAGGAGAACCGGGTGAGCCGGTTCACCGATCTGCTGCTCGTGTCTCCCCTGGCCGACGGCAAGACGTGGGTGATCATGCGGGACTTCGGCTATGAGGTGGGAACGGAGGGGAGCGGCGACGTGATCGACGTGGCGATCGGGTTTCAGACCGATTTCGCCACGATCCCCCGGCCGTTCTGGATGTTGCTGCCGAAGTGGGGCCGCTACGGCAACGCGACGGTGATCCACGACTGGTTGTACTGGAAGCAGGAACGCCCCCGCCGCGCGGCCGACGCGATCTTGCTCGAGGCGATGGGCGTGCTGGGGGTGAGCGCGCTGGTGAAACGCACGCTCTACTGGGCCGCGCGTCTCTTCGGGTGGCTCGCCTGGCACCGGAACGCCGCCGACCGCGCGGCGGGCTTCGACCGGGTGCTCCCGGACGTGCACCTCAAGTCGTTCGCCGAGTCCGAGCGCACCGGCATGGTCCGCCGCCTGGCGAGTGACGCATGGGAGCGATGGTGGAAACGGAGGGAGGCATGAAGCGTTGGTCGATACTCGCGGTGCTCCTGACGGCGCCGGTTTCGGGCGCTGCCCAGGCGCCGCCCGCCGGGTCGAGTGAGCCGTTCGTGGTGGAGTACTACTACAAAGTCCGGTGGGGCTACGCCGACGAGTTCATCCGGCTGTTCAAGAAGAACCATTACCCAGTCCTGAAGCGCCAGATCGAGCTGGGGCGCGCGCAACAGGTCACCGCGGAGGCGCCGCGGTTTCACGGGACCGAGGACGGCCGCTGGGACTATCGCGTCACGATCGTGTGGAAGAACGCCGCGGCGCCGCACGAGCCGTTCCCCGAGGCGGAGCTGAAACGCCTGTTTCCCGACCAGGAGACGTTTCGGCGTGAAGAGCAGCGGCGTTTCGAAATCCTCGCCGGGCACTGGGACGTGCCGGTGGTCAGCGTGGATCTGACGCGGCCGTAACGGCTCCGACGTACCAGATCAGCGGGTCTTCCCCAGATAGGTCCGCACGAGCGGAGCCACGCGTCCGCGCACCAGCGCGGTCCGGAGGGCCTGCGCTTCTTCCGGCGTCGCGTCGGTCAACAACCGCTCCCCTCTCCCCTCTCCCTCTCTGACGCCGACAGGAATCCCATCGCGATACAGGATCCGGTTCGTCGCGAGTCCCGGTACGACGTCCCCGGGGGTAATGATCCCCGCGAGGTTGAGCGGGTCGGCCCCGCTCACCGCCACGAGCTCGCCCGTTTGGTGGTCGCGCCGCACCGCACGCAGCAGGCCGATCGCCTCGGGGAGCGCGTACTGCTCCCCCGAGAACCCGCCCACGAAGCGCCCGCCGCGGATCTCGCCGCGCGCCTCGAGCCGGCGGTACACGCGCAGGATGTCGCGCCAGGGGACGAGGAGCGTCTCGCGCGTCACGATCCGGCGGAACACGACGCCGTAGCGGCGCAACAGTTGCCACGCGACCGCCTCGGCGACCTGCTCCTCGCCGAGCAGCGACGCCGGGCGCACGCGAGACCAGCGCCCCGCCGTCTCCACGCCGAACGGCGCCATCCTGCCGCGGCGACGGAATCCCCCGATGGGCCGCCGGCGGTCGGACGGCACGAGCAGCGCCCGCAGCCCCGCGAAGCTGTCCGACGTCACGAGCCCCCACGCGACCAGCTCGCCGAGCGCCCGTTCGACCGCGGTGCGCAACAGTCCCGTCGCGTTCACCAGGTCGCCGAAGAACGACGCGCCCCGCTGGTCGAGCACTTCGAGCGCCGCTCGCGCCGAGTGTGAGAGCGGGAGATCCGCCGGCTCGCACTCCGCCACCAGCGCTCGCCAAACCGCTCCCCGCTCCCTGCGGAACAGAGCGACGGGCGTCGTGCGAATGGGGCCGGCCTTTTTGTTCCGCATTCCGACTTCCGCATTCCGCATTGTCGTCAACCGGCCCCAGGCGATCTCACCCGAGAGACACAGCCCGTCGAGCCACAGGGGATCGTACTCGGCCACCCGCGCGGGGAGGACGTCCGTCTCCCACGCACCCGCCGGTACCTCGTAGCCGTCGAGCAGCTCGAGCACCGCGGCGAGTCCTTCCGGTCCCTCGGCCCGCGTATCCGCCGTGACGCGTTGCCAGCGAAGCAGGAACCGCATGAAGTCGGCTGCGGGGACGGGCTCGATCTCCTGGCGCAGGCGGTCGAGCGTGTAGCGATGAATGCGCGCGAGCAGCCGCCGCTCGCACCACTCGAGCGCGGTGACGCCCGGCGTGAACCGGCCGCGCAGCACGAAGCCCTCGTGCTCGAGCGCGCCGAGGGCGAACTCGACGTCCGGGTCCGGCGCGCCGAGCGCGCGCGCCAGCTCGGGCGCCGTGGTGGGGCCCACCACCTCGAGCCGCCCGCGCACCAGCTCCCGCAGCGCGTCCTCGCGGGTCCACGTCTTCGCGCGGTCCCGCTCGGGCGGGGCGAGCGCCGGTTCGCACGCGACCCCTGGGAATACCGCCTGCACCATCGGCAGCCGCTCAGCAGCGATCCAGAGGCGCGGCTCGTGAAGGAGGGCTCCCGCGCGCCCGGCCCGCACCAGCTCCTCGAAATACCCCTTCCATTCCGCATTCCGCACTCCGCATTCCGCACTCGTCAGGGCACCCATCACCAGCAGCGCGTCGTGCAGTTCGTCGGCGGACCCGACGTCAGGCCAGGCTTCTTCTTTCACGCGGTCGATCGCCGCCTGATCGAGCTTGCCGAATTCCTCGGCCGTCTTCACGTCGAGCCCGCGGCGCGTGATCACCGCCTGGGTACGCCGCTCCTCGAGCGGCGCGTCGTCGAGGAACGCGTAGGGCTTCGCGTTGATCACTTCGTGGGAGAGCGGCGACGGCTCGGTCGTATCGCGCGCGATCAGCTGGAAGCGCCCGGCCGCCATCTCCTCGAGCACCCGCTTCAGGCCGGGGAAGTCCATCGCCTCGAGCAGGCAGTCGGCAATCGTCTGCTTCACGAGCGGGTGCTCGGGGATCTCGCGGTCGCCGACCAGATTCTCCGGGCAGGCGAGCTGGTCGGGGAAGACGGCGCCGACCAGATCCTCCGCCTCCATGCGCTGCAGCGGCGTGGGCACCTTCTTGCCGCCGCGCGCCCGGAGCACCGCCAGCGCGCGGCTGGCGTTCCAGCGCCACCGCGAGCCGAACATCGGCGCATCGAGCATCGCCTGCACCAGCAGGTGCTCCGCGGTCTCGGGCTTCAGGTACTGGAACACGTCCTCGAGCGGGAAGCTGTGCTGCGGTCCGAGCGACAGGACAATGGCGTCCTCGGTGGCCGCCGCCTGCAGCTCGAAGTTGAAGCTGCGGCAGAACCGCTTGCGGAGTGCGAGCCCCCACGCCCGGTTGACGCGGCTCCCGAACGGCGCGTGCAGCACCAGCTGCATCCCGCCCGCTTCGTCGAAGAAGCGCTCGAGCACGAGGGTGCGCTGCGTGGGGATGACACCGAGGATCTTGTGCGAGGCGGCGAGATATTCGACCACCTGCCGGGCCGCCGGCTCGGGGAAGCCCGGGATCTCCCGCGCCAGCCAGGCGACCGCCTCCGGCGCGTCGCCCAGCCGGTCCGCCACGTCCTGGCGCAGGCGCGACACCTCTTCGGACAGCTCGGGCGTACGCCCCGGCGCTTCACCCAGCCAGAACGGGATGGAGGGCGGCTGGCCCTGCGCGTCCACCACGCGGACCTGACCCGACTCGATCTTCTGGATCAAGTAGGAGCTGTTGCCGAGCTGGAAGATGTCGCCCGGCATGCTCTCGATCGCGAAGTCCTCGTTGAGCGTGCCGACGAACGTCTCGGTGGGCTCGAGGATAACGCGGTAGTCGCCGATGTCGGGGATCGCTCCGCCCGAGGTGATCGCCGCGAGCCGTGCGCCGCGCCGCGAGCGCAGCCGGCGGTTCACGCCGTCGTAATGGATGTACGCGCCGCGCCGCCCGCGCCGGGTCGTGAACCCCTCGGCGAGCATCTGCACCACGGCGTCGAAGTCCTTGCGGGACAGGTCGCGGTAGGGGTACGCGCCGCGCACCACCTCGTACAGCGCCTCCTCGTCCCACTCTTCGCACGCCACCGCCGCGACGATCTGCTGGGCCAGAATGTCGAGCGGGTGCTCGGGGATGATCAGTCGATCGAGCTTCCGCTCGCCCGTGGCGCGCACCAGGGCCGCGCACTCGATCAGCTCGTCCCGCGACAGCGGGAACAGCCGCCCCTTCGGGACGGCGGCGAGGTGGTGCCCCGGTCGCGACGAGGACCTTGAGTTTGCCCTCTTTGAGGCGGGTCTCCGCGTCGAGCCGCTTCTCCTTCGACAGGCTACCGTGGTGCGAGGTCACCTGGTCCGCGCCGAGCCGCTCGGAGAGGTGCAGCGTGAGCCGCTCAGCGAGCCGCCGCGTGTTCACGAACACGAGCGTGGTACGGTGCTCGCCGACGAGCTGCACCAGCCGCTCGTAAATCTCGTCCCACACCTCCGCTGCCATCACCGCCTCGAGCGGCGAGGAGGGGATCTCGATCGCGAGGTCGAGCGAGCGCGCGTGTCCCGCGTCGATGATGGTGGGGGCTCGGGACTCGGGGTTCGGGGCTCGGTTGGTGCCCACCAGAAACTGCGCGATCTCCTCGATCGGCTTCTGCGTGGCCGAGAGCCCGATCCGCTGAAGGCGCCGGCCGGCGAGGTGCTCGAGCCGCTCGAGCGACAGGGCGAGGTGGCTGCCGCGCTTGTCGCGCGCCACCGCGTGGATCTCGTCCACGATCACGGTGCGCACCGTGCGCAGCATGTCGCGCGCGCGCTCGGAGGTGAGGATGAGATACAGCGATTCCGGGGTCGTGACGAGGATGTGCGGCGGCCGCCGCACCATCCCCTGCCGCTCGGGCGCCGGCGTGTCGCCCGTGCGGACCAGCGTGCGGATCTCGACGTCCGGAAGGCAGAGCTCCGCCAGGTTCTTCTGGACGTCGTTCGAGAGCGCCTTGAGGGGGGAGACGTACACCACCTGCGTCTCGTCGGAGAGGGTCCCGTCGAGGCCCTGGCGCAGCAGCGAGTCGATCGCGGCGAGGAATGCGGCGAACGTCTTCCCGGAGCCGGTCGGCGCGGCGATCAACGCGTTCCGGCCCGCCTGGATCAGGGGCCAAGCGTGTCGCTGCGGCTCCGTGGGCTCACGGAACCGGGACCCGAACCAACGCCCGATGGCCGGATGAAACCCTGACAAAGGCATGATTCAAATATGGCGAAGATTTACCGAAGGAGCGACACCCCCCGTGCCGCCGCGATCCGCTCGATCGTCTCGCCGATCTTGTTGTTCGGCGTGGAGGCGCCGGCGGTGACGCCGATGGTCACCTGCCCCGCGGGCAGCCACCCCGCCCGGCGCTGCTCCTCCGTCGCGCCCGCCGGGCGAAACCGGATCGCCCCCGCCTCCGGGTCGATGCAGGTCGCGTCCTCGATGTGGTACGTCGGCACGCGCTCCTGGCAGATCGCGGCGAGGTGCGTGGTGTTGCTCGAGTTGTACCCGCCGATCACCACCATGAGGTCGAGCGGCTCGGCGATCAGCTTCAGCACCGCGTCCTGGCGGTCCTGCGTCGCCGAGCAGATCGTGTCGAACGTGCGGAAATGCTCGGCCAGGGCCGCCTCGCCGTACCGCTTGGCCATGCTGTGGCGCAACTCCGCCGCGATCGCGAGCGACTCCCCCGACAGCATCGTGGTCTGATTGGCCACGCCGACGCGCTCCAGATCGCGATCGGGATCGAAACCAGGCGAACTGTCGCTTCCGAATAGCCGGGGCACACCTCGCGCGCCTCGGCCATGTCACGCACCACGAGATAGTGCCCGCCGGGATACTTCGTGACCTGGCTCGACGTCGCCTTCGTCTCCTCGTGATAAGACTTGCCGTGGATGATCGCCGTGAAGCCGTCCTTCGCGTAGGACTCGACCCGCTTCCACACGTTCAGCACCGACCCGCAGGTCGTGTCCACCAGCACGCACCCCGCGGCCCGCAGCCGCTCGAAGTCCTTGACCGGGACGCCGAACGCGGGGAGCAGCACGACGTCCTCGGGTGCGACCTCGCCGAAGTCGAATTCTCCGCCGTCGGGGCGATGCAGGAACCGCACGCCCATGGCCTGGAGCTTGGTGTTGACGTGGGGATTGTGGATGATCTCGCCGACCAGGAAGATCCGCTTGTCGGGGAACTTGGTGCGGGTCTCGTAGGCGTACTCGACGGCGCGGTCCACCCCGTAACAAAAGCCGAACTCGCGCGCCAGCCGGAACGTCAGCTCGCCGACCGTGAGCGTGTACCCCTGTTCGCGGATCCGGTCCACCACCCGGCTGTGATAGTCGGCCGCGAGCGCGCCCTCGATGTGCTCCCGGAGCCCGAAGCCGCGACGGAAATAGGTTTGCTCCACCAGGTCAATCTAATCGCCCGTCGCGGCGTACGCGCAGGATGACGGTCACGGCCTCGCCACGCAGGACACGCTGCCGGCCCCGAGCGGAACCGCCTCGAACGACGCGTCCACGGCGACCCACTCCGCGCCCACGACGTCCCGCCCCGAGCCCTGCACCCGGACCGAGAGCACCGGGCTCGCGCGGGTCACCGACACGCCGCCGCTGTCGAGCGGGGCCCCGTGCGCGATGTCGCCCACCATGAAGCGCACGCCCGCCACGGCGCCCCGCCGCGCTGCCGTGTCGGCCCGCTGCAGCAGCGGCCATTCGCCCGGCGCGAGCGAATCGGCGAAACGCAGCCATACGAGGACGCCGTTCCCGCCGCGCGCGCCCTGGAGCACGAGCCCGGCGGGACCCGGAGCGCCGCACCGGTGCGCGCTCGCCGGAGCGTCGAACCGTAGAGTGTCCTTGGAGGGAGGGGGCCGGGTGACGCGCGCGCGGAGCCGCGCCGACGGCTCCGGCGAGCGGCCGCATGCCGCCGCGAGCGCGAGCAGAGCGAGCGGCCGGAGCGTCAGGGAGAGGGCGGGGGCACGACGCCGAGGGACGCGCGCGCGGCTTCGGTGGACAGCGTGTGCGGGCCGAGCGCCGCGACCAGCCCGGAGGGCAGGGGCCGCGGCCTGAGCCGCTCGCGGTCCACGCACACCAGCACCATCCACCCCGCGGCGCCGAGCGAGGTCGTGTCGTCGCGCAGCACGTCGAAGTTCAGCGTCATCGACTTGGTCCCGACCCGCCCCACGTACGTCGCGACGCGCAACCGGTCGTCGAGCCGCGCCGGCCAGTAGAACTCGCTGTGGACGACCTTCCGTGGCAGAAAGATGTCGTAGCGATCGAACACCTGCGCGTACGCCAGCCCGCACGCCCGGAACAGCTCCGTCTCCGCGATCTCGAAGAACCGGACGTACGAGCCGTAAAAAATGATGCCCGCGAAGTCCACGTCGGACCAGCGGACGTATTCCTCGATGATGTAGGGCTTCGCCGGCATGACTTCCCGCGCATCTGACCCGAGCGGGAAGCTAGGCGGCGCGAAACGGCGCCGCCAGGAAGGGCCGACCGCGACGCTAACCGCGGCTCGGCGCCCCGTGCCCTCCCTGCCCGTTCGGCCGCAGGCCGTACGCGCGCAGCCGCCGCCACAATGTGGTGCGGCTGATCCCGAGACGGCGCGCCGTCTCGGCCAGCTTGCCGTGCGTGATCTCGAGCGTGTCCAGAATCGCCTGCCGTTCACGCTCGGCCAGCGTCCGCCCCTGGTCGCCGTCCGGCAGGAACACCGCCTCGCCCAGCTCGGCGGACCCCTGTTTCAGGGGTTGTGCCCGCGCGCCGAACGCGAGCAGCTTCTCCCGCAGGCCGGGACCGAGCTGCCCGCCGCCGTTGCGCTCGAGCGCGTCGAGCACGCGGCGAGCCCGCTGATTGGCGTACACCATGCGGCCGTAGGCATCGAAGATCACGAGACCTTCGCCGAAGGTCTCCATCACCGCCTGACCGAGCGGCGTGAAGGCGAAGGAAGGTGGGGAACTGGGGGCCTTGTCTCTGGCTGTCATCCGCGCTTGCATAGGTCGTTGGTTCCGAGTCTGAGTTTCAGACGGCATCGCCGTCATACAAAGATGACCCGCGCCGAGCTGCAACGTCACAGCGCGCGCCCGCCCGGGCTACAAGACTCTAACCACAAAGGCCCCTCAAAGGTCCGCCTAGCGCCGGCGACCCCGCCCTCCCCGTCCCCCCCGCCCCCCCCGCCTCGCCAGCCGGGTCCGCTCGGAGTGCGTGAGGCCGCTCAGCTGGCGCCGCAGGTCCTCCACAGACTCGGACCGCACCGCCTCGCGCTTCCCGCGCACCACGATGAAGCGCACGGGGCGGTCGAATGCCGGTAGGTCTCCGGCCTGGAGCCTGCGTGCCTGGCCCTCCTTGAGGCGCAGACGCACCACGCCCATGCCCTGCTCCACTTCGTACTCGACCGGCACCCGGTCGCCGTACAGGTGGGCCGACGCAGGGAGGGCCTCAAGCGCGCGGCGCTCCGTCTCGGGAATCGCCTGGTCGACGTCGAGGGTGAGCCGGGTGCCGAGGAACTCTTCCCACGACCCGACATGCTCGAGCTGCGCCGCGAGTCGGGCGGCCACACGCTCGGTCGCCGCCTGCTCGAGCCGGCCGCCCGAACGGCGCCAATAGAACCCGAAGCGCTCGAGCGCGCGTCGCACGCGGGCCTGATCGGGGTGGGGCGTCGCCCCCGCGAGCAGCGCGTCGACCAGGGCGGCGCGCGCGGCCCCGGCGAGCTCGGCGGGAAACGGCTTGGGCAGCGGCTCGACGTCGCGCTCCAGTACGAAGCCGAAGTACGTGACGGTGCGGACCACCATCAGCCCCTCGCGGCGCCGCTGGCGCTCGAACACGACCGTCGGCGCCCCGCGCCGCGCGTAGCGGCGGATGGCGCGCTCGGGCAGTTGCGTGCCCTCGATGCTCGCGCGCGGCACGCCGAAGCGGTCGGCGAAGTACCGCAGGGTGCCGGCGATCGCCCCCCAGCTCCCCGCCACCGATCCGCGGCTCACGCGGGCCTCGCGGCCGTCCGCCGTTTCCTCGTCGATCACCAGGTCGAACGGCATGATCTTGGCCACGAGGTCCGCGAACGCCGCGAGCGTCTTCTCGCCCGCATACGGCAGGCGCTCGGGCAACGGCAGCTCGAGCTGGCGATACACCGACGCCGTGCCGAGCGCCACGTCTTCGATCGCCTTCACGAGGACGCCGCGGCTTTCCGCCCAGCGGTCCACGCTCTCGCGGAACAGGTGCCGCGGCAGGCCGTACACCTCGCCCAGGTAGCCGTGCTTGTTCACCGCCTCGGCGTACACGTTGTACGCCGTGAGATGATCACTCCCCGCCACGATCAATCCCCGCAGGTCCCGTTCCTCGCGCGTCATGCGGTGGAGCGACTCGATGTTCGCCGCCACGGCCACCATGGGGATGAGCTCCGGGTCGGCGTGGTACAAGAGCTCGCCCCACGGCCGCTCCACCGGCATCGCTTCGACCTCGCGGCCGTAGGGGGTGAGCCGGCCGTGCTCGATGAGGCCGCGCTCAGTGAGGAGCTGGACGGCGTCGCGGTAGGCCCGGCGGTCGAGCGGCACCGGGAGGTCGAGCTCGCCCGCGTCCACGCCGAGCGCGGCGCACGTAATCGCCACGCGCTCGGCGTCGCCCGCGAGCTGGAACTCCGGGCCGGTGGGTCGCAGCTCCTCGAAGACGAGGTCCCGATCGCTCAGGACGTACACCTCGCCGCCCTCCACCCGACCGTGCACGCGTCCCGCCATCTGGAGGATCTCGTTGGCGCCGAGGTACAGCCGGGTCAGCACGTTGCGGCCCCGCTCCACCACGTTGGCGTAGCGCGCGTCGTAGATCACGACCGTGTCGAGCCCGCGGATGTTGAGCGCGGACTGGCCCGCCGCCGTCATGGCGAGCAGGAACGGCCGCTTCACGAGCCCGTCGAGGAAGGGGCGGATCACGCGGATCGGCTCGCCGCCGTGATAGAACGCCGTCGGCAGCGCCTGCCAGCGGTCGCCCAGCTCGCGGGCGATCTGCTCCACCTCGGCACGCGTCGGCACGAACACGCCCACGCCCCGCCGCTCGCGCATCACCCGCTTGATGAAGCGGTCGTTCAGGAACTCGAGAGGCTGCTCGGGGAGGACCCGCACGTCGGCGGCCTTCGCCGGGTCGAAGGCTTTCGTCTCGAGCACTTCGACCGAATCGAGGTAGCGCGCGTAGAACGTCGGGTCGACGGTGGCCGAGAGCCAGATGAAGCGGCAGCGCGCCCGCTTGCCGAGGGCGAGGCACAGCTCCAGCTCCGCCGACGTCTGGTGGATCTCGTCCACGATCAGGGTGTCGCGCTCGGTGATGAGCCCGTCCTCGAACCAGCGGCGCGCGATCCCCGTCGTCACGATCACGACGTTCCACGTCGGCGTCTCGGGGGTGGCCTCCCGCTCCCGGTTCACGACCCCGACCTTGAGCGGCGCCCGGAGGATCGTTTCGGCGATCGGCCGGATCGCGAGCGTCTTTCCCGTCCCGGTGCCGGCCACGATCCCGAAGCCACGCCCCGAGGCCGCCAGGCGCTGGATGTCCTCCCCGTGCTCGCGCGCCAGCAGGGTGTCGATGTGCAGCCCCATCGCCAGCTCGATCGTCTCGCACGCGGCGCGGGTGGGGGCGATCACGATCACCCGGCCGGTGGGGGGCTCGGCGGCGAGAAAGGCGCGGGGATCGGGTGGGAGAAAGTGGTCGCGGGAAATTCGCACGGTCGCAATATAGATTAGGCGCTGCGCCCCAGTCGCCCGATCCCCTCTTCCGAGGAGGTGTGGGAATGCTGTCCCGCTCCCTGGCGTGCCTGCTGGCGCTCGCCCTGCTCCCCCCGGCCGCGGCGCCGGCTCAGAAGCTCGAGAAAACCCCCGACAAGCTGACCCCCAAGCAGCTCGAGGCGCAGCTCCGCTACCAGACCGGACGGGTGACCGTGCGGGGCGGCCTCGCGACGCTCGACTTGCCGGCGGCGTTCCGCTATCTCGACGCCCAGCAGACCGAGCTCGTGCTCCAGGCGTGGGGTAACCCGCCCGGCAGCGAGGCCCTCGGCATGCTCGTGCCCGCGGGTGTCGGCCTGTTCACGCATGAGGGGTGGGGGATCATCATCAGCTACGACGAGGACGGCTACGTCAAGGACGACGACGCGGCGCAGATCGACTACGGCGATCTCCTCAAGAAGATGCAGAAGGCCACCCGGCAATCGAACGACGCGCGCGCCAAAGCGGGGTACCCCACGGTGGAGCTCGTCGGGTGGGCGGAGCCGCCGCGCTACGACAGCGCCGCCCACAAGCTCTACTGGGCCAAGGAGCTCGAGTTCAGCGACGACTCCGCCCACACGCTCAACTACAACATCCGCGTGCTCGGGCGGCGCGGCGTGCTGGTGCTCAACGCCGTCGCCTCGATGGACCGGATCGACCCGGTGAAGCGCGACATGGCGCAGGTGATCGGCGCCGTGGAGTTCAACGACGGGCACCGCTACGCCGACTTCGTGCCCGGGAACGACAAGGTCGCCGAGTACGGGATTGCGGCGCTGGTCGCGGGCGGGCTCGCCGCGAAGGCCGGCTTGTTCAAGGTGCTGCTCGGCGCGCTGGTCGCCCTCAAGAAGCTCGTCATCGTCGCGCTGGTTGGGGCCGCGGCCTTTCTGCGCAAGCTGTTCCGGCGGAAGCCGGCCGACGCGGCCGCGAAGTAGGTGCGGGGAAAAGAAAGCGGGAGGCGTGCGTGCGCGCCTCCCGCTTCGCGACCGTACCTGCGGCCCTGCCTAGGGCGTCAGTCGCCGCATCCGGAACCTTCCTACACGCAGCACTCCGGCGGTACGGGCGACGGGGTCTTCAGTAATCAACGTCGTCGTAGCCGTAGTGGTGCCGGTGGTGGGGCCGCACGACGTAGACGCGCCGCACCACGACCAGGGACCGGCGGTGGAAGTGCGGCCGCCGCGCGCGTACCACGACCAGCGCGGGCGCGGGATAGTACACAAACGGCCGGCCGACGACGACCAGGCCCGACACGTACGGGCGCGGGACGCCGAAGCCGACCGCGACGCTCACGCGCGTCTGCGCCCTAACGGGAGCCACCGCGAGCGCGAGCGTCAATCCGACTGCCAGGACGATGCGTTTCATGGGTCACCTCCGGCGCCGTGCTCCTTGAAAGTGCCGTGCCACCACCGGAGACTGCTGGATAACGGCCAGCGGCGGCGGCACTTAGGGGTGCGGAGCGGGAAGCGTGGGCGGGGCGGGAGTGTCACCCGCGGCGGTCACATCTTCAACTCGACGGCGGCGCGTGTTGCTGGATCAGCCGGAGCACCTCCCCCGGCTCGGCGTGGCGGCCGAGGGTCTTCTTCGAGAAGATCCGGCGCCCGTCGACCTCGACTTCGAACGCGCCACCCGACGACTGGATCAACTTCACGTCGGCGTGGGGATAGGTCTTCCGGATTTCGGCCGCCAGACCGGCGGCCCGGGGCTCGTAGTTTCAGACGACGCAGTATTCGATCGTGACGCGCATGCGGTAAACGATAGTCGTGCTTGACACGCCGCGCCAAGGGGCCGAGTTTGCGCGGCATCCGCATGAGTTTCCTCTCCCGCCTCAGGGCGTGGCCGGGCGTGCTGGTGCGGGCGCTCGTGTCGCTGGGCGCCGTGGCCGCGATCGTCGGAGCGGTCGCCGTGTACGCCTCCGGACGGGCGCCGGTCGACGCGGAGCTCGCGCAGGAGGTCGCGGCGCTCGTCGTGATCGGGGCGCTGACGCGACGCTACGGCATCCCCCTCCCCGGCAACGGTTTCTCCTCGTATATCCTCGGCGTCACGGCTTTCGCCGTGCTCGACCGCGGGTGGCCGTTCGCCGTGGTCGCTGCGCCGCTCGCGATGCTCGCCGGTGACCTTGTGCTGCGCCGTGTCCCGGCGGGCGCGGCCCGCGGGAACGCGGCGCATCTCGCTACGGGGACTGCCGTAGCGGGCCTCATGTACGAGCAGCTGGGCGGCGGCACCGGGCCGGCGGCGCTGACGCTGGCGAATCTCGGGGCGCTCGCGCTGTTCCTCGCAGTGCTGCCCGTCATCGTCAACGCGACGTTCTATCTCGAACTGGCCCTCGGCCGCTCCCTCGCGTGGGTCGACGCGCAACTCACGGCGCGCTGGGAGGCGACCGTCTACGGGGTCTCGGCAGGGCTGGCGCTGCTGTGGCTGCAGCTCGCCCACGCCGGCTTGGAAAGCGGTGTGGCAGCGATGCTGGGCGGGGGGCTGGCGGGCGCGACCTGGGTCAGCTGGTCGGTGATCGGCCGCGCGGTGCGTGCGGACGAGCTCGCCCTGATCCAGGGTCTGTCGCAGGCGATCGCCGGCAGCATCAGCCTCGCCAAGAGTTTTCCCCGCATTCAGGCGCTGGCCCGCCGGCTCGTCCCCTGGGAGCAGATGGGATTCGCGCGCTACGACGCCCGCACGAACGAAATGGAGCTGGTCGCGGACACGGCAGCTGACGGGGGATCGGGACCGGCGGGCGGGCAGCCCGTCTTCCGGTTCGACGCGAACGCCGGGCTCACCGGCGAGGCGATCCGGCTGCGGCACCCCGTGGTCGCCCGCGCGCTCGCGCCGGGGCAGGTCGTGGTGCCGGGCCGGGAGAATCCCGGCTCGGAGGTGCTGGTGCCGCTGTATCACGCGGGCCAGCTGGTGGGCTTGTGGAGCGTGCGCCATTCCGACCCGGCGATGTACCGCGACGCCGACGGCGACATGCTCGCGCTGCTCGGGCCGCAGCTCGCCTTGATGCTGGCAATCGAGGGATCGGTGCAGCCGGTGGTCGGCGCCTCCGAGCGCACCAGCGCCTACATCGAGACGCTCACCGCCACCACGCAGGAGATCCACGCCTCGAGCGAGGAGGTCGCCGCCGCAGCCCGGCGCGCGAACCAGGGCGCCGCGCAGGCCGCGGGCCTCGTGGGAGCGGTGGAGCGCCAATGGGACCAGCTCAGGCAGCAGGCCGGAGAAGTGGCCGCGGCCGGCGACGCGACACGCGACGCCGGGGCCCAGATGGAGAAGACCACCGACAAGGTTCGCCTCGCGACCCAGACGGCCGCTCGGCGCCTCACCGACCTGGGGGCGACCGCCGAGGAGAGCGCGCGCGAGGTCCGCCGGCTGCGCGACGTCGCCGAGCAGGTCGAGAAGTTTTCGGAGACGATCGGCTTCGTCGCGAACCAGACCAACCTGCTCGCCCTCAACGCCACGATCGAGGCGGCGCGCGCGGGCGTCCACGGCCGCGGCTTCGCGGTGGTCGCCGACGAGGTCCACAAGCTCGCCGAGGAGAGCGGACGCGAAGCGCGCAACGTTGGGAAGTCCGCCCAGGAAACGCGCCGCGCGCTCGACCGCGCGGTACAGTTTCTCGAAGGCATCCGCTCCGACCTGGCGGAGGTGACGCAGGGTTCGGCGGAGTGGCTCGAAGACCTGAGCCGCATCGCGCAAAGCGCGTCGGGCACCGCCCGTGCGGGCAAGCGCGTGGCGGACCTCGCCCGCGGGATCGCGGACCAGGCCGCGAAGATCGGCCAGGCGCTCGGCCAGGCGAAGAGCGGCGCCCAGGCATCGACGCAGGAAGCGGAAGCTGTCGCGACCGCCGCGGCGGAGCAGCGCAAGGCCATCGAAGGGCTCGCCCGCGGCGCCACGGAGCTCGCGTCGCTCGCCGACAGTCTCGCCAGGGCCGTGCGGTTCGTGCGGGGTGAGAACGGCCGGCAGTAGGCTCGCGCCCGTGCTCGCCGCCGCGTTGCTAGCGTGCGGCGAAACGGCCGGGCCGGGGCTCGCGTCGCCGAGGATCGACTACGTCGACGGCGCGCTCGCGCCGATCCTCGTGCGCGGCCAGGCCGTGGTGATCGAGGGCCTGGGCTTCGGCGCGACCCAGGGCGCCGGCACCGTCACGTTCGCTCGCACCGGTGGCGGCGAGGTGGCGGCGCCCGTCGCCGCGCCCGCCGATTGGAGCGATCTCGCCATCCGCACCGCGGTCCCGGACGCCGCGGCGGCGGGAGCGGGGACGCTCGCCGTCACCACCGCCGCCGGGCGGCGGCTCACCGCGACCGTCCACGTCCTGCCGCACGTCGTGTTCGACACCGCCGCGCTGGCCTGGAGGTCGCGTGGCTCTTTCCCACAGGCGCCGGTCGGTGTCGCGCTGGCGGCGTTGGAGATCCCCTCCGGGAACGGCCTCGCGACGACGCTATATGCGGCGGGCGGCGCCGAGCAGGCAAGCGGCGCGCTCGTGCCGGACAGCGGCGTGTACCTGGCGCGCGCTCAGCCGGAGGGAGCGGTCGGCGCCTGGGTGCGCCAGCGCGACGCGACCGACTTCACCTCGCGCGTCCTCCCCCTCCCGCGGGCGTTCGCGGCCGCCGCGATCGCCACACGGTACAACTCGCGGTTCCCGGGCGCGGCGCTGTACGTGATCGGGGGCGTCGGTTCCGCTGGGCGGGCGCAGGCCTCCGTCCTGGCCGCCGACATCACCGCCGACAGCGTCGTGGCGCGCTTCACGCCCCTCGAGCAGCTGCCCGCGCCGCTCGCCGGCGCAATCGCGGTCGTACGGCGGGGCCGCATTTACGTGATCGGGGGCACGGACTCCCTCGGGCGTCCGCAGCAGGATGTGTTCGTGGGGCGGATCGGGCTCGATGGGCACATCGACGGCTGGTACGTCCAGCCGTCGCTTCCCGCGCCGCGCGCGTACGGCGGCGGTGTCGTGCTCGACGCCCGCGCGGTGGCGTTCGGCGGCCTGGCCGACAGCGTCCCGCCGGGCGGCGGGCTCGATCCCGCGCTGCCGCGGCTCGCGTCGAGCGACACCGCCGCCGTGAGCCTCCTCTCGGGGTTCTTCACGGGCGCGTGGGCGCCGGAGACGGCGCTGCTCCCCGCGGGCCGGTCGCAGTTCGCGACGCTCGATCTCGGCGACGTCATCCTGCTCGTGGGCGGGATGTACGCCGGCGCCGAGACGAACAGCGCCGAAACCATCGCCGCGGCCGTGGCAGGCAACTCGCTCGGTCCGTTCGCCGGACCGGTGGGGACGAGCAGGATCGCCGACCCGCCGAACAACGGCGGTATCCTCGTCGGGCCGAGCGGCGTCACGTGGCGCGAGGCCGACGGATCGCGTCGCGGGCTGGTACTCGGCGGCATCGACTTGAGCACGGGACAGAGGAAAGCGGGCGTCTGGGGTTTCTAATGGGCGACCGCGTTATTACCGTAGTGCCACGCCCTCGGGGGAGGAGTCGCTCCATGCGGACGCTCGTCATCGTGGGACTGGTGCTGACCGGTGGGGCCTCGGGTCTCGCCGCGCAGCACGCACACCAGTTCGAGCTCGGAGCCTTCGGATCGTTCACCCGGTACGACCGGGTCTTCAACCTCGACAACCAGGCCGGCGGCGGCGCTCGCCTCGGCTACTTCTTCGGCGATGTCGTCAGCGCGGAGATCGAGGGCGGCTACCAGAGCCCGAGCCCGAAATCGGGCACCGCATCCCCCACCCTGGCGATCGGCAGCGCGAGCCTGGTGCTCAACTTCGGGAGCGAGAACAACCTCTTCTACATCCTCGGCGGCTACTCGCGGCTCGACTTCGAGAAGAACCCGTCGTACCTCTTCACCGACAACGCCGTGCACGGGGCGCTGGGCGACCGCGTGTTCCTCGGGGGCGGCGCCGCGCTGCGCTTCGAGGTGCGCGCCATCTACGCCCCCAACACCGGGTTCGCGGGCGGAGACTGGGCCGGTCACGTCGTCGGCTCGGTCGGCCTGTCGCTCTTCGCCGGAGGCGGGCGGCCGCCGGATGCGGATCGTGACGGCGTCCCCGACAAGCGGGACGTCTGCCCGAACACCCCGACGAGTGCGAGGGTCGACGCCACCGGCTGTCCGCTCGACTCCGACCGCGACGGCGTGCCCGACGGCCTCGACCAGTGCGCCGGCACGCCGACGGGCGCGACGGTGAACGCGGCGGGGTGCCCGGCCGACTCGGACTCGGATGGCGTCTATGACGGGCTCGACCAGTGCGTCAACACGCCGGCCGGAGCACACGTCGATGCCAAGGGCTGCCCCGCGGACGCGGACGGCGACCACGTCGCGGACGGGATCGACCAGTGCCCGAACACCCCGGCGGGAGCGACCGTCGACGCCGCGGGATGTCCCCTCGACTCGGACAAGGACGGCGTGCCCGACGGGCTGGACAAGTGTCCCAACACGTCGCCGGGCATGGAAGTGGACGACGTCGGGTGCCAGCGCTTCAGGGACGCCGACGGCGACGGCGTGGACGACACCAAGGACAAGTGTCCCGGCACGGCTCCCGACACTCGCGTGGACGCCGTCGGATGTCCGATCCTGTTTACGCCCGAGCGCACACCGGTGATTCTGCGCGGTGTGACGTTCGAGACCGGGAAGTCCGCCCTCAAGCCCGAGTCCTTCACGGTGCTCGACATCGTCGCGCAGTCACTCATCGCGAACCCGGACATCCGGATCGAGATCGCGGGCTACACGGACAACACCGGCTCCTCGGCGACGAACCTCCGGCTCTCGCAGGCGCGGGCGACGGCCGTACGGGCCTACCTGGCGAGCAAGGGCGTCGACCCGGGCCGCATGGTCGCGAAAGGGTACGGCGCGGCCAATCCGATCGCGCCGAACACCACGCGGGAGGGTCGGGCCCAGAACCGCCGCGTGGAGCTGCGGCGGCGCTCGCCTCGGCTACCTGCTCGGCAACGTCGTGGGCATCGAGGGCGACATCCTGTTCCAGCCCGAGTACACGGTCTCGCCCGGCGGCACACCGACCACCCTCCAACCGCTGATCGCCAGCGCGTCGCTGGTGTTCAACGTCGTGCACGCGAGCCGCCTGATGCTGTACGCGCTCGGCGGCTACTCGCTCCTCGACTTCGGAACCCGGGCGCCCTACAGCTTCACCGACAACGCCGCGCACGGCGGCGCCGGCGTGCGCCTGTTTCTCACGAATCGCATCGCGGTGCGCGTCGAGGGCCGCGCGATCTACTCGCCGAGCACGCAGGCGACGTTCGGACCCAAGACGGCGACGCACTACGTGGGGATGGCGGGCCTGTCGGTCTTCCATCTGGGTGGCGCGCCGGGCGCGCCGGGCGACGCGGACAAGGACGGCGTGCCCGACAACAAGGACGCCTGCCCCAACACGCCGCCGGGCGCCACCGTCGACCAGCGCGGCTGCCCGCTCGATTCCGACGGCGACGGCGTCCCCGATGGGCTCGACAAGTGCCCGGACACGCCCGCCGGCGTGCACGTCGACGCGGCCGGCTGCCCGGCCGACGCCGACGCCGACGGGGTGCCGGACGGGATCGACCAGTGCCCGGATACGCCCGCCGGCGTGCACGTCGACCCGAAGGGCTGCCCGATCGACTCGGACGGCGACGGCGTCCCCGACGGCGTGGATCAATGCCCCAACACTCCCGCCGGCGCCGCAGTGGATGTGAAAGGGTGCCCCCCCCCGGCAGACGCGGACGGCGACGGCGTCGCCGACGGGCTCGACAAGTGCCCCGACACACCGACCGGGGCCACGGTGGACGCGAACGGCTGCCCGCTGGACACCGACATCGACGGCGTGCCGGACGGCATCGACAAGTGCCCCAACACGCCGCCCGGGACGAAGGTGGACGCGACCGGCTGTCCGCTGCCGGTGGAGCAGGTCCAGGCCGCGCCCCCGCCGGCTCCCCCGGCGGCGGTCGTGCCGCGCAAGTGCCCGCCCGCGCCGCCTGGAGCCCCGGTGGACGCGAACGGGTGTCTCATCCTGTTCGCGCCCGAGTCCCTGCGGGCGGCGACGCCGGGCGCGCCGCCGCGCCCGACGCTGATCCTGCGCGGCGTCAACTTCCAGAGCGGCAGGTCGGCCCTCACTCGCGACTCCTACACCGTGCTCGACGCCGTCGCGGCCTCGCTGCTCGCGAATCCTGACATCCGGATCGAGATCGCGGGGTACACCGACAGCACCGGCACGCGGTTCGGCAACCTGCGGCTGTCGCAGGCACGCGCCGCGGCGGTGCGCGCGTACCTGGCGCGCAAGGGCGTGTCGCCGGTTCGGATGCTCGCCCGTGGCTTCGGCGCCACGGGATACATCGCGCCCAACGCGACGCCCGAGGGGCGGGCGCTGAACCGCAGGGTGGAGCTGCACAAACTTCCCTGACGGCGGCGGACAGGCGGTCGGGCGGATGGTTGGCGCCGCCCGGCCGCCCGTCGCGTTAGGCGGGCGGGCTCGGTATTTTTCGTGCCCCCGATGGACCACGAGCCGTCTATGACCGTACGCCGCCTGCTGTTCGTCGCGATGGCCGTCCTGGCCGCCCGTCCGCCCGACCGCCTGACCGCCCAGACGTCCCCCCACCCCTTCCAGGCGACCGACTACTACCGCCTGAGCGCGATAGGCGAGCCGCGCCTCGCGCCCGAAGGCCGGCGCGTCGCCTTCACGGTGACGACGGTGGTGGAGGACAAGGACCGGCGGCACACCGAGATCTGGATGGCGCCGACGGACGGCTCCGCCCCGGCGTTCCGGTACACGAGCCCGGCAGCGGAGGCGTCGAGCCCCGTCTGGTCGCCCGACGGGGCGCTGCTCGCCTTCTCGAGCAAGCGCGAGGGCTTCGACGACGACGTCTGGTTCCTGCGCACCGGGGCGCCCGGGGGCGAGGCGTTTCAGATCCGCGGCCTGCACTCGCTGCCGCGGTTTTCGCCCGACGGGAAATGGCTGCTCTACGGCTGGCGCGGCCCGGAGCCCGACAGCCTCAAGCAGCAGCCGTGGCGCACCCGTGTCTCGCCGCTCGCGATCACCCGCGGGCCCGACCCGAAACGTTTCGACGGCCGCGTGTACACCTCGCTGCCCTTCGTCGAGGACGACCGCGGCCTCGTCCCGCCGCGCGAGACCCGGCGACCGCGCCACCTCTACCTCGTGCCGATCGGGGGAAGCGACCCGAAGCCGCTCACCGGCGGCGACTTGAGCCAGAACGACCCGGACTGGTCCCCGGACGGGCGGGCAGTCGTGTTCGTGCAGGACTCGACCGAGACCCGGGAAGTGCGGGACGAGGTGCGCCCGCAGCTGTACGTGCTGACCCTGGCGGATAGCGTCGTGCGTCGGATCGCGACGCCGTACGCGGAGAACCACGATCCCAGCTGGTCGCCGGACGGCAAGTCCATCGCGTTCGTCTGCTCGAAGGGACGGGGCGAGGAGAACGACGTGTGCGTCGTCCCTGCCGCGGGGGGCCCCGTGCTGAATCTCACCACCGCTTGGGATCTGGACCCGGAGGGTCCCTTCTGGGCCCCGGACGGCCGGACGCTCTATTTCGCGGCCGAAACGCGCGGCAACGTCCACCTGTTCGCGGTCCCGACGGCGGGCGGCGCGGTGCGGCAGGTCACGGCCGGCGAGCGCCAGCTCGGCGGCTTCGCACTGAGCCGGGACGGCCGCACGCTGGTCTACACGGCGAGCGACGTCACGCTCCCGCCCGAGCTGTACGTCGCGCCGCTCGCCACCGGGGGCGCGCGCAAGGACCGGCGGCTCACGTCGTTCAACGACTCGCTCGTCGCCGAGCTCGTGACGATCCCGGCGGACACCTTCTGGTTCACCGGCACCGGGGGCCTCAAGATCGAGGCGTGGCTCATGCGTCCCCACGGCTACCGCCCCGGCGGGAGCTACCCGCTGATCCTCTACATCCACGGCGGCCCGCACTGGAACTACGGCAACGTCTTTTTTCCGGAGTTCCAGATGCTCGCCGGGCAGGGCTACTGGGTCCTGCTCGTGAATCCGCGCGGCTCGACCGGGTACGGGCACGCGTTCACCTTCGCCACCCGCGGGCGCTGGGGGATGGAGGACTACGCGGACCTGATGCAGGCGGTGGACGTCGCGATCGCGCGCGGCCGGGGCGGCGTGGACACCACGCGGCTCGGCGTCGCGGGCGGCTCGTACGGCGGGTTCATGACCAACTGGATCGTCGGGCACACCGACCGCTTCGCGGCCGCGGAGACCGATCGGTCGATCTACGACTGGTTCTCGTGGTACGGGTCGTCCGACGCGCAGGGGCTCACCGACTACGAGTTCTCCGGGACGCCGTGGCAGGCGGACTCGCTGTACCGCGCGCTCTCGCCGATGAGCCACGCCGGGCGCGTACGCACGCCGTTGTTGATCGTGCACAGCGACGACGACCGCCGCACGCCGATCACCGACGCGGAGCAGCTGTTCGTGATGCTCCGCAAACGGGGGATTCCGTCGGAGTTCGTGCGCTACCCGCGGTCGTTCCACGGGCTGTCGCGCACGGGGCCGCCGTGGCTGCTGGTCGACCGCCTGGGGCGCATCCGCACGTGGTTCGCCCATTGGCTCGGCAGCGGGGATAGCCCGCCCGCCGCGGGCGCGCTGAAATAGGCCGCGTGGCGCCTCGCGCGCTTGTGTCGCTGCTCGCGGCGGGGATCGTCGCCGCGGCGCCCGCCGGAGCGCAGCAGCCCCGGCGCGCACGCCCGTCCGTCGCGCCCCCCCCCGCCCCGGCGACGCGCATTCCGACGCCCCGCTCGGTGCTGGGCTTCGAGCCCGGCGAGGACCGGAGGCTCGCCGACTGGCCCACCCTGCTGCGCTACTACCAGGCGCTGGCCGCCGCGAGCGACCGCGTGGACTATCGCGAGCTCGGGCATTCGACGCTCGGCGCGCCGCTCGTGGCCCTCGTCATCTCCAGCCCGCGCAACCTCCGGCGCCTCGACCGCTACCGGCAGCTCAACGCGAAGCTCGCCGACCCCCGTACCCTCCAGGGCACCCGCGACACACAGGAGGCGCTGCGCGACGGCAAGACCGTCGTGCTCATCACGTCCGGGGTCCATTCGAACGAGGTCGGCGGGCACTTCACCCCGGCCGTGCTCGCGTATCGGCTCGCGAGCGACACGAGCGCCGCGACCCGCGCGATCCTCGACGACGTGGTGCTGTGGCTGGTCCCGTCGCTCAACCCCGACGGCGTGACCATCGTCGCCCGATGGTACAACCGCACCCTCGGCACGGCGGCCGAGGGAAGCGATCCGCCCGAACTGTACCATCACTACGTCGGACACGACGACAACCGCGACTGGTACGCCTTCACCCAGGTCGAGACGCAGCTCGTCGTGGACTCGCTCCACAACGTGTGGCACCCGCAAATCGTGCACGACATCCACCAGCAGGAGAGCGACGGCTCACGGCTGTTCCTCCCCCCCTACCTCGATCCGATCGAGCCCAACGTGGACCCGCTGCTCGTGGACGGCGTGAACGCCCTCGGGACGGCGATGGCGTGGCAGCTCGCGGGCGAGGGGAAGACCGGGATCGCCATCAACGCGGTCTACGACGCCTGGACGCCGGCGCGCGCATACCAGCACTACCACGGCGGCGTGCGCATCCTGTCCGAGGCCGCGAGCGCCAACCTCGCGTCGCCGGTCGAGATCCCGTTCGACCAGCTCGCCACGCGGGCGCGCGGCTTCGACCCGCGCCAGCGCTCCTGGAACTTCACGAACCCCTGGCCGGGCGGCCGCTGGACGCTGCGCGACATCGTGAGCTATCAGGCCGACGGCGCGTACGCCCTGCTGGAGAACGCGGCGCGCTATCGCAGCCACTGGCTCGCGAACTTCCTGACGGTCGAATGGCGCGCGGTGCGTGGCTGGAAGGGCTGGCCGTACGCCTACGTGATCCCGCGCCAGCACCAGGACACGATCGGCCTCGCCACGCTGCTCGGAATCCTGCACCGCGGCCAGGTGGAGGTCCGCACCACGCTGCATCCCGTCGCGATCGGCAGCCAGCGGTTCCCCGCGGGGAGCTACATCGTGGTGCTGCGGCAACCCTATGCCGCGTTCGCGAAGACCCTGCTCGAGCCCCAGCACTACCCCGATCTCCGGCTCTACCCGGGCGGCCCGCCGCTGCCGCCGTACGACGTCACCGCCAACACGCTGCCGCTGCTCATGGGCGTCACGGCCGTGCCCGCGCGCGATTCCCTGCGGATCGGCCTGTCGGCGCCGGTCGAGCCCCCCGCCGCGACCCCCGGGTATCCCGGCTTCTCGGGACCCGACGCGCCGCACGTGGGCCTGTACCGCTCGTACGAGGCGTCGATGGACGAGGGCTGGACGCGCTGGGTCTTCGACACGTGGAAGGTGCCGTACGTATCGGTCGTGGACTCCGTGGTGCGCGCGGGGAAGCTGCGCGACCGGTTCGACGTGATCGTGCTGCCCGACCAGGCGCCGCAGGAGTTGCTCGAGGGGCTGTCGCGCCGCTATCCCCCCCCCTACGCGGGCGGCCTGGGTGCGGAGGGCGTGAAGGCGGTGCGCCAGTTCGTGAGCGACGGGGGCACGCTCGTCGCCCTGAACGACGCGAGCCGCTTCGCCGTGCAGCAGCTGCTGCTGCCGGTGCGTAACGTGCTCGAAGGCGCGGCGGACGACGAGTTCTACGCACCCGGCTCGATCTTCCGACTCGAGCTCGACACGGACGACCCGGTGGCCCGCGGGATGCCGTCGCAGAGCGTGGCGTGGTACGAGAGCGGCCCCGCCTTCGAAGTGCTCGACTCGAGCGCCGTGCGGGTGATCGGGCGCTACCCTGCGGACCCCGAGCGCGTGCTCCTGTCGGGGTGGGTGTTGCATCCTGAACGGGTGGCGGGCCGGGCGGCCCTGGTGGAGGTCAAGCTCGGGGCCGGGCGCGTGGTGCTGTTCGGCTTCCGGCCCCAGTACCGGGGCCAGAGCATCGCGACTTACCCCTTGCTGTTCAACAGCTTGCAACTGACCCCCCGGTAACGTGATGTAGGAGCTTGTCGGATTTCGAGTCCGTTCCTATCGTGTAGCCCCCTATGAATGTGGTCCGGCAGGCAGGCGCCCTCTTGCTGGCCGCGCTCGTCACGAGTCGCGGCCTTTTTGCGCAGGGTGCCAGCCCCGTTGCCACCACCGCCGCGGACCAGGTGAAGGTGTCCCTGCGTCCCGTCGAGATCCGCTACGTGCAGCAGGAGTCGGTGCTGCTCCCGCCCACGGCGACCATCAAAGGCCTGTACGTCAACGCCTGGGCGTTCGGCTCGCAGAAGCTGTGGCAGCTGGTGCGGCTCGCCGACGAAACCGAGATCAACGCGTTCGTGATCGACGTGAAGGACGACACGGGGTGTCTCCTCTACCCGTCGGCGGTGCCTACCGCCCAGCAGATCGGCGCCAACCAATGCGTGCGCACCAAGGACGTGCGCGCGCGGCTCGATACCCTCGACGCCCACGGCATCTATCCGATCGCGCGCATCGTCGTCGCGAAGGATCCGTTGTTGGCGGAGGGGAAGCCCGGCTGGTCGGTCAAGGACCGCGAGACCGGCGGCCTGTGGCGCGACCGGATCGACATCGCGTGGGTCGACGCGTACAACGACTCGGTGTGGATCTACGCGGCGCACCTCGCCCAGGAAGCGGTGCGGCTGGGGTTCCAGGAGGTGCAGTTCGACTACGTGCGCTTCCCCGACGAGCCGCGCGAGCGCATGGCTACGGCCATCTTCCCAGCGCGCCGCGCGGGCGAAACGCAGCGCGAGGCGGTGCGCGCGCACATCGAGCTGCTCCGCGACCGGCTGAAGCCGCTCGGCGTGCCGGTGACGTTCGACATCTTCGGGCTGACCGCATCGGCGACGGGCGACCTGGGGATCGGGCAAGTGTGGGAGGACTTCGTGAACGTCGCCGACGTGGTCCTGCCGATGGTCTATCCCAGCCACTACTACCGCGGGGCGTTCGGGTTCGCCTGGCCGAACGCGCAACCCTACCGCGTCGTGCGGAGCGCCATGAGCGACGCGCTCCAGCGCTCGCGCCCGCTCCCGGGCTCGGCCGAGATCCGCCCGTTCCTGCAGGCGTTCACGCTCGGCCGCCGGCTGCCCCGCTACACGCCGTTCGAGATCCGCGAGCAGATCCGCGCCGTCGAGGACGCGGGCATCACGTCGTGGGTGCTGTGGAACCCGCGCAGCGTGTACCAGCGGGGGGCCCTGCGGCCGAAGGGCGGTGGAGCCCCACCCCCGCCTGCGGCGCGGGAGCCGGCGACGCCGAGCGGCGGCCAATAGGTACTCGCCCCGCCCGTGAGGGCGGGGTTCTCTAGTCGGTGGGTGCCGCCGCCATCCCCGGCTGCCACTCCGTGATGTAGCCCGCGATGGCGGACGCCGCGACGGTGTAGGGATTCGCGAGATACAGCTGGCCCGGCCCCGAACGGCCCGGGAAATTCCGGTTGATCGCGCTGATCGTCACCTCGTCGCGCGTCTTCGACACCCCCGGGCCCGCGTTGATGCAGGCCCCGCACGACGGCTCGAGGAACGTCGCGCCGACCTTCCGAAACAGCTCCAGATAGCCCCGCTCCTCGCAATACCGTTTTACGTCCTGCGAGCCGCATTGGATGTAGAAGCGCACCCACGGCGCAACCCGCGCGCCGCGCGCCGCCGCCTCCTCGAGCACGCGGGCGTACATGTCCATGTCTTCCTTCTTGCCCGCCGTGCAGGAACCCGCGTACGCGATGTCCACGCGGAGCCGGTCTGCCGCGTCCTCGATGTGGAGGCCGTTGCCGGGATCCCCGGGGAGCGCGATCATCGGCCGGATCGCCCCGGCGTCGATCTCGATCACCTCGCAGTAGCGCGCGCCGGGATCGCTCGCGAGCCCCGTGCAGAGGCGCTCGGCGTCGCGCCGCGCCATTCCGCGATACTCCATCAGGTACTCGACCGTCTTCTCATCCGGCGCGACGTACCCAGTGAATCCCCCGACCTCGGCCGTCATGTTCGTCATCGTGGCGCGCTCGTCCACCGACAGCGAGGCGACAGCGTCGCCACAGTATTCGACCAGCTTACCGATCGCCTGGCCGCTCTTCACGTAGGGATGGCGCAGGACTTCGAGCATGAAGTCCTTCGCCGTCACGTTGGTGGGCTTCCGGCCGCGCACCACGACCTTCACCGTCTCGGGGACGGTGATGCGGACGTCCTTCGTGATCCACGAGTTGAAGATCGCGGTCGTGCCGACGCCGAACGCCACGCAGCCGACGGCGCCCGCGTGGGGAGTGTGCGAATCGCTTCCGATGATGATCATCCCCGGCTCGGCGTGCCCCTCGAGGATTTTCGAGTGGCAAATCGCCTCCGAGCCCCCCCCGTGGTGGCCGAGCCGCAGCTCGCCGTACAGGCGGATGCCCTGCCGCTCGGCGAACCGGCGCTGCTTCTTCTCGAGCTCGAGCGCGACGTCGAGCAGCCCCTCCTTCACGCGCTCCGGCGTCATGGCCTCGCCCAGGAAGGTGAGGTGATCGCGGAACATCAGAATCGATGCCGGGTCGTGCACTTTCTCGTCCGGGCCCACGAGCTGCTCGAAGAAGATCGCCGCCATCGGCGTCACGTACTCGTGGCTGAAGCGGACGTCGGTGACGACGAACCCCTCGTCGCCCGGCTGCACCGCTGGGACGCCGACCTTCCCCTTCGCGGGGTCGACGACCCAGTGCCGGGCGATGATCTTCTCGCCCAGCGTCATCGGGCGGGGCGCCGTCGCAGGCGACGTGAGAACGACCTTCCCCTGGAGCCGCGCGACGTTGAAGTTGAACAGCCCGCCGTACTCGATGATGCCGCGGGTGATCTCCCCTTCGCCGGCGGTGAACGCGCTGACGGGGATCGCCTCCCCGCGCCGCACCTTCTCGATGATCGAGAAGTCGGTGGTGGTGAGAATCCCCAGGTTCTGGCAATTCTCGCGGTAGATGCGCTCGATGTTCTCGGCGATCACCAGCTTGATCCCGGCGCACATTTCCGCGTACGGCGATTGCTCACGCGAGGAGCCCTTGCCCCGCCGCTTCCCACTGACCGAGGCCACGAAGCCGCCTCCCCGCACCGAGCCGCGGGTGATGGGGAATTCCTCGCCGCACTTGAGCCCCAGGTAGGGAAAGTCGCCCAGCGTCTCGTCGTAGTAGTAGCAGATGTAGGCCGGGGTGATCTCGTCGGTCGAGATGTTGTCGCGCAGCTTGACGGCCGGACGCCAGTCGAGGTCCTTCCCCTCGAGCTGGTCGCGCACCAGCCGGGGGTCTTCCGCGAGGAACAGGATCCGGCCCTGGAGCCGCACCTCGTTCGGCAG
>WNGA01001862.1_pt1 | contig 33045 bp, 28 predicted proteins | sample 5400061 | NCBI WGS metagenome assembly WNGA01 (sample SAMN13153366, study PRJNA577476) | soil metagenome | isolation source: 100 cm soil or saprolite under grassland replicate 2 | place: USA:California | collected 2016-06-15 | reverse complement strand
CACCAGCAGAAACGCATCAGCGTCGGCCAGCCACTGGGCATCAGACAACCATGATCACCGGAAACTCAAGCTAGCAACTCCGAAGGAGTCGAGCTGTCTGCAAATCGACAACGGCGTAGCAGTGTTTCCCATTGACACTCCCGCGTCCAATCCGTGTAGAAACAAGCGAACTCGACCGTGCAGGTGGATCGCTTGAAGGGCGCAGAATGCGTTTTCCACGCTATAGTAGCGAATCGAACTCAAGCCGCCACTTCTCCATTGGTATAGGAGTTCGCTCGAAACAGATCGTCGTCGGCTCGAAACTGAGATTCCGGCTAGAACAGATATTTGGGTTGATAGTCGACATCGATGGTAAACCAGTCGAACTCCCAACGCAGATGGCCCATCTGGGGGTTGAAGGTCGCATCGTCAGGCGTGACCTCGAACACACGGATGTCAAAGCTGTGGTATCGAGGATCACAGAGCTGGTCGGCGAGCTTCGAGCGCTCCGCCCGGACCTGGACGAGCAGAACTCGCTCCGTGGAGTTGGCGTCGCGATCGGCGGTCACATTAATGGCAAGACTGGTGAGGTGGTCTCTTCCCCGCAAATGGGATGGGAAAGTCCGGTTCCGCTCGCCGCGCTCCTCAAGGAGACCACCGGCCTAAAGACTGTGGTGGTCGAGAATGATGTCAACGCGGTTGCCTCGTGTTCGGCACCGAGGTGTACCGAGGGGTTGAGGGTGCCGCTGGGGAATTCGGCCACTTTCCGGTCGAGGAAGCCGGGAGGCCATGTGTCTGTGGTAAGAATGGCTGCCTCGAGACCGTTGCCGGTGGCACCGCAATTCTCGAAGCAATCCGGGAAGCGGGACGACGGGACATCGAGACCCTCGAGGAGGCGGCTGCGTTCCTCCGCAACGGCGACGAGGATGCTCGACATGCCTTCGAGCAAGCCGGGAAGGCGCTGGGGCGCGGCCTCGCTGGATTGGTCAACCTGCTCAATCTTCGGCTGATCGTCCTATGCGGGGAGCCTGTCCTGCTCAGGTGCGATCCGTACATGACACGGGTTCGACAATCCTTCCCCGAGCGCGCCTTCTCCACGACGGCAAAGGTGTGCGAGTTATGGATTGAGTCCCGTACCGACGAATTGGAGGCACGGGGCGCTGCTTCGCTGGTGTTCGAGCATCTTCATGACGATCTCCTGAATCGTCAGCCTGAGTAGCCCACCGTTACGGCGGACTTGGGCCGCTTCCGGCGACCTACGGTTCAGAACTTGGCTGACGGGTGTGGTCGAGGCGAGACCTTTGGACGATTTCAGTCTGACGGTACCACAATGAGTGATCCGTCCGGTCCGAAGAAGATTGCGGCACCGGACTTGACAAGAATGACTGCGGTCTGATGCCGTCGCTCCTCCATACGTTCTTGTGCCTCGAGTTGGCGCTTCCTTTCTCGCTCCTCGACCCGCAACCGGTAGATCAGGGCGAAGACCCCGGCACCGATGCCTACGGCCACTCCGAGGGCGGCCAGCGTGGCTGATTGTTTAGCAACACTGCTTGCAATCGCACCAACCCCGCTGACAGACGCACAAGACAGCGTTAACCGATTTCGGAGCAGCCGCGCTAGCCGGCCGTTTCCGAGGTCACCTTCCGCGGAGGGCTCATCAGCGCACATCGGGGCTCACTCCTGCTCTCCCAACTAACAGCCGAGCGGGCTCCTGTGGCACGATACGCTAGTGTCCCGAGTCACTGATTCGCTTCGTATCCGTGATGGGTGAACATCCTGGTCAGAGGACCAAGTGCCGGCCCGAGAAAAGCAACGAATCAACGATTCGGGACACTAGCCTGCTGGCGAAAGACCCTTCAGGTCTTGTCGCTGGTCGGCAGGTTGCACAACCACAGGGGGCCTCACCGGCTCCTGCCCGGCGGGCCCCCGGTCGATCGAGCCTAGGAACTCCGACCGGGGGTCCGTTGCTTAGTCACCAGTCCGACTCAGCCATAGCTTCCTCGCATGCAATGTCGGTATGTTTCGTATGGTTCACCCGGTTGGTGAATATCGATAATCTACAACCACCAACGAGTTGCAGTCTTTCCTACTGTCACCCCCACGTCCAATACGTGTAGAAACAAGCGAACTTGACGGTGCAGGTGGGCTGACTGAAGGACGCAGAATTGCCTCTTTCCCCCGAAGATCGTGAATCAGATACCGCCCGCCACATCTCCATCGGGATCGGGGTCGGGTCCCAGCAGATGTTCGGGTTGCTTGTCGACCTGAACGGGGACGTGCTTAAGCGCCCAGTGCCGATGGCCCATCTGGGGGCCGAAGGTCGCGCCATCGGCAGACGGGACCTCGTGCGCACCGATGTCGACGCCGTCGTGTCGAGCATCACCGAGCTGGTCGATGAGCTTCGAGGGCTCCGCCCAGATCTCGACGAGCAGAAGGCACTCCTCGGAGTCGGCGTCTCGATCGGCGGCCACGTCAATGGCCGGACCGGAGAGGTGGTTCGTTGCCCACAACTCGACTGGACAAGTCCGGTCCCGCTCGCCGCACTCCTCAAGGAGAAGAACCCCGGCCTGGAGACGGTGGTCGTCGAGAACGACGTGAACGCACTGGCGATGGGAGCGCAGCTTTTCGGTGACGTGACCAGGGCGGTGCCGGCCGGGGTCGACCCGGCTTCCTACTCCTCCTTCGCGGTGGTCAGGCTGCAGACCGGCATCGGGGTCGGCCTCGTGCTCGGCACCGACTTGTACCGAGGTGTGACTGGCGTCGCCGGTGAATTCGGCCACTTCCCCATCGAGGAGGCGGGGCAGCCATGCGTCTGTGGCAAGCGTGGCTGCCTCGAGACCCTTGCCAGTGGCACCGCAATCCTCAGGGCGATCCGGGAGAAGCGAAAGGTCGAGGACATCGATGCGGCGGCAGCGCTCGTCCGTAGCGGCGACGACGATGCTCGAGAGGCCTTCGAGCAAGCCGGGACTGCACTGGGAGGCGGTCTCGCCGGATTGGTCAACCTGCTCAATCTCAGGCTGATCATCCTTTGCGGTGAGCCTGCCATGCTCAAGTGTGAACCCTATATGGCCCGAGTCCGAGAATCGTTTCGCGAGCGCGCCTTCTCCACGGCGGCGGAGGACTGTGAGCTCCGAACTGAATCCCGGACCGACGAACTGGAGGCACGGGGCGCTGCTTCGATGGTGTTCGACCATCTCTATGACTATCTCCTGGATGGCTAGCCTCGGTAGTCGTCGATCACGACGGATCGGGGCGCTTGCGCCACAGGTCGGCGAGGACGCCGGGGGCAGCGTCCAGGGCTGGACCGCCGTGCTCGCGGTGCAGCCACGCAGCGGCCTCGAAGGCGAGATCGACGTAGGTATCGAAGAAGGCATCGTCGTCGTGCGGCGTTCTTGAGTCGAGTGGCACCTCCGGGACCTCGAGCGTGAGGTAGGCACCCGCGTCCCGACCGGCCAGCACATGCCTGATCGTGTTCTGCGCCGTCTCGAGCTGCACCACGCTGGAGGTCTCACCAAGCAGCTCACCGGCGTAACGGATCAAGCTGTCAGACGCCTTGAGGAAGATCACCAGCGGCAGCTCCTTCTGCAACTCCGGGAATGTCTCGACGATCGGCGTCACGGCGTTGTACGACCAGACCAGCAGCCGACCGGCGCCGGTGGGATTGTCAAGGAGGCTCCGGGCGATCTCCACCTGGGCCAGGTGCTCTTCGGCGGACCGCTCAGCGACGCGGAAGCGATCCCTGGCCGCGGAGCTCAAGTCCGTAAAGGCCCAGTCGAGCGCGCTGGCGAGCAGCGCAGCCACCTCAGGACCGCCGGCGTACGGGATACCGGCCACGCAGATGCTGGGTGGTACCGCAAGGTTCTGCTGCAGTCCTCTCGGCTTCGCCGCGGTCAGCAACGGTACCGACAGCACCAGATCCGGGCGCTTGATCCAGTTCCAGCCGGCGGCCAGCTCGGGCCGCCGCCAGGCGCCATTGGCCCGGTGCAGCTCGTCAGCGATCAGCGATTCGATCTCCCTTCGATCGGCCTCGGTGTCATGCGGGACCGTCGGGACCGCGTGGGGGTCCGGATCACCGAGCCGGGAGAGCGCGATATGCGTTCCGTAGGGGAACGAACGGTAGCGGCGGCCACGATAGCGGCGGCGGACGATCATCTCCCACCTGCCGCTTCGCTCCAGCAGCGCATTGGTGATCAGGATGGTGGCACTCGAACCGGACGCGGTTGTGGCCGCCGAAACCCAGCGCCTCGCCTCCTCGAGCGACTCTTGGAGCCTGGCGCTCGCCTCCAGGCGCAGCGGAACATCGCTCAGCTCCTCCGGAAGCCAGCCGAGCAGATCCAGGAGGTAGAGGTGCCGGAGCCCGATGACCGAGGCCAGCGATGCCATGGCCCGGGGCGATGGCTCGACGTCCTGGCTCAGCCAGGCTTGGAGCGCGCCGGGAGAGATGCCGGCAAGGCGCGCGGCGGCGTGGATGCTGAGCTTTCGCTCCGCCAGCGCCTGCATGACTGCGTCCGCCCAGCGTTTGCGGTCCCGATGCGCGGCGGACCGTCGCTCTTCGCTGGTGAGGCGTTCCGGCATCGCCGACTTGCTGCTCATGGCGAACAGTCCCTTCGCCATCCGATGGAGTCCTGCGGGAGTCTACTGCAAAGAAGGCACGTCCGCTGGCTTCCAACATAAGTCCGGCGAATACAGGTAGTTCAACTGAAAGTCGATCGATTTTACTGGTACTGCTAGACGAACGCTGATAGATAGCCTACTCTCTCAGATATCAGCACCTTGGGCGCGCTCCGGGAGGCGAGGCTCATGGCGATCGTCTTGAGGCACCGTAGGACGAGCGTCCCGAGCGGGGTGCTGTCGGGTGGCATCCAGCGGATAGCGATGCTGGCGATCGACGCCTCACCGCTGGCGCTATCTGGCGCTGATGAGGATGGAGGGGTCAACACCTACGTGCGCGAGCTGGCTCACGGGTTCGCCTGCCACGGGGTGGAAACTGACGTGTTCACCCGGGCGACCGACCCGGCCCAGCCTCCGGTCATGGTTCTGGAGCCTGGCGTTCGCGTCATCCACCTGCGTGTCGGGCCGCGGGCGCCGGTACCAAGAGCTGAGCTGGGACCATTGCTGGGCAAGGTCGTCCGGGCCGTGGTTCGAGCCGAGCGTCACCACGGCCCCTACCAGGTGCTCAACAGCCACTGTTGGGTCTCGGGTTGGGTGGGATCGCAGTTGCGGCCGCGGTTGAAGCTACCCCTGGTGCATCACTCTCACAGCTTGGGGCTCGAGCGCAACGCGGTGGTGACCGCCAGCGAGCCGGCTTGGCATCCCGACCGGGTCGCACGTGAGGCGCAGATCGTGGCGGCGGCGGACGTGCTGGTGGCGGCCTGCCAGAACGATCGTTACCTGCTGGTCGAGTGGTATGGCGCGGCAAGCCAGAAGGTTCGGGTGGTCACCACTGGAGTCGACCACGAGCGGTTCCGCCCAGGCGATCAGCAGCTCGCCCGGGACCGATTGAGCGTCACCCGTGCCCACCTGCTCGCCTATGTCGGCCGCCTGCATCCCATCAAGGGTGTCGACCTGGCCGTCCAGACCATGGCCGAGTTGGCCCGTGGCCACCCGGCCCTCGATGTCGAACTGCTCGTGGTCGGCGGATCCTCGAGCGCTGCTGAGGTGGCCCCCCTCCGCGCGCTGGCCGCCTGGGAGGCCGTCTCCGATCGGGTCCGCTTCCTGCCGGCCCAGCCGCACAGTGCCCTCCCGACCATCTACCGGGCGGCTGACCTCGTGCTCATGCCATCGCGCACCGAGCCGTTCGCCCTCGCCGCCATCGAGGCGCAAGCCTGTGGTGTGCCGTTGGTCGCTGCTCGGGTGGGCGGTCTTCCGGAGCTGATCAACGAGGGCATCACCGGCGTGCTGGTCGCCGACCGCGACCCGCGCGCCTACGCCATGGCGATCGCCACCTTGCTCGGCAACCCGGCTCGGCTGATGTTGATGCGACAGGCCACCGCCGAGCATGGCCGTGGGTTCGACTGGCGGACGTCGGCGACCAAGCTACTGGCTGCCTGCGCAGAGGTCGTTCAGTGAGTGGAGATCCGACCCGTCGTGGAGAGGTGGCTGGTCAGCTCCGCGACCGCTGGCACGTGCCCGTAACGATCGAAGTACGGGGCGAGTGAGGCGAAGACCGCATGGCGACTGGCCGACGGGAGTCGAGTGATCACTCCAACGGCATGGTTGACGAGGGTCGCCGCGTGCTCCGGGGCGTCTTGCTCGAACCGTACGGTCGCCAGCCCCATGGTGAGGACCGCCCTGTGGGCGTTGTCGGCTGGATGCCAGTCGATCGCCTGCTGCAGGAGGGCGGCGGCTTCTTCCAGGCGGCCGAGCCGGACCGCGATCAGGCCGTAGTCACCCACGAACCGCGAGCGGTTCATCCGTGACCACCGCGATCTCCCGAACTCCGGATGGTCCATGAGTTGCTCAGCACGATCCAATGTGGCACGCGCGGGTGGTGACTGGTCGAGATTGGCATACGCCTGCGCCATACTGGTGGACAACGCCACCTGGAGGCTCGGATCAGCCTGGACCAGTGGCATGCCAGCCCTGGTGATCTCCAGGGCGTGCTGGGGCCGTCCGGTTGCGAGAGCACTATCAGCCATCCTCATGCAGACGATGCCTGACATGACCGAATCGCCGCTCTCGTCGGCAGCACGCATCGCCGCGTGAAACCGGTGAGTGGCGAGACGCTGGTTGGCCAGGTCAAAAGCGGCAATGTAGCCGCCATAGGCTTGAGTCTGGGCGAGCACGCGCAACAGGTCAGTACGCACCGTCGCCTTGGTTGCCCGCTTGGCGAGCTGTCCGAGCGCACTGGCATGCCGACCGAGGGCGTGTGACACGTCCTCGGGCGGCATCGTCTCCCCGAGTCCTCGAAGGCGCCAGGCTACCCGTTCCGCCACCAACGCGTCGTATCGGGATACACCGCGGTCATCAACGAGCCAGTCCAAGGTGACGTCACCGAAGAGCGTTCCGGCATAGACGAGCAGCTCCCGTCGACGCACGTCATCCCCCTCGATAAGCGGCTCCTCCGGAGTCTCGCATCGGTCATGGTGACCCTCTGTCGACTCGACGACATTCTCGAGGTCTCGTGTGCGCGACCGAGCGATTGCCGGCACGCCCGGCAACCATGCCAGCGGCGGCTGCTGTGCCAGCCCGGGCATATGCACCCACGCGCACGTGCTGGTTTCCTTCTCGCTCACCCAGACCGGCTGGTAGCTGTCGAGGTCGATCTCCGGAGCGCCATGACAGAGGACGCGCTGGCGAAGCTGTTCGGAGACCAGCAGCACCAGGTCCGCCTTCGGGTGCGCGGCGAGCAGGGCGCGGCCGACATTGGCGTGCAACAGCCTGGCGGTCATGTTCAGCGCTTGGCCCGCATGTCCGTAGTGGTCGGTGAGCACCCTGCCGGTATGCGCCACCAGTCGGAGCCGCAACTGTTGGGCGACTGGCGACCGCTGGTTGTCATCAGCCAATAAGGCTGACAGAGCCGTCGCCAGGTGCAGCAGCCGGATGGCTGGCACTTGGGCGGTGACGAGCAGCCACATCCCATCGCCGGTATCGGTTTGGGTGACCTGCTCCGACGCGATCTGGGCATGGGCGAGCGCGCGGTCGACCAGGTGGTACAGACGGGCTCGAAGCTGTAGGCGGACCGGATCACTCCACTCCGGGCGGCTGAACCGCTCGATGTCGACCGCAAGGATTCCGCAAGCTGCCGGTTCCTGTTCCATCAATAAACTATCAGAAGCCGTCTGGCCGGATGATCATCCCACAACGGCCGCTTCGTATCCTTCCCCGAGGAATGACGCTGCCGGTCGCTGTCGCGCTGGGCGAAGTAGTCGCCGCCCAGGTCCTGGTAGTCACCGGTGAGCAGATGCCAGGCGATCACCAGGATCGAATGGCCAACCGCGACCGCGGCGCGTTTCTTGCCCGGGAGGCCAATGCCCCAGCGGTGGGAACACGCCCATGTCGGCGCCGATCTCGGCGATGATGCACTCGGCGGATGGCCGAGGGCCTCGCCGGCGCGCACCTGGATCAGCTCGTCGGAGGATAGCCCTCACCGCGCTTTGTCTGGATGTTAGAACTTCCGTTAGAACTCGCCGGCTCGGCGCCTCATAGCCCGGGCCGGCGAGGCGCGTTTCCGCTGGTAGACGGCGGCAAGGATGGGATTCGAACCCATGGAAGCCTTGCGACTTCAACGGTTTTCGAGACCGCCCCATTCGTCCACTCTGGCACCTTGCCGAAGGGAGTATAGCGAAGGCTGGCAGGGGCGCGGCGGGTCAGCGGCGGGTCAGCGGCGGCCCCGGAAGAAGGCACGCAGGACCTCTGCGCACTCCTCCGCCAGGACGCCACCGCGGACCTCCACCCGGTGAGCCAGGCGGGGGTCCCTGACCAGATCCCAGAGCGAGGTCACCGCGCCGGCCTTCGGATCGTCGGCGCCGAACACGAGGCGGGCCAGCCGCGCCTGGACCAGCGCGCCGGCGCACATCGCGCACGGCTCCAGGGTGACCACGAGCATGCAGCCGTCGAGCCGCCACCTCCCGAGCATTTTCGCGGCTGCGCGCAGCGCCTCCAGCTCCGCATGGGCGGTCGGGTCGCCGGACTGCTCGCGGCGGTTGCGGCCACGCGACAGCTCGGCCCCGTCGGGGCCGATCACCACCGCGCCGACCGGAACGTCGTCGTGCCCCACCGCTGCGCGGGCCTCCCCGAGCGCCATGCGCATCCAGACCTCGTCGGCAGCCGTCGCGACCGAGCTCATCCCCATCGAATCCTCGCAGGAGCCGTGCCAGCAGCTTGCGGCCTGCCCACCCGGGGCTGAGTCGGTGCGGGCCGACGACGAGCCTAGCATCCGGCTACCCGGCGCCGAACGACACGACCGCCGTACATTTGTCTTGTTCGGCCTGCAAGAGACGACCCGGGTGCGCGATCCGGCCCATGGAGGTCCAACGATGCGAGGGAGGTGCCTTCGATGAGGCTGTCGACCACGGTGGTCGCGCTCGTCGGCGAGCGTGCTCCGCAGTGCCTGGAGGCGCTTCGGCAGGTGGCGAACGTCCGTGTGGTCCGGCCCGACCCGCAGGATGCACCGCTGCGGCGGGCCGCGGCCGCCTACCGGGCGGCTGCCGGCATCCACGCCCCCTACCTGGCCCACGACGCCGATCCCCTCGGTCCGGTGGCCGACGCCTGGATCAGATGGTTCGACCAGCAGGGCCCCACCGGCGAGCTGGAGGTCGCGGTGAGCGAGACGCTGCAGCGCTGGCGCGCCGACACGATCGCGCTGCCCGACTACTATCTGGTGCTCGACGCCGACTCCTGGAGCGCGACCAGGCGGCACTGGTACCTCGGGTTCCTCCATCGCGCCGCTCCCAGCCGGGTGCTGCCGGCGGCCGGCTCGGCCGGCGCGGTGTCCTCCCGGCTCTCCCAGCTCACCAGCGGCCGCTGGTGGCCCGACCTGGACCGGTTGCTGGCCGACGTCGACCGGGTCGTGCCGGACCGGGTCTGAGCCGTGGGCCCGCGGAGCCGGGCCACCCGCTGCGCTCGGGCCCACACGCTGCGCCCGGGGCCCGGCTGCCCCGGGGCCGTGCTCAGTACCAGCCGTTGGCCTGCCAGAACGCCTGCGCGGCCTCGGCCGTGCCGTAACGGTCGTGCACGTAGGTGCGAAAGGCCATGAGCTGCTTGGCGCAGTCGGTGGTGGCGTAGTCCTGGCCGAGGTAGAGGATGCGGTTGCCGAGCAGGAGCTGGCCGAGCCCGAACGCGGTGGAGCTGGGGTTCTGCGCCATCGGGTTGCCACCTGACTCGTGCATGATGATCCAGCGCTCGGCCGATGAGGTGCTGGAGAGGTCGCAGAGCCCGCCGCTCAGCGGGACCGACGGCGCCGGGGCGGGGGCCTGCGCGGGCTGGCTCGCCCGGCGGGCAGCCGCCTCGCGGGCGCGGGCCGCCTCCTCCTGCCTGATCAGGCGGCGCAGCTCCTCGGACCGCGCGCGTAGGCTGGCGGCCTGTCTGGCCAGCTTGCCGACCTTGGCGTCGAGCGCCTGCTTGGCCTGGTGCCGTACCGACTGGACGTGCCGGACGCTGGCCAGCTCCTGGCGCACCGCGGCGGTGGCGGCCACGCGCTCCCGCTCGACCGCGACCATCTCGGCGTGCATGAGACCGGCGCGGCTGCGCGCCTGGTCGAGCTGGCCGAGTGTCTCCTGCCCCCTGGCCGCCACGTAGTTGAGGGTTGCGGCCCGGTCGGCGAGCTCTGGCAGGTCCGGCGAGGAGACCAGCGCGGCGAGGTCAAGGACGCCCCCGGTCATGTAGGCCTGGCGTGCCTGCTCGGCCAGCCGGTCCTGGGTCGCCCGCACCTCGGCCGCAGCCTTGTCGAGCGCCGCCGCCGCAGTGACCCGTCGCAGCCGGGCATCCGCCTCGCGAGTGCGGGCCTGCTCCAGCCGAGCCTCGGCGCCGGCGACAGCGTCGTCCGCCTGGGCGACTGCCCTGGCCAGAGCGTCGGTGTCGGCGCGAGCGTCGCGCAGCACGGCCTCGACGCCGCCGAGCTGGTCCTGCGTGCGGGAGAGGTCACCGCGCTTGTCGTCGGCGATGGCGCGGGGCACGGCGAGGGAGGTCGCCACGGCCAGCGTCGCAACCAGAGCAAGCAAGATGCGGGGACGCAGAGATATGGCGCGGAGAGACAACAGGAGCCTCCCTGGGGGGGCGGGAGCCGTTTCTTGTCGATTCGCGCGTTAACGCCTGTTGGGCTCGGGAAGATCGAACACGGGAGGTAAGACTCTCGCACGAGCCGCGCGAGGAGGCAAGCACCCGCTACAGGGTGATCTGGTCGAGGTCGGTCCGATGAATCTTGACGAGCAGGGGTCAGGCCGGTGGTCAGGACCTGCTGGCGAGGCGGACCGCGCGGGCGGCGCGTTCCTGAAGGCCGTCGAGCGCGCCGGAGGCGGGCACCAGATCGGACCCCAGCCCGACGGCGATGGCGCCGGCCGCGAGCCAGGCGGGCACCTCGTCGATGGCGATGCCGCCGGTGGGCACCGCGGCCAGGTCCGGGAAGGGACCGAGCAGCGCCTTCAGATGGCCGGTGCCGGCCGGACCGGCGGGGAAGAGCTTCACCGCCGGCGCGCCGGCGGCCCGGGCGACGGTGACCTCGGTGGCGGTGTAGGTGCCGGGCAGCGGCACCAGGCCGGCGGTGAGCGCCGCCTCCACCAGCGCGGGATCGGTGTGGGGCGAGACGCAGAACTCCACGCCGAGTGCGGCGAGGCGACGCGGCTCCTCGCGATCCAGCACCGTTCCCGCACCGACCGGCACGCGGTCGCCCACAGCCTTGACGACCGCCGCGATCGACTGCTGGGCGGCCGGGTCACCGAGGGTGATCTCCAGCGCCTGGACTCCCGCGTCGGCGAGGGCCTCGGCGATCTCCACGGCGCGGCCGTGGTCGCGCAGCCACAGGATCGGCAGGACCCGCCCGCGCCGGATCGCCGCCAGCGCGCGGGGCTCGCCGGCCGGGATGGTCATGACGGGACACCTCCCACGGGACACCTCCCGGAGAACCGGGACCACCGAAGCCTACTGCCGGATGCCGGACCCCGTGGCATGATGCCGTGGAGGGTGGCGAGGTGGCCGAAGCCGGCGCCGCCACGAAGGAGTAGCGTAGCCGCTTGCCAATGGCGAGCTGGAGGACCTGTTCATGTCCCGTCCCCGCGGTGGCGCGCCCCGCATCTACGCGTACACCTTCCGTGTCCGCATCCTCGAAGGCTTCCACGCCCCGCCCGACCCGCATGACATCTGGCGCGAGATCGAGCTGCGTGGCGACCAGACCCTCGCGGAGCTGGGCGAGGCGATCCCGGACGCGTTCCGGTTCGACGACGACCACCTGTGGTCGTTCTTCCTCAGCGGCAAGCGCTGGGACACCTCGACCGAGTACACCCGCATCCAGGAGGAGCGCGGACGCCCGGCGGACCGCCTCAGGGTGCGGGACGCCCCCGCCGGCAGGGAGTTCCTCTTCCTGTTCGACTACGGCGACGAGTGGCAGTTCGGGGTCAAGCTCGCCCGGACCGCTGAGGTCGAGCCGGGCGCGACCTACCCTCGACTGGTCGCCAGCCATGGCGAGGCGCCGCCGCAGTACCCGGATCTCGAGGACTGGGACGACGACGAAGACGAAGACGAAGACTACGAGGACGAGGACGAAGCGGCGTACCTGGAGGAACGCGAGCGGCTGCTGGAGCGGTTCGAGGCCTGGGCCGAGCAGCGCGGCGCCTCCGGCGACATCTGGCTCGCCCCCGCGATGCTCGACTACAAGTGGGCCGAGGCGGAAGAGGAGCTCACCCGCTGGACCGCCGACGACCTGCGGGACCTCCTGCTGGAGTGGAGCCCGCGGACGATGGCGGTGCCGGACGGGAAGATCCCGGCGATGATCTCCAGCGCCCGAGCGTTCCTGGTCTTCCTGGACGACGCCGAGCTGCTGGATCCGGCCGGCGACCGGCTCGGCACGCTCGATGCCACGCTCGACTGGATCGCGCCGCAGCTCGAGGAGGCAATGCGCGACGTGTCCAGGTTCAGCCCCGCCAAGGCCGCGGTCTCCGCCATGCAGGCCGAGGGCGTGGACCTGAACGACTCGCGGGCTGTCGAGCGGTTCCTCGCGGACTTCAGGCTCCCGCCGGAGATCCAGCTCTCCGAGCAGCTCTCCGAGGAGGCGCCCACCTTCCCGCCGGTGGCCCTTGCCCCGCTCGACGAGCTGCAGGCCGCCGCCGCGGCGGCGCCTGCGCTGCGCCGGCTGCGCGAGCTCACCGAATGGGCCGGCGAGGGGCGCAAGCTCACCGGCAAGGGCAACCTCACCGCCGCCGACCGCGAGGACCTCGGGGCCCGGCTCGGCGCCGACGAGCTCGACCTGACGCTCGCCTGGGCCAGGGATCTCCGCCTGGTCCGGACCTACAACCGGCGTCTGGTCCCCGTCAAGCAGCAGCGGGAACGCCTGCTCGACGACCCGCTGGAGCTGTTCGACCGGGCCTTCGACGCGCTGCCCAGGCTCGGTGGGGAGCTGCTGCCGACCGGCATGGTCGAGTCGGCCTTCCTGGACGGCCTCGCGGGGGCGATCGTCGACCTGCTCGCGGCGCTGTACAGCAGCGACGAGGCGATGCCGGTCGAGGATCTGGCCGAGCACGTCTGGGAGGACCACGTCCTCGCCGGGCTCGACGAGGACGAAGCCCCCGACGCGGTGGTCGAGATGTGGCGGGTCACCACCGAGGTCGAGGTCAGCCGGCTGCTCGCCCACCTCCAGGAGATGGGCGCTGTTGAGGGTGCCGACCCCGATGCGGTCGGGGCCAGCGCCCCGGGCGGGGTGCGGCTGACGCAGCTCGGCATCTGGAGGACCAACGTGCTGCTGCGCGCCGCCGGCGCGGACGCGCCGGTGATCGGCGACCTCGCCGGCGCCGACGTCGAGACGCTGCTCGACAGGGTGACCGGCTACGACGAGGAGGCGTGCCGAGCGGAGCTGCGCGCCTGGTGCCAGGAGCGCGGCGATGCCGCGCGTGAGCTGGCCGCCTACGCCCGGTCCGCTCCCGGGTTCGAGCGCCAGATGCTGGCGCTCGTTGCCCTCGAGGAGGCCGGGCCGGCGGCGGAGGCCGAGGTGCGGGCCATGCTCGACGACGAGGCGCTGCGCCCGCAGGCGCAGCTGTGGCTGGTCCGCAACGGCTTCGAGGACCAGGACAGCGTCGACCATGCGGCGTCGACCTTGCTGATGGCCCAGTCGCTCGCGACGATCCTGGAGCTCGACGGTCCGGCGTCGCTGGTCGAGCAGCTCGAGGGGCTGGGCCCGCCACAGGAGCAGATCGCCATGCTGGAGGACCTCGGGCGCGCCCCCACGCCGCGTCTGCTCGACGTTCTGGACGCGATCGGCAAGGCCCACCCCGTGGCCGAGGTCTCCAAGTCCGCGCGCAAGACCGCCCTCAAGCTGCGCTCCGCCGCAAGCGGCCCGTAGGCCCCGCCCCGGAGGGGGCTCGTTCGTAACCTGGAATTTACGTGCCCAATGACGCTCTCGGCGCGGTCGTGGTGGTTTACTGGCAGGCGGCCGGCCATGGGCCCGTGAACGCAACCAGCACGACCGCGAGGAGTCAGTTCGTGATCAAGCAGTCTTCGGTCAAGGCAAGCGGCAGCGTCAAGGTGTCGTTCATCCTTCCCAGGTCCACCCCCAACGGCAAGGTCTCGGTCGTCGGCGACTTCAACGGCTGGGACCCGCATGCTCACCCGCTGCGGCCACGCAGCAACGGCACCCGTAGCGTCGTCCTGACGCTGCCGTCCGGGGGCCGCTACGCCTTCCGCTACCTGGGTGAGGGCGGCCAGTGGCACGACGACGACGGCGCCGCGGCCTTCGAGCCGAACGGCGTCGGCGGTGTCAACGGGATCCTGGAGACCTGAGTCCCAGACCGTCTCCGCACGCCTGAGGGGAGCTGAGCCTGCTCGACGAGGACCTGCCGTCGCCGTTCCGGGCGGCCGACAGGTCCTCGATCGATGCGGGGGTCAGCCACCCATGCCCGGCAGGGCGGAAACGTCCACGTCGGACGGGCGGGCGCGGATCACGACAAGCGACACCACCAGAGCGATCACCGCAAAGGCGGCCGCGAGCAGGAAGGCGGTCGAGATGCCGTGGGCCAGCACGTGCTGGGCGAACGGCGCTGGAAGCTGACCGGTCTGCTCGAACTGAGCGCGGAGCTGCGGTGTGGAACTGGCCAGGAACTGCGTGACCTGCTCCCTGGCCTCATTCCTGCTCGCGGTGCCGAACACCGTGACCAGGATCGACAGGCCGAGGGAGCCGCCGACCTGCTGCATGACGTTGAGCAGGCTGGACGCCGCGCCCGACTCGCGCCGCTCCACACCGGAGACCGCGACGATCGTGAGCGGCACGAACAGCAGGCCCATCCCCAACCCGAACACCAGCATCGGGCCGAGGATCCCCTCCACGTACCCGCTGGTCACCGACACCTGCGCGAGCCAGGCGAGCCCCAGGGCCGCCAGCACGGAGCCGGTCAACATGAGGCGCCTCGGCCCGACCCTCGGGAGCGACCACGAGGCGAACTGCGAGGTCACGATCAGCGCCCCGGTGACGGGCAGGAACGCGACGCCGGCCCGCAGCGGGCTGTAGCCGAGGACGTTCTGCACGAACAGGGTCAGGAAAAAGAACATGCCGAACAGCGCCGCCGCGAGGGCGAACATGATGGCGTAGCTGCCTGCACGGTTGCGGTTGCGGAACATGTGCAACGGGGTGATGGGCTGCCTGGTCCTGGTCTCGATGGAGAGGAAGACCGCGAGAAGGACCAGGGCGCTGACGAAGGAGGCAACCGTCGCCGGGTCGCTCCAGCCCTCCTGCGCGGCGCGGATGAACCCGTAGACCAGCGCGACCATGCCGGCCGTCGAGGTGAGCGCCCCGCCGATGTCGAACTTGCCAGGCTGTCGCTCCGACTCGGTGATGTAGAGGGGCGCGACCAGGGCGAGCAGGATGCCGATGGGCACGTTGACGAACAGCACCCACCGCCACGACAGCCACGAGGTCAGCATGCCGCCGGCCAGCAGGCCGATGGCGGCGCCCGACACTGACACCGCGGCGAACACGCCGAACGCGCGGTTGCGATCGCGCCCCTCCGCGAAGTTGGTGGTGATCAGCGCCAGCGCCGTCGGCGAGGCGATCGCGCCGCCAACGCCCTGCAGCGCGCGGGCGGCCAGCAGCCAGGCCGACGAGGTCGCCAGCCCGCCGAGCAGCGAGGCGACAGTGAACACCAGTATCCCGGTGATGAAGACGCGGCGACGCCCGAGGATGTCGCCCGCCCGGCCGCCGAGCAGCAGCAGCCCGCCGAACGTGAGCGTGTAGGCGTTGAGCACCCATGACAGGCTGGTGGTGGAGAAGTGCAGGGCCTGCTGGATGTGTGGCAGAGCGATGTTGACGATGGTGGCGTCCAGCACGACCATGAGCTGCGACGCCGCGATGACCGTGAGGGTGAGCGCGGGGTGGAAGCCCCGCCGTGCCGCGCCCGGGGGCCGCGACCTCACCGACTCTGTGACCGACATGCGCTGTCTTTCCCCTTCGGTTAGTGTACGATCCCGTTCACTAGCGAGCGACGGTACAGTGTCAATATTGGGAACGCAAGCGTTCACTATATTTTCTGGTGGAGGTCGACCGATGGCCGTTGAGGTGGATCGCAAGACGGCTCGGCCCTGCGCGCCGGACGCCCACGTCCGCCGCCGCGGCGAGACGCTTGAGCGTGCGATCTTCGACGCCGTCATGTACCAGCTCCAGACCGTCGGCTACGCGGGCCTGACGATGGAGGGGATCGCGGCCTGTGCCCACACCGGCAAGGCGGCGCTGTATCGCCGCTGGCCCTGCAAGGAGGACGTGATCGTCGACGCCTTCGAGCACGTGCTGCCGCCCCTGACCGACCTGCCGGACCACGGCAACGTGCGCGATGACCTCCTCGACGTGCTGCGGCGGATCACGGCGATCGTCGACTCCCCGGTGGGCAACGCCCTCCAGTGCCTCATGGCCGAGACCGACCGGGACCACCCGTTCGTCCGCCTGGTGCACGAGCGCATCCTCAAGCCCCGCAAGCAGATGCTGCTTGCCGTGCTCCGAGGCGCCGCCGACCGCGGGGAGGTGCGGCCCGAGGCCGTCAACTCGCTCGTCATGGACGTCGGCCCGGCCATGGTGGTGCACCGCTACCTGGCGGACGGCGCTCCGGTGCCCGACGACTACCTCGTGTCGGTCGTCGACGGCCTCGTCATGCCGCTGCTGCGGCCATAGACTCGGCGGGCTGTCGCCTCCTTTCCAGACCGTGAGGAGTCCCACGATGCCACTCCGGTTCGGCCTGCTCGGCACCGGCTACTGGGCGCGGGAGACGCACGCCGCGGCGCTGGCCATACAGGACGGCGCCGAGCTGGTCGGCGTCTGGGGCCGCAACCCCACCAAGGCGGCGGCGGTCGCCGAGCGGTACGGCGTGCGCAGCTTCGGCGATCCCGACGCGCTGTTCGCGGCGGTCGACGCGGTCGCCTTCGCCCTGCCTCCGGACGTGCAGGCCGAGCTCGCCGTGCGGGCCGCGACCGCCGGTCGCCATCTGCTGCTCGAGAAGCCGCTCGCCCTGTCGCTGCCCGACGCGCGTCGCGTCGTCGCGGCGGTCGAGGCGAGCGGGGTGGCGTCGCTGGTGTTCTTCACGTGGCGGTTCCAGCCCGCTGTGGCCGCCTGGATCGAGGAGCTGCGGGCCGCCGGCGACTGGCAGGGCGGTCGCGGGGCGTGGTTGGGCTCGATCTTCCAGCCGGACAGCCCGTACGCCGAGTCGCCCTGGCGGCGCAGCAGGGGAGCGCTGTGGGACGTCGGCCCGCACCCGCTCGCGCTGGCCCTTCCGGTGCTCGGCCCGGTCGAGCGCGTGACCGCCGCGACCGGGCTCGGCGACACGGTCCACCTGGTGCTCGAGCATCGCGGCGGGGCATCGACCACGCTGTCGCTCAGCCTCACGGCGCCGCCGGCGGCGGAAGGGACGGACTTCGCGTTCTACGGTCCGCGCGGCGTGTCGTTGATCCCGCCCGGCGGCACGACCGCGGTCGAGGCGTTCGGCGAGGCGGTCCGCCAGCTCGCCGCCGAGGTCGCGGCGGGCAGCCGGAGCCATCCCTGCGGAGCCCGCTTCGGCATGGACGTCGTCGCCGTGCTCGACGCGGTCGAGCGGTTCCTTGCCACCCCTGTCGGCGCACGCACCGCGGCGGTCCTCACCGCGGATGCCAGAGCGGGGCCGCCCGGTTCGTCGACAACCTCAGAGCGGTGATCCGGCCGGGCGGCCCCGACGAGCCGGCAACGATCGCTCAGGCAGGAGGGGCGGCGGCCGGCGCGGGGGGTGCTGGAGGCAGCTTGACGGTGAAGACCGCGCCGCCCTCCGGGTGGTTGGCCGCCGCGACGGTGCCGCCGGCGTCCTCCACGATCTTGCGGACGATCGCCAGGCCGAGCCCGGAGCCCGGCAGGCTGCGCGCCTCCGCCGCCCGGTGGAAGCGGTCGAAGACCAGCGGAAGGTCCTCCGGGGCGATGCCGGGGCCGTGGTCACGGACCTGCAGGCCGCCATCGCGCACCGTCAGCTCGACCGGTGTGCCGTCCGGGCTGAACTTGACGGCATTGTCGAGCAGGTTGCCGACGGCGCGGAGGATCTGCTCGGGCCTTGCCATCACTGCCGTGCGCTCGGCGTCGACCAGGATGGAGCGGCCGCTGCGGCGGCGCGCTCGATCGGCGGCGCGCTCGGCGAGCTGGTCGAGCGCGAGGTTCTGCTCTGGCTCGTCGTCGTGGCGGTCCACGGCCAGCGCGACGAGCTCGTTCACCAGCGCGGACAGCTCCCGCAGCTCGCTGTCGAGGTCGCTGAGCAGGCGGTCGCGCGGCGATGCGGCCAGGTCAGGGTGGCGGCGCAGGGTGTCGATGTTGGCGCGCAGGCTGGTCAGCGGGGTTCGCAGCTCGTGCCCGGCGTCCTGGACCAGGCGCTGCTGCTGGTCCCGGGAGCGGGTCAGGGCGGCGAGCATGGAGGCGAACGCGCGGGCGAGGCGGCCGATCTCGTCGCGGCCGCCCGCCGGGACGGCGATGTCGAGGCGGCCGCTGGCGGCGATCGACTCGGCCGCCGCGCTGAGGCGGGTCACCGGCCTGGTGGTGCGGCGGGCGATCAGCACGCCGGCCGCGGCGGCGAGCGCGATGATCAGCAGCCCGACCAGGACAGAGCGGTTGCGGACCGAGCGTAGGACGCGGTCGGTCTCGGCCAGGCTGCGGCCGATGCGGATCTCTCCCCCGCCGGGTTGGGCGATGGCCACGACCCGGTAGGTCTGCGTGCCGAACCGCTGGGTCCACGGGCTGGAGAGGGCAGCGACCGGGCGGGGAGGGTGATCCTCGCCGTCCGAGGTCTCGGCGGAACGATCGGCCGGGCGGTCGCTGCCACTGACGTCGACACCCGGTTTGTCCACGGGAACGCCGGGCGGACCTTGGAAGGCGACGACCCGACCGCTGGCATCGATGCACTGGACGATCGTGCCGCGCAGGCCGGCGAGCGGGCCCCCCCGCTCGCCGCGGGCCATCTCGGAGCAGACCCGATCGTCGGGGCTTCGGCCCGGGCCCGTGAACTGGCGCGCGGTGCTCACCAGGCTGGAATCGACCTCATCGCGCAGGCGCTGGTCGGTGGCCGCGTAGCTGACCGCCGCGACCGCCACGACCGACAGCCCGGCCAGCAGGGCCAGCGCGATGGCCAGGCGGGCCCGCAGGGTCATGGCGCCCGCAGGGTGTAGCCAACGCCCCGGACGGTGTGCAGCAGCCGCGCCTCAGCGCCCGCCTCCATCTTGCGGCGCAGGTAGCCGACGTACACCGACAGCGCTTTGGAGTCCGGCCCGAAGTCGTAGTTCCAGATCCGCTCGTAGATGGTGGAGTGGGTCAGCACGATGCCGGCGTTGCGGACCAGTAGCTGCAACAGGTCGAACTCGGTCTTGGTCAGCCCCATCTCGCGGTCGCCGCGCCACGCCCGCCGGGCCGCCTCGTCCAGGCGCAGGTCGGCGACGTGGAGCTCGCGGTCCGGCTCGTCGTAGCTGGCCCGCCGCAGCAGCGCCCGGACCCGCGCGAGCAGCTCGTCGAGGGCGAACGGCTTGGGCAGGTAGTCGTCGGCGCCGGCGTCCAGCCCGGCCACGCGGTCCGACACCTCGGTGCGTGCGGTCACAATCAGGATCGGGGTGCGGTCCCCCCGCGCGCGCAGCCGCTGGCACACCGTGAGGCCGCCGACGTGCGGCATCATCAGGTCGAGCACCAGCACGTCGGCCGGCTCCTCGGCGATCGTGTCGAACACGCCGGATCCGTCCGCGACCGCGCGGACCCGATAGCCCTCCAGCTCCAGCGCGCGAGAGAGCGCCTCGCGCGTGGCGCGGTCGTCCTCCGCCAGCATGACCCGGTTCTGCATGGGACCAACACTAGCGTCGCACAGCGTCGTCATCAGCCCTCTCCTCGTCGAACCCTCGCGATCGTGCAACGCCCGGGTGAGGGGACGGTAAGAGACGGCGGGCTTCTTACCGGGTTCTCGAACTGTGCTCGACGGCCTCTTGAGCGGGCCGCGGACACTGCCAGGTGTCCAGCTTCCGACCGAGAGGAGCCTCCATGCCGCCCGTGCCACCCGAGTTGCCCGGGCCACCCGAGCCACCCGACCGCGGCGCCGTCGCCCGCCGGGACGCCGGCCTCCGCCGGGTCTCGCGGCTGACCCGCTGGCTGCTGGCCGGGGCGCTGACGCTCACCGCCGCGTTCTCGGCCATCGCCGCCCGCACCTTGCCCGGGCAGGGCACCAGCTCCACCAGCACGAGCCAGTCCGGCCAGACGAGCAGCTCCGACTCGAGCCCTTCCTCCGGCTCCGATCAGGGCGACGACAGCGCCGGCACGCTGCAGTCGCCGGCCAGCACGCCGTCGGCGTCCAGCGGCTCGGGCGGCGTCACCTCGGGAGGTTCCTGATGGGCAGGATCGGGCATGCAAGCTTTCTCGCGCTCGGGACCGGCGCCGTCGTGCTCGCGACCGACGAGGCCCGCCTGGGGGACGCGTGCCTGGCGGTGGCCGCCGAGGTGGACGCGATCGACCGGGCCTGCAGCCGCTTCCGCCCCGACTCCGAGCTCACCAGGGTCAACAGCGCCGGCGGGCGGGCGCTGCCGGTCGGCGGCGTCCTGCTCGACGCGCTCGAGGTCGCCCTGCGCGCCGCCCGCCTCACCGACGGCGACGTCGACCCCACGGTCGGCGAGGCGGTCCGGGTGCTCGGCTACGACCGCGACTTCGCCGCCGTGCCGGCGACCGGCCGCCCGCTGCTGCGGGTGGCCGCCGTCGCCGGCTGGCGGGAAGTCCGGCTCGACCGGGACCGCGGGGTCGTCGGTGTCCCCGCCGGCGTGCGGCTGGATCTGGGCGCCACCGCCAAGGCGCTCGCCGCCGACCGGGCGGCGGCAGGCGCCGCCGCCACGGCCGGCTGCGGGGTGCTGGTGAGCCTCGGCGGCGACATCGCGACGGCGGGCGAGCCGCCGTCCGGCGGCTGGGCGGTGCGGGTCACCGACTGGCACGCCGCCGGTCCTGACGCGAGGGGCGAGACAGTGCGCATCCACGGCGGCGCGCTCGCCACCTCCAGCACCAGCGTGCGCCGCTGGACCCGTGGCGACGAGCAGCTGCACCATGTCGTCGACCCCGCCACCGGCCGGCCCGCGGCGGTGGTGTGGCGCACCGTCAGCGTGGCCGCCGCGACCTGCGTGGACGCCAACACCGCGGCGACCGCCGCGATCGTCCGCGGCCAGCGCAGCCCCGCCTGGCTCCGCTCGCTCGGCCTGCCCGCCCGCCTGGTCCGCCCGGACGGGTCGCTCGTGCGGGTCGGCGGCTGGCCCGAGCCAGAGGGGGCAACGGCAGCATGACCGACACCCCTGCGCTGTGGTACCTCAGCCGCGGCAGCGGCGTGGTCACCCTTGTCCTGCTGACGGTGACGGTCGTCCTCGGTATCACCACCTCGGCCCGCTGGGCCACGGCGCACTGGCCCCGCTTCGTCGTGGTGGGACTGCACCGCAACCTCTCCCTGCTGGCCGTCGCCTTCCTGGGCCTGCACATCACCACCACCGTCGTCGACGGCTACGTGCCGATCCGCTGGCTGGACGTGGTGGTCCCGTTCGTCTCCGCCTACAAGCCGCTGTGGCTCGGCCTCGGCGCCATCGCCTTCGACCTGCTCGCCGCGGTCCTGGTCACCAGCCTGTTGCGCAGCAGGCTGAGCCAGCCGGTCTGGCGGGCCGTGCACTGGCTCGCCTACGGCTGCTGGCCCGTGGCCGTCGTCCACGGGCTCGGCATCGGCAGCGACTCCCGCCAGGCGTGGCTGCTGCTGATCGACAGCCTCGCCGTCGTCGCGGTGGTGGCCGCCGGATGGTGGCGGCTCCAGATCGGCTCGGTCCGGCAGCAGCGCGGGCAACCGGTCATGAGCAGAGGACGTGAGCATCCATGAGCACCACCGCTGATCTTCTGGCACCCCGAGCGCAAGCCGGCGCCGGTCCCGAACCCCGCCGAGGGCTCCCCCGCCTGCTGGCCGTGGCGGGCGAGCACGGCAACGCCACACCGCTCGCCCGCCACCGGCTCGCCTTCCCCACACCTCCCCTGCCCGGCCGGGCCGGCGACGACCTGATCGCCGCCGTCGAGCGATCGGGCCTGCGAGGCCGCGGCGGCGCGAGCTTCCCCACCGGGAGAAAGCTGCGCGCCGTCCGCGACGCCAGGCGGCGGCCGATCGTGGTGGTCAACGGCGCCGAGGGCGAGCCCACCAGCGGCAAGGACAAGCTCCTGCTCACCACCGCTCCGCACCTCGTCCTGGACGGCGCGCTGCTGGCAGCCGCCGCGGTCGGCGCCCGCCAGGTGGTCGTCTGCGTCGACCAGGCCGCCACCGCCGCGCTCGGCGCCGTCCAGCGGGCGCTCGCCGAGCGCCAGCGCGCGGAGGCGGCCCTGCCGGTGCGGCTGGCGGCCATCCCTTCGCGGTACGTCGCCGGCGAGGAGACCGCGCTGGTGCACTGGCTCAACGGCGGCCCGGCGACGCCCACCCTGACGCCGCCACGCCCGTTCCAGCGCGGAGTCGACGGCCTTCCCACCCTGGTCGACAACGTCGAGACCCTGGCCCATCTCGCCCAGATCATGCGCTTCGGACCGGACTGGTTCCGCCAGCTCGGCACGCCCGACGAGCCGGGCAGCGCGCTCGTCACCGTCTCGGGCGCCGTCGCCCGGCCCGGCGTCTACGAGCTCCCCGTCGGCACGGCCCTCGCCGACGCCCTCCGGATCGCCGGCGGCCCACTGGCGGGCATCGCGGGCGTCCTGGTCGGAGGCTACTTCGGAAGCTGGCTCGGCGCCGAGCAGGCGAGCAGGGCCCACCTCAGCAACCAGTCGCTGCGCACGCTCGGCGCCGGCCTGGGCTGCGGCGCCGTCACGCTGCTGCCCGAGGGCGCCTGCGGCCTGAACGAGACTGCCCGCGTCCTCGCCTGGCTGGCGGGCGAGACCGCCGGCCAGTGCGGCCCGTGCGTCCACGGCCTGGCCGCCATCGCCGCCACCGTCACGCACCTGAGCCGCGGGCCCACCGGCACCCGCGGGCCCACCGGCACCCAGGCCCTCGGCCAGCTCCGACGGTGGGCCGGGCAGATCGAGGGCCGCGGCGCCTGCCGCCTGCCCGACGGCGCCGTCCGCCTGCTGCGCACCTCCCTCGAGGTGTTCGCCGACGACGTCCAGCGCCACCTCAGCGGCGGCGGCTGCCCAGGCGCCACAGGTCCCGCCCTGCTCCCGATCCCCGCTTCGAACCCGACCAGCGGAGGGCTCCCATGGCGCTGACCCGCCGGCTGAACGTCGATCCGATCGCCTGCGACGGCCATGGACTGTGCGCGCAACTGCTCCCCGAGCGCGTCGCCCTGGACGACTGGGGCTTCCCCATCGTCGACCCGACCCCGCTGGGCCGCGACCTCGCGCCCCACGCCCGCCGTGCGGTCAGCGCCTGCCCGGTCCTCGCCCTGACCCTCGAGGTCTCGGACCCACCGCTATCGAGGATCATTTCGGTAAGGGCCGAAACATCGCCGTAGTAGCATCGCGGCCATGGCTGGAGACGCGAACATCGCCGCCCTCGCCGCCGTTCTCGCGGACCCGAGAAGGTGCCGGGTCCTGGCCGCCCTGGGCGACGGCAGGGCGCTTCCCGCCAGCATGCTCGCCTCGGAGGCCGGCGTCGCGGCATCCACCGCCAGCGAGCACCTGGCCCGGCTGGTCGACGCCGGGCTGCTGACGGTGGCGCGCCACGGGCGGCGGTGGCCCTTTGCCGCGGCGGTGACGCTTTGCCGCGCAAAGTGTTGTTTAAGCGCTCTATATGCGAAGTTCTAGCGACAATTCACGCGGCAAAGGGCCACCACCGCCGTCCGGCGGATCACGGTGCGACCGGTGTGTGATTCGATGTGGCTTTTCTGTGACTCAGGTATGCGTAGGGGGCGCCTGGTAGTTCTCTCGATGCCCCTAGGCCGGCCAATTTGGTTCACTTACGTCCAAGGCAGAAATCGGCCATCGCGTCTGGATCGCGGGACGTAAATGCGCCGGCCTGAGCGAAGCGAAATCCACAATAACAGTGGCATGCGGGGGGAAACAAACGTGTCCGATAACGAAAAAGCTGCACGCAGCGACGGGCCGAACGGGGCTTCCGCGGGACCGCCCCGCAGCGTGGCCGTCGTCGGCATGGGGTATGTCGGCCTGCCCACCGCGCTCGCGTTCCACGAGGCCGGCTTCGAGGTGCTCGGGCTCGACGTGAGCCCGACCCGCCTGGCCGCCATCCGGGACGGCGACGTCGACCTGCTGGCCGAGGACCACCTGCGGCTCGGTGTCGCGCTCGACGACCAGGCCCGCTTCCGCCTGACCGACGACCCGGAGGTGCTCGCGCTGGCCGACGCGGTGCTGGTCTGCGTGCCCACACCGGTCGACCACCACCGTGTGCCGCTGCTGCAGCCGCTGCAGGCGGCCTGCCAGGCAGTGATCGACCACGCCCGCCCCGGCCAGGTGATCGTGCTGACCTCGACCTCGTACCCCGGCACGACCAGGGACCTGCTGATCGAGCCACTGGAGGCGCACAGCCTGCGCGTCGGGCACGACGTGCACGTGGCCTTCGCACCCGAGCGCATCGACCCGGCCAACGCACGCTTCCCGCAGGAGCAGGTCCCGCGCGTGGTGGGTGGAGCCACCCCAGCCTGCACCACCGCGGCTCGCGACCTGCTCGCCGCGATCACCAGGAAGCTCCACACCGTCGGCTCGCCTGAGACCGCCGAGCTGGTGAAGCTGCTCGAGAACACCTTCCGGGCGGTGAACATCGCGCTGGCCAACGAGTTCGCGGAGGTCTGCGCCCCGCTGGGCCTCGACCCCGCGGAGGTGGTCGAGGCCGCCGCGACCAAGCCGTACGGCTTCATGCCCTTCTACCCCGGGCCGGGGGTGGGCGGCCACTGCATCCCCGTCGACCCCCACTACCTGCTGTGGCACGGCCGTGCGGCCGGACTGCAGCTCCCAGTGGTCGAGGCGGCCATGACCGGGATCGCCATGCGACCCGCACGGGTCGTGTCCCAGGTCGCCGAGCGGCTCTCCTCCGACGGGCTCGGGGTCGCCGGGTCGAGCGTGCTCCTGGTCGGCGTGGCCTACAAGCCTGGCGTGCAGGACGTCCGTGAGGCGCCCGCGCTCGGCATCTGGAGCGGCCTCGCCGCGCGCGGCGCGCAGGTCAGCTACTTCGACCCGTTCGTGCCGCAACTGCGGATCGACGGCGCCGAGCGCCACAGCGAGCGCACCCTGGACCCCGCCGCCTACGACCTGGTGGTCGTGTGCACCCGCCACCCAGAGGTCGACTACGCCGTGCTCGGCGAGGCACGCCGGCTGCTCGACCACACCTACCGGACGGCCGCGGCGCCGCACGGCTCGCTGATCCGGGCGGCCTGAGCGATGAGGACCTCGACGCCGATGAGGACCTCGACGCCGATGCGCATCGGCGCGATCGGGCTGCTGCTCGGCGTGCTGTCGCTGATCGCGTGGCACGTCGTACGCAAGACGGTGCAACTGCACCCGGACAGCCTGACGGGGCTGTACACGATCCTGATCTCGACCTACGTGCTCAGCCGCTTCGCGCTCGCGGCGCTGTACCGCCCGCCCAAGGACGCCGGGCTCGAGCCCGCCTGCGCGGTGATCGTGCCCGCCTATAACGAGGGCGAGGCCGTCGCCAGGACCATCCACGCGCTGATGGCACTCGACTACCCGGCCTCCAAGCTGGAGATCGTGGTCATCAACGACGGCTCCACCGACGACACCTGGCAGCAGATGGACCAGGCGGCCGCGCAGTACCAGCAGGGCCGGGTCCGCCTCGTCGACCTCGGCAGCAACCAGGGCAAGCGTGCCGCGATGGCGGCCGGGATCCGGGCCACCTCCGCGGAGATCCTGGTGTTCGTCGACTCCGACTCGGTCCCCGCCCCGGACGGTCTGCGCCGGCTGGTGCAGGGGTTCGCCAGCCCGCGGGTTGGCGCCATCTCCGGGCTCACCTACGTGCGCAACACCGGCACCAATGCGCTCACGCGCATCCAGGCGGCCCGCTACTACATCTCCTACCAGCTGCTGAAGGCGGCCGAGAGCGCGCTCGGGGCGGTCGCCTGCTGCTCTGGCTGCTTCGCCGCCTACCGCCGAGAGGCGGTCATCGGACTGCTCGAGGGCTGGGAGCACCAGCGCTTCCTCGGCGTCGAGTGCACCTACGGCGACGACCGCTCGCTCACCAACATGGTGCTCCGGGAGGGCTGGACCACCATCTACGACGCCCGCGCCGAAGCCTGGACGGACGCCCCCGAGCACTACCGCACGTTCTTCAAGCAGCAGCTCCGCTGGAAGAAGTCGTGGGCGCGGGAGGGTCCCATCATGCTGTCCCACATCTGGCGCACGCGCCTCCGCGCCTTCCCGAGCGTGCTGGTCAACACCGTGGCCGGGCTGCTCAGTCCCGTCATCATCGTCTGGAACCTGGTGCACCCGTTCGCACGCCCCGGCATCCTGCCGATCGTCTACGCCCTCGGGCTCTACCTCGTCTCGATGGCCTACGGGCTGCTGTACCGGGCACTGCGACACGACGGACTGTGGCGGCACGCGTTCCTGGGGACGTTCTTCTACGTCGCCTTCTCCGCACAGCTCCTCTGGGCGATCCTGCGCATCCGCGATGGCAAGTGGGGCACCCGCGACCTCCAGGCGGTGCCCAGTGGCGTCTAGATTTCTGCGCCGAGGGACCCGCTGGCTCCTGAGTGTCGCGCTGATGGCGAGCCTGGTGGGCGCCGGTGGCCTGTGGGTGCTCAAGACCCGCCCCTACGACCCCGCCCAGCACGAGGCTCCCGCGGTCGACGTCGCCGCCCGCGGCTTTCCCGTCTACCGCGATGCGCTACTGGTGCTGAACTTCCACGACGTCTCCGCCTCCGGCACGAGCCGCTACACGGTCAGCCCAAGGGCGTTCGCCGCCCAGCTCGACGCGCTGCGCAAGGCGGGCTTCCACTCGGTCCGCCTGGCGGACATGGAGGCCCTGGTGACGGGCCGGCGGGTGCGGCTTCCACCACGGCCGGTCCTGCTCACCTTCGACGACGGCCCCGCCTCCAACTGGCTGGACGCCGACCCGGTGCTGCGGCGCTACGGCTTCACCGCGGTCGCGTTCCTCATCACCAGCAAGATCGTGCAGCCGTACCAGCCGAGCTATCACCTGTCGACCGAGCAGGTGCGCCGCATGGCCGCCAGCGGGCGCTGGGAGCTCGGTGGCCACACCGACGACCTGCACCGCCTCGGGGTCACCCCGGACGGGACGAAGCGGCCGGCGCTCATCAACCGGCTGGTCGCCGGCACCCAGGAGAGCCTCGCCCAGTGGCACGCCCGGGTCCACGACGACCTCGCCCGCAACCAGCGCTTCTTCGTCCGCGTCCTCGGCCACCCCGTGCGCGCGTTCGCGTTCCCGTTCGGGGCGGCGGACCGGCCGACCGATGACCCCGCCATCCCGAAGCAGATCAACGGGCTGCTCGAGGAGGCAGGCTTCAAGCTCGCCTTCGCCGGCGAGGACCTCAACCGCGGCAACGGGGAGCTCGAGGTGCCGGTGACGCCGGGGGTCGACCCGTACCGGCTGCCCCGGGTCACCGTGACCGGCGACCTCGGCCCGGTGGACCTGCTCGCCGCGCTCCGCAAGGCCGCTCCCGACCCGATCGCCCCCGACCTCACCGCGCTCCACTGGGCCGGTGGCAACGCCGGCTGCACGGTCGACCGGACCGCGGGTCGCCCGCCCGCTCTGCTGCTGTCGTCGGCCGGCTACGGCCGCTGCGCCGCCCCGGTCAACCCGATCCAATGGACCGACTACCGCTTCAGCGCCGACGTCGTCGGCGTGGACCGTACCGCCACGGCCTTCATCGGCGTGCGCGTGCGGCTCACCCCCGGCAGCAGAGGCCGCGCCGAGGTGGTACTGGGCGAGTCCGTCGTCCGAGTCCGCGAGCACATCGGCTCGCGGGTCAAGGTGCTGGCGGTCAGGCAACTGCCCCCGGGCGACGACCACCAGGTCGAGATCACCGTCCAGGGCGACCGGATCACGGTCCGCGTCGACCGGCTCCCGCCCTTGACGGCCAGGCTCGCTCCGGCGCTGGCCACCGGCGCGGTGGACTTCGGGATCGCGGCGCAGGCGGCGAAGACCCTCACATTCCTCGGCCCCCGCCTGGTCGACCTGCGAGGGGCGCCGGCCGCGACATGAGCGGGCCAACCACCACCCAGGGCAAACCATCCAACCAGGCACGTACCCACACTCTCGTACCATCCGAGGAGGAGCATCTCCATGAAACCCGTCACCCGAGGGCGCCGGCGACTGCTGATCGTCCGGCTTCCCGCGGTGCTACTCGTCGCGCTGGTCATCGCGCTCGTGGCCAACCCGGCCAGCGCCGCCATCACCAAGGCCCTGACCGTCCCGGATCAAACAGTCGTCTCACTTACGTTCGACGACGGCAACGCCGACCAGTACGCCGCCCGCTCGATCCTGGCCCAGCACAACCTGCATGGCACGTTCTTCGTCAACTCCGGCCGCATCGACACCACATCCGGCTTCCTCACCGTGTCCCAGCTGCGCGACCTGGCCGCGGATGGCAACCAGATCGCCGGCCACACGGTGCAGCACGCCGACCTCACCACCCTCAGCACCGACGAGGCCACCCGTGAGGTCTGCAACGACCGCGTGAACCTGTTGAACTGGGGATTCGAGCCGACCGACTTCGCCTATCCCTACGGGCACGCCAACGCGGCCGTCGAGCGGATCGTGGCCGGCTGCGGCTACAACTCCGCACGCCAGGTCGGCGACATCCGCACGCCGGTCAACACCGGCTGCACGGGCTGCCCCACCGCCGAGTCCATCCCGCCGGCCGACCCCTACTTCACCCGGGCGCCGGACTCGGTCGACGCCACCTGGTCGCTCGCTGACATCGAGAGGCTGGTCACCCAGGCTGAGAGCGACGGTGGTGGCTGGGTGCAGCTCACCTTCCACCACATCAGCGACAACGGTGGTGCGTACTCGATCACTCCGGCCAACTTCACCGCGCTGCTGGACTGGCTGGTGCAGCGCGCCGGGCAGGGCACGACCGTCAAGACCGTGCACGAGGTGATCGGCGGATCGCTGCAGCCGGGTGTCTCCGGCCCGGTGCCGCCGATCGGCCAGCCGCTGCAGAATGCCTCGCTGGAGGCCGACGCGGCAGGCGACGGCATCCCTGACTGCTGGTCGTTTGGAACCTTCGGCAGCAACTCCGCCATCTGGACCAGGAGCACGGACGCGCACAGCGGCGCCTACGCCGAGCGCGTCGACATCACCAGCTACACCTCCGGCGACCGCAAGCTGGTGATGACGCAGGACCTCGGCGAGTGCACACCGAGCGCGGCGCCCGGCCACCGCCAGGCCCTCCAGGCCTGGTACAAGAGCACCAGCCCCACGCAGTTCGTCGTCTACTACCGTGACGCCGCCGGCAAGTGGTTCTACTGGACCTCCAGCCCGTTGTCCGCGGCGGCCGCCACGTGGACCCAGGCGAGCTGGACCACGCCGGCCCTGCCGGCGGCAGCGACCGCGCTGAGCTTCGGGCTCAACCTGGCCGCCGTCGGCTCGCTGACCACCGACGACTACGCGCTCGACGACGCGGGCGTAGCCCCGCCACCGGTGCAGACCGCCCTGGGTGACAACGCCTCCCTGGAGGTCGACGGGAACGGCGACGGGGTCCCGGACTGCTACCAGCTCGGTGCCAGCGGCAGCAACACCGCCACCTGGACCAGGACAACGGACGCGCACAGCGGCGGCCGGGCCGAGCGCGTCGACGTCACCAGCTACACCACCGGCGACCGCAAGCTGGTGACCAGGCAGGACACCGGTGGCTGCTCTCCGGTGGCCACCTCCGGGCACAGCTACCAGCTCGGCGCCTGGTACAAGCAGGGACCGACCAGGTTCGTCGCCTACTACCGTGACGCCGGCGGCGTCTGGCGCTACTGGACCCAGAGCCCGCTGCTGACCGCGCAGTCGAGCTGGACCCGGGCGAGCTGGACCACGCCGGCCGTGCCGGCGGGCGCGACCGCGCTCAGCTTCGGGCTGAGCCTCGCCCAGATGGGCACGCTGATCACCGACGACTACACCATGACCGACACCACGCAGGGCCAGCAGCAGGTGGTGCCCTCCGGGACCGACGCCGGAGCCTGACCGGCCCGGACTGACCGGCCCGGACCCGGGCCCAAGGGACCGGCCGCCCGACCATGGCGGCCGGTCCCTCCTTCGCGTGGGGCAGGCTCGGCCTCAGCCGGCCCGTCGCGCCTCGGCGGCCGGGGACGCGTCGTCGTAGAGGGCTTCGAGCAGGTCCCGGTGCTTGGCCGCGACGGCCCGGCGCTTGAGCTTGAGGCTCGGCGTCAGGTCGCCGTCCTCCACGGTCAGCTCACGCGACAGGACGGCGAACCGTTTGATCGTCTCCCAGCGCGGCAGCCGGCTGTTGGTCTCCTCGAGGTAGCCGGCGACCAGCGCGCGCACCTGCTGGTGGGCGGCGAGATCGGCAAAGGACAGGTGACCGAGGCCGTTGGCCCGGCTCCACGGGACGATCGCCTCGGGGTCGAGCGCGACCAGCGCGGTGCAGTAGGGGTGACCTTCGCCGTAGACGACGATCTCGCTCGCGTACGGGCAGACCGCCTTGAAGAGGATCTCGATCGACTGGGGGGCCACGAATTTCCCGCCGGAGGTCTTGATGAGGTCCTTCATCCGGTCGGTGATCCGCAGGAAGCCGTCGCCGTCCAGCTCGCCGACGTCGCCGGTGCGGAGCCAGCCGTCGCCGGTCAGCGTCTCAGCCGTCGCCTCAGGCAGGTTGTGGTAGCCGCGCATGACTCCCGGACCGCGGAGCAGGACCTCGCCCCCGTCGGCGATGCGCACCTGCGTGCCGGGCAGCGGGAGGCCGACGCTGCCGAAGCGGAAGCGGTCGGGCCGGTTCACGAAGCTGGCCGCGGACGTCTCGGTCAGGCCATAGCCCTCGAGGATGAGCACGTCGGCGGCGTGGAAGAACCTCGAGACCTCGGACGAGAGCGCCGCGCTGCCGGACACGAAGAAGCGCACCCGCCCGCCGAAGCGCTGGCGCAGCTTGCTGAACACCAGCCTGTCGGCGAGCTCGTGCTGGACCTTGAGCAGGCCGGACGGCTCCCCCCCCGCCCCGCGCAGCTCGGCGACGCGATGCCCCACCCTGACGGCCCAGTCGAAGATGCGCCGCCTGACGCCGCTGCCGGCCATCGCCGTGACGCGGTGCTGGACCTTCTCGAAGATGCGCGGCGCGCCCGCCATGAAGGTCGGCCGGACGACGGCGAGGTTGTCGACGAGGTTGGGGATGCGCCCGTCGACGGCCGTGGCGAACCCGATGGCAAGCTGGGCGGACAGCAGCACCTTCCCGAACGAGTGTGCCAGCGGCAACCACAGGTACTGCACGTCATCGGGACCGAGTATCTCGAGCGCCTCGATGGCCCTGCCCTCGTAGGTCCAGTTGTCATGGACCAGCCGGACCCCCTTGGGCCGGCCGGTCGTGCCGGAGGTGTAGATCAGGGTGGCGAGGCTCTCCGGCCCGACCTTGGCGACCGCGTCGTCGACCGCCGCGGGCTGCGCGACGAGCTGGTCGCGCCCGAGCTGCTCGAGCTCGGACAGTGCGATGATCCAGCCGCCGTCGGCCGTGCCGTCGAACGTCACGACCTTCACCAGGTCGGGCAGGTCCGTGCGGTGCTCGCGCAGCTTGGCGATCTGCTCGTCGTTCTCGGCAAAGACGATCCGGGTGCCCGAGTCCCTGAGGATGAAGGCGACGTCGTCCGCGGGCGTGGCGGGGTAGACGGTCGTCGTGGCCGCTCCCGCGCACAGGATGCCGAAGTCGGCGAGGACCCACTCGAGCCGGGTCGCCGCGGTGATGGCGACCCGATCCTCGGGCCGTATGCCGAGAGCGAGCAGACCGGCGGCGATGGCGCGCACCCGGTCGCCGACCTGCCGCCAGCTGAGCGACTCCCACCGCTCGCCGACCGGATGGCTGAACGCCTCCCGATCCGGCGTGGCGGCGACCCGGTCCAGGATCATCCGCGCCATCGATGCCGGCCGCCCGTCGACCACCGCGGCTCCCTCGTCCATGAGTCACCCTGCTTCCACTCGCGTACAGCCCCGGCCACCGAGCGTACGCTATTCGCCGGCTGCCGCGGGCGCTGCCGCCGCCGACCCTCCTCAGGGGGCGGCCCGGCCGGCGATCAGGTGCGTGAGCGCGGCCACCCGACGGTAGGGATCGGTCCGCCCGGCCCGCTCCTCGCAGGCCAGTAGAGCGGCCAGCTCCTCGCCCGCCGGCACGCCGGCCTCGTTGGCGGCGACGTCGGTGAACACCCGCACGCCATACCATGCACGGACCGGCAGACCGTGCCCCGCGAGCACGGCGGCCAGCTCGTCGAAGCGGTCAGCGCGGGCGGTCACACCGATCCGGTTGGCATACCAGACCGTGTCGAACGCCTGCCGGGCGGTTGCCCAGTCACCGAGCAGCCCCGGACGCATCGCCAGCGCATCCCCGTTGCGCACCAGCAGCGACACGACCCCACCGGCGGCGACCACCCGCGCGATCGCCCCGAGGACCGGCTCCGGGTCGGCGAGGTACATGAGCACGCCGTGGCACAGCACCGCGTCGAAGCTCCCCGGCTGGAAGCAGTCGGCGAGCCGTTCGGCGGCGCCGCGGACCACGCGCACGCGCCGCTGGACCGCCGCCGCCTCGGCGGCCAGGTCCTCCTGGAGCTGTCCGAGCAGGCCAGGCGAGGCGTCCAGCCCTGTCACCTCGTGACCGCGGCGTGCCAGCCGCAGCACCTGGGTGCCCTGGCCGCAGCCAACGTCGAGGATGCGCCGAGGCGGCCCAGGCAGGTGCGCTTCGAGCTGCCGGGCGACCAGCTCCTGGCGGACCACGTCGCGGAGCCCGCCGAGCCGGGCACGCCAGCGCTCCTCCCCGGCCGCGAACCGACCACTCACC
>WNGA01001770.1_pt1 | contig 33047 bp, 30 predicted proteins | sample 5400061 | NCBI WGS metagenome assembly WNGA01 (sample SAMN13153366, study PRJNA577476) | soil metagenome | isolation source: 100 cm soil or saprolite under grassland replicate 2 | place: USA:California | collected 2016-06-15 | reverse complement strand
ACGCCAACGGGAACTTTTGCCAGCATCGGCTGATAGTTTTTGTGCACGCGCAGCAATTCTTCGCCAACGCTGATCGTCGACCCGGGTAGAGGCGAAATCGGCTTGAGGCGCATTTTCTCGAACAAAATTTTTCGCGCCAACGAATAGCCATTGGTGTGCAGACCATTTGAAGCCAAACCGAGAACAACGTCATTCGGTTTGATCTTGCTGCCATCGATGACTTTCGTTCGATCCACGACGCCAACGATGCAGCCTGCGAGATCGTATTCGCCCTTGCGATACATGCCGGGCATTTGCGCGGTCTCGCCTCCCAGAAGTGCGCATCCCGCCGCGCGACAGGCGCGGGAGAGGCCGCGAAGTAATTGCTCAAACACGCGGGGCTCGAGTCTCTCGCAGCCGATGTAATCGAGGAAGAAAAGTGGACGCGCGCCGAGAACTGCAATGTCGTTGATGCAGTGGTTCACGAGATCCACGCCCACGGTGTCGTGCTTGTCCATGGCGAAGGCGATCTTCAATTTCGTGCCGACGCCATCAACACTGGCGACCAACACCGGTTCGTGCATCCCTGGAAAACTCGCACGAAATAACCCGCCAAAGCCGCCGATTTTCCCGAGGACTTGAGGGCCCTGCGTTTGCCTAACGAGCGACTGAATTTGTCTTTTCAGTCGATTGCCAAGATCAACATCAACGCCCGCACGGGCGTACGCTTTTTTTGTCATGTGCTGGTAGGGGCGGTTCACCGAAACCGCCGCGGGCGATTGAGGTCAATCGCCACTACCTTCATTTCAGGTCGGTGAAGAGCGTTGGCTGCGCTTCCTGGTCAGCCAGCGCTTTGGCGCGCTGCTCGCGTCGTTCCATGATGAACTTATCCAGCGCAGGATCGACAGGGAGGGGATAATCGCCGTTGAAACAAGCCAGACAAAAAGTGTTCAATGGTTTTCCCGTCGCTCGAACCATCCCTTCCACATCAAGGTAACCGAGACTGTCCACACCAAGATACTTACAGATGTCTTCCATCGACATCTGATTCGCGATCAATTTTTCAGGGTCAGGGAAATCGATGCCGTAATGGCAGGCGAATCGATGTGGCGGACAACTGACGCGCATGTGCACTTCTTTTGCACCGGCTTCGCGCAGGTTCACCACGCGTGCACGCGAAGTGGTACCGCGGACGATTGAGTCGTCCACCACGACCACGCGTTTTCCAGCCACCATTTCCTTGATCAAATTCAATTTCACGCGCACATCGAAATCACGAATGAGTTGGCTCGGCTGCAAAAATGTGCGGCCGATGTAGTGGTTCCGAACGAAGGCGTGCGCGAAAGGAATCTTTAGCTCTTCAGCAAAACCGAGAGCGGCATAGTTACCAGAGTCGGGCACGGGCACCACGATATCGGCTTCGACAGGAAATCTGCGCGCCAGTTCGCGTCCCATTTCCGTTCGGACTTTGCCGACGTTAACGCCGCCCATGATGCTGTCGGGCCGAGCGAAATAAACGTATTCGAACATGCAGAATGCGGGACGCGCATCCGGAAAGGGCCGTTCCGAGCGCAATCCGTGTTCATTGATAATCAGCACTTCGCCCGGTTCGACCTCGCGGATGAACTCGGCGTGGATCAGATCGAACGCGCATGTTTCAGACGCGAGCACATATGCATCATCGATTTTCCCGAGGGCGAGCGGCCGCCAGCCGAAAGGATCGCGAACTGCGATGAGTTCACGTTCGCTCATGATCAACAGCGAAAACGCACCCTCAACCCGGCGCAACGCCGCAAGGATATTTCCACCATTGTCGGTAGGCTGCGCTAAAAGATGCAAAATAATTTCGCTGTCGGCGGTGGTCTGAAAAATGGACCCTCTCCGCTCGAGCTCATCGCGCAGGATGTCGGCATTAATTAAGTTTCCGTTATGCGCAATAGCCATCTGGCCGCGTACACAATCGACCACGAAAGGTTGCGCATTTTTGATCGTGCTGGTGCCGGTCGTCGAGTAACGCGTGTGCCCAAGTGCGCGTGTACCCTTCAGGCGTGCCAATTCTTCTTGGCCAAACACCTGGGACACCAGACCCATGTCTTTGTGCATGAGAAAGCTGGTCCCAGGTCCATTGCTTGTGACGATTCCGGCGCTCTCCTGTCCGCGATGTTGCAACGCAAACAGACCATAATACGTCAGCACCGCGGCGTTCGGGTGGCCGAACACGCCGAAAAGCCCGCACTCGTGCTGCGGCAGAACCGCCGAGTCGGGCATCTGGTCCGGCTCTGGTCTGTTCGAGGGGCTGGTCACACCAAATAATCCATCAGATTGACGTGGATTCAATCGCGCCTTTTGCAGATTCACAAGCTCGGAATGCTTTCGTCTTGTTCAACTGCGCGACGGATTGCGTTCCACCACTGCTCGTAAATCTCGGCAACTCGCCAGCGAAAGGTTTGTTCGTCGATCCGAATTTGCAGTTCGTCGCCGCCGACGTTTCCAAGCTGCTGAAATGGAACGTCACGCTCGCGTAAAAGCGAAATTGTCTTGTCGAGATTTTCAGATGCGACCGAGATGACGATGCGCGATTGCGACTCGTTAAACAATACTGTAGCCGCTTCGCTATGCGAAGCGTCGGCTGGATTTGTTTGCTCCGCGTGCTTCACGTCGTCAAGAGGGCGACGGCTACAGTCGATCTCTGCTCCAAAAAGCCGTTCGGGATTGAAACAGGATTCGGCGAGTGTTACGGCAAGTCCCCCTTCAGAGCAATCGTGTGCGCTCTGCACGAGAGCTTCACGAATCAAATCACGAACGGCATTTTGCAGCTTGATTTCATGTGCGAGATCGACGTGTGGCGGCGGACCGATTTTTAATCCGTGGCAGACCTTCAGATAACGCGAACCGCCGAGGCTTGGAGCCGCGGCGCCCTCGTCGAGATGTGCTGCGGCCCGGAGGCGCGCCAGTTCCACGCCGACGAGAATGATTACGTCGCCTTCGTCTTTGAACCACTGCGTCGTAATGTGCTTTTCATCGTCAATCAGTCCGACCAGCGCGATTGTTGGCGTTGGATCGACGACGCCGAGGGGGCTCTCGTTGTACAGCGAGACATTTCCGCCTGTCACAGGCGTGCCGAACGCGCGGCAGGCTTCGCCCACGCCTTCAACGGCTTCACGTAATTGCCAGAAATTTTCGGGCTTGTACGGGTTGCCGAAATTCAGGCAATCTGTGACGGCCAACGGTCGCGCGCCAGAGCAGGTGAGATTGCGCGCCGCTTCAGCGACAGCAATTTTGCCGCCCTCACGTGGATCAAGCGCGCAGTAGAGTGAATTACAATCGGTGGTCGCGGCGAGAATCTTGTTCGCGTATCGAACAAAATACACAGCGGCGTCGGAGCCGGGCTTCACCACCGTTCCCGTGCGAACTGTGTGATCGTACTGCCGATACACCCAATTTTTCGACGCAATCGTCGGATCGCGAAGAAGTCGTCGCAGGGATTCAACCGCAGAGGACGCGGAGTTCGCTGAGATTTTTTTAATCAACTCCGCGTTCTCTGCGCTCTCTGCGGTTAATTTCCGAGCTTCTCGCGAATAGAGCGGCGCCTCATCAGCCAGGGCTTTCGCTGGAATTTCCGCTGCAATCGTGCCGTTGTTTCGGACGCGCATGATGCCGTCGCTCGTGACGCGGCCGATCTCCGCGCATGGCACGTCCCACTTCTCGAACACCTGGCGAACGACATCTTCCCGGCCGCGCTTTGCAATGATCAGCATGCGTTCCTGCGATTCGCTGAGCATGATTTCATACGGTGTCATGCCTGGCTCGCGTCTTGGTACTTTGGCCAGATCGATTTCGATACCACTGCCTCCGCGGCTTGCCGTTTCGCACGTTGAACAAGTCAGGCCGGCTGCTCCCATGTCTTGAATTCCGGCAACTGCGTCGCGAGCGATCAGTTCGAGGCAGGCTTCGAGCAGCAATTTTTCCTTGAATGGATCGCCGACCTGCACCGCAGGACGATCTTCGCGCGATTGCTCGGTCAATTCGCGGGATGCAAACGCTGCGCCAGCGAGACCGTCGCGACCTGTTTCAGCGCCGACGTAGAAAACGGGATTTCCCGCGCCTTCCGCGGTGCCGCGCGCGAGTTGTTCGTGGCGCAACACGCCGAGGCAAAAAACGTTTACCAACGGATTGCCATCGAAACTCTCATCGAAATAAATCTCGCCACCGATGGTAGGAATGCCGACGCAGTTGCCGTAATGCGCGATACCGGACACGACGCCACTGAAAAGGCGGCGGTTTGCGGCGATGGTAGCGCATGCGTCCCGCTTGCGTGCCTCATCTCTGCCCAAGTCCGCCACGGCAGATTCGTCCTCTGGCGAACCAGAGGCGTGCGCTACGATCGGTCCGAAACGTAAGGAATTCAGGCAAAACTCCGGGCGCGCGCCCATCGTAAAAATATCTCGAATGATTCCACCAACGCCTGTGGCTGCGCCCTGAAAAGGCTCGATCGCGCTGGGGTGATTGTGGCTCTCGATTTTGAACGCGACGGCCCAGCCGTCGCCAATGTCCACCACGCCCGCATTTTCTTCGCCGGCTTTGACCAGAATATTCGCACCAGTGGTGGGAAACTTTCTCAGTTCTTTCCTTGAGTTCTTGTACGAGCAATGCTCGCTCCACATCACGGAAAAGATGCCGAGCTCGGTGAAATTCGGCTCGCGCCCGAGGATTTTCTTAATCTGCTCGAATTCTTCAGGCGTAAGGCCGTGTTGTTTGACCAGTTCGGGCGTAACAACTGGATCGGGGTGCGATGTTTTGCTCGTCATTGGCGTCCCATGTTACCGAATTTGCGACGCCCGCTCAAATCGTCGAAATGACAAACGATCTCGAATAATGCGTTGCCTGCGCCGTCAAAATATAGAACGGACCTGAAACGTCCGCTCAACGCCTGAGTCACGAACTTGGGATAAACCTAATCAACAAGGAGGCATGAGAGTGAAGAAGACAATTATTGCTTTGGTCTGCGGGCTGGTTGCGCCATTGGTGTTTGCACAAACCAGCACGACCACGACCGAAGAAACAACAACATCAACGAGACCAACAACCACGACGACTACAAGCACAACTTACGAGACCGGTACGGTAACTACGTATGAACCTGGTAAGACGATCGTCGTCAGGGGTGAGCAGGGCCCTGTAAGTTTCGCTCTGGGCACGGCGGCGAACATTGTTAACGCGGCCGGTCAAGCTGTGACAGCGCCATTGCGAGCCGGCCAAAAGGTTCGTGTTTATTACACCGGACCGACGGAGCGTCGCACGGTTGAGCGTGTGATAGTCGAAGATTAAGCGAAGCTTAATTCACAAAATTGAGCTGCAGGATTCGCTTCGAATCCTGCAGCTTTTTTCTTTGTCGTCTCTGTACGAGCGACGAGCGCTTCTCACAGCGAAGCGGCTACAGGATTTGCGTTTGGAAAGCGAATCGCTGAAGTTTCGCTCCTCATGGGTTTCGATTTGAAGGAGATTGTAGCCTCGCGTCTTGGCGAAAACTACCAACTGCACGAGCGGCACATAAACCGCACCCTTGTGTCAGCGCAGCGCGTCATCGGTTTCGACAAGGTCTATGCTCGGGCCGAGGGCGCGTATCTCTACGACATGGATAATCAGCCGTATCTGGATTTTTTGAGCGGCTACAGCGTTTTCAACATCGGTCGAAATCATCCGCTGGTGAAACAAGCGATCCGCGACGTGCTCGATCTGGATCTTCCAAACATGGTGCAGATGGACTGTTCGCTTCTCAGCGGCCTGCTGGCTGAGGCCCTTGTGAAACGGACGCCGCCGCATTTGAGTGCCGTTTTCTTTTGCAACTCCGGCACCGAGGCAATGGAAGGCGCCCTCAAATTCGCGCGCGCTGCGACCGGACGGCAACGCGTAGTATCGCTGGCGAGCGCGTTTCACGGTCTGACAATAGGCTCATTGTCGTTGATGGGCTGTGAAAGCTTCACCGAAGGTTTTGGCCCGCTCATGCAAGGTTTCGACACACGCGTCCCGCTCGATGACATCGCCGAATTAGATCGGCAATTGCGCGCTCGCGATGTGGCGGCGTTTGTCATCGAGACCGTTCAAGGCAAAGGCTGTCAAACGCCAAAGTCAGATTTCTTTATTCGTGCCCAGGAACTTTGCCGCAAATACGGAACGCTGCTGATCTCGGATGAAGTCCAGACCGGCCTCGGTCGAACAGGTAAGATGTTCGGATTCCAGCATTGGAATTTGGAGCCGGACATCATCACGCTCGCGAAAACATTGAGCGGCGGTTACGTGCCGTGTGGCGCAATTGTCGCCCGTCGTGAAATCTATCAGAAGACGTTCAGCCGTATGGACCGTTGCGTTGTGCACTCCACAACCTTCGGCCGCAACAATCTCGCAATGGCGTGTGGGCTGGCGGCGCTGGAAGTAATCGATCAGGAAAATTTGGTCGAGCGCTCAGCTAAAATTGGCGCATTGCTCATGGAGAGAATCGACGGGCTGAAGGCGAAACATTCCTTCATAAAAGAAGTGCGTGGCAAAGGCCTCATGGTCGGAATCGAGTTTCAAGAACCTAACGAGTTCAAGCTCAAGATGGCATGGAAGCTTTTGCACAAGATCGACAAGGTGCTCTTCGCGCAGATGATCGTGACTCAAATGTTGAGTAAGCACCGCATTCTCACGCAAGTAGCCGGTCATGCGATGGACGTACTAAAAATCCTTCCGCCGCTCGTCATCGGCGAAAAGGAAGTCGACATGTTCGTCAACGCGCTCGACGACGTATTAAGCGAATGCCGCAAATTCCCTGGACCGATGTGGGAACTTGGAAACAATTTTGTCCGTGCTGCGATTGGTTCGCGACGGACGACTGAAGCGCCTTCGGGAGTGTCCGCATCTGCTTAATAGAGGTCGGACGCTTCGACGTTCTTCGACTCGCCGCGAAACGTGTTGCCCCGAGTTGCGCGAACGTGTGGACTTTGTCGTTGTCGATCTTTTGTTCGGGCGTACGTTTTGAGTTAAGCCAAAAAAAGAGAGGAATTATCATGAGCACTGCTGTCGTTGAGGAGAAGAAGACAAAAACGAAATTGAATCAGTTGGAGCAACTGAAGAAGTTTACAAAAGTTGTGGCCGACACGGCCGATTTCGAATCGATCAAGCAATTCAAGCCGCAGGACGCGACGACGAATCCGAGCCTGGTTTATGCTGCGACGCAAAAACCCGAGTACGCGCATTTACTTGAGGGAGTATTGGCGGATCGGAAAAAATCCGGGCTCACTGGTCCGGCGCAGATCGAAGACATCTGTGATCATTTACTGGTGCAGTTCGGGTGCGACACCCTGAAAGTCGTACCCGGGCGCGTTTCGACTGAAACCGACGCGCGACTTTCGTTCGACGTTGAAGGTTCGATTAAAAAAGCCCGGCGGCTCATTGAGCTTTACGAAGAGCGCAAAATTCCGCGCGAACGTGTGTTGATTAAAATAGCATCGACTTGGGAAGGATTGAACGCGGCGGAGCAGCTGCAAAAGGAGGGGATCCGCTGCAATTTGACACTGATGTTTTCGTTGCCGCAGGCCGTCCGTGCAGCGGAAGCGAAAGTGCAGCTCATTTCACCCTTTGTCGGCCGGATTTACGATTGGTACAAAAAGGAGATGAAGCGCGATTATGTCGGAACGGAAGATCCAGGAGTTCAATCGGTTATAGAGATTTATACGTATTACAAGAAATTCAATATTCCCACTGAAGTGATGGGCGCCAGCTTCCGTAACAAGGGCCAGATTCTGGAGTTGGCGGGATGCGATTGCCTGACGATTAGTCCCGAACTAATGGAAGAACTCTCAGAAACTACCGAACCAGTTGAGCGCAAACTGACCCGGGAGAAAGGGAAAACGGCGAAAGTCGATAGGTTGGAATTGGACGAAAAAAAATTCCGCTGGTTGCTAAATGAGAACGCAATGGCGACAGACAAAACAGCAGAAGGCATCCGCAAATTCGCCGTCGACGTGGTGAAGCTCGAGAAATTCGTGGCGAGCAAATTGTGATGGCGCTTCCTCTACCTCTGCCTCTTAATCTGCTTTGAGGACGAAGAGTTAAGATTGCGCGGAAGAGGAAGAGTTGATGTTCAATGTTGTTCTGGTGGAGCCCGAGATTCCGCCCAACACGGGTAACGTCGGCCGCCTTTGCCTCGCAACGCGATCAACTCTGCACCTGGTTAAGCCGTTCGGATTTTCGCTCGACGACCGGCAATTGCGTCGAGCAGGGCTCGATTATTGGCAGGAGGTCCCGCTGCAACTATGGGATTCGTTCGATGCGTTACAGCGGTCGCAATCCGCAGAAACTCGTTATTTTTTTCTAACCACCAAAACCCAATGTCCTTATTACAGTGTGAATTTTCGGCAAAATGATTTCCTCGTCTTTGGCCGCGAAACGAAAGGACTCTCTCATAAGTTACTCGCGGCCAACACTGACAATTGCATCAGTATCCCGATGCATGGGACGCGCAGTCTGAATCTCGCTACAGCGGTAGCAATTGTGTTATTTGAGGCTGTGCGTCAACAGCAGGTGTGACCAAAACATCGCAACGGCACAGGCGCGCCCGGGGTTAAATGAACGAACAAAATAAAAAGGGAAAATTATGAAACGTATTGTGCTTCTAACGTTTATCGGGAGCCTCGCGCTGGCGCTCACGGCGTGGGGAGCTCCAAAGGGAAAACACGCCAACCGCGCACCGAAGAGCAAGAGCGCATCGAGCGCGCATGTAGTGGCAGCCAGGTCGGGAGGTCATACTGCGAAGGCACGGACATCGCATAGCGTGCGGCCGCGAGGCAAGACTCATTCGGTCACTCGTGTAAACAGGGCTGGAAGAAGCCGCATGGATGCGGCAAGAACCCGCAGCGCGCGGACTGCTAATCGCAGTGCAGCAAGGAAGGCGTCCGTCCGCAACCGCGCGACTGCTAATCGCGAGAAGGCTCTAGCTCGCACGAACACTCCGCGGAACAACCGCGCTGAGGCAGCAAAAATCGGCAGAGCGCGCGCTGCGCAGGCTAACGTCGGGAAAGCTGCTGCCCGGAATCTGGCGGTGAATCAGAAGAGAAATCTCACCTTCGCGCGTAATGTGGCGTTGAATCGCGACCGAAACGTGCGCATCGTCAACGATTGGCGAAACGATCGTTTTCGCGGTGGGGACTACGTCGCGTTTTACGACTACAACCGGGTATGGCATGACCGCAGTTGGTGGGTGAGTTCCTACCCGCACGTTACGTTTGTGCTGGGCGGATGGTGGTACTGGAACACTGGCTACTGGTATCCGGCCTGGGGTTACGACCCGTACGCGTCGTATTCGTATGACGGACCGATTTACACCGGCTACGCGGATCGAACACCGGACAGGATCATCGAAGATGTGCAACTCGCGTTGCAACAGCAAGGCTATTACGCAGGAGCAATCGATGGACGCCTGGGACCGCAAACACGCGGCGCGTTGGCGGCGTTTCAATCCGACAATGGCTTGGCGATTACTTCGGCTGTTGATAGGCCAACGTTGCAGACGCTCGGTCTGAGCTAATACCGACAAAGGATTGTAGAGCCGCACAGCAAGGCGCTGCGCGGCTCTTGCCTTTCTCGGCAGGTAATTTTTTGCCGTCCGTCGGCAGCAATGGAGTGTCTTTTCATTTTTGCGGCGGACATGCATCCAGAAAACGACGCTGCCACGTTGAATAAGTGCAACCCTCAAAAGGTCTAAAAAGCCAAAGGAAAGAATGTTATGAGAATACTAATTGTTTCACTTTGTAGTCTTGCGCTCGTCAGCTTCGCAGCCGGTGCGCAAAAAGAAGAAAAGAAATCTCAACCGAAAAAGCAGGCGCAAACGGCCCAGCATGCGACTCATGCCACTGGGCATCCGGCAGCAGGCGCCAAGAAAATGACGACGGCACCGTCGGGAGGGCAAAAGCCCAAAACGAGTCAAACCTCAACGGCAGCGTATCAGGGCCAGAAAGGTAAGAAGAGCCAAACGTCAACGGCAGCCTATCACGGGCAAAAGGCTAAGACGGCTCAAACTTCCAACGCTGCTTATCAAACTCAGAAAGGCAAGAAGAACCAAACCCAATCTGAGAGACAAACAGCCAAAGCGGCGAATGAAACGCAAAAAGCCAAAGCAGCGAACGCTGAGCAAGTGAAGGGAGCAGGCAAGCCGAACCAGGCGAAGACTGAAGCTGTTTCGGGCCAGAAAGCAGCGAAAGCGAAGTTCGCCCAAGGGAAGCCGTTTAAACCGCAGCACTTCAACCTTCCAAAACAGCCGAATACTGCAAAGGCGCCGCCCGTGAAATTCCAGCAAGGGAGACGGATTCAAGGAAGCCAAAACTGGCAAGGCCAGAAATACGCGGTGTTCCGCAACTACAAATCAGAGTGGCACGATCAGAACTGGTGGCATAACCATTATCGTAACAACTTTGTGTTCGTGTTCGGTGCTCCGTACTATTGGAACGCCGGGTATTGGTTCCCCGCTTGGGGTTACAATCCCAACGCGTATTATGCATGGGATGGGCCTATCTACGCTCATAATCGCCTGCCGCCAGATCAAGTGATCGCGAATGTGCAGGCAGCGCTTCAGCAACAAGGTTATTACCACGGAGAAGTGGATGGTCTCATTGGGCCGCTTACGCGTGGTGCGATCGCGGATTATCAGCGCGATCACGGCCTTTACACCACATCCACGATCGATCAGCCAACACTTCAATCGCTAGGCATGTCATAGCGAAGGGAACGCGCTGATTTTCGCAAACAGCCGCCGCGAATGATTTCGACGGCGGCTTTTGTTGGGAAGTAGCAGTGCGGCGACTCTCTTTACATAACCTGCGCGATCGATCAGCCCACGCTTGAATCGCTAGACGTGACATTAATGTGAGGACAGCACGGATGTTCGTCTAACGTTTCTCAAGCTCACGTGTGGCGAAAGGCAACCTGGCAACGTGGCAGCCGACGGCGGCTTTTTGTTATCGCGCTCTTGCACCAGAACAGATTAGCGGGAGATACTTGCTCGTGCACGAGCCGCAACTGATCGCTCGCAATATTTGCAAGTCGTTTCGAATGGGCGCCCGACGAATTGAAGTCTTGCGCGAGATATCAATGGACATCGCCCACAACGAAACGGTTTTTCTTTCCGGTGCGTCAGGCGCGGGCAAGACCACGCTGCTCTACACGTTGGCAGGGCTGGAACGTCCGGAATCAGGAACGGTGAAATTCGAAGGACGCGAGCTTTATAGCGGCAGCTCGTCCGCGGAGGCGCGTCTGCGGAACGAAAAAATGGGCTTTGTGTTTCAGGGCTATTTTTTGCTACACGAACTGACCGCACTCGAAAATGTTCTGCTGCCGGGAATGATCGGGCGTCGTACAATCAGGGGAGAGGCTGAGGAGAGTTTGGCCGCAGTCGGCCTGGCTGATCGCATGCATCATTTGCCGGCTGAATTATCGGGCGGAGAGCAGCAGCGCGTCGCGATCGCGCGAGCCTTAACAAATAATCCCGACATTATTTTTGCCGATGAGCCGACGGGAAATCTTGATTCTAAAACGGGCGACACGATTATGGATCTGCTGCTAAATCTGGCGCGCGATCGCAGCAAAACTCTTCTGGTCGTTACGCACGACACGCGTCTGGCAACACGAGGCGATCGGCAGTTGCACATCACGGATGGAGTACTGCAGTGACTCCGCTTGCGCCGCCGATTTTGCGGTTTGAATTGCGCGTATAAACATTTCAGGTTTTGTTGCTAACATGAAAACCACTGATGCGACGGTGTTGGATGAACCAAAGCCTCACAGGCGTGCGACCGAGGAAACAATTGAACCTGCAATAGAAAGTCGGCCGCGTCCGACGACGGGCGTCAGGGAAGCGAAGATTTACATCGACGGGAAATTTTATTCGGAAGCAAACGCAAAGGTTTCAGTGTTCGATCATGGTTTGCTCTACGGCGATGGAATTTTCGAGGGCATACGTTTTTACAACGGCCGCGTTTTTCGCCTGGAACAACACTTGGAGCGCCTTTGGAATTCAGCGCGTTCGATTTGTCTCGATATTCCGATGACCCGGCAGGAAATGACGGAGGCGTTGCTTGAAACGATCCGGCAAAATCATTTGCGTGACGGTTACATTCGTCTGGTCGTCACACGCGGAGTTGGCAATCTGGGTTTGAATCCGGAGCAGTGCAAAAATCCGAGCGTGATAATAATTGTGGCGACGATTGCTCTTTATCACGAGGATTTTTACCGGAAAGGACTGAGCATTGTTACTGTCGCCACACGCCGCAGCAATCCAGCATCACTCAATCCGGCGGTTAAATCATTGAACTACTTGAACAACGTAATGGCCCGCATCGAAGCCAATCTGGCCAGCGCTGACGAAGCATTGATGTTAAACGACGCAGGCAACGTCGCCGAATGCACTGCCGACAACGTCTTCATCATCAAGCACGGCCGGATCTTCACGCCCCCGACCACGGCCGGAGCGTTGCAGGGAATCACGCGATCGGTCGTGTTTGATATTGCCGGCGAGTTCGACATCAAAGTGATCGAGGCAGATTTCACGCGGCACGACATTTTCGTGGCCGACGAATGCTTCCTCACGGGAACTGCTGCCGAGATCGTTCCAGTGGTTAAAGCCGATGGCCGCATTATCGGAAACGGAAAACCCGGCGCGATCACAACGCGCATCGTCGCACGGTTCCGCGAAATGACACATAAGACTGGCACGCCGATTTTCGATTAAGTAGCAAGGATCGCCGGGCGAGACGATGTCAGGGCAATGTGTATCGGGTTGAATGTTTGCAGCAGATCAAGGTCTAACTAACAGAAATGTTGTGCGACGTTTGCAAATGTAATGATGCGACAGTTTTTCTGACGCAGATCCTTGAGGGCAAGATGCACAAGGTAAATCTGTGCGAAGCTTGCTCGAAGGAAAAAGGTGTCCAGGATCCGACCAGTTTTGCCCTTGCTGATTTGCTGCTGGGCATCGGGGCAGCCGAAGAAATTGAAAAAGGAGCGCCGGCAAAAAAATGCTCCGTGTGCGGTTTTAGTCAGGCGGACTTCAAAAAAACAGGTCGCCTTGGTTGCAGCGAATGTTACGGAACCTTCGCCGAGGGTTTGGGTTCGCTGTTAAAAGCGATGCATAAAGGAACCCAACACATCGGAAAATTGCCGGAACACGCGCAGCGCACCATGGCACTGAACCAGCGAATGCGCGCCCTCGCTGAAAATCTGCAGAAAGCCGTGGCTGACGAGAACTACGAGAGTGCTGCCTCGCTGCGCGATCAAATTAAACAGCTTGAAAGCGAGCTTTCCAACTCGCCATGAAATTTTCAAGCATGCTGTCGACTGCTGGAGAATGGTTGCGCGGCGAAGGCCCGCACCACCGGGTTGTGATCAGCAGTCGGGTGCGTCTTGCGCGGAATTTGCGTAACCGTGCTTTTCCCGGATGGGCGAAGAAAGCGGAACGCACGTCAATTCTCGAACAGGTCCGTTCGCAGGTGGAAGCACTACCGGAAATGCAGGACGCGTTTTCGGAAGGTTTGCAGGATCTCGCGGCATTGGACAAGCAGGTGCTGGTGGAACGCCACTTGATCAGCCGTGAGCATGCTGCCAAAGGCGCGGGCAGTGCGGTGGTGGTGAATCGACGACAGACGCTCAGCATCATGATCAACGAGGAAGATCATCTCCGGATGCAATCGATTCGTTCCGGACTCCAGTTGAAACAAGCGTTCAAGCTCATCGATAAAATCGACACCGCGCTTGAAAGCAAACTCGACTTCGCCTTCGATCCGCGACTCGGATATTTGACCGCTTGCCCGACCAACGTCGGGACCGGCATGCGTGCCTCTGCGATGCTGCATCTGCCGGGGCTCGTCCTGAGCGAGCTGATCAACCAAGTCATCCAGGCGGTCAGCAAAATTGGGCTCGCCGTGCGCGGCCTATACGGCGAAGGCACCGAAGCCATGGGCAATCTTTTTCAGATTTCAAATCAGACCACGCTCGGTGAAAAGGAGGAAGAGATCATCAATCGTCTAACCAAAGTCATCGAGACGATCATTGATAAGGAACATGACGCGCGCCAGACTTTGCTGCAAAGAAAACCGAGCACACTTTGCGACCAGATCGGTCGCGCCTATGGCGTTCTAACTTACGCACACGCCATGCCATCCAAGGAAGCGCTCAACCTGCTGTCGGTTATCAAGCTTGGAATGGATCTCGGCGCATTCCCTGAACATCAGCGCCTCCAAATCGACGAATTGTTCATCGAAACACAGCCGGCACATCTGCAAAAGAACTCGCAACAGAAGCTAAATGCTGAAGAGCGCGACTATCTGCGAGCCCAAATCATCCGTGACCGTTTGAAAGTTTTCCCCAAACCTGATATTAGTAAGATGGTGCGAGACTCAGGCAATGGCTTGACGGACGCACCATCAACTAATGAATAATTTCACACCCCGAGCTCAACAGGTTTTGGCGCTTGCTCGCAAGGAAGCCGACCGGTTTAACCACAACTACGTGGGCACCGAGCACTTGCTTCTTGGGCTCATCAAGCTCGGCCAGGGCGTGGCAGTAAACGTTTTGCAAAAGATGGGGCTCGATCTCGAGACGGTGCGGATGGAAGTGGAGAAACAAGTCGGTTCCGGACCTGAGACAAAGATGGTTGGCAACGTCCCATACACGCCTCGCGTCAAAAAAGTGCTGGCGCTTGCTGGCAAAGAGGCCAAGGCGCTCAATCATTCCTATGTCGGCACGGAACACATTTTACTCGGGCTGTTGCGCGAAGGCGAGGGGGTTGCTGCCAGAGTGTTGAAGACTCTGGAACTCGATATCGAACGTACGCGCAACGAAATCTTAAAAGAGCTCGATCCGAATTTCACGCCGTCCGAACCGGACCAAGAAGGGGAGCCAACAAAGAAAGACGTCAAGACTCCGGCGCTCCGTGCATTTGGCCGCGATCTAACCGAGCTAGCGCGTAAAGGCGAACTCGATCCGGTGATTGGCCGGCGCAACGAAATCGAGCGTGTCATTCAAGTGCTTTGCCGGCGCACGAAGAACAATCCGGTATTGATCGGCGAAGCGGGCGTGGGCAAAACAGCCATTGCAGAAGGCCTGGCGCAGGAGATTTCAAACGGGAACGTACCGGAACTATTGCGGGATAAGCGGGTAATCACGCTCGACCTGGCGTTAATGGTCGCGGGAACAAAATATCGCGGCCAGTTCGAAGAACGAATCAAAGCGGTGATGGACGAGATCCGTCGTTCCAAGACCGTGATTCTTTTTATCGATGAGCTGCACACTATCGTCGGCGCAGGTTCAGCCGAAGGCGCGATGGACGCATCCAACATCATTAAACCGGCCCTGAGCCGTGGCGAATTGCAATGCGTTGGCGCGACGACGATGAACGAATACCGCAAGTACATCGAGAAAGATGCCGCGCTGGAACGCCGGTTTCAGACGATAAAGGTCGATGCGCCGACTGTTGATGAAGCCATTCAAATCTTAAAAGGTCTGCGCCCGAAGTACGAGGCGCATCACAAAGCCAAGCTCACCGACGAAGCGCTCGAGACTGCCGTCAGATTTTCCGATCGTTACATCACCGGCCGCTTTCTTCCCGATAAAGCCATCGATGTCATGGACGAGGCAGGTGCGCGCGCTCGCATCAACTCAATGACGCGGCCGCCGGACGTGAAGGATATCGAGAAAGAAATCGAAGCTATCCGTCTAGAAAAAGAAGGAGCTATCAAGGCCCAGGATTTTGAAAAAGCCGCTTCGCTTCGCGACAAGGAGAAGCAAACCAAGGAGAAACTCGATGCCATTTTGACAAAGTGGCGCCAAGAACGCGAAGAGAAAGAGGTCGTCGTGACTGGCGACGACATGATGCACATCATCTCGAAAGTCACGGGCGTTCCGCTCCAGAGGATGGAAGAGCAGGAGACCCAGAAGCTGCTAAGGATGGAAGCGGAGCTCAAAGAGCGCGTCATCGGCCAGGAGGAAGCGGTCACAGCGATCAGCAAAGCATTACGGCGCTCGCGGGCCGATTTGAAAGATCCCAAACGTCCGATCGGTTCGTTCGTATTTCTTGGTCCGACCGGCGTTGGCAAAACCTATCTCGCGCGGACGCTCGCAGAGTTCATGTTCGGCGACGCCGACGCGTTGATCCAAATCGACATGTCGGAGTACATGGAGAAATTCACGGCGTCCCGTTTGATCGGGTCGCCGCCAGGGTACGTCGGTTACGAGGAAGGCGGACAACTTTCCGAAGCCGTGCGGCGCCGACCATACTCGGTAGTGCTCTTCGATGAAATCGAAAAAGCGCACCCGGATGTGATGCATCTTCTTCTGCAGATTTTGGAAGACGGCAAGATCACAGATTCGTTAGGCCGCAAGATCGATTTCCGGAACACAATCATCATCATGACGTCGAACGTCGGCGCCGATTTGCTGAAGAAGCAGACGGTGATGGGCTTCGGCGCACCGAGTGAAGGACACGATTACGATTCGATGCGCGACAAGATTCTCGATGAAACAAAGCGGGTCTTTAAACCCGAGTTTCTTAACCGGTTGGACGAGATCATCGTGTTTCATTCGCTCGGCAAACCCGAACTGTTGCGCATCGTTGATCTGGAAGTCGACAAAGTGCTCACGCGCATCAAAGCCAAGGAAGTGCACATCGACCTGCAGCAAAGCGCGAAGGAATTTCTCATCGACAAAGGATACGATCCCCAATACGGCGCCCGACCGATGCGTCGCGCTGTCGAACGTTTTCTTGAAGATCCGCTCGCAGAAGAATTGCTCCGCGGCAATGTCAAACCCGGCGACCGCGTGGATGTCGTTGCGGCCGACGGCAAGCTGTCTTTCCAGGTTCCGGAATCACAGACACAAAGCAGCGCACCGGCGGCGCCGGCGCCGAGCTAAGCCACACTTCGATTACGCCCGCGGATGCGCGTCCGCGTATGCTTTCTTGAGACGTTCGACGGTTACGTGCGTGTAGATCTGTGTCGTGGAAAGACTCGCGTGGCCGAGTAACGCCTGCACGCTGCGCAGATCCGCGCCGCGATCAAGCATGTGCGTGGCGAAGCTGTGGCGCAATTTGTGTGGGCTCATGGAAATCGGAATGGATGTGCGCCGAACATACCGTTTCAACACCAGCCAAACTGAGCGCGCAGAGATTCGCCTTCGCGCTTTGTTGATAAAAAGCGCACCCGCGTGAACGTTGGCCGTCGCCCGATATTTTTGGATCGCCTCCAGCGCTGGGAGACCCACCGGGCAGACGCGTTCCTTGCGGCCCTTGCCGAACACGCGCACCGACTCTGTGTAAGGATCAACATCGGGCACATTGAGCGCAGCCAGTTCGCTCAGGCGCAAGCCACTGCTGTAAAACAATTCCATAATGGCAACATCGCGCAGAGGCATCCATGATGGGGCAGATCGGCTCTTTGGCTCGCGCGTCGGCGCCGTGAGAAGTTCGTCCACCTGTTGACGTGTCAGGACCAGCGGGAGTTTTTTCTCCATCTTTGGCAGTTGCACTTCTCGGACAGGATTATGTCGCAGGCGTTTCCGAGCGGCGAGGAACTGATAGAAACTGCGTAGTGCTGAGAATTGCAGTCGCACGTACGAACGCGCCTGCCCGCGTTTCATCACCGCAAAAAGGTAATTGCGAAAATCGTCAGCTGCGCATTTTTTCCACGACGTTTTGTTTTCCGCGCGGAAACTGGTTAACGCATGGCGATAAGCCTTGAGCGTGCGCGGTGAAGCATTCCGCTCGTTCGCGAGATAACGGAGGAATTCCTTCGTGAGGGGATCGCGGGTCATTCCGAGCGCAGTCGAGGAATCCTGAGGAGAGGGCTTTGAGATCTTGCCGCGGGATCCCTCGACTTTTCGCGCGTCTTCTCGCGCGTTTGCGCGATCCGCTTGGGATGACGAAGCGCTCATTCGGGTTTCTCGACAACGTACCGCAGGTCGGTTGGAGAGCGGCCACTCATTTGGCTTCTGAAAATCGGCGTCGGGGTGGTGGAAATGAGCTCGTAGCCCTTCAAAACGAACTCCGGATAAATCCCATTGCTCGCAGGCTCATACACTTTGTCGCCACTGAAATAGCCGTAGAGCTTGTATTCGTAATTGTTATCGCTACCGAACTCGAGACGTTCGCGGTCCGGTGCAAGTTTCTCTTTCTCATTGAGCATCACGAGCTCCGCTGTGCTCCATGGCTGGCCCGATTTGCGAACGTAACCCCAGAATTTGTAATCGGGTTTGTAGTAACGCCGCCCAATATAATACTCGCCGGTCGGTTCGGCTGCGATGTGTTGCGCCATCTCGATCCTGGCCTGCTGAATCCCTTGCGGAACAGTTTCGCAACCGGCGAAGAACAGTGCGCTCACTACCAGATTACCGGCCAACAGATACCGAGCAGCGCGTCTCATCGCTTGAACGGGCATCATTTACGCAGCTTTGCGCCGGGCGCAATTGCAAGCTCGAAGGGACGAGGTCCAACAATCATTTTTCTCGTGCGAGATGGATTGCATGGCATTGACCCGCTCGCTAGAGTTCGGGGCATGTTCGAAGTTGAGATTTATGCACGTGGCTTGCGCGAAATGGGGAAGATCCTGGAATTGGACCGGCAGCTCGTGGAGATCGCCGGGCTGCGTTACAAGATAGACACCAATCACGACATCATTTACCTCGAGTTTGATGAACCGACTTTGAGCATTCGCGAAATTCGCACGATTTTCCTTAAGCTCGATCTTGAACCGCTTTTTATCGGCGCGATTCCGCCTGAACTGCAGTCGCGAACAAAGACCGAGCGTCTAGCGACGTAATCGGCGATTAGTGATCAGAACAAAACGTTGCGCAGCACGCTCTTTAGCCGTTCACTGTCCGCTCATCTCTCATCGCGTCTTTCATAATGGTCCGCTTCTTTAGCGCCATCGGTGCGCCGCTGCTCGCGTTCGTCCAATATCTCGGCGAACTCGTCCTGCTGGCTGCTGACACGTTTCGTTCCATTTTCACCCACAAGCTCCGGTGGAAATTGTTCCTCAACCAGGTTGTCGAAGTGGGGTTGCTTTCGCAGCTCGTCGTCATAATCACCGGCGCGTTCACTGGCGCGGTGTTCTCGGCACAAACATTTTTCCAATTTAACAAACTGGGAATGGGCTCAGCTGTGGGCGCGGTAGTTTCGGTTTCGCTCTGCCGCGAGCTCGCGCCGGTGCTGACTGCTCTGATGGTAGCCGGACGCGTGGGCGCAGCGATGTCAGCCGAGATCGGCACGATGAAAGTCACCGAGCAAATCGATGCCTTGCGCGCGCTTGCTGTTTATCCGGTTGATTACCTGGTTGTGCCGCGCGTACTGGCCATGATGGTCTCGATGCCACTTCTGGTGGCGGAATGCATCGCCGTGGGCATCGCAGCCGGTTATCTCGTTGCGATTTTCATGCTCGACATTAACGGCACTTACTACATGGCGAACATGGTGCGCTGGACACGCAGCCGCGATATCATCATGGGTCTGTCAAAAGCCTTCTGTTTCGGGATACTCATCGTATTTATCAGTTGCCAAAAAGGATTGACCACACGCGAGGGAGCAGTTGGCGTCGGTCGGGCCACCACTGAGGCGGTAGTGAACGCCTCGCTTGCGGTCCTGGTTTGCAATTTTTTTCTCACCATGCTGTTCAACATTATTTATCCGGCCGGGTATCAGTAATGCTGCACAATTGAGACTTGCAGTTTGAGAGTTGACCCCGAAAGAGTTCGGGGTTGAGAGTTTGAACTACGATGATCGAAGCACCTCCATCTCCGAAGATGTCAGCGGAACCTCCTCTGGTTTCGGATAATTCTTCGCCCATGATTGCCGTGCGTTCGTTGCAAAAGAAAATCGGGCAACAGGAAATTTTGTGCGGCGTCGATCTTAAGATCAGCAGCGGCGAGACGCTGGCCATCATTGGGCGCAGCGGTGGCGGCAAGAGCGTTTTGCTCAAACACATGGTCGGGTTGATGGAGCCCGACTCCGGGGAAATTTGGATCCAGGGCCAAAACATCATTGGAATGAACGAGCGCCAGCTCGGCGCGATCCGAAAAAAGGTTGGCATTCTATTTCAAGGTGGCGCGCTTTTTGATTCGATGACGGTTGAAGACAACATTGCCTTTCCTTTGCGCGAAGCCGGCGAGCGCGATCGGAAAGTTCTGCGCTCAAAAGTTAGTGAGATGCTTGAGGTGATGGAAATGGAAGGTCAGGAAGATAAGATGCCGGAAAGTCTGAGCGGCGGGATGAAAAAACGGGTCGGGCTGGCGCGCGCCATCATTCGGCGGCCCTCGTGTGTGTTGTACGATGAGCCGACAGCCGGTCTTGATCCTGTAGTCGCCGATAGCATCAATCGATTGATTCGCCGGCTGCAACAGCGCTTTGGAATGACCAGCGTGGTTGTCACCCACGACATGAAAAGCGCGTTTGATGTGGCCGACCGAATCGCCTACCTGCACGGCGGCCGGATCTATTTTAACGGAACGGCGAATCAACTTCAGCAATCGAGCGATTCACTCATTCAAGATTTCCTCCTCGGCCGATCTAACGGTGGAGGCGATTGACCTCAATTGCTTGCAGTCTCGAGGGCGAAACGCGCTCGGGTGAGTCGTCGCTTACCTTGCGAAAATCAGCAGCAAGATCGACAATAAACATCCAAGATGAACCGGCACGAGCGAGGTTTGGAATTCAAAGTGGGCGTTTTTGTTTTTGTAGGGCTGGCGATGTTAGGCGCGCTGGTCGTGCAATTCGGTCGGCTGGGTGAAGGCTTTAGGACATATTACACCGTCACCGTGCGCTTCAGTGATGCGAGCGGATTGCTGAAAGGCACCGATGTCTTGCTCGCCGGAGCGAGAATCGGAAAAGTCGCGGGTGGCCCGAAGCTAATTCGTGACGGCGGTGGCGTGGCTGTACCTCTGAAAATCTATGATCACATTAAGATCCCTGAGGGAACGAAGTTCACAGTCGGCAGTTCGGGTTTGCTTGGCGATCGGTTCGTGAATGTAACGATACCGTCCGGACCTCCGAAGGCGTATCTGCCGCCGAATGCCGATGTCAATGGTGCACGCGAGACCGGCATCGACGATCTCACACGCTCAGGCGGTGCGCTCGTGAACGACCTCCGCGGTACCGTGCAAAAGATCGACACAACTGTGAACCGTCTGAATCAAGACACGCTTTCCCCGGCGAACATGGAAAATCTCAAGGCGAGCATGGAACATTTGAACCAGGCTACCACTGCGCTGGCAGAATCCTCCAAGAAACTGGACGGCGTAATCGAGCAGGCAGATTCGACGATGGCCTCCGCAAAAAAAGCTGCGGACGGTTTACAGAATGCAATCGCCGACACGCAGAAAGTTTTGCGTAGCGCCACGCAAGGCAAAGGTTTAGTGGCGACGCTGTTGAATGATCAACAACTGGCAACCGATTTACACGCTCTCGTTACCAATTTGCGCGCACACGGCGTCTTGTTTTATCGCGATAGCGCTGCAACTCGCCAGCCGGCGACCGCGCCGCGCCCGCAAGCGACGCCGTCACGAAGAGCTCCGAGCCGCTAAGATACAAGGGCAGTCGCAAATGAAATGAGAGCGGTGCGTCCTGGCTGCCTTTAAGACGCTCGATCTCTCTCGCGCAATCGGTTGCGCACGTCTTCTTGACTCAAGCCATTTACCCGAATCAGTTTGTCGCGCGATTTGGGACCCCGTTTCAGCGCGATGGCACGGCGGGAAATGTTTAATTGTTCGGCAAGAAAAGAGATCAGCGCCGCATTCGCTTTTCCCTCAACCGCCGGTGCGCGCAGTTTGATCTTAACTGCGCCGCCGTGCTCGCCCACGACACTGTCGCTCTTGGCATTTGGAACGACGTGAACGCGCAGAATTGTCATTCAGCCGATCGTATCAGAGCAGAGGTGAACTGGCTCGACGGATTTTGTCGCCGCATGCAATGATAAGCAGCCATGAAAGCGCGACACTTCTACCTGGTTTTCTGTGTGCTCGGATTGCTCCTTCCTTACTCGCAATTTGTGCCGTGGCTATTGGAACACGGCTTAAATGTGACGTTGTTCCGTCGTGAACTGTTCGCCAACCGCATCAGCGCATTCTTTGCGATGGATGTGATCGTTTCTGCAATCGTGCTGATCTGGTTTATTCAGAGCGAAGGCAAACGTTTGCGGGTCCGGCTTCTTTGGTTGCCGACGGTTGGAACATTGCTCGGTGGTGTATCGTTTGGATTCCCGCTTTTTCTTTTTCTAAGGCAGGTAACGTTGGATCGAACAACTGCTCGAGCTTAACAGAGCCATGACGCCAAATGAATTACGCGAACTGGCGCTGAGTTTTCCGGAAGCGATTGAATCGGCGCACATGCATCATCCTGATTTTCGTGTCGGTGGAAGGATTTTCGCAACGCTCGGATATCCCAATGAGAACTCGGCGACGGTGAAGCTATCGCCAGACCAGCAAAAAGAATTTGTTCGAAGCAGTCCGGGCGTTTTCACAATGGCGAAAAGCGCCTGGGGCCGGCAGGGAAGCACAATTGTTTACTTGCCGGCGGCAACGATCAACATCGTGCGCGAAGCCCTCACAGCAGCATGGCGCAACACCGCGCCGAAGCGGCTCTCAAAAAATCGCTAACGCAAGCCCACAGCTTTGCGAACGCGGTCCATGACTTGATTGGCAATTTCGTTGGCGCGCCTCGCGCCGCGGGCGAGGACATCGTCGATGTACGATGTGTCCCTGAGAATTTCTTCACGGCGTTTGCGCATCGGCGCGAAATATTCCCAGAGTTTTTCGAACAACTGTTTCTTGAAATCGCCGTAGCCAGTACCGCCTTTTACAAATCGTTCGCGCATGCCTGCGATTTCATCGTTCGACGCGACCAACGAGTAGAGCTTGAAGATTGTCGACTTCGCGGGGTCTTTCGGCGCATCCACCGCTAGGGAATCGGTGACGATGCTCATCACGCGTTTTCGCATTTCTTTCTCCTCGCCGAAAATGTCGATGTTGTTGCCGTAGCTTTTGCTCATTTTCTGGCCATCGATGCCTGGCACGGTTTCGGTTGCGGGCTGAATACGTGGCTCGGGCGGCTTGAAAATCTGCCCATACGTTTCATTTATTTTCACCGCGAGATCGCGCGTGATTTCAATGTGCTGTTTCTGGTCCTTGCCGACTGGCACGACATCGCTGTCGTAAATCAAAATGTCCGCCGCCATCAGGATGGGATAGCTGAACAGTCCTACGTTCGCGCTCATACCGCGGGCGAGTTTGTCCTTGTACGAGTGCGCCCGCTCAAGCAACCCCATCGGTGTTACCGTTGACAAAATCCAGGCGAGTTCCGTCACCTGCGGCACATCCGAATGGCGAAAGAGCGTCGCGCGCTCCGGATCGAGTCCGCACGCCAAAAAATCAAGTGCGACGCGGCGGCTGTTTGCGCGCAACATTTCCGGGTCGCGTAAACTCGTGAGCGCATGGTAATCGGCGACGAAATAAAGCGCTTCGCCCTCAGCTTGCAGTGCGACTGCGGGTCGCATCATGCCAAAATAATTGCCAATGTGCAGAGCACCGCTGGGCTGGATCCCGGACAAAATGCGCATGGAACTAAGTAAATGACGAATTAATGACGAAGCGCAAATACTGCAGAGTCCGCTGTCCTCAGCGCAACTTGCCGGACACGCGTTATCCGTTGAGGACAGGGAACACTACATCGCCATTCGTCATCCCTCACTTCCTGCTGGTAAACCTGCGCGGCAGCGATTAGAACAACTCCTCAATGGCCAAAAATTCCAAGCCCGTTTCAGTCGTTACCGGAGGTGCGGGTTTTCTCGGCTCGCATCTCGTAGACCGGCTTTTGGCAGAAGGTCATCGCGTCATCGCCATCGACAATCTGATCACGGGTAACACGGCGAACATCGGCCATCTCGGCGGGAACGAGAATTTCCGGTTCATTAAACACAATGTCTCGAATTTTATTTTCCTCCCGGAACAACAAATCGACTACGTGTTTCATTTCGCGTCGCCGGCCAGTCCGATCGATTATTTGGAACTCCCGATTCCGACGCTCAAAGTTGGCGCGCTTGGCACACACAACGCGCTTGGTTTAGCCAAGGACAAGAAAGCCACGTTCATTCTGGCTTCCACGTCGGAGGTGTACGGCGATCCCTTAGAGCATCCGCAAAAGGAAGATTACTGGGGCAACGTGAATCCTATCGGTCCCCGTGGCGTTTACGACGAAGCGAAACGGTTCGCGGAAGCGATCACGATGGCTTACCACCGCTATCACCGCGTGGACACGCGAATCGTGCGCATCTTCAACACGTACGGTCCGCGGATGCGCTTGCGCGACGGGCGCGTGGTGCCGGCGTTTATCGGGCAGGCCTTGAGCGGGCAACCGCTCAGCGTGTTCGGCGACGGGTCGCAGACGCGCTCATTTTGTTACGTCTCCGATTTGATCGATGGCATTTTCAGGCTTGCGATGAGCGATTTCCACGAGCCGGTCAACCTGGGCAATCCACGCGAGATGACCATTAAAGAGTTTGCAGAGGAAATCATCCGCATCACGAAGACAAAATCCACAATCGAATACAAACCCTTGCCCGTGGACGACCCGAAGGTGCGCCAGCCGGACATCGCCCGTGCGAAAAAAGTTCTTAGTTGGGAACCGCGAGTTGAATTCGACGAAGGTATCAAGAAGACGATCGAGTACTTCAAACAGTCGTTGAAGAGCTGAAGCGTTAAGCGCTCACATCTTTTTGTCATTCTGAGCGACGCGAAGAATCTCTGGTTCTCTGCCACGCATCTCAAGCAGCTAGCCAGAGATATTTCGCTCCGCTCAACACGACAGAATGCTTAATGGCTTGGGTTTGCGCAAAAATTCTGCTGGCGTTTGCTGCGATTTGGTTTTGAGTTCCGCATGTTTAAAGGTGTGCTCTTTCTGGCGCTCGGCTTCCTTGCCTTTTCCTTTCCCGTTGTAGCGCAGCAGGCCAAACATTCCGGATCAACACAAAACCGTGGCGCCACATCCGCTGTGACAGCATTTGAGCACGGTTCCAGTCTGAGCCTCTCCCGGCCAAACGTCGTCAGCGCTTCCAACGCATCGCTTCTATTTCACAATGGCCCGGTGCGGGCCTGGTCAGACGGCGCGCAACTGGCGAGCGAAACCGCGCTGGCTCAGATCGGGATGGCGCCGCTCGGTCTGTTTCCGGTGACCTATTTAGCTCCGAGTAATGTCGGGCCCTTTCCCGCAACGAAGCCAAGCGTCGCTTCCAATTCTCGATCGCAAATGGTTGCCACCGATGGAAAAGATTTGCCAGGAGAGATGATCAGTTCGCCGTTGAATCAGGTCTATTACACCGGAGAAGTCGGGTTCGTTTACGGGAAATGGAACGGCAAGAGCAGCGGCGATTACGTGGGGAGTTATGTTTGGGGCCAGGCCGGCAACGATAAATTCCAGATCACGGCCGGCGCGTCGTTCGAGAACTGGAACGGCAACTCACCGAAAATTCGCGCGTATCCAGTTTCGAGATAGCGGCGCGACAGGAGCACTTTGTTGGAAGAACTGCCGAATCTGGAGTGCTCGCGAGATTTGTCGAACGGGTTTGAGCAAATCCTCGCTCTCAATAATACCGGTCTTTAGACCGTTGGTCATCGGCTGCCGCGCTCTCTTCAGCTGTTTTAACGGCTTGCCAGAACAACGCTGTTTCGATAAGCCGTTGAAACGGCCTTTGCTGGACCATACCTAATGTGCACCGGTCTGAAGGCCGGTGTTAATGAGAGCGGTCCAGTTGCCAAATAGTCCCCGTTTGAAATTTGCTTTGGCATTTTGGAATTGCGATTTAGACCTTTAACGCCATGCCTGGACCGGCGCGCCTGATCACTCTTAATCTTGGATCTCAGACCCTTGGTCTTGCGGAGTTCCGAGTCGCCCACGGCGGTCTGGTCCTGGTGAATTATCGGTTGCGCGAAGTACCTCTCGATCCTGAGACCGGGCAGCGTCGCGACGCGCATGTTGCGTTGGAGGAAGGTGCCGCGGTATTGCGCGAGATGGTGCATGAAATGCAAATTCCCTTGCGCCCGGTGAACTATGCTTTGCCCGCGCAATCAGTGTTCGCCCGGTTTGTGAAACTGCCGCCGCTAGGACGGGAAAAACTAGACAAGATAATTTCGTTCGAAGCGCAGCAAAATGTCCCGTTCCCGCTGGACGAGGTCGTCTGGGATTATCAGCTCGTCGGCGGAGGACTGGGCGAACAGATCCAGGTCGTGCTTGTCGCGATCAAAGTTGATTTGCTCGAGCAAGCCAATGCAGCTGTGGAAGGAACGGGACTACAGACTTCCACCGTCGATATTGCGCCGATGGCGCTCTACAACGCCTTTCGCTACAGCTACCCCAAAGTCGGCGATTGTTCGCTGCTGCTGGATATCGGTGCGCGTACCACGAACATTCTTTTCATTGAATCAGGAAGAATTTTTTTGCGGAGCATCCCGCTGGGCGGCAGCGCGCTCACCGCCGCGATCGCGAGGGAATTCAACGAATCATTTGCCGCGGCGGAAATTCGCAAGAAACGGGATGGCTTTGTGGGGCTGGGCGGCGCTTATGCCGAACCTGCCGATCCCAACGTTGCGCGAGTTTCGAAAATCGCCCGCAGCACCATGACCCGCTTCCATGCAGAACTAATGCGTTCCATCACGCACTACCGCGCTCAACAGCAGGGAAATCGCCCGGTTCGCATTTTCCTGTGTGGCGGCGGTGCGGGAATACCCTACATGCGGGAGTTCTTTCACGAGAAATTTCAAGTACCGATCGAGTTTTTCAATCCGTTGCAAAACGTGACCGTTGCCGAGTCGGCGCCGACGCAGGAGGTGGCGCATTCTGCACATTTGTTAGGCGAATTGGTCGGCTTGGCGCTGCGCACCGTCACTGTTTGTCCGATGGAATTGAACCTGCGGCCGGCGAGCGTTGTTCGCAGGCACGATTTGGAAAAACGCCGGCCATTCTTCATCGCCGCGGCGGCGTGCATTCTGCTCGCGCTGCTGGGCTGGTCGGCTTATTACACACGCGCGGCGCAGGTCGCGCAGCAAACGGCAGAGACGCTTCGCCAGAAGAACGACACCATGCGCGTAGCCGCGGGGCAGTTGGACAAGCTTAAAAAGCAAATCACCGCGTTGGACAACACTGCGACCCCGCTGATCACGGCTGTGAATGATCGCAATTTTTGGCCGCAGATCCTCGAACAGCTAAATTCGCGCCTGCCCCAATCAGATATTTGGATCACGGAGTTGGCCGCGACTTCCGGTGGAAAACTGTTAGGCGTCTCTGAAAAACGCGCCGCGGAAAGTGCATCCCTCCCTCTGCCGACGCCCGCCACGGGGCCGGCAACCAGAGGCGCGACTGGCGCTGCAATCGACGGCATTAGCGTTCGCGGCCTGTACCTCTGGAACCCGAAACAACAGGAGATCGTCGTCGACTACCTGCGGAATCTCGCGAACTCGCCGCTCTTTGCCGTCGATACGAAGACGCCCGAGCGTTTTATAAAATCCACCTCCGTCCCGAACGACACCGAATGGGCGTTCCCGTTTGAGCTTCAGCTTACGCTTCGCAAACCGGTGAAAATGCCGTGAAAGCGTCCGCGAATTTATTAAGGAAAGCAGGAATCGAGGAAAAGGGATTTTCGGGACAGAATGAACACAATGTTTCAGAATGGATTCTGTTTAATTCTGTAGATTCTGTCTGCTCCGTGATCTCTGCGTCCTCGGTGATGAGGAATAATTTTGCCGCATGAAATGGTTTCAGCAAAACAGGGCGCTTGGAACACTTGTCGTTGTTTCGGGGCTATGCATCTTGCTCGGCGCGGCCCTGCTTTACTGGCGATGGAATGTTTGGAGCGCCGCAAAGCAAACGTTCGACCAGGCCACAGCAGAGCGGAACCGTTTGCAGGGTCTCAATCCGTTTCCAAACGACGCGAATTACCGGAAATTGCAGGGCTACCTCGAGAGATACAGCGCCGCGCTCGACAAATTCAAAGATGAGCTGAAAGCCGAAGTCGTTCCGGAACCACCCCTTGCGCCTAACGAATTCCAGTCGCGCCTGCGCCAGACGACCCTCGCCGCAGAGGAACGGGCGCGCAAGAATAACGTGAAGTTACCCGACAAATTTCAGCTCGGTTTCGATGAATTTACCCGGATGATGCCGAACACAGCAATGGCGGCGTTGCTTGGACAGGAACTCTCGCAAGTCCAGATGTTCTTCAACATTTTACTCGATGCGAAGGTGGACAGCATCACCTCATTTCGCCGTCATCCGTTGCCGGGAGAACGCGGAGCATCGCCAACACCGACACCATCTCCCGGCCAAAGAGTTGCGACGACCGCGAAACCGGGCGGCACGCCGACGGCGAAATTGATCGAGCGCAACGTGGTTGAGGTCACGTTCAAAGCTGCGCCCGGTGCCGCGCGAAAGGTCGTGAATGAGATTACAAGTTCTACCGGCCAATTTTTCATTATTCGCACGCTCTACGTCCACAATGAAAAAGACAAAGGCCCACCGCGCGAGAGGACCGGAGCGCCCACGCCAGTCCCAAATCCGCAGGCATCTCCCGGCCAATCCCCCCCAGGCGCGCTAGATTTCATCGTCGGCAACGAGCACATCGAAGTTTCCGCCACCATCGAAATGCTGAGGTTTACTTTTTAACCACGAATGGACACGAATGAACACTAATCGGAGCGAGATACTGCTGCTCAAAACGGAAGTGTTCCAAATCGTTGGCTGCGCGATCGAGATTCTCAACACACCTGGCCACGGATTACTCGAGAAGCCTTACGAAAACGCGCTAGTGGTGGAGTTTGGGCTGAGGAAAATTCCCTTTCGGCAGCAGCCGCCATTCGACGTGCTTTACAAAGGGCAGAAGGTTGGAGTGTTCGTTCCTGATCTGATTGCTTTTGACTCTGTCGTCGTGGATACCAAAGTGATCGAGCGAATCACCGATCACGAACGTGGGCTGATGTTGAATTATCTACGCATCACCGGTTTGCGTGTTGGCGTCATCCTCAACTTCAAGCACCGCAAACTAGAGTGGGAGAGGATTGCCCTATAAAATTCGTGTCTATTCGTGTCCATTCGTGGTTAATCATTAGCTGTGGCGAAAGCAATCGACTGGCTTAAGGCGAATTACGATCGCGCGGTGCTGATGGCTGCCGGGGGCTTCCTTTTTATTTGCGCCATCGCCATTTGTTGGAGCGCAATCCAGTTCAACAATCGCCTTATTACTCCGCCGTCAGTCCCGCCGAAAACCGCCTCCCAGCCGCCGGTCGCAGTCGAGCTCGATCGCGCCGCGGAACAGCTCCAGAAGCCGCTGCAATGGAAAGCCAGCACGCGCTCCGGTCTGTTCGTCCCGGAAAAACATTTCATCGGCCCGGACGGCATGCTCGCGACGTTAGAAAACACGCAGGTGCATGCGCCAGTGCCTAACGAGTGGTTCGAAAAATATGCGTTGCCAATCGCGGATGCCGACGCTCTTGAACAGGACCCCGACAAGGATGGGTTCAGTAATCTCGACGAATGGCAGGGCAGTACCGATCCAACCAACGCACAGTCGCATCCGGATTACACCACAAAGTTACGTCTGGTGTCGGCCACGGAGGAATTGTTTCGATACATTTTTGCGTCGCGCACAAGAGACAAATTTGGCATCAACAGCACCGACGAAAGTGAGCCCACCCAATTCCTGAAAGTTGGCGACGTCATTCGTAGTACCGACTTTAAGATCATGAAGTTCACTGAGAAAAAGGAGCGCAACCAGTACGGAATGAAGATGGATGTTTCGGAGTTGTTGCTCGAACACCAGCAGAATCACGCACAGTTCACGCTGGTGAAGGGACAGGTCGCCACGTCGCCGCAATCCGTCGTCACGTTTGTTTACAACTGGGGCGGCCGTAAGGAATTTCAAGTGCGCAAAGACCAGGAGTTTCCTCTTGCAACCGCTGAAGGGAATCGGATGTACAAGCTCATCGATGTGCGCCCGGACAAGGCCGTGATCGTAAACACGCAAGAGCCAGGTGCGAAGATCGAGATCGGTTTCGCGAGCCCTTAGAGCTTTACCGCAGAGGCCACCGAGGACACGAAGAGAAGTTCTTCATCCGCAGATTGACTCGCTCGCTCCCGCTCACTCGGCCGTTCGGCCTTCCCGTCTGTGTCGTTCGCTTCCCAGCGACTCCGCTCCCTGAGTCCCGATTTACACAGATGTTTGGAATCAGGAACACAGGAACCGAGGAAAGGGATTTCCGAGATAGAAGGTAAAGGCGCGATGGGTAGCGCCGAGCGAGCGCTGGCAGCGAGCGAGTTTCAAATTGGGAACTGGGACAGAGGCTTGATACACCAGCCCGGCAATTTTGATTCTATTGTGCATTCCTTTCCTCGATTTCTGCTTTCCTTATTTGAATCTGTGCAAATCTGCGCAATCTGCGGAGATCTTGACCCGGTCATCCGCAGTTGGCTCCGAAATCGTAAGAAATTTTCCTTGAACCCCGTAGAAGGGATCAATAAAAGCGACCTCAATGTGCATGAATGAAGCGAAGAGGGCGGATTTGAAACTCGCTAACTTCCCACGTGGGCTCATCGCTACCCTCGCGGCTTTGCCTTTTACGTCGCGGATCCCGTCACCTCCGTTCACGGATGTCACGGATTGCGCGGAGCGTTTAAGATACAAGTGCGGCGTTGCTGCGCTGCTTTGGCTTTCGGGAAATTCCCAAAAGTCACAAGGGTACCACAGTGAAAAAACAAATTAATCTTTCCATTAAGGCGCAACTTCTCCGGAGCGCGCTCATTCTGCTTTCACTTGTCGCCATCTGCGCGATACCATTCGCGCTGGCGCAATCCCGCAACCGCGGGACCAACAATCGAACAGTGGTCGATCGCACCGAGCAATCGCAGCTCCCCACAAAGACCATCGGCCCTGTGCGCGTCCCCGCGTTCCAGATGCCGTCAGTGCCGAAATTTCCCTCCGTGGTCCTCTACGATCAGTTGAACAACCCCGGAACGTCCGCCGTGAGCTCGCAAGAGTTTCCGGATTTTCCAGCGTTTATCGCCTTCGCGGCTGACGATTTCGTCATTCCCGCAGGCCAAACTTGGATTATCACGGAAGTGGACGCGCTGGGCGCATATGATGGACCGGGCCCGGCGGATAACTTTAACGTTTTCTTTTATCAAAATAACGGGAGCCTGCCTGGCATACAGATTTACAGCGCAACTGCCCAGTCCTACGTCAACAACTCCGGCGTATTCCAGGTCACCCTTACGGTCCCGGCGATTCTCGCCGCCGGCACGTATTGGGTCTCGGTGCAGGCTCACATGAGCCGCAGCCCAAACGGTCAGTGGGGTTGGATCGAGCGAACAGTGCAGGCGAACTCTTCCGCGGCATGGCAGAATCCAGGCGGTGGGTTTGGTGCTCCTTCGTCCTGCCCCGCGCCTGGCTGCCCGATGCCTTGCCCGAACTGCATTACTTGGGGCATTAGACAATGTTGCACTGGCTCCCCGGCGGGCGAACCCGACCAGATGTTCCGGCTCATCGGGACGACGACAGGCGGTAGCACACCGACGCCTACAGCGGCGGGAACGCCTACGCCTACAGCGACGGGAACGCCTACGCCTACAGCGACGGGCACACCCACGCCTACAGCGACCGGCACGCCCACGCCTACAGCGACGGGCACGCCCACTCCCATAGCGACGGGGACGCCCACTCCCGCTGCGACGGCAACGCCGACTCCGACGGGAACCCCGACACCAGGATCGTGTACATCGTATGAAGCGGAGTCGAGCGACCTGACGGGAAGCGCGACGCCCCTACCGTGCGCGGAGTGCTCCAATGGACAAAAGGTAGGCTACGTAGGCAATAACTCGGGTACTCTCCAGTTCAATGGTGTTAGTGCTAGCGCAACGGGCCGTTACAGCGTGACGATCTGCTACACCAACGGAGACGCGGTGCGTTATGCCCTTCTTAGCGTGAACGGCAGTCCTGGAACACCCGTGAGCTTTCCGTCCACTGGCTCGTTTCACACTGTCGGCTCAATCCAGAGGACGGTCACTTTGAACGCCGGCAGCAACACGCTTGAATTCTACAATCCGATCGTTGGTAGCTGGGCCCCGGATTTCGATCGGATTCAATTCAACTGCCCGACCTCATGCCTGACGTCATATTTGGGCAATCTCAGTACCCGCAGTTTTGTTCAGACGGGCGATGACGTGATGATTGGTGGTTTTATTGTACGAGGGACTCAACCAAAGAGGGTGATTCTGCGCGCGATTGGGCCTGAACTCAGCCAATTCGGAGTTCCAAACGCAATGGCTAATCCAACATTGGAACTGCACAATGGCAATGGGGCTCTGATTGCCTCTAACAACGATTGGCGGACTACGATCATCGGCGGGATCATCACCAGCAATCAAGTCCAGCAGATTCAGAACAGCGGTCACGCTCCGGGGGATGCGAGGGAATCTGCGATTATCGCAGACCTGCCACCGGGTCATTACACCGCGATTGTGCGTGGGGTGGACGACACGACGGGAGTCGCTCTTGTGGAGGTATATGATCTCAGCCCCAGCCTTGACCCAATTTTAGACAATATTAGTACTCGCGGTCTTGTTCAGACTGGCGACGACGTGATGATTGGCGGTTTCATCGTGCAAGGGACTCGACCAAAGAATGTGATCATACGTGCCATTGGCCCTGAGCTCAGCCAGTATGGCGTTCCGGATCCGTTGGCTAATCCGACATTGGAACTGCACGATGGCTCCGGGGCTTTGATTGCCTCTAACGACAACTGGCCGCATACAATCATCGGCGGCATCATCACTCAGAATCAGGTCCAGGACATTCAGAACAGCGGCCACGCTCCCGCAGACGCGAGCGAATCTGCGATCATCGCAAACCTCCCACCGGGTAACTACACCGCCATCGTACGCGGGGTAAGCAACACCACTGGAGTTGCGCTGGTGGAAGTGTACGACCTGCATTAGACCAAATTCTGATCAAGAGGGTCCGCAGATTGCG
>WNGA01006048.1_pt1 | contig 33093 bp, 30 predicted proteins | sample 5400061 | NCBI WGS metagenome assembly WNGA01 (sample SAMN13153366, study PRJNA577476) | soil metagenome | isolation source: 100 cm soil or saprolite under grassland replicate 2 | place: USA:California | collected 2016-06-15 | reverse complement strand
AGATTTTTAGCGCTGGTGAATTTAACATTTTTACTCGCTCGACGCCTTGAGTGTATTCCTGCACCGCCTGCTCCCACCAGAAGTGCATCGGGATGGCGATCTTGGGATTCACCTGCTTCGTTACCTCCCGCGCTTCGGTTGCCGTCACTGTGTAGTAGCCGCCGGCGATGGGGACGAGCAAGATGTCGATCTTGCCCATCATCTTGAGTTGGTCGGGACCGAGGATATGGCCGAGATCGCCCAGGTGCGCGATACAGATATCGTCGACGCGAAAGACGAAGATCGCGTTCTTGCCGCGCTGCATTCCCTGACTTTTGTCATGAAAAGCCGGCACGACATATACCGACACGTCGCGAATCGTCGTCGAAATCTTTTGCCAATTTTCTCCCCCCGGCGTGAGCCCGTGGATGATTACCGGCGTGCCTGGCGCCATGTGGACGCTACTGTGCGGAGCGTGTCGGTGACTGGTGGTAACGATATGCTGCGGTAAAGTCGGACGGGGTAGGTCGAAGGCGCCATGCGGATCGGTGAGAATGCGCGTGCCTTTGGATGACGTGATTTGAAAAGTCGAATGTCCGAACCATTCTATCGCAAGCAATGGCGCGCTGCTGGCTGCGGCTTGAAAGATTCTCCCTTGGACGACATCGGTTTCATGGCAAAAGCCAAAGACACGTACCGGCAGAGCCGCCAAAATCAACAGTAGGATCGATGCGTATGCCTTTGAATCGGTCATCAGCGCGGCGTCTCTTTGGTTGTTTCGAGTTAAATAAGTCCCCACTTCCGCCTCATCCACCACTCGGCGCTGAGCATTGCCAGAATGATCGCGAACGGCCAAACATTGCTCCACAGCCGGGTTTGGCGCCGTTCGACGATCTCGGACGGCGCGACACTTTCCAATCTCGCGGCGATCTTTTCCACCGCTTTTTGATCCCAGTCGTTGATGGCGAAATATTCGCCCTTACTCGACTCGGCGATTTGCTTGAGCAAATCGAGACGCGGTCGGCCATCGTCGGTTTCGCCGTAGGAAAACGCCGCGCCGAAGCTGGTGTTGTCTTTGCCTAAAACTTTGCCGCCGAGACTCGCTTCGGCTTCGACACGGTGAGTGCCTTCTTTGGTCGGCGTAAACTCTCCTGTGTATTCGCCTTCCTCGCTGTCGGCGGCGACGGACACCAGCGTCGGCTCGCCTTCGGGATTAACAACGCGAAGTTGTACGGACGCTTGGCGGGTGGGCGTGAAATCGTCTTTCAGAACCTTCAATTTGATCGCGATTTTTTCCCCCGGTTGGGCGCTTGGGATGGGATGTAGCTGCACTTGCTCAAATGATGGTTCTTGAGCCAGCCAGCGGACCGCCTGGCGCACGAGCTTTAAATGATTTTGCGGGGTTTCCCGGTTACCCACGGCTATAAAGTTCCATCGCCAGGCATCGTCACTGAGCAACGCCAGCGTGCGCCCTTTGCCGAAGCGGCCGACAACCAGGAGCGGCGCAGCCGTCGGCGCACCATCGCCGCCCGCGGTAATGAGAGTTTCGCCGCGCACGCCACGCACCTGGTTCAATCCGGTCAGTGCCGGCAACTTGCTCCAAGCCTCTTCATTGCTCTTCGGCTCGGGCAACAATCGCGTGATTGGGTGGACTTTGCCAGTCGCCGACAAAGCTGCGCTCACGGTGGTTTGCGACTGATAGTTTCCCTTGCCGTCCAGTTCCACCGGCAACACTTCCCGCAGCGCGCTCTCGCCGTAACCGCCGGCGTCGAAAGAGCGCGAGCCGCCGAGCATGGCGAGTCCGCCGCCGTCGCGGACGAAGTCTCTGACCCGCTCCAAGTATACCGGATTGAAATAAGCGCGGTAGGAAAAGTTGTCGAAGAAGATGACGTCGAAATTTTTCAGCTCTTCGAGAAAAATATCATCGATGGGAAAAGGAATCAGACTCAGCTGGCTCTCCGGCACATCGACGGTGTCCATCGGCGTGCGCAGAAAGACAAAGGAGACCAGCTCGATCAATGGATCCTGCTTCATCGCCATGCGTAAAAAGCGATAGTTCCACGACGGCGATCCGGACAGAGTAAGCACCCGGATCTTATCGCGTTGGACGTCGACTTTAAAATCCTTGTGGTTGTTCTGCGTGATTTGTTCGCCGGGCTGGGTGGGGATGCTGACGGAAAAACCATGGGTGCCCAGCTCTTTCGGCGTGAAGCTTAGCGTGACTTTCTGCTCGAAGGAGTCGGCGTCGATGGCAACCGTGCGGGTGGTGATTAGATTCTTGCCCCGGTTGAAGAACAGCGGCACCGATTTTCCCTTCATGCCGGAAGCTTGAATCGTCAGATCGATTTTGAACTCGCGTCCGCGAAAAGCGAACTCGGGCGCGCCCACCTTAGCGATGCGTACGTCGGTGAAACCTTCGCTTTCGCCGACGCCGACGGTAAATACCGGCACCGGCAGCGGCGGTGCGCCGTCCAGCGATTTCCTTTCACCGTTGGTAATGCCATCGCTGAAGACAACGATGCCGGACTGAGCGCCGCCGTCGCGCGCCGCCGTTTGCAGCAGCTCCAGCAAACGGCTACCCGGCGCTTGCGCTTTCAAGTTCGCGATGCTGGCCGGCGCAATCGGGTCCAAAGTCGTGCCGAAGCTGATCACGCGGAGATCATAATCGCGATTGAGTCTTTGAATCAGCGGGTCTTTTCCGCCCTGGAGTTTTTCTCTCACAAGATCGAGCCGGCTTTGCCCCGGTTTGTCACCGGGCGTATTCTTGGCGCTGGCGGGAAAGCCCATGCTCTGCGAGCTGTCGATGAGCAACGTCAGCGGCCGGCGTAGTTTACTCACGCGCTTGTCGATCAACGCCGGGCCGAACAAAAAGAACAGTAAGACCGCATAAACGCACGCGCGCAGGAAGATGAGAAAGCTCGTTTGGCCGAGCGGTAGCCGCTGCCTTAAGCCGAAAAACTGCTGCACGAGCAGCGCCGCCGCGCCGAGACTGATAAGCCCGATCAGCCAGCCGGGCGCAGCGCCGATGAGGTAGAGATCTTTCATCGCTTACTGGGTGAGCCGCTTGCGAATAAACGGGACGTGAATCAAGTCTTCTTTGTAGTTCTCGGTCATGGCATAAAGAATAAGATTGATGCCCAAATGAAAAGCGTCTTTGCGTTGTGCTTCGCCGCCAGGAGTGCAAGCGTTGGTCCACTTTCCTAATTGGTCTCGTTCCCAGGCGCCGCCAAGATCATTTTGGCAGTAGACCACCGGGGTGGAGTTGCCGACGTTAATTCCCTCGAGGTTGGGGCTAACGATTCGTACCCCGCCGATGCGGCGCAAAAGATAGTAACTTCTGAGCGCGGCATGGCCGGAAGGCAGCCGCTTGAATTCATTTCCCGGAAAAACTCGCTGCATCTCGCGGCGCACCGCTTTGTCGAAACCATAACCTTGCTGACCGAGGGCGTCGTCGATCAACAGAAAGCCACCATAGGAAAGAAATCGTCGAAGAGTTTCGATCTCTTCCGGGCTGAACGGTTCGAATTCATACTTGCCGGTCAGGTACAGAAATGGATAGTTGAAAAGATCGCGATCGGTCAGCATGATGTCGTGTCTGACGGTGGAGGGTTCGACGCTCGTGCGCGCCATCAGCTCTTCCATCAGCGGCGTGACCGATAAAGGGTGGGGATTCCAATCGCCGCCGCGATACTTGATCTGGGCAAAGACGAATTGCAGCGGACGTTTTTCATTGGGATGATCGGCGAAGGTCACGGATGGAACAAACGTCGCACCAAGGAGACTTTGGGACAGGATTTGAATGAATTTGCGACGATCCATAAACATTACTCGCGGCGGAATGTAAAATACAAAACTGAATATGTCTCGGCTTCAATCCGACTTCCCCAATCGTCATTCCGGCGGAGGCCGGAATCCAGTGTCTGTTTAATTTTCTCGGCGCCACATCCCTGGATGCCGGTTTTCACCGGCATGACGAAGTTATTTCCCGCCTTAAGGGCAATTCGATCTGGAGAGAAATTAGAAACTTGCATGGCTTTCAAAACCGCTGTGCGAGCCAGCCCTCAATCAGTAAAGTTACAATGAGCAGCGCCAACAAGGGAAGAGCGAGGTCTGTGCGGCTGCCGCCGTCTTTAAGGGCGTCGACGGGAATCACTTCGGCGCGGATCGGACTGAGCTTGGCCTGAAGCTCACGGGCGCTGATCTCGTCCAAACGAGATTCGAGAAACGGCGGATTCGCCGCGTAGATTTGCGGTGTTCCGCTATCTTTTTCAGCGCCGGTGGGAAAGGTCAGCCGGTAGATCCCGGCACGGTCGTTCACCTCGATGGTCGCTTGGGCGCGATCTTTTTCTCCCGTGATGGCAACTTCGGCGCTCTGCTTGTCCGGCTTGGTCACCCGCAAGCTCTTGCCGACGTAAGCGGGTGGAAGCGATAATTCTTTTGCCGTACCCACGGGGATTCCGGCATCCAACACGCCGCGTTTGCCGCCCGCCAAATATTGAGCCAGCGATTGCATCAGCGGCAAATAGACCGTCTTGACCGGCAAATCACTCCAGTCCCGGTCGGCACTCGTGGTGAACAACATTAACTTGCCGGCGCCGACCTTCTGCTCGATCAACAACGGGTCGCCATTGGCCAATGAGATCAACGCGGCCTTGCCCGGCGCCGCGGCGCGCGTATAACCCCATACGCGGGCTGATTTGATCGATTCCTGGAGAGTGTCTTCGGAAAGATTCTGCAGCGCTGGATGATCAATGTCGAATTTGCCGATTTTCTCGCCGCTCGCCTCCGGGCCGAGCTTCTTTTCGCGTAGCTCCGCGGGCAAGATTTGCGGCAACCGTTGACTGTAGCTTTCCGGCTGAAATTTGTCGCCGCCAAAAATCAGCACGCCGCCGCCTTGGCGTAGAAAGTTCTGCAGCTTGGTCGCGAACCCGTCCGAAAGCACTGCGACGTTACACAGCATGACGACTTGGTAGCCATCCAACGTTACCGAGTTCAGGCTGTCGGGCAGAATCACCGTCGGCAGGAAAAGCGAGGAATCGCGCTCGCCGGCCGGGTTGAGAGCCCGGCTCAAAAAGAAAGTTTCGCTCTGCACGAGCGAAGTCTGTGGATCGCCGTCGACGACGAGAATCTTGAGCTTGTCTTGAGCGTCGAGAGTGAAATGCAGCGCTGGGTTACCGGCAAGCCCCTCTTTCTTAAGCGTCACCTGGCCGGCATGCGCGCCCGCTTGGTTCACCCGAGCTTGGAATTTGACCGATGTCTCTCCTTTCGCCGCGACGGTTGCGAGTTTTTGTTCGCGGTTTTGGCCATCGATGCTCAGTTGCACGAGCAGATCTTTGATCTCACTATCGCCAAAGTTCGCTACCGTCGCTTCGATTTGGGTTGGCAAATTGACTCCCACGCCTTGGCTCGCCAGGCGGATGGTTTTTATGGTGCCGTTGAGCGGCTGTTGTTTGCGCCCGACACGAATCACTTTGAGCGCTATCGAAGGATCGACCTGTTTCAAAGCGGCAACGGAAAATTGGTCCCATCCCGTGAGACCCATGTCTGTGATAAGTCGGATTTCTTTCTGGCCGGCGGGCTCGACCAACAACTCGTAGGCCTTGCTCAGCGCCAATGGCAGATTGGCGGTGCCGTCGGCAATTTCGATGCCTTCGAGCTCTTTTAACAGGATATCCTTTTGGCCTTTGAGGCGGAACGGTTCTTTGCCAACGATGTTGGTCGGGATCAGCGCGGCGCGGTCGCCGTCATTTAGAGCTGAGATTAACAGGCGCGCCGCATCTTTGGCTTGTTTAAAGCCATTGCCATCACCGCTCCAGGTCATGCTGAGCGAATTATCCAGCAACACTACCAGCGAGACCGGACCGCTGCCGGCGAATAATCCGGCGCCGATCTGGAATATCGGATTGGCGAGCAACAGCGCGAGAAACATCACGGCGAGGGTTCGGAGCGCTAGAAGAATCCAGTGGCGCAAACGATAGCTGCGCGAAATGCGCTTCTGCGACAGCAGAATGAAACGCACCGCGGGAAACTGGATGCGCTTCAATTTGCGTCGATTCAATAGGTGTATCAGGATCGGCAGCGATGCCGCCAGAAGTCCGAAAAGAAGCGCCGGATAGAGAAAAAATACCGACATGCCTCGCTTAGCCCCTCCAACTCAGGTAACTGGCTAGGGCCTGATCCAGCGGCGTGGTGGTCGAGATCAATTGATAATCGATGGAATTATCGAGGCACTGCTTGCGCATCTCGGTGATGAATTCTTGGACGACTGCCCGATAAGTTGTTCGAATAGAGCGAGGATCGGCGATCACCCTCAAGTCCGCGGCCTCCAAATCTTCGAAGAGAATGTTGCCGTCGAAGGGCAAATCGAGCTCCGCTTGATCCAAGACGTGAAAGACGATGACATCATTGCCTTTGAAACGAAACTGGCGCAGTCCCTTGACAATCTCGGCGGGCTCATCGAGCAGGTCGGAAACCAGCACAACGAGCCCGCGCCGCCTGATCTGCCCGGCGATCTCGTCGAGGATTTTGCCGACGTCGGTGTCTCCGGCCGGGCCGCGATTTTCCAGAGCGTGGAGAATCTGGATTAAATAATCCCGTTTAGCGCGCGGCGGGATGAAAGCTTCGATGCGGTCTGAAAAAGTCACGACGCCGGCGGCGTCCTGCTGTCTCAAAATGAGATACGCCAACGAAGCCGTTAGCGTGCAACCGTAATCGAACTTGGTGATGCCGTCGGAGGCATAATTCATCGACGCGCTGCTATCGAGTAGCAGATAGGCGCGCAGATTGGTCTCATCTTCATACTCTTTGATGAAATAACGGTCGAACTTGCCGAGCGCTTTCCAGTCGATGCGCCGGATTTCGTCGCCGGGCGAGTATTCGCGGTGCTCTTCGAACTCGACGCTAAAGCCTTTAGCGCGGCTGCGGTGCACACCCGACATCAGTCCTTCGACCACATATCGGGCGCGCAAGGAGAGATTGGCGATCCCGGCGAGGACTTTGGGATCGAAATAGTTTTTATTGCCTTCGGGCATGCTTTTCTACAATGGTCGAGGATCGAAGCTAGAAGATCGAGGATCGCTATCCTCCATCCTCGATCTTCTATCTTCGAAGTGTTTGGTCCTTCGTCAAGCGGCCTGCTAGTTTTCTACCACCAGCGTCTTAGATAATCTAGCCAGCTTCTCCAGCCTTTGTTGCGTCCTTGGTACGTTGGATTTTGCGCGCAATTTTCGATGTAACCAATCATTGTTTCGTCGGCGTTCAGCGCGAGAAGCACCTGTTGCTGAAACGCCAGACACTTCTTTTCGGCTTCGGCGCCGGTCCATGCGTCGGCGTCCGGTTCTGTGCCGTCATGATCGCTTTTCGCGTCGAGATAGAGTTTGGCGTGATAGGCATCATGGGCGATGGCACCGGCGTACCAGAGCATCGAATGGCGCCAGGTGGCTTTGCCGACGATGAAAGTGGGTTTTTCCGCCCAGGCTTTCATGCCGCTGCGCGTTCCTTGGCGGATCATTTTAAGATAGCTACGGATCACTGCGAATTGCCCTACGGGGCGGAGGAGTGCGAGGGCTTCTTGGGTGCGAAGCAGGAATTCCGGGCTGCCGCGGATTTCGATTCCGTCCACGGCATGCGATCGTCGCTTCAGGCAAAACATTGGCGAAAATCTCGAATGCCGAATTGCCGATTCGACATTCTACATTCAGCTGGGGTCGGCAAGCGCAATCTGAAATTCTATCTGGCGGCTTTGCCGTCGGTCGATGGCTTCACGTCGGCGAGCAAGCGGTTAATGATATCGAGCGAGGCAATCCCTTCGCCCTGGGCTTTGAAATTCGGAATGATGCGGTGGCGCAGCACGGACGGCGCGAGGGCTTGAATGTCTTCGATAGAAACCGCGTAGCGCCCCTGTAGAATGGTGCGCGCTTTGGCGCCGAGGATCAGATATTGCGAGGCGCGCGGGCCGGCGCCCCACTCGACGTAATTCTTGACGTATTGCGAGGCTTCGTCATTTCGCGGCCGAGAGCGCTGCGTCAGAGCGACCGCGTAGGAAACCACGAATTGTGACACCGGAACCTTGCGCACCAGTTCCTGGTAACGCAGGATCGCTTGGCCGTCCATGATTTTACGCGGCTCTGGCTTGCCGGTTGAAGTCGTTTGCATGACAATCTGGACTTCGTCGTCGAAGTCCGGGTAGCGAATCTCGATGTTGAGCATGAAACGGTCAAGCTGCGCTTCGGGAAGAGGATAGGTGCCTTCCTGCTCAATGGGATTCTGTGTCGCCAGAACGAAAAACGGCAGGTCGAGCGGAAACGTGGTGCCGCCGGCCGTGACCTTGTATTCCTGCATCGATTGTAAAAGCGCCGCTTGCGTCTTGGGCGGCGTGCGATTGATTTCGTCAGCGAGCAAGATGTTCGTGAAAATCGGCCCTTTGAGAAACTGAAAGGCGCGTCGCCCGGTGGCCGCATCTTCCTGCAGGATGTCGGTCCCGGTGATGTCGGAGGGCATCAGGTCGGGCGTGAACTGGACGCGGTTGAAGTCGAGGTCCAATATTTCGGCGAGCGTGCTGATGAGCAAGGTCTTTGCCAAGCCAGGGACGCCAACGAGCAGGCAATGGCCTTTGGCGAACAGCGCGATCAAGACCTCTTCGATGACTTTGTCCTGGCCGACGATGACCTTGCCGATCTCGCCGAGCATACTGTCACGTTTGGTGGCGAACTCCTCGATCTCTGCAATCTCGTGCTGCTGGATCTCCGTTGCTTCCATGGGTATCCTTTTTTCAGTCGCTCAATTTCGGACGGTCAACTTGGTGAGCGTCGCTTTGGCTTGCTGGGCCTTTTCGTGCTCGCCCAGCGCCGCATACGTGTCGCCGAGCAATCGGTAGATGAGCGGGTTGAAAGGGTTGATCTGGATCGCTTCCTCGAGCGCGGCGCGCGCTTCCTTGAAGTTCTTCGATGCGTGATAGGCCCGGCCCAACTGCACGTAGGCATTGGCGTTGTCAGGGTCGACGTCCAAGGCCTGCTTGAAAAGTGGCCGCGCTTCGTCGGCGCGATTCATTTCGATCATCACTCGGCCGAGCTTGTTCAAGATGACCGGAGACTGGGGACTCGCCTCCAACGCCCGCTGGTATTCGTTGGCGGCGGCCGTGGCGCGCCCTTTAGCAAGCAATTGATCGGCAAGATGGGTGCGGTTGCGCGCGACGGCGGACTTAATTTCTCTCAGTTCCACAGCTTCTTCGTCTTCGCCCTGATCTTTTTTTACTTTGAACCTTCGCACCTGGCTGCCGGGGATTTCTTTTAGCCCTTTGGCTTTGAGAAAGCCTTTCCATTTCGCTTCAAACGCTTCGAAAGACATGCCGTAGACTTTTTCAATGGCTTCGGGAGTGGGCGTGTTATTCAAAGTCGCGAGCAATTCTCGCATGCCGGCGCGCCCTTTGCTTTGATTGATGAAGTCGATGGCCGACGCGGCTTCGGCGTATGCAAGCTGAACCTGTTCCGGCGTCTCCAGATAGATTAGCGAGGGCTCCATTTTCTTGAAACCAACGAATTGATTCTTCTCCAAAGCATGTACCAGCAGAGTCTGATTGGCTGGCGTGAGATAATCCTCGGCCGCGTCTTTGGAAGGCGCCGGCTTGCGCCAGCGGGTTTCATAAAAGCGTGCCATGCCTTCGTGCAGCCAAATAGGCGCCTGGTTGTTACTTAGGCTGACAATGGCATAGTGCTGATACTCGTGACTGAGGGAATCGAGCCAGCGATAGCCCAAGCTCAGGGCTCGCGGTGAAATGATCATCAGTTTGTTGAACTTGCAGATGCCGACGGCGCCAGTTTCCTCGATATCGCGGAGCGACAGAGTCGAGATCGCGTTAAAACTTGTCGCGTCCGGCGCGATCTCGATGCGCACTTTTTCTTTGGGATAGAAGCCGAGCTCGGCACCGGTGGTTTCATAGCTTTTCTCCAAAGTGTCGAGTGCGTGGGGTACGAGGATACCGTCGCGCTTATCGTCGACGAACAGGATAAAATGGGCGCTTTCATAGCGCTTGAGCAATTTGTGAACATCGACGGTAAGCTGGGAATGCAGCTTCAATGCCTGGCGTCGTTGGTTATTGGACTCGATCGCCAGCGCCCGGTCGAGAGTCGTCACCGCTTCCGCGTAGCGGCCTTGATAAAACTTGACCCGGGCATCGAAATCCAACGCGGCCGCTGATTTGGGATTTTCTTTGAGCGCTTTTGTGGCAAACTCTTCCGCTTGCGCGATGTGCCAGGCATCCAAAAGCTCTTCTCCGGCTTTAAACCTGGGATCGACCTCCGCGGCGCGGGCCGGCACTGCCACAAAAAATGAAAACAGAAAAACGGAGAAAAACGCGACTCGGTACTTCAAGCGGGAATCACTCGGACAGGTTTTTAAAATAGCGCTCGATCTGGTCTTTCATCTGCGGCGGGACGCCTTGCTTGAGCGACTCGAGGATTTCCTCGCGGAAATTGCGCGGCGCTTTGTAATCGTCTTTGCCCGGCAGGCGGAATTTCTCCGTGTCCAGACCGGTGAAGCCGCTTTCAACGTCGAACTCCGGAAACTGCGGCATGCCCGGGAGCGGCGTTAGCGAGCCGAAGGGGAGAAATCGACCCTGGCGGAACAGGCGGGTCATTGGCATATTGCCGAGCTGGCCCCGCTGGGCCATCTGCTGCATGGCGGATTGCATCTGCTGTTGCGATTGCGAGAGACGATCCAAGGCCGAGCGCTCCGGCGGCACGGCGCCACGGGAGTCCAGTTGGCCGAGACGGTTTTGTGCGCTGCCCATGGAGTTTCCAGCCTCGCCGATGCTTTGGACGATTTTTGGATCGAGCTGCGGGAAGAGCTGAAAAAGAGATTCGAGTTTTTCATGCAGCGTCTGTGTGCGCTCTTTCAACACATCTTGGCGATGCGCCAGATCGCGCAGGTCGCGTTTTTCCGCGTCGGTCAGCGCCTTGGACGGTTCGTTCAGGAGGGCTTCGAGCTCGGACTTAATATCATCGAGGCTCTTATCCGCGCGCTGTGCACGGGACTCCTGCCTTGGCGCGCGCTTCTTGGCCAGCTCCTTGCGCGCGTGGCCGTCGCCTTCGTTGTAACCCGGAAAATCCTTGTCGCTCAACTTGGCGATAAGATTCCTCAGCAGTGCATTCATCGTCGCATCATCGAGGTTGGTCAGCAAGCTCGGGTCGTCGGGCCCTTCACGATCGGGAAAAAGTTCGGTCAGCTGGCCGAGCTCGGCAATGGCTTTTTCAAGGAAACGATCGAGCTTGTTCTTAAGAGCGGCATCGCGCTCGGTCAAAGCGGAATTGTTCATGCCTTCGGTTTTAGACAAAATCTCCTGCTGTTCGCGGGCGATCTCCTGAAGCTCATTGCTCTGTCGCTGCATTTCACCTTGCATTCTGCCCATGCCCGAATTCATTGCGGAGCGCTGTGCGTTCTGTAACGAGGCAACCATTTGCGCCATTTGGTTAAATAGCTCTCGGGCCAGCTGACGCGCCCCTTCGATATCGCCCTGCATGAGTTTTTTCCGAATCTCGTCCAGCGCGCGGAACATGTCCTGGAATCCCAGGCCCTGCATCGCTTCCGGATTCATGAAGTCGTCTGGCATTTGCTGTGCCAGCTGCGACAGCGCCTGCTGTAAAGAAGCGAGAGTATTTGCCATCTCGGAGATTTGCTTCATGATCGCGTCGAGGTTTTTATCCCCGCTTTGCATTTTCTCGAGCGCTTCCATCAGGCGCTCTTGGCTACGCGCCAGGTCTTGCGCCGTGGATGCGAGCTCTTGGGCTTTCATCCGTTTGCCGATGTCTTCAGAAAGAAGCGACATGCGCTCCAGTTCGGCGGAGATCTCGTCGCGAGCTTTCATTTGCTGATCGCGCGTTGCCGCTTGTTCTTGCTTTCTCAGCAAATCGTCCTTGGTGAATTCAAGATTGCGCTTGAGCGCCTCCAGATCGGACCAGGTCGCGAAATCCGACATGCGGTCTTTTTCCGTGCGGCGCATGATCTCTTCGGTACGTTTGACCGCGTCGGCGAGGTTTTGTTCAAATTTCTGGTCGGTTTCCTTTGACGGGGCGGTAGGCTTTTCTCCCGGCACCGGGGTTTCGAGATGGTTGCCGAGCAGATCGACCATGCGCGCGTTCAGGTCCCGGATCAAATCCGCGACTTGTTGATGCTCACCTTTGAGATTTTTGAGCTTCAATCGAACCGAGCGGGATGTGCCGATCTTGGGACCGGAGATCGTGTCGTTGTCAAAAACTTGCAGAAAAAAGATCGCTTCCTCACCGTCCCGCAGCGCCAATCGACCAAGATCCCATTTGTACTGGTCGCGCAGGATCAACCGTTTCGTTTCGTCTCTTTGCAGGCTGATCTTCTCTTCCCGATCGCCGATTTTGGTCACCAGAGTGATTTCCCCTAGGCCGAAGTCATCACGCGCGCTGTATTCGAGCGAGAGGATTTCGTCGCCGTTGATTTCCAGGTCTTCCGTGGGACGGAGGAGATCGACGGTGGGAAAACCGTCCGGCTTTACTTTGAGCTCGTAAGCGATCGGAGAGTTGCGAAAGCCATAGACGTCTTCCACGTGGATTCGGTAAGATTGCGATTGAAAGAGCACGAAATTTGCCTGCAGCTTGCGCCCGTCAATTTTCAGCGGGATTTTTTTGCCGTCATCCATGACAATTTCCGCCTTGACCACGTCCTTGGTCGTCACCGCGTCGAGGCGCAACGTTGAACCTTTAAGTCCTTCGATGCTGCCTTCGGCAGTCGAGACCGAGGCCAAGCCCGTGTAAGCGGGGGGATACAGAATCAGCTGGACGTTGGCGATTTCCGGCGGATCGATGGCCTCGGCGGTATACACGGCGGAGGAAAATTGCCCGGTGGCGGCGCGGTAGCTGAGAGTTTTTTCCAGGCGGGCGATTTTGGCGCTAAACTTACCGCCGCCGAGCTTTTCCATGGAAATTTTTTCTTCTCCGCTCGGTTCGCCGCGGTCACTGGCGCCGGTCCAGGTGATGAATTTCAAAGATTCAGGAACCGCGCCGGACGTCTGCGCTTGGATCGTCACCGCAGAGCCGCGCACCACCCGCAAACCCTTTGGCTCAATTTCGATCGAGGTCTTAGTCGGCGGCAAGTGATCCAACGGACGGGTCAACATGCTGATCGTGCCGCCCACCCAAGATGGGTTGAAAAGCACCATGGCCGATACTGGGAGCAGGAGAAATCCCAGCAATCGCAAGCTCGTTTTCAACCGCTGGGTGTCGAGCAGATCATCGACTTGAAGCCCGGCGATCTGTTTTCGGGTGGCGCGCAACAGCGCGAGAACCATCGAGGCGGAAAACCCCGGCGCGGTTCTCGCTTCAGCAACCTGGGGATATAGCTGCAGCGAATTGATTAAATTGTTGCGCAGTTTGGGTTGTTTCTGCTCGATGTAAAGCGCGGCGCGTTCTTGCGACAGCCGGCGGAGAAAACGGCCAAGCGACCAGCCGATCGCTCCGAGCAACACCAACCCGGTGAGCAGGCTGTAGGCGAGCGGCGCGTAAGGCAAAAAATTCTTTAGCTGTTCGATGCCGGGTCCGAGCGCAAAGAGAAGCAGCGCGCAAATTGCCGTCAAGCAGAGTCCTTCGACTCCTTGAAGGAGCTTGAAGCGGCGGATGAAGCGCCTCAAAAACGAAGACAGCTCTTGGAATTCTTCCTGTCCCATTTTGACAAACCAGTGGCATCTTATCCCCGATAAAAGGGCTTGTCCATCCCGCGAGTTGAATTTTCGATGAGTGGCAACACAGGGCGCGTTGTGCTATGCAAATTTGAATCACACGAGCCCAACAGAAAGGAATCGTTAGCGAGAATGGATAACTTGGAAACCCAACGCCTGGATCTGCACGAAGGACATGAAGACGAGTTTGGTGATGAAACCGAAGAAATGCTCATGGACGAAGAGCATCCGATGTGGCGGTCGGAGCGAATTACGCTCAATTCCGTCGGCATCGACATCGGTTCATCGACTTCGCATCTGATATTTTCGCGACTGACCTTGCGCCGGCAGGGAGTAGCGCTGTCGAGCCGGTTTGTCGTCATCAATCGCGAGATCATCCACGAATCGCCGATTCTTTTGACCCCTTACGTCGATAAGACCACCATCGATACCAACAAGCTCGGCGATTTCATCCATGAGGCTTATCGCAACGCCAACCTGACGCCGGAGGATATCGACACCGGCGCGCTCATCGTCACCGGTGAGGCGACAAAGAAGAAAAATGCCGAAGCCATCTCTGCGCTGTTTTCGGCGGAGGCGGGAAAATTCGTCTGCGCCACCGCCGGGCATAATCTCGAAGCGATTCTGGCGGCCTATGGCTCCGGCGCGGTGCACATGACGTACCACGAGGGCGGCGATTTTACCGTGATGAACGTTGATGTCGGCGGCGGCACGAGCAAGATCGCCATTGTCCAAAGCGGCAAAGTCATCGATAGCTGTGCCGTTGAAGTCGGAGCGCGGCTGGTGGCGATGGACGAGAACGGCGTCATCAACCGTTTGGAGGACACGGCTCTTAAAATTGCCAAGATGGCGGGCGTCAGTCTGCGTCTCGGCGACGTCATGAGTGAGGACGACAAAGAAAAGTTTTCCAAAGTGCTGTGCGATTCGCTCTTCGCCGTGATGGAGCGCGGCCAGCTTTCGCCTCCGGTGAAGGATCTTTTGCTGACGCCTAATCTGGATTTCAAAGATCAGATCCATGCCGTCATGTTCTCCGGCGGGGTGTCCGAATTCATATACGGTTATGAAAAGCGTAACTTGGGAGATCTTGGGATTCAATTGGGACGACGCGTGCGGGCGCGCGCGAATCAACTTGGCGGTGGCAACGTTCCGCTGCGCCCTGCGGAGGTGCGTATTCGCGCCACAGTGATCGGCGCCTCCCAGTACACCGTGCAAGTGAGCGGCAATACCATTTATCTGTCTCATCCGGACTTGCTGCCGCTGCGCAATTTGCAGGTCGTGACGCCACAATTCGAGCAAACCGAAGCGATCCGCGCTACGGAGATCAAGCACTCGGTGGAAAGAGCATTGCAACGTTTCGACGCCACCAACACCGAGCGGACCGTGGCCTTAGCGCTTCATTGGGAGCTCGGGCCATCTTATCCGCTGATTCGCACCCTCGCCGAAGGTTTGGTCGGCGCGATGAAACCGCACATCGACCACGGCCAGCCGCTGGTTCTAGTCTTCGACGCCGACATTGCGAAACTCATGGGCAATATTATCGAACGGGAACTCGTTCCGGGCGCCGGGATTATCTCGATCGATGGGATCGACCTTAAAGACTTTGATTTCATCGACATCGGCCAGGAGTTGCCGGACGCCAAGGCTGTGCCGGTTGTGATCAAGTCGTTGATCTTTCGTCAAAGCGAGCATGGCCGCGGGCATCACCATCAATAATAGGAGTGCTGCGTCAATGTAGGGCAAACCCGTGTGCTCGCCCTGCTTCGGGCGACCACAGGGGGGCGCCCCTACAAGTTCCTTCCGAAACGGATCCCGTGGGGCGGTTGTTTGATTGACATTATTCAGGTATTTTTCTAGTTATTGGCTATAGGAATCTCGATTTTACGGGCGCTTAGGAGCTTATGGAAGAAGCAAGCGGACTGCATAACTTTCTCGAAATTGTCACCAAGCCCGACAATATTCCGATTGTCGCGATGCTGATTCTCGTCATCTTCTTCACTTGGCTGGGGCTGCGCGAAGCGTTCAAAAATGACAAGCTGATCGAAGAAGGCAGAGAAGACGAGATCCCCAATGAAAAGGCCAAGACCGAATTCGAGGAGCTTCTCAAACAGTATCCCAATGAACCGGACTTGCACTTGTTCGTGGGAATGTCACTGTTGCGATTGCGCGATCCGCGGGCGGCGCTGTCGGCGATTAAAAAAGCCATCGATATTGACCCGAATCACATCGAGGCGAGAACTCTGCTTGGCTACGTCGAGTTAGAGGTTCGCGGTGATGCGGATGCGGCGATCAAGGAATACTCGAAAGTTATCGAGCTACGGCCCGATCTGCCCGAACCGTACAGCAACTTGGCTGTTGCGCAAAAGAAAAAGGGTGAGCTAAACGAAGCGATTGTCAGTTTAAACAAAGCGCTGGAGCGAAAGCCAGATTTCGCCTCTGCGATAACCACGCGCGGAGGGATTTTCGCGGAACAAAACAAATGGGACGACGCCCGCCGCGATTTTGCGGCAGCGCTGAAAATCGATCCTCAGGATCAAGGCGCGCTTCAGGGTCTGGCGCGGGTGCTGGAAAATGACCGCGACTATGCCGGCGCCCAAAGAGTCTTGGCGCAGCTCAATTCACGATCGCCCAATTTTGTTTATTGGCTTGACTGGGGGCGCCTTGGGCTGATTCGATTTTGGTGGATATTGTTATCGATCGCGATAGCTCTAGCCCTTGGGGGACGATTTAAGAAAGCGAGGACGGAAGCGAATGGCTGAAGCGAAGAAGCGCAAGGGGACGGCTCTTCTGGCGGTGATGGATGAAAACTGTTCGAGCTGCGCCGGCTCGCCGATATGCGAAGCCCACTGTCCGGTGGACGACTGTATCAATTTACTTTATGAAGAAGTGCCCGGTGGCGGTCTGAAGCCCTATCGTGTGTTTGTCGACAACGATAAATGCATCGGCTGTCAAATGTGCTACAGCGATGACCTCACCAAGATCCAGCAACACAAAGAGACCGGCGAGATTTTTTATGAATATGGCAGCCGGTTCTACGATAGTAACCGCAAGCCCGTTCCTCCTGACGCGGTGCCGAAACGCATTCAGTTGCAATTGATCGGCACCGAATCGGAAGACCGACTGGACAAGAAAATCTGTCCGTGGGACGCAATCAAAATGTACGAATTCGACGACGGTCTGAACATGTCCGAGTATTTCTATGACATGACGAAGATCAAGGAAGTGAATGGCGTCTATGTGGTCGACGCGGAAGAGAAGGCGCGCTTGGAAGAAAAGCAAAGCGAGCTTTACGAGTAAGGCTGGCGATAAGGAGCGTTTAAGCATGGCGGGAAAAATTCAAATCATGGAGACGGTGCTGCGCGACGCTCACCAGTGTTTGGTGGCGACTCGAATGCGTACGGAGGACATGCTTCCCATTGCCGCCAAGCTCGATGATATCGGTTACTGGTCTCTGGAAACCTGGGGCGGCGCGACCTTTGACGCATCGTTGCGCTACCTGAAGGAATGTCCCTGGGAGCGCTTGCGCAAACTGCGTGCGGCGATGCCCAAGACTCGTTTTCAGATGCTCCTGCGCGGACAAAACGTCGTTGGTTATCACAACTATTCCGATGACATTGTCGAGGCCTTCGTGAGCCGCGCCGCGGCGAATGGTATCGATGTTTTTCGGATTTTCGATGCCATGAACGATATCCGCAATATGAAAACGGCCATCGAGGCGGCGCTCAAGACGGGTAAGCTGGTTGAAGGAACGGTTTGTTACACGATCAGCCCGGTCCACTCGGCCGATTATTTTTTACGCCTGGCCGAGAACCTCGCTGACATGGGTGTGCAGATCATCTGTCTCAAGGACATGGGCGGCATGCTTGCCCCGTATGCTGCCTACGAGATTATCAAGAAAATAAAATCGCGCATCTCATTGCCGCTCCATCTTCACTCCCACTGCACCGCGGGATTGGCGCCGATGAGTTACATGATGGCGATCGAGGCCGGCGCCGATATTATCGATACGGCGATCGCGCCGTTCTCTCAAGGTACCTCGCAACCGGCAACGGAGCAGTTCGTCGCGGCCCTTAAAGACACGCCGCATGACACCGGTCTGGACTTGGGCAAACTGAGTAAAATTGCCGAGTACTTTCATAATGTGAGGCGGAATTACGCGGAGTTCGAGAGCCCGGTCAACAATCAGATCAAGACCGATGTGCTGACCTCGCAAATTCCCGGCGGCATGCTGTCCAATTTAGTTGCTCAACTGCGCCAGCAGAAGGCGGAAGACAAACTCGAGGCCGTGCTGGCCGAGATGCCGCACGTTCGAAAGGATCTGGGTTATCCGCCGCTGGTGACACCGACCAGTCAGATCGTCGGCTCGCAGGCGGCGCTCAACGTGATGACGGGTAAACGTTATTCCGTCGTCGCCACGGAGACGCGCAACTACGTGATGGGCCTTTACGGCGAACCACCCGCTCCGGTGAGCGAAGAGGTGAAAAAGAAGGTTCTTGGCAAGAAGGAGCCAATCACATGCCGGCCGGCCGATCTATTGAAACCGGGTCTCGATCAAGCGCGTAAAGAAGCCGCGAGTTTCGCCTCCAGCGAAGAAGATGTGATCACATACGCACTCTTTCCGGAAATCGCCAAAGATTATTTTCTCTCGCGGAATGGTGCAGCCGAGAGGCAGAAGGCAGTAGCGCATTAGACGATAAAGACGTAGGGGCAAGGCGCGCCTTGCCCTACCACGACACAACCGCCGCGTACGCCTTCGTTTAAATAATCTTATTCAGCGGATACTCGATAATCCCCACCGCGCCGTTCTGAATCAGTCTGGGAATCAGATCGCGTACCTGCCGTTCGTCGATGACGCTCTCCACGGAAAACCACTTGACGCCCTTCAAGGTTGCCGACGGATAGAGCGTCGCCACGGTAGGCGCGGTGATGCTCGGAATGAGCTCGACGACTTTTTCCAAGTCTGCTTCCGCCACGTTCAGTTTGATGCCGACTTTGGCTTCGGCGGACAGCGCACCTTGAAGCAGGAGCTTGATCTGTTCGAGCTTTTCACGCTTCCACGGGTCCTGCCAGGCATTTTTGTTGGCGATGAGCTGCGGACAACTTTCCATCAGGTCGGCGATGATTCTTAGGCCGTGCGCGCGAATCGTCGTGCCGGTCTCGGTGACTTCGACAATCGCGTCGACCAAACCTTCAGCCGCCTTGGCCTCCGTGGCCCCCCAGGAAAACTCCACGTCCAGCGGAATGTTACGCTCCGCGAAATAGCGCTTGGTAAAGTTGACCATTTCCGTAGCGACCCGTTTGCCTTTGAGATCTTCAATTGTTTTGATCGGCGATTCGTGCGGTACCGCGAGAACCCAGCGGGTTGGCCGGAAACTGACTTTGGAATAAACCATTTCCGTGACGACGATGACATCCGATTGGTTCTCTTGAGTCCAGTCTTTTCCGGTGATGCCGGCGTCGAGTGTTCCCGATTCCACGTAGCGCGACATCTCCTGTGGCCGGGCTAGGCTGCAACGGAGCGTCTCATCATCGACGGTCGGGAAATAACTCCGGCTCGAGCCGCTGATTTTCCAGCCCGATTTCTTAAACAGGTCGATGGTGGCTTGCTCCAGGCTGCCTTTGGGCAGGCCCAGCTTTAACTCACTCACTTTTTGTAAACCTCTTTGGGATCAAAAACTCGCTCGGCAATGACTTTCCAGTCGCCATTGCCCCGTTTGCGGAAAAAACAGCTGCGATAACCTTCATGACAGGCGGCGCCGCCAATCTGATTGACTTGAAGCAATATTGTATCGTTATCACAGTCGATAAACGCGTCTATAACTTCCTGGAAGTTGCCCGATTCCTCACCCTTGAACCAGGGGCCCTTGCGCGAGCGGCTGTAGTAATGAGCTTTGCCGGTTTCCTTGGTCTTTTCCCACGCTTCTTCGTTCATGTAGGCGACCATCAACACGTCCCGTGATTGATAGTCCTGGACAATTACAGGAACTAATCCACCGCCTTTTTCAAAATCGATTTTCGCTGTTGGCATGGCGAATATTCCTCGGAACAGTTTAGCTAACATAGATGTCGAGGGGCTTCAACAAGTTGAAATCCGAGCGAAAAATTGAGTCTTATCCGGACCGTTTATGGAGCACCGGTATGTCCGCGATTTTTTCCTGCGGCAACATATTCCAGTAGATACCCTTGGGCCGAGGAAATTTTGATTTGATTTCGATGACCTCGTCCGGCGTGACGATGGCGCTGAGCGGGATGTCGTGCTCGGTCATCGGAATTTCCCCGTCAATCATTTGCAGCGGATGAATCGACGTGACGATCGGTGTATTGGCCGCGATTTTCTTTTGTTCTGTGAGCAGAGCAAATTCTAAATCGGAATAGCCGCCGCCTTTGCCGATGCGGGCGCCGCGGCGATTGACGGCAACAGATCCGCAAACGACGAGGTCAACCGTTCTCAGTTTGGCGATCCCGATCGGTTGGCCGTGTTGCCCGGCGCCTTTGATCGATGAGGCGACGTAGGGTGAGCATTTAAGTTTTTTGGGATCGAGCTCGATGAATGGCTTATCGCTGCGCAGCCGCGGCACGGCCATGTAAATGATCTTGCCTTCCGCCAATGCTCTGTGCCGAATGGCGCGCTGCGGCGAGTCGGGGTTGATCTTCAAGACCTTTGCGGCCTTCCAATAGGTCGTTTCAGCCAACTGCTTGGCACAGGCTTCGGCGCCGATGAAATTTGGGATCCTGCCTTCGGCCCCGGGAAAGCGCGCAACCTTCTGCTTCTGGAGCAACGCCCAAATTTCTTTTCGTATGACCTCTTTGGTGTTCATAGAATACAGCGTAATTTAAGCCACAGGCAGTAGGCAATAGACGCAGGGGCAAGGCGCGCCTCGCCGCTACCTATACGCGTGTCTTGGTGATTCATTGACTGCCAGCGAAAGCGGGTTGTAAGATCTTTACAATGACTGAATTCATTGTGGTTTATGTCACCGCGGGGTCGGCTAAGGAGGCGGACCGTTTGGCGCAGTCGTTGGTCGGCGAAAGGCTCGCCGCGTGTGTTAATCGCGTCAAATCGATTCAATCGGTTTATCGCTGGCAGGGCGAGGTGGAGCAGAGCGATGAAGAATTGCTAATTATCAAAACCCATAAAGACCTGTTTCCGGCTTTGGAAGCACGCGTCCGTGAGCTCCACAGTTATTCGGTTCCAGAAATCATTGCCCTGCCAGTGATCGCCGGCAGCTCGGAGTACCTCGGTTGGTTGCGCGGCCAAGTAGCCGCGGACTCACAGGCAAAAGATGACAAACTTCGCACGGTCAAGGAGGTATCCGCGGGCGGCGTGATCTACCGCAGAAACGCCGATGCATTTGACACCGCCTTGATTCACGTGCGCAACCGCTGGGGACTTCCGAAGGGGCATGTGGAAGAAGGCGAGCGGGTCGAAGAAGCGGCGCTGCGCGAAGTGCGGGAAGAAACCGGATTGGAGGGCAAGCTCATTCGAAAGCTCGGCGATATTCGCTACTCCTACCGTGACAAGAACAAGAAAAATGAACCCATCCGCATCTATAAACGGGTGCATTTCTTTCTCTTACGTTATGTCAAAGGCGACGTGCGTGATCACGATCACGAGGCTGACGATGCGCGCTGGTTCCCGATCGAGGAAGCGATCAAACAGCTCAAGTTTGCCACCGAGCGCAAGATGGTGCACCGCGCCCTGTCCATTCTGACAGCCGGGCAAGGACGGCCGCGTCCCCCTGCGGCGTAGGGTCGTTCGTGACCATGCTGCGAAAGCGGTTTCTCGATTTTTGTCTTTGTGCTATCCAGGCAGTGGTCTGAAACAGAGGCGTTAGAGGAATGGCAAGTAGTTCGTTGGGCGTTACGTTTTCCGTGCCTTATGAAATCGCGGCGGTGCGACCGCTACGACAGACAACGCTCGATGAACGGGAGAGTGCGCTGCGCGCGGCTCATTACAACACGGAACTTATTCCGCAGGATGTGATTTACATAGATCTCAGCACTGACAGCGGCGTGAGCTCGCTCAGCACAAATCAGTTATCGGCGTTGGCCGGAGCGAAATTTGTCGAGCCGGGGATGGGGTTGGCAGCAGAGGGGAGCCGTTCGTTTGATTTACTAGCGGACCAGGTTCAGCGGATTTTCGGCTTTCCTTATGTCGTCCCGACCACGCAAGGACGGTCGGCGGAGCGCCTATGGACGAAAATCAACGTAAAACCCAACACTGTCGTTGCAGGCAACATGTTGTTTCCATCAACCCGAGTCCACATCGATATGAATGGCGCCAAAATCATCGACGTCATTGGTGATTTCGCGCACGATCTGACGTCGAACCACGACTTTAAGGGCAACATGGATCTGAAAAAACTCGAGACGGCAATCCGGGAACATGGTGCCGACAAAATCAGCTGCATCTATGTGGAGCTGAGTGTCAATTCTTGTGGCGGCCATCCGGTGTCACTCGCTAATTTAACCGAAGTCAAAGCAATCGCGGCGGCCCACAAGATTCCCCTTTTCCTCGACGGGTGCCGTATTCTTGAGAACAGTTTTCTCATCAAAGAAAGAGAAGCTGGGCATCAGAACCACTCGATTCAACAAATTATGCGAGAGACCTGTGCTCTGGCCGACGGCTGCACCATGAGCGCGCTCAAAGATTTGTTGGTTCCCGCCGGCGGTCTGATCCTGACCCGCGACAAAGCAAGATACCAAAAGGCATACATGCAGAGCTTTCTCGACGGCGTACAACTGCCCTCCAGCGCAATGGAACTCTTGGCGATCGCGCTCCGCGAAATCTTTGAAGCGGAGTCGTATCTGACTCAACGGGTTGGGCAAGTCAATTATCTCTGGCGCCGGCTCAAAGACGGCGTGCCCTTGGTCAGTCCTCCGAGCGGCCACGCCGTCTTTATCGACGTCAAAGTTTTCATGGCGCACGTGCCGCCGGACCAGTACCCAGCCGAAGCCTTGGCAGCGTTTGTCTACCTCATGTCGGGAATTCGCGTGACCAAGGGACCGCCACTGGCGCCAAGCCAGGTTGAGCGCGGCACCGATCTGCTGCGACTTGCCGTGCCGGCGCGAAAGTATCTCCAGGGACATATGGATGACGTAGCGGAGGCGGTCGTGTACGCCTACGCAAACCGCCGCGAGATCAAAGGACTGAAACGAATCGAAGATTCGACGAGGTCCAAGTACGAACCCGCCCATTTCACGCGACCATGAATGAACCGAGCGCATATTCAAACTCTTCGCCGCAAGGACGTCATATCGGTCAGATCTTTTTTCAACGAGTCGAGCAGCTCGGCGATCGCACGTTCATTAAACTGCAAACAGGCGGGCGCTTCGAAGAGGTCTCGTGGCGCGATTTCGGCGCGATGGTACAAAATCTCATTCTGGCGCTGTGGAGTCTGGGATTGGTGCCGGGAGAGACCGTCGGTATCATCGGCGAAAACAGTTTGCCATGGCTGTGCGCCGATCTGGCGACTTTGGCTGGTGGATGGCCGAATGTGGTTGTCTCGCCGTCACTGTCCGATCTCATGCTGGCCAAAATCCTCGGTCATTCGGAATGTCGCGCGGCGTTTGTCCAAGACGTGACGGGAGTTGGAAGACTGCTCAACCTAAAGGGCCAGCTTCCGGCGCTATCGCATATTTTTGTTATGGAGGACGGTGAATCGATTGTCGCTGGCACTTGGTCGGTCAAGCAGTTGATCGACCGTGGAGGGAGCGCCGACGCTCGACGTCTGCAAGAGATTCTCGAGTCGGTTCATCCGAACGATTTGGCGACGATTATGTATACTTCCGGTTCGACGGGAGAACCCAAAGGGGTGATGCGCACGCAGGACAACCTTCTTTCCAACATTACTAACGGCGGTGAGCTCGTAGTCAGCAAGCCGGACGAGCTCACCCTGATCGTCCTCAGCCTCAACCACCTGTTCGGCAGGTTTGGATTTTTCAAGAGCGTGGTTACCGGCAGGACAACTGCACTCATCGAGGCGACGGAATTAAAACTAGATCTGAAGGTCGTCGCGTCGCTTGCCGGAACCGCTATTTCCGTTGTGCCGCGCGTGATGGAACGGATCTGGAATGCGATCCTCGACGAAGGAGATAACCGGCAGCTTTGGCAGCAGTTGGAAGAGCTCGATCGAAAAAGGTCGAGCACCGAACTCAGCGAAACCGAGAAGCGGCAGTGTGACGAGTTAAGAAGCGGTTTGAAAGCAGCCGTGCGCCAAGCCCTCGGCGGCAGAATTAAGTATATCGCCTACGCCGCGGCGGCGATGCCGCCGCGCATCATGCGCTTTTTCGAGCTGATCGGTATTTCGCTCATTGGTTCCTATGGGTCGACGGAATGTGGCGGTGTGACCCTTTGTGGGATCGGCGAAAACCGGCCGGGCAACTTGGGCAAGCCATTCCCCAATGTCGAAATTCGAATCGCCGGTGACGGGGAAATCCTCGTCCGCGGGCCGACCGTATCTCCTGGCTATTTTAAAAATCCCGAGGCGACCCGCGAAGTGCTCGATTCGGACGGCTGGTTTTACACGGGAGATCTCGGCGCGCTCGACTCCGACGGCTCGCTCACGGTCGTTGGGCGCAAAACGGATATCTTCAACTGTTCGGACGGCTCAAACATTCATCCCGGGTTTATCGAGCTTCTATTGGAGAACGAATCGTTCATCCGTCAAGCGGTCCTCCTCGGCGACCGACGTCCGTTCATCGCCGCGCTGGTGGTTCCAGACTGCAACCAGATCGCTCACGCGCTCAACCGAGCTCCGTCCACATTATCGAACTCTGAAATCGAAGCGGCGCTATGGGTGCAGATCGCGCGAGTCAATGGCCGACTTGAATGCTACGAACAGATTCGCAAAATCGCGATGATGAAAAATGATTTTCCGCCGGAGGTTCGCAGTATAAACGTTTTTCAAAAAATCAAAGTGGACCGTAAAGTTGCCGCCGAACGTTATCAGCGTGAGATCGACGAAATATATTCTTTGTCTGCGGAAGGAGATTGGCAGTGAGTCAGGTTGCGCTCGTTACCGGCGGCGGCAATGGGATCGGCCGCGCCGTTGCGCGTCGTCTGGCAGCGACGGGAATAACCGTCATCATCGCCGACTACGATCACGCTGCTGCCGAGCAGGTTCGCTGCGAAATTGTTGATGCCGGCGGCACAGCCGATGCGCTGTCGATTGATGTGACGGTCGCGCGCGACGCCAAGGCGGTTGTTACGGATGTTTCTCAGCGCTTCGGCCCCATTGATATCTTGGCGAACATTGCTGGGGGCAGCTTTTACACCAAACGCATCGAGGATTTTACCTGGACGGAATGGAAGCATGTCATCGATACTAACTTGAAAGGTACTTTTTTGATGTGCCGCGAAGTGGCGCCGATCATGCAAAAACAAAAGAGCGGCCGGATTCTCAACACGGCGTCGAATTACGGTGTCACCGGATCGGCCCTGCGCGTGCCGTATTCGGCGGCCAAAGCCGGCATCATCTCCTTCACCAAGAGTTTAGCGATGGAGCTTGCGGCGGATGGGATCCGCCTGAACACAGTCGCGCCGGGACCGACGGACACGCCGCGGGTGATGGAAAAAGAAACTGGTGAAGCGCGCAAGCAACGCTGGTATTCATCGATCCCGCTCGGACGGACGGGTAAACCGGAAGATCTCGCCGAATTATATTATTTTCTAACGACCCCGGAGAGCGCGGCGATCACCGGCCAGACCTTTCATTGCAACGGAGGACTGCTCTAGCGATGAGATTGCAAAACAAGGTGGCGGTGATCACGGGTGGAGCGCAGGGGATCGGCCGCGCCATCGCACTCGGCATGGGACGCGAAGGTGCAAAAGTCGTCGTCGCCGACTTGCAGGGTGAGAAGGCGAAAACTGTCGCAGACGAGGTTCGGACGCTCGGCACCGACGCCATCGCGGTGGCGGTCAATGTTGCCAGCGAACCTTCCGTGAAAAGGCTCGCCGATCAGACCTTCGAATGTTTCGGTCGAATCGACATACTCATCAACGATGCCGGTGTCTATCTCAAATCGCCGGTCGTGAGCAAATCCGAGGAAGAGTGGGATCGTACCCTCGACGTCAATCTAGGCGGCAACTTCCTCTGCGCACGGTCGTTCGTGCCGGCAATGCGCACGCAGAAAAGCGGCCGCATTATCAGCATCGCGTCATCGATCGCGCACAGCGGCGCAAGAGAATTTGCCGACTACGCGGCTTCAAAGGCCGGCATTATTGGTTTCGTCAAAGCGCTGGCGCGCGAGCTTGGCCCCGATGGGATTACCGTCAACGCGATTTGTCCAGGCTCCGCCAATACCGATATGCCGCGTCGCCACCGCTCCGAAGAGGAGACGATGGCGCGGTTGCGCGCGACCCCATTAGGCCACGTCCTGGAACCCGAAGATATCGCCGGGCCGATTCTCTTCCTGGCGAGCGACGCGGCGGCCTACATCACCGGGCAGGCGTACAATATCAATTGCGGCACGGTGATGATCTAAGAAGTTTCATTACTCCAAATTTTGTTTGTCGCGCATGGCTTGAAGGGCCGAGAGGATTCGTTACGACCCCGACGGTGAGTGAATTTCATGGCACCGAGAAAAATACCAGCCCGTCTCGACGTTCTTCTTGCTCCAAAGGCTCGCAAGGCAGTTGTCTTACGCCGCGGGCCGGCGAAACTTGTCTGCGCGGTGGGATGGGACTTATCCAACGATACCTTCCAACTCGGTCAGTGGCTCAAGGGACGGATTCACGGTTACTGCTGTGATCTGTCGCCGGACGGTAAATTCTTTCTATACTACCTGATGAACCCGAGCGAGGATTTTTATTGTTGGACGACCATTTCCCGTGCTCCTTATCTCAAAGCGATCGGTCGCTGGAGGGTGGTGGGCGGAATGACTGGTGGGGGATTGTTTTTATCCGACACGAGGTTTTGGTTGAACAACCCATACGATGAGGCATCAAAGTGCGGCGAACTCGAAAATGACCCATCGGAAGCTGAAGACGAATTCTGCCGGGATTGGCGGAAAGTCTATTTTCGCAGACTACTTCGCGACGGTTGGAAGTTAGTAAAGAAAGTTGGCTATGAACCCGGTCGAGGAGCGCTCACTTTTGAAAAACCATTGTGTGAAAATCGAGTTTTAGTGAACATCGTTGACGCTTCCGGTCTGACGGGTCTCGGGCGCGGAATCTGTTCAAGCGAGTATCGGTTGATTGATTTCGAAACCGGTGAGGTTCAGTTTCAGCCGACTTGGGAGTGGGCGGATATCGATGGTAGCAGGCTCTTGTGGGCTGAAGGTGGAAAGATATTTTCAGCGAACACTCAAGCGGCAAGGCCTTGGCTCAGCAAAGATGCTCTACGATTTCAACGATATGACTTTTCAGGCGATTGAAGCTCCCTATTAGTTTAAATGGCCGAAAGCTTTCGACTATCCAGTAACCGCTCTTCGTAAGTCTTGTTATTCCTACTCTGAAGGTATAATGCGGTTAGCCACGCTGAGCCAGCAAAGCGATCGGGCTCGAGCTTAGAAAGCTTTCATGAGATTGTTAAGGGCTGTGGGCTGCGTGTAATGAAGCGAGTGCTGGGCATAGATTTGAGGAGAAGCTGATGGCGAAATCTGCATCGAAGTTCGGATTCGTAGAATGCGCCGACTTGATTAGCGAGCAGAAGTACGGCGTCGCGTTGAAGTTGTTCCAGCGCGCAGTAAACAAATTCCTCGATTCGAAGAGTTCGCCCAAAAGAACCGAGATCGCGCGGCAGTTGCAGCAGATCGGTACTGCCTTGGAAGAGACTCTGAAGAAGGCATACGGCGATAAATGGGAGTCGCAGATACCCAAGTACGCCGATGAAGGAAAGCACCTCGCTTGTTCATTTTGTGGAAAGCATCAGCAAGAAGTGCGCAAGATGATCGCCGGACCATCGGTGCATATCTGCGACGAATGCGTCAAGCTATGCGGCGGAATCATGGCTGAAGAGCTGGAAGCTGCCAAAGGTAGCGATGCAACGTCGAAGAAGCCGGTGGGCGATGCAAAAGAAGATCGGCTCTGCGGAATCTGCATGGAGGCACGCGAAACCGAGGAATTGATTTTTTTGCCTCACGCCGCCTACATGTGCGCGGGTTGTTTAGAGGATATCCAAACAGTCCGAGATAAGCACGGAGAAAAATAGGCTTCAGCTCTTAGTTTCGATGCGAAACGTGCACTAAACAATTGATCGCCAGGACAGCACGCCGTTCACTCCTCCGGAAAAATCTTTTTCCCCGTCCCTTCCTCTTCTAAACTGATCGCTTTAGTGGGGCAGATTTTGGCGGCGAGGAGAATTTTTTCGTCCGTGTCGGCTTTGGGGTCGATGACTTCGGCGATCATCTTGGCGTCGAGCTTGAACACTTTAGGTGAAGCTTGAATGCACTTCGCGTAGCCTTCGCATTTGGTTCGGTCGATGGTAATTTTCATGCTTTCTCCTCGTAGGCTGCTGAAAGATGACGATGCGTATCGCTACGCTCAACGCATCCTACGGTTCTCCTGCCTTTAGCCCAGCACTCCAATACTCCATCACTCCATTCACTCAGGCAGTGAGGCCGTAAAGCTTCGCGGCGTTATCCCGATTTAATTTTCTTTTGACGGTGGGGGCGATGCCTTGGCAGTTGCGGTCAACGGTTTCTTTGGAGCAGGGCCAAGTGGTCACACCGTGCGGGTAATCGCTGGCCCAGAGAAAATTGTCTTCGCCGTAAACCGAAGCCGTCAGCACACCGGCGCGATCGTCTTGATAGGTGAAGAAAACATTATTCTTAAAGTACTCGCTGGGCGGACGCTTATTGATGTTGCGATCGGCGTCGAAAGTGCTCTCCCGTCCGAACCAGTAGTCGACTTGCTGCACTAAATTCGCCACCCAGCCGACGTCGAACTCGGCGCAGACCAGTTGCAATTTCGGGTGGCGATCTAACACACCGGAGAGCATCATGTTGCCGAGGAATTGCTGCGCCGGTTCCTGCTTGCGCGCGAAGCCCATCGGCTGCTTTTTCGGCTCGATCTCGCGCGGCCCTTCGTAGTGCGTGCGCGCCACTCCCTGGGTTGAAGTGGTGTGCACGTTGATGATCAAGCCGGTTTCTTCCAGCGCGCTCCACATCGGCTCATAGTGCGGCTCATAGTAGCCGCTGTCCTTGATGCGCGTGGGAATTTGCACACCGCGAAAGCCAAGCTTGGCGTAGCGGTGAATGTCAGCGACCGTGTGCTCCATGTTGAGAATCGTTAAAAGCGCCAGGCCGATGAGTCGCTTTGGGTTCGCGCTACAGAATTCGTGCAGCCAGTCGTTGTACGAGTGAAAGATCGCGCGCTGATAGGGCTCGTCAGTGATGCTATAAAGCTGGCGCGCCGCGCTGGAGAACAACACTTCCGCGTCGACGCCGTCGGTGTCCTGGTCTTTGAGGCGAGCGTTGGGCTCCCAGCCTCCGGGATAATCTTCGTAGCGGAAGCCTTCGTTGAAGCGAATCGTTTGAAAGTGTTTCTCCTGATCGACTTCGGAAATGCCGCCGGACTTGTCGACTACGAGGCCTTTCGAATAGTGCGATAAGCCGATCGGCGGCTGGCCGTCGATGAGGAGCCAAATGCCTTTCGGCACACCGGGCGGGTCTTTGACGACTTTCGGCGCGCGCTCGCCGTATTGTTTTTGCACACGCTCCCAGGCGGCGGGCGGTTCGTTGACGTGACTATCGGCGGAAATGAGCTTGAAATCCGGCATGGGTTTCTCCTTGTTGAGTTATGCGACGCCAATGATAGCGCGGCCATCGCGTTGTTCTATGGGCGTTGTTGCGTTTCGTCGAGCCTTTCCACAAATTCCGCGTATTGTCGACGATAGGGGAGGTGGCGCCGGATTGTCAAGCGAGCCGGCGAATTTCGCGGATGGATTTGTATTGGCAATCCGGAGCTAACTTTGGATATGCTCTGCTCCACGAACCACGGATCGAAGGGACCCTCGTATGAAATTTCTATTCAGGCTATTGTCGACAAAGAACATTTCGGTCATTGCCGGACTGATCATGCTTGCTGTGCCAACCTGTTTCGCCCATGCGGCAAGCTCGGATCGTGACAAGACCGTCGATGGGGCGAAGAAGGAAGGCCGACTCGTCCTATACACCGGAATGGAAACTGAGGAGGCGAATATCTATGCCAAAGAGTTTGCCAAGAAGTATCCGTTTATCAAAGCCGAAATATTTCGCTCCGCAGGCGAGAAGATCCAGGCGAGATTCCTCATCGAGCATCGCGCTGGTACCCACGCGGCGGACATCTTTCAAACGAGCATCGTTCAAGTTTATCAGTTGAAAAATGCCGGGCTGCTAGCACGATTTGTCTCCGAGGAAGCGCCCGCTTATCCGGATGGTTTCAAAGACCCGCAGGGACACTGGACGGCGTTTTACCAGATTCCGTACGTGATCGGCTACAACACCCGTCAAGTTGCGCCCAAAGACATTCCCACGCGCTACGAAGATCTTCTGAACCCGAAGTGGAAGGGGCTGATAAGTCTGGAGACAGAAGAATACCAGTGGTTTTACCACGTGCTGCAGATCATGGGGCGAGACAAGGGGCTCGACTTCATGAAGAAGTTCGCCGGGCAAAATCTGCAAATGCGCAAAGGGCACACGCTATTGGCTCAACTGGTGGCGGCGGGCGAGACGGCGATCGCAACCGTTGTGTACTCCAATCGGGTCGAGCGGATGAAGGCAAGCGGCGCGCCGATTGATTGGGTGCGCTTCAAAGGTCCGACGATCACGGCTATCAACGCGATCTCGATTCCCGACAAGGCGCCACATCCGAACGCGGCGAGACTGTTCGTGGACTTTGCGCTGTCGAAAGAAGGACAGGGATTGCTCCGCGGCCAGCGGCGCGTTCCCGCGCGCCCGGATGTTTTCCCGGATCCGCCAAGTCTTACGAAGGGCCTGAATCTCTACCCAGCGAAACCCGAAGGGATGATCGAGAACTACAACGAAACCGTGGCGCGCTTTGACGAGATCTTCAACAAAACAAGGTAAGTTTTCATCGCACGTATTCGACGTGAATTGAGCTACTTGAGAATTTCTTTGAGCTTGGCGACCAGGATCGGTTCGAGCTTCATAATCTCCTGAACGTTTTGTTCCAGCGTCGCGCCATCGGTGGGATTGATATCTAGATTCGCCTTCTTGGTCTCGGCCAAAAACTCCGGATCTTTCATCGTGTCGATGAACGCCTTGCGCAAAATGTGCACTCGGTCTTTGGGTGTGCGAGGAGGTAAAACAAACGGCCGCACCGTCGGGCCGTGGGCTTGTAACACGATCTGCATCAATTTCTTCGCTTCGTCGGTCTTCGCGAAATTGATGGATATCGGAACCTTGGTTAGCTCCGGATGTGACTTGGTGTTCCCCTGGAGGACAATCACCATGTCGCCGCTCTCCACTTCCTTGCGCCAAGTTGATTTGGCGGACTCCCATGAATACTGACCCCAGAAACTTCGCCGCCATTGAACGCCAGACGGATTTCGGAAGTTCCCTTGTAGCCGCTTACCAATTGAAGCGGCAGGCCGATGGTTGCTTTGAGGATGTTGGGCACGTCGTCGCTTCCCGTGCCGCTCGCGATTCCGCCAAACTTCACGACTTGCTTGGAAGCCAGCCATTTTTCGACGTCTGTGACGCCGGTGGATTTCGCGACGCCGAGAACAAAATTGTCCTGCATCGGAGTGCCGATAAACTCGAATTTGGGCGCATCGAACTCAATTCCCGGTTTGCCGAGCAGCTGGTGGAGGAATAGCCCGCCGATAAAGTGGCTGATAACCAAACCATCGGGCCGCGCCACTTTGTAAAGATAGTTGGCGGACACAAGACTGCCAGCGCCAGTCATATTTTCCACGACGATGGCGGGATTACCGGGAATGTGTTTGCCCATATGGCGGGCAATGGCGCGGGCATACACGTCGTAGCCCCCGCCGGCCGCCAGACCGACGATGATGCGAATTGATTTTCCCTGGTAGAAACTGTCCTGGGCGAAAGTGTCGGCGCTGCCGGCACCGAAAAGGATGCTAAGAGCGATAAGACATACACGGCCGATGCTATCCAATGTCTTCATGTGACCTCTCAGCCCGACTGCGATCGAAGCCATCCTCTAACGGAGATTTCTCGTTCAAGCAAGCTCGTCTACTTCAAGATTTCTTTCAGCTTGGACACCAGCGCCGGCTCCAGTTTCAAAATTTCTTTGACGTTTTGTTCCAACGTAACGCCGTCATCGGGATTGATGTCGAGATTCGCCTTTTTCGCCTCGGCGAGAAATTCGGGATCTTTCATCGTGTCCATGAATGCCAGCTCGATTTGGTCGACTCCCACGAATTACTGATGCCCGCGATCTCACCGCTGTTAAGCGCCAGACGCACATCGGCAGTGCCCTTGTAGCCGGAGACGAGCTGGATCGGCAAGCCCAGGGTCGCTTTGAGCACGTTGGGAAAGTCATCCGAACCGGAGCCCGATGCGACGCCGCCGAATTTGACGACTTGCTTGGAAGCCATCCATGACTCCAAATCCGCGATGCCTGTGGACTTCGCGATTCCGAAGAGGAAATTATCCTGGGCCGGAACGCCGATGAATTGAAACTTGCTCGCGTCAAACTCGATCCCGGGTTTTTCTAAAATTTGCTAGGAAAAGACCGCCGATGAAATGACCGACCGTGAGGCCGTCTGGTTTCGCGGGTTTGTAGGTGTAGTTGGCCGAGATCATGCTGCCGGCGCCGGCATGTTTTCGACAATCATCACCGGGTTGCCGGGAATGTGTTTTCCCATGTGCCGGCTAATCGTTCGAGTGTGTCATAGCCGCCGCCGGCGGTAAAACCGACGATCATACGGACGGTCTTGCCTTCATAAAAATTAGTTTGGGCAAAACCATTGTCGATGGCGGAAACAAGAACTGCCGAGAGAATAAGCGCCGATAGTCTAATTGATATTTGCATTGGCGTCCCCTTTACGTTAGCCCGACAAGAAAATAGCATTCGAGCCTTGCTGCACCCGTCCTACCTTGTTCCCAAAATCTCCTTCAACTTGGCGACGATCGACGGACTAAGCGTGAAGAGTTTACTTACCATCTTTTCCATTTCCTCGCCGGTGATCGGCTCGATATCCAATTTTGCTTTCTGCGCGTCGGCGAGGAATTCAGGATCTTTCAATGTTTCCGGAAACGCCCTTGCGCAGATGTGAAGGGCATAAAGGGTTACGAACGCGAAACTCAGTGCGACGCATCTCAGCTTGATTGCACATTCCCTCTTCTCGTCGGAAAGCTGGGCGAATCTAAGGAAAAGGCTTGTTTGTGTCAAGACGGATGTGAGGCTCATCGAATAAAACTCGCAGGCGAGCTGCGAGTGAGTCAGTTTGACACCCCGGCGCCGCCGCTGTAAATTTTCTCGAAATGCGTCGAGGCTAAACCGC
>WNGA01001758.1_pt1 | contig 33108 bp, 30 predicted proteins | sample 5400061 | NCBI WGS metagenome assembly WNGA01 (sample SAMN13153366, study PRJNA577476) | soil metagenome | isolation source: 100 cm soil or saprolite under grassland replicate 2 | place: USA:California | collected 2016-06-15 | reverse complement strand
TCAGGCAGCCGAGGATGAACAGAGGAACAAGGAGGCCGCGGACGCCTTCGGCGCTGAAGGGGCCTTTGACCCGGATACCACCCGCGCGGCGCTTGCTAGGTTCAACGCGCCGGTGCTGTTGCTCGCCGGGGAGGTCGACGTGGGCGCACCCCCGGGTACTGTCGCTGAGTTCGCCGAGCTGCTCCCGAACGCCAAGCTCGTCGTTCAGCCCGAAGCGGGCCATTTCCCGTGGCTAGACGATGCTGACCGGTTCGTGGCGGCCACTGCGACGTTCTTCGGGTGAAGGCCCCGTACCCACGTGCTGGTTCCCTCCTGTGGCACGACCCGAGCGGTCACCGAGGAACGTACAGGCCACAGTGGAGGCACCCTCAAGGCGCAGGTAGTGGACTGCCATTCACCCGATCCTGCGGTAGCGGCGCACGGCCCAGGTGAAGCAGACCACGGTCATCGCGATGATTCACGCCACCGCGTGCAACACGGGGGTGGCGACCGGGCCGCCCAGCAGCAGCCCGCGGGTGGCGTCGGCGACCACGGTCAGCGGGTTGGCCCTGACGACCGGCTGCAGCCAGCCGGGCATGCGGCTGGGCGAGGCGAAGATGGAGCTGGCGAAGATCAGCGGCATCAGCGAGACGAACCACAGCATCTGCACCGCCTCGGGGTCGCGCACGGCCAGCGCGGTGGCCGCGCCGATCCAGGCGAAAGCCATCCCGAAGGCCAGCACCAGCCCCAGGCCCGCGAGCCCGGCCGGGAAGCCGCCACTGAAACGGAACCCGAGCGCCAGGCCGACGATGACGATCAGCGCCACCGTCAGCAGCATGCGGGCGGTGTCGGCGAGGATGCGGGCGATGAGGTAGCCGGAGCGGGCGATCGGCAGCGAGCGGAAGCGGTCCAGGATGCCGTTGCGGAGGTCGCTGGCCAGGCCGGCGGCGGTGATCGCCGAGGCGAACGCCACCTGCTGGACCAGGATGCCCGGGATCAGGTAGGCGGCGCAGCGCCAGGTCGGCCACGGCGATCCCGGCCGTGTCCAGGCGGCGGACCACCTCGGTGAGCACCCCGGGGTCGGCGGCGGGCATCGTGACCAGACGCGCGTCGGCGTCCACCAGCGGGGCGGCGCCGGCGAGGCCGGCCAGGACGTGGGCGGTGGTGCCCTCGGCGACCAGCACGCGGATCATGGCCCACAGGCCGAGCCGGCCGGCGGGGTCCAGCCCGGTGGTTGGCTCGTCTAAAAACAGCACCTGGGGCTGGCCGACCAGGCTGGCGGCCAGGTCCAGGCGGCGGCGCATGCCGCCCGAGTAGGTCCTGACCAGCCGGTCGGCGGCCTCGGCCAACTCCACCTGGTCGAGCAGGGCGGTGGCGCGGGCGCGCCGCGGGCGCCGCGGCAGCTCCAGCAGGCTGCCGATCAGCTCGAGGTTCTCGCGGCCCGTCAGGCTGGGGTCCACGGCGGCCTCCTGCCCGGTCAGCCCGATCGCCGCGCGCACGGCCATGGGCTGGTGGGCCAGGTCGTAGCCGGCCACGCTGGCGCGGCCGGCGTCCGGGGCCAGCAGGGTCGCCAGGATCCGCACGATGGTCGTCTTGCCGGACCCGTTGGGGCCGAGCAGCCCAAGGACGGTCCCGGCGGGAATGGCCAGGTCCACCCCGTCCAGGGCGTGGGTGGCGCCGAAGCGCTTGACCAGGCCCTGGGCCCAGATCGCGGTCGTCATCACGCCTCCTGTCACCTGCCAGGTGAGCGGTTGAATGTTGCCGAGCGGGGCGCGGCTATGAGGCCCGGCGCAGCTCGGCGAGCACCCGGGCGCGCACCACCTCGGGTGGGGCCGCAAGCGCCCGCAGGGTGGCCACGGCGAGCTCGTCGTCCTGCTGGAGCACACCGAGCAGGATGTGCTCGGCACCAAGGTAGTTGTGGCCAAGGGCGCGCGCCTGGTGCAGGCTTGCCTCCAGCGTGCGCTTGGCCGGCGTGATCAAGGGGAGCCGGCCCCTGCGGCGGCGGGTCGCGCGCTCCAGCGCGCCGGCGCCGAAGGTCTCCTCGGCCCTGCGCCGGATCGCCTCCAGGTCGATGCCGATCGCCTGTAGCGCCTCGGCGTCGGCGGGGCCGAGCCGTCCCGGCCGCAGGCGCCTGGCCGCCAGCTCATCTTCGACCGCGGCGGCGGTGACGCCCAGGTCGGCCAGGACCGTTGCGGCCATCCCCGTGTCCTCGGCGAGCAGGCCGAGCAGCAGGTGCTCGTCGCCGATGTGGTCGTCGCCCAGGCGGCGCGCCGCGGCCTGAGCGGCCATCACGACCGCTCGGGCCTGGCTGGTGAACCGCTCGAACATGCCGATGCCCTTTCGTTGTCAGCGCCCGCGTAGGCGGGCGGCGTGCTTCTTGTGCACTGCCTGCCTGGAGACGCCAAGGACCTCGGCGATCTCCTGCCACGACCAGTTGTGCGCCCTGGCGTTGTCGACCTGCAGTGCCTCCAGTTGCTCCAGGAGCTGGCGCAGGGCGGCCACCGCCCGCAGCCCGACCCGCGGGTCGGCGCTGGCCAGCTCGGTCGCGGTTCTCTCGCTCATGGTTGTCATCTTAAATTGACAGTGCGCGAGATGTCAACTTAAGATGACGCATACCGCGCGGAGGTCAGGCCGGGTGCCGCCACGGGATGTGCCAGGGAATAGGCTGTTCCCTTGAGCGAAGCGGCTGCGGTAGGTTTCCTGATGCGCGGCGGGGTTCTTGTGTGTACGGGCCTTCTCCGCGACGGTTCTTCCGGTGGAGAGAGCGTATGACCACGGCCGACGCGCTCGATCGGGCCCGGGGCTCGTTCAGTCGGCATGCCTGGGCGGATGCGTATGACCAGCTCTCGGCCGCGGATCACGAGTCGCCGCTTGCGCCTGCGGATCTCGAGCGGCTTGCGATGGCCGCCCACCTGGTCGGTAGGGACGACGACAGCGCCGACGTGTGGGCGCGTGCGTTTCACGAGTGGCTGCGCGTGGGCGATGCGCCGCGGGGCGCCCGGTGCGCGTTCTGGTTGGGCCTCGGGCTACTGCACAGGGGCGAGTCCGCCCGCAGCGGCGGCTGGCTCGCCCGGGCCCGGCGGCTGCTCGACGATGGTCATCTGGACTGTGTTGAGCAGGGATACCTGCTCCTGCCGGTCGCGCTTCAGAGCCTTGCCGGAGGCGACGCCGCGGCCGCCTACGCCACCTTCAGCCAGGCCGCCAAGATCGGCGACCGCTTCCGCGACCCAGACCTGACGACGCTCGCGCGGCTCGGCGGGGGGCAGGCCCTGACTCGGTTGGGCGAGACCGCGGAGGGCGTGGCGTTGCTCGACGAGGTCATGGTCGCCGTCACGGCCGGCGAGGTGGCTGCGATCGTCGTCGGGATCGTCTACTGCGGTGTGATCGTGGCGTGCCAGGAGGTCTTCGATGTGCGCCGGGCGCAGGAGTGGACGGCGGCGCTGAGCCACTGGTGCGCGGCGCAGCCGGAGCTGGTGGCCTTCCGCGGTCAGTGTCTGGTGCATCGCGCCGAGATCATGCAGCTGCACGGCGCGTGGCCGGATGCCCTGGAGGAGGCGCGGCGGGCGTGCGACCGGCTCTCCGACCCCCCGGGCCCGTCAGTGGTGGTCGGGATGGCCTTCTACCAGCTGGCCGAGCTGCACCGGCTGCGCGGCGAGTTCGCCAAGGCCGAGGAGGCGTACCGCGAGGCCAGCCAGCGGGGACGGACCCCGCAGCCTGGGCTGGCCCTGTTGCGGTTGGCCCAGGGTCAGGTCGCTGCCGCAGTGGCCGCGATCCGCACCGCGCTGGACCAGGCGCAGGGCCGCGCGGCCCGGTCCCAGGTGCTGGCCGCGTTGGTCGAGATCGTGCTCGCCGCGGGCGACGTCCCGACGGCATGCGCCGTCGCCGACGAGCTGGCGGAGATCGCCGGCGACGTCGGCGCGCCGCTCCTGCGTGCCGTGGCCGCCCACGCGCAGGGTGCCGTCCTGCTCGCCGAGGGCGATGCCCGAGCCGCGCTGGCCACGCTGCGGCATGCGTGGACGGCCTGGCAGGAAATGGAGGCGCCGTACGAGGCCGCGCGGGTCCGGGTCCTGGTCGGGCTCGCCTGCCGGCAGCTGGGGGACGAGGACACCGCGGCGATGGAGCTGGATGCGGCGCGCTGGGTCTTCCATGAGCTGGGCGCGGCGCCAGAGCTGGCCCGGGTGGAGCAGCTCTCCCGGGCGGCAGCGCCCAAGACGGCGGGCGGGCTGAGCGCGCGCGAGGTGCAGGTGCTCGCTCTCGTGGCGGCCGGCAACAGCAACCGGGCGATCGCCGCCGAGCTGTTCCTCAGCGAGAAGACCGTCGAACGGCACGTGAGCAACATCCTCACCAAGCTCGGCGTCGGCTCGCGCACCGCCGCCGCGGCCTACGCGTTCGAGCACGGGATCCGCTGACCCGCTACATGGAACCACCCATCGCGCCCGGGCCAGGAGTTTGGGTGGTTCCCCCGAAGTCGCCATGCCCCCTGCCGTCCTAGCGTCGAGGCAGTCCTGACAGTCGGATCAGCCCGACGTCAAGCGACGTCGACGCGGGAGGTGCGGGATGCGGAAGATCGGTGACCACGCGGTAGTCCTCGGGGCCAGCATGGGCGGGCTCCTCGCCGCCCGGGTGCTGGCCGACGCGTACCAGCGTGTGACGGTGGTGGAACGGGACCTGCTCCCGGAGACGGCCGAGCATCGGCGGGGCGTACCCCAGGGCCGGCACGCCCATCTGCTGGTGCCCCGAGGCGCGCAGATCCTTGACGAGCTCTTTCCGGGACTGCTCGACGACCTCGTGACTGGGGGCGCACCGGTGATCCGGGACTTCGCGGAGCTCCGGTTTTCCTCGGGTGGTCATCTGCTCTGCCTCACGGGCCGCCCGGCAGAGTTCACCCTCTGCCAAGCGAGCCGGCCCTACCTGGAAGGCCACGTCCGCGCCCGGGTCCGGGCCCTGCCCACGCTCGAGATCGCCGACCGGTGCGACGTCGTCGGGCTCGTGACCACCGCGGCCCGCGATCGCGTCACCGGGGTGCGGATTCTCCGCCGCGCCGCCGCCGGCGCCGAGGAGGTCCTCGACGCCGACCTGGTCCTCGACGCGACCGGGCGCAGCGGTCGCTCCCCGGCTTGGCTGGCGGCGATCGGCTACGACCCACCGCCGGAAGAGCAGCTCCCAGTCCACCTGAAGTACGCCACGAGACACCTGCGCCTGCGCGCTGGCGCACTGGGCGGCGAGAAGGTCGTCGCCGTCGGTGCCGAGCCGGGCCGGCCCACCGGCTTCGTGCTGTTCGCCCAGGAGGAGGACCGGTGGATCCTGACGGTGTTCGGGTACGACGGACACCACCCGCCGACCGACCCCGAAGCCTTCCTCGGCTTCGTCCAGACCGTCGCCCCACCCGACGTCTTCGCCGCGGTCCGCGACGCCGAGCCGCTCGACGAGATTGTCGCCTACCGGTTCCGGGCCAACCTTCGCCGACGCTACGAGCGGCTGCGCCGCTTCCCGGCCGGGCTGGTCGTCTTCGGCGACGCGATCTGCAGCTCGAACCCGGTGTACGGCCTGGGGATGTCAGTGGCCGCGCTGCAGGCAGCGGCGCTGCGAGACACGTTGGCCGGCGGCGACCGCGACCTGGCCCGGCGGTTCTTCCGGGCCGCCGCGAAACCGGTCGGCACGGCCTGGCAACTGACGGTCGGCGCCGAGCTGTCCCTGCCCCAGGTGCAGGGACCTCGGCCGCTGCCGCTGCGGGTCATCAACGCCTACGTCGACCGGGCGCAGACCGCGGCCGAACGCGACCCCGCGGTGGCTGAGCAGCTCCTCCGAGTCGCCGCCCTCCATGATCCGCCGACGCGGCTGTTGCGGCCCTCCACGGCGCGACGCGTCCTGCTCGGCAACCTGCGCCGGCGCCGCGTACCAGCGATCGACGCCACGACACGCGTGCCCGTCATCGATCCACACGCCTGACGTTGTCTGGTCGAAGAGCACGGCACCGTGAGCCGGCGGGCAACGACGGCTGCTAGAGGTACCGGCGGACCGAGGACTTGTAGTGTCGGTACTCAGCCCCGAAGCGGCCTTCCAAATACCGCTCCTCATGCAGGACCGCGAAGTGGGTCAACAGCAGCACAACCGGGAGAAGGGCCAGCGGCCAGGCGCTGTTCACGATGAACGCGATCCCGAGGTAGATGAGGCTCCACGCGAGATACATGGGATTCCTGCTGAAGGCGTACGGCCCTTGGACGATGATCCGGTTGGGCTCCGCCATGTCGACATTCGTGACCGCCCACGCCGCCCACGCCGCAAGCGACAAGCCCGCGAGCACAAGCGGCCAGCCCGCGACGTGGCCTGGCCACAGCGCCGGGAACAGGGGTCGGGAGACGAACACGTGCAGGAGGAGTCCCGTCCCCAGGCCGCCCAGATGTGGCTCGGGCAGCGGGACGTTACTCCATCGCCACGGCCCCGTCTCGCCCACGCAGCCGTCCGCGAAGTGCCTCTTCCATGGCTTGAACTGTTATCCATCCACGCACCGGAGTCCAGGTGCCAGACTTCCCGCCGTCGCGGACCGCCTGATGCGCTAAGCGGTGGTCCGGTCGGCCAGCGCGGCGACCGCGGCGTGCTGCGAGGCCCATGCCCGCCACACGGTGGCGGCCCATATCCGCACCGCCTCGGCGTGCCCGGTTACTGAGTCGACCATGGCGCCGGCGGCGGCGACATCGAACACTGTCATCGCACCCGTGCTCTCGGGTGCGGGCAGACGCGGCCAGGACGCGTCGGGCTTCCCCATCCGCTGGTGCGCGGCGCGGACCTCCACGCCAGCCACGCCGCGGTCCAGCGCCAGATGCAGTCCGACCAATGCGTAGCGACCCCGATGGGCGGGACGTCGCCACCCACGTCGCGCGAGGCGTGCTGCGCGGCGTAGGTATCCACCGCCAGCTGGTGGTAGTCGCGCACAAGCTCGATGTGCCGCAGCTCGAAGCCCTGCACCTCGCCGAACAGCCGCCAGCATTCCGACGACGCATTTCTGCGCATGTCCCATGTCCAGCCGCTGGCGGGCAGCTCCAATCCGCAGCCCGGGCAGGTGGTCGAGGCACTCATCGCGGCGAGATTGTACGGCCCACTCCCCCGCGCGGCGCTCCTTTCGATATAATCGGAGTCGTGACTCCGCCTACAGACAAGCCGCTGCGCGCCGACGCCCGGCGCAACCGGGCACGGGTCCTCGACGCTGCCGAGGCCGTCGTTGCCGCCAAGGGCGTTGCCGCCTCCACCGAGGAGATCGCGCAGCGGGCCGGGGTCGGCGTCGGCACGGTCTTCCGGCACTTCCCCACCAAGGAGGCCCTGCTGGCGGCGATCGTCGCCGGCCGCCTGCGGCGACTGGCGGAGCAGGCGGACGCCCTGGCGGACGCGGAGGACCCAGGTGCGGCGTTCTTCGCGTTCTTCACCCGGGTGATCGAGCATTCGGCCACCAAGCTGGCCTTCGTGGACGCCCTGACCGAGGCCGGCGTCGACGTCGAGGAGGCGGTCTCCGAGGTCGGGCAGGAGCTGCGACGGGCGCTGGGCACGCTCCTCAGCCGCGCCAAGCAGGCCGGCGCCGTCCGCGACGACGTGGGCGTGACCGAGCTGATCGCGCTGCTGGTGGGCGCCTCGCGCGCGGCCCAGCACGCCAGGGACGGCGACGTGCGGGCCCGCACCGTGGCCATCGTCCTGGACGGGCTCCGTCCCCGGCCGAGCCGCTGACGCCGGGGGCGCGGCTCCGGCCCGAGAGTATGATCCCGGGCATGCGACCAGGCACGCTCACGGTCCGCGGCGCCCGCCGCGACGAGCTCGACGAGATCTCGGACCTGCTGGTACGCGCCTACGCGGAGCTCGAGGAGCGGTTCTACTGGCGCGGCGCCTGGAACATGTACCTCGCCGACGTCGCCGACGTCCACGGCCGCTGGGGCCAATCGCGGCTGGTGGTGGCCGAGCTGGACGGGGCCTTGGTCGGCTCGGTCGACTACTACGGGCCGGACAGCGGCGGCTACCGCTACCCGGGCCTTGCGTTCCCGCCGGGCTGGTCGTGCTTCCGGTGCCTCGGCACCGACCCGGACCACCGCGGGATCGGCGCCGGGCGGGCGCTCGTGGAGCACCTCATCGCGCTCGCCCGCGGCGACGGCGCGAGCCATCTCGCCCTGCACTCGGCCCCGATCATGGAGACCGCCATGCGCATGTACGGGCGCCTGGGCTTCAGGCGGCTGCCCGAGCACGACTTCTCGCCGCGCCCGGACAGCCCGCACAAGGTGCTCGCCTTCGGGCTGCCGCTCAGCCCTTGACAGCGCCGAGCGTGAAGCCCTGGACGAAGCGGTCCAGGAAGAAGTTGTAGACCAGGGCGACCGGGATGGCGACGAACACCGCCGAGGCCATCAGCGACTGCCAGAAGAACACGTCGCCTCTGACCAGGTTGGTCGGCACCCCGACACTGATCGTCATGCGCTCCGAGCTGGCGACGAAGGCGAGCGCGTAGATGAACTCGTGCATCGTCAGGGTGAAGGCGAACACCACCACCGTGAAGATCCCCGGCAGCGCCAGCGGCAGCACCGTGCGCACGAACGCCTGGAGGCGGCTGTAGCCGTCGACCTGCGCCTGCTCCTCGACGTCGCGCGGGATCGATTTGAAGAACCCGTTGAGCAGCCAGACCGACAGCGGGATGGTGAAGGTCGGGTAGACGACCACCAGCGACCAGATGGTGTCCTGCAGCCGCATGGAGGCGATCATCCGCGACAGCGGGATGAACAGCAGCGTCGGCGGCACCAGGTACACCAGGAAGATCACCACGCCGAGCCGGCCCCCCCAGCGCCCGGTGAGCCGCGCCAGCGCGTAGGCGGCGGGGATGCTGAAAGCGAGCGTGATCAGCACCACCAGCAGGCCGATCACCACAGTGTTGCGCACAAAGGTGAGGTACGGCGTGTCCCGCAGCAGCAGCCGCACGTGCTCGAGGGTCGGTGGCCGGTTGTAGAGGAACGGGTTGTTGTTGACGTTGTAGAGGTCGGGGTCGGCCTTGAACATCGTCACGATCGCCCACAGAAACGGGAACGAGGCGAACAGCGCGAACAGGCCGACGACCGTGTAGATGCGGACGCGCGTGCGGGCCTGACGTGCGCTCATCGCGGCCATCTAGGCCACCTCCCGCCGCGAGACCATGCGCAGGACCAGCGCGGCGATGCCGGCCAGCACCGGGAACATGAAGACCGCCACCGCAGCGCCCTCCCCCAGGCTGCCGCCCTCGATGCCGCGGAAAAACGCCCAGCTCGCCAGGACCTGGGTGGCGTTCTCGGGACCGCCCCGCGTCAGCACGAAGACCACCGTCATGTCGGTGAAGGTGAAGACGATGCCGAACAGCATGGCGACCGCGGTGATGGGCAGCAGCAGTGGCACGTCGATGCCGAACATGCGCCGCCAGAAGCCGGCTCCGTCGATCTCGGCCGCCTCGCGGATCTCCTGGGGAATCGAGGCGAGGCCGGCCAGCAGGATCACGGTCGACAGCGGCAGCATGCGCCACGCCTGGACGGCGATCACCGACCCCGTGGCAAGCCCTTGCTTGCCCAGCCAGAACATGTGGCCGCCCTGGTCCAGCAGGCCGAGCTTGACCAGCACCCAGTCGATCGGGCTGAAGATCGAGTCCAGCATCCACAGCCAGGCGATGGTCCCCAGCGCGATCGGGGTGGTCCACGGCAGCAGGATCAGGAAGCGGGCGAACCATTTGCCGCGGAAGTTCGCGCGCAGCGCGAAGGCCAGGATCACCGACAGCACCACCACCAGCGCCTGCGAGACCAGCGTGAAGACAGCGGTGTTGCGCAGCGACATCCGGGTCACCGGGTCGCTCAGCGCCGCCCGGAAGGTGTCCAGCCCGACGAAGTGCAGCACCGGGCGGCCGGTGGTGATGTTGGTGAATGCGTACAGGATGGCCATCACCAGCGGGAAAGCGACCAGGGCGAGCAGGTAGACCACCGAGGGCAGCAGCATCAGCGAGCCGAGCACCCCCTCGCGGTCGAGCAGGTAGCGCCGGACGCGTTGGCGGGCGCCCGCCGCGACCTCGGGGGTGGCGGTGGTCACGCCGTCACCCCCTTGAGCGGCTGGGGCTCGATACGCTCGCCGCTCGAGGTGCTGAAGAAGCGCAGGCTCGACTCGGCCACCGCGAACTGCGCGGTCGTCTGGTCCTCCACCGGAAGGGTCACCGTGAAGGGCAGCCTGGAGATCACCCGGGTGTCGGGCGACATCTTCGGGATATTGCCGTAGACGAGACGGTCGGAGCCGAGGTACTCGACCCGGTCCACGTGGTAGTCGACTGGCACCCGGCCCTCCCGCTCGCTGACCAGCGACTCGGGCAGGAAGTGCTCGGGCCGGAACCCGACCAGCGCGCCGTCGTGCTCGATCAGGTTCATCGGCGGGGAGCCGACGAAGGTGGCGACGAAGGTGTTGGCCGGCTCGTGGTAGATGTCCTGCGGCGTCCCGAGCTGCTGCAGCCGCCCCTTGTCGAGCACGGCGATGCGGTCGCCGAGGCCCATCGCCTCCACCTGGTCGTGGGTGACGTAGACGGTGGTGATCCCCACCCGCCGCTGGAACTCCTTGAGGTCCTCGCGGGCGCTCGCGCGCAGCTTGGCGTCCAGGTTGGAGAGGGGCTCGTCGAGCAGGAAGACCTGGGGCTCGCGGACCAGCGCCCGCGCCAGGGCGACCCGCTGCCGCTCGCCGCCCGAGAGTTGGCGCGGCTTGCGCTCCAGCAGCTGGTCGATGCCCAGCAGCGAGGCCGCCCAGCGGATGCGCTCTGGCCGCTTCTCCTTCGGCATGCCGGCGGCGGCCAGCGGGAAGGCGATGTTGGCCTGGACCGTCTTGTGCGGGTACAGCGCGTAGCTCTGGAACACCATGGCGATGCGCCGCGCCCGTGGGGGCAGGTCGTTCACCACCCTGCCCCCGATGAGCACGTCGCCATGCGTCGGCCGCTCGAGGCCGGCGATCATGCGCAGCAACGTCGTCTTCCCCGACCCCGACGGGCCCAGCAGGACGAGGTACTCACCCTCGTCGGTGCGCAGGTCGATGCCGTCGACCGCCGGGGTCTCCCCGACGAAGATCTTCTGCACCCCTTTGGTCTCAACGACCGCCATTGCCGACCCCTCGCCTCAGGCGTTGCCGCCGACCAGTCCCTGCTTGCGCCACTTCTCGAAGATCGGCTTGATCCTGGCCTCTGCCTTGGCTACCGCCTGCTTGGCCGGCATGCCCCGAGCCGCGTCGGCCATCATGTTCGGCAGCACGAACGTGTTGAACACCTCGCTGATGGCGGCGCTGGCGGGACCCGGGTGGCCGACGTTGGTGCTCCACGACTCGGCGTCCTTGAGCAGCGCGAGCTTGTTGGCCGGCTGCGACTTGAACGGGTCGTTGTCGAGCCAGCCCGGGAGCTTGGTCCAGGCCGGCGCTTTCCTGAAGGAGGGGAAGTCGTAGAGCTGGGAGTTGTTGGTCACGTCCTCGGAGTGGTCGGCCAGGAAGAGCAGGAACTGCTTGGCCGTGTCCACGTTCTTGGAGTATTTGGGGATGATGTAGCTGCGGACCACGTGCTCGCCGGCCAGCCCCTTGCCGCCCGGCCCCTTGAGCGCGGGCACGAAGAAGATGTCGTTGGCGACGTCGGGGTTGGACTTCTGCGCGGTGCGGTAGGCGGAGATCGAGTTGACGATGTAGGACAGCCGCCCCGCGATCAGGCCCTGGTTGTTGGAGGCGGCGTTCCAGCTGAAGATCTCAGGGGTCATGGCCCCCTTGTACAGCCGCGCCATGTAGTCGACCGCGTCGATCACCTCTGGCGAGTTGATCACGACGTTCTGCTGCGCGTCCTGGACCGAGCCCCCGTACGACCAGATCAGGGCCCGGGCCACCATGTTGGAGTCGACCTCCTGGGACATGCCGATGCCCGTCGGGATCTTCTGCGAGCGCTTGATCGCGGTGCCGCCCCTGAGCAGGTCCTCCCAGGTGGAGGGGCCGTCGGGCAGGCCCACCTTCTCCCACAGGCTCTTGCGGTAGTCGCCGGGGTCGGGGGTCCAGGTGTGGCAGAACCCGTAGTACTTGTTGGTGGTGGGGTTGAAGCTCGACGCCTTACAGAACGAGATCTGCTCGCCGTACTTCTTCTGGACCTCCTGGACGATGTCACTGAGCTCGACCACGCTGGGCTCGAGGGAGGACGGCGGCACGATCCACTCGATCATGTCGTGGCCTTGGCCGGCGTTGATCTCCGCGGCGCTGCGCGCGGGGATGTCCGCGTTGTTGATGTGGTCGACCGTCACAGTGACGCCGTTGTCCTGGCCCCACTGCTTGGCGAAGCCGTCGAACCACTTGTCGTAGGCGGGGATGAAATGGCTCCACTGCAGGACGCGGAGCTGCTTGCCGCCGCCGCTTCCGCTGCCTGGCGAGCTGGCCGGACCGGTGCACGCCGCCAGCACGCCGGAGCCGACCCCCGCGAACGCCAGGGTCCCGGTCGTCCGCAGGAACCCACGCCGTGAGACACCTGTCGTCTGGTTGCCCCGCTGATCCTCAGTCCCGTCGTTGCGCATGTCGCAGACCCCCTGACCCTCGCCGAAGTCCCGAGCGGTGCGCGATCGAGCGCACCGCCTCCCGACCGACCAGAACCACCGTCCCACCTCCTTGGCGCTCCCATGTTGCGGGTGAACGCCAGCTTGTCTGGCCGCCCGCCATGTGTACAAAGAGGGATAGGTCGGATCCTGTTTCCACCACAAAGCGTCGCACCCTACTACGGTCGTAGCAAGATGCTCCGTGTACAGCGAATCCTATCAAGGCAAAGCCATGTGCACTGACGGATAGCGACGAAGGCAAGCATGTCATCTACCCATCGGATGCCAGTTCGAATCGCGCCTGGGCGCGCGGCCGCGGGCGCGGGACCCTAGGGGACGCCGCGCGCGCGGCCGCGGCGCGGCAGGAACAGGGCCGCCCCGGCGACCCTGACGGGCTCACCGCGCAGCCGCGCGCCGGCCAGCAGGGCCGGGGCGATGAAGCGCCAGCGCGGCGGCATCAGCGGCCGGTCGTGGCGCATGGTCCAGCAGATCGCCCTGATGGCCACCTCGTGCCGGGCGTCGTGGCGGATGCCGTAGAGCTGGCGCAGGGCCGGTGGCAGAGTGTGGAACGCCAGGAAGCTGACCAGCCGCCACAGCCAGCGGCGCGGAACCTGCCGCGGCGGGTCGCGCACCAGCTCGGCGACGGAGGCGGCGGCCTCGGTGCGGCGCAGGATCCCGCCGGCGATCACCCCGTCGACGTAGGCCCGCAGCTCCGCGACGGTGGCGGGGATGCGCTCGCGCGGCAGCCGCAGGGGCTCCACCGCGCGCATCTGCTCCTCGTGGAAGCGCTGCCTGCCGGCGTCGTCGAGCTTGCCGATGGTGCGGCGCTCGAGCTCGAGGAAGCTCAGGACCAGGCAGGCGTGGACCCACAGCAGCAGGTCCGGGTCGCGCGCGTCGTACGGCAGCCCGGTCACCGGGTCGATCCCCCTGACCACCCCGTGGACGTCGTCGATGCGCCGTGACGCCTCCGCGGCCTCCCGCCTGGTGCCGAACACCACCGTGAAGGTCTGCCGCAGGGTGCGCTCCAGCCGCCGCCAGGGGTCCCGCTCGTACATGCCGGTCTGGCGCGCGCCGGCCACCACCAGCGGATGCGCGGCGTGCATGAGCAGCGCCCGCACGCCGCCGATCATCACAGAGCCCTCGCGCAGCACCCTCCAGGAGACGCTGTCCGGCCCGAACCAGCCGGTGTCCGCGTCGTCGCCTTGTGGCCGCATCGCGCCCATGGCCGCGAGATCCTCCATGCCGTCACGATAGCCGCTGACTGTGACCGACCGCCCGATTTGGCGTCTGATTTGCGCTGGACCTCACGGGAACGAAAGAATTCCAGGTCAGCAAGGCTGTCGGCGGGTTCCCCCAGCTTGCGCTGCCCGCCGCCGTTCCGCCGTGATCGCCCGGGCAGGACCGGGCGGAAAGGATCAGAGCCCCATGTCATTCGTAGAGAACGAGCTCGCTGCGCTCCGGCAGGGCCACGCGCGCGGCATGGTCACCGACCAGGAGGCCAGCCAGCGCATGGAGGAGCTCGAGCGGCTGCTCTGGCATCAGGTGCTCGACCGCGTGCACGGGGTCGCCTCCGCCGGTCGCGCTTCCATCGCCTCAGCCGAGGTCGCATAGCCGCTCCCACCTACAGCCGAGTCTCGGTCTCTCGAAGTTCCCGCCCCGCCGTTCTCAGATCCCAGGTGGCGCGCCGAGCGGGCGCGCCACCGCCAGCGGCGGCCCGGTATCAGACGCCGGGCCCGCGAGCTGGCGGCGCAGGATCTTTCCCGATGGGGTGCGGGGCAGCTCGTCCGTCACCACCAGCCCACGCGGCGCCTTGGCGGCGGCCAGCCGCTCGCGCACGTGGGCGCGCAGCTCCTGCAGCGACGGCGGTCGCCCCGCGTCGCTGGCCACGACATAGGCGACCAGCCGCTGTCCCCACTCCGGGTCCGGCACGCCAGCCACCGCGACCTCGGCGACCGCCGGATGGTCGACAAGGACCGCCTCGACCTCGGTCGGGTGCACGTTGACCCCGCCGGTGATGATCAGGTCGTCTTGTCGCCCGAGGACCTCGAGGCGCCCGCCGGGGCCGATGCGGCCGAGGTCGCCGGTGCGCAGCAGCCCGTCGCGGAGCGCGAGCCGGGTCGCGGCAGGGTCGCGCCGGTAGCGCCGCATCACCATCGGGCCGCGCACGGCGATCTCTCCCCCCACGGTGACGGAGATCTCCACCCCCGGCAGCGGGTGGCCGTCGTGCACCACACCACCGAACGTCTCCGTCAGCCCGTAGGTGGTCACCACCGTGGCGCCGCGGCCGGCGGCGCGGGCCAGCAGCCCGGGCGGTGGCTGGGCCCCGCCGAGCAGGATCCGGCGGAAGCGGCCGAGCTCGGCGCCGGCGTCCAGCAGCCGCGCGAGCATGGTGGGCACCAGCGACACCAATGTGGCCGGGCCCTCCCGCGCCGCCTGGTCGACCAGGGCGGCGTCGAAGCGCTCGTGCACCTCCAGCGGCAGGGCGGCGTGCCAGGCCCGGGCGACGATGGCCAGACCCGCCACCGAGTGCACGGGCACGCAGGCGAGCCAGCGGTCGGCGCGGTCAGCGCCGATCGCGGTCGACACCGCCGAGGCGGACGCCTCGATGCCCGCGGCGGTCAGCTCGACCCCTTTGGGCTCTCCGCTGGTGCCGGAGGTGGCCACGACCGCGGCGATCTGGCCCTCCACGGGCTCGCCGCCGGGCAGCCCGGCGCGGCCGTCGCGGTCCAGCAGGTGGGTGGGACGCAGCGCCGCCAGCGTCCGCCGCAGCGCCGCCGCGGGCGCGGCCGGGTCGAGCGGCAGCACCGCCTCCCCCACCTCCCAGGCGCGCACCACCGCCAGCGCGGCGTCGGCGCGCGGCAGCGCGACCGCCAGCAGCGGCCGCATGCGTGCCTGGCTTGGCGCGGGATCGGGCATGCCGGCGAGGCTAGCAGCTCGCCATGGGCTGTGGACAGCACGGGGCGGCGGCCCGGGGAGCGGGGTAGCATGCGCCGCAGCGGGGCGTTGACGCAACCGAGGGGATCTCCAGGGGGCACACAGGTGGAGTGGCAGCGGCACGGTGACCACGGCGACATCCGCTACGAGACTGCCGAGGGGATCGCGAAGATCACGATCTGCCGGGCAGAGGTGCGCAACGCCTTCCGGCCCAGGACGCTGTTCGAGCTGTCCGACGCTTTCGAGGCCGCTCGCAACGACCCAGGGGTCGGCGTGATCATCCTGACCGGCGAGGGCACCGAGGCCTTCTGCTCCGGCGGCGACCAGCGCATCCGCGGCGACGACGGCTATGTGGGCGAGGACGGCGTCGGCCGCCTCAACGTCCTCGACCTGCAGATCCAGATCCGCCGCCTGCCCAAGCCCGTGATCGCCATGGTGGCCGGCTACGCGATCGGCGGCGGCCACGTCCTGCACCTGGTGTGCGATCTCACGATCGCCGCCGACAACGCCCGCTTCGGCCAGACCGGCCCCCGGGTCGGCTCCTTCGACGGCGGCTACGGCATGGGCATGCTCGCCCGCACGGTCGGGCGCAAGAAGGCCGCCGAGATCTGGTTCCTGTGCGACCAGTACGACGCGCGGCAGGCGCTCCAGATGGGCCTGGTCAACACGGTGGTGCCGCTCGACCGCCTCGAGGAGACCACCGTCGACTGGGGCCGAAAGATCCTGCGCAACAGCCCACTGGCCCTGCGCCTGCTCAAGGCCGGGCTCAACGCCGACACCGACGGGCTGGCCGGGATCCAGCAGCTCGCCGGCGACGCCACCCTCCTCTACTACATGACCGAGGAGGCGCAGGAGGGCCGCGACGCCTTCCGCGAGAAGCGCCGCCCGGACTTCACCAAGTTCCCCCGCAGGCCCTGACATGGAAGAGGTCCTCGGCAACGGGCCCGGCCGCGCGCGCGGCGCGGGCATCTGGCTCCAGGGCGCGCGGCCCCGCACGCTGGGCGCGTCGGTGTGCCCCGTGCTGGTCGGCACCGCCGTGGCGGCGTCACAGGGCCGGCTGGTGGCGTGGCGGGTGCTGGCGTCCATGGTCGTCTCGGTCGCGATCCAGGTCGGCGTCAACTACGCCAATGACTACTCCGACGGCATCCGCGGCTCGGACTCCCCCGCCCGCCTCGGGCCGGTCCGGCTCACCGCCTCGGGCCTGGCGAGCCCCGCCCAGGTGCGGCGCGCCGCGGCGATCGCCTTCGCCACGGCCGCCCTGGCCGGGCTCGCCATCGCCGCCACGGTGGACCTGTGGCTGCTGCTGGTCGGCGTGGCGTGCATCCTGGCGGCCGTGCTGTACACCGGCGGGCCCCGGCCCTACGGCTACGCCGGCTTCGGCGAGCTGGCGGTGCTGCTCTTCTTCGGCCTGGTGGCCACGACCGGCACCGCCTACGTGCAGCTCGAGCGGGTGTCGCCGGTGGCGGTTGCCGCCTCCTTCCCGGTGGGCCTGGCGGCGGTGGCGATCCTGCTCGCCAACAACATCCGCGACCTCGAGGGCGACCGCGCCGCCGGCAAGCGCACGCTGGTCGTCCAGCTCGGGCCGGCCCGCTCCCGAGCGTTGTACCTGGCGACCGTCGCTGGCGTGTTCGTGTCCGTTGGGCTGATCGGGCTGACCCGCCCACCGGCCCTGCTCGCCCTGCTTGCCCTGCCGCTCGCCGCCGGCCCGGTGCGGCTGGTGCGCCTGCGGCAGGACGGCCCGGGGCTGGTCGCGGCCCTGGTCGCCACCGCCCGCCTGCAGCTCGCGGTCTGCGCCCTGCTCGCCGTGGGGTTGTGGCTGTCGTGATGGCCGGCGTGGGTGCGTCACGTGCCGGCGGCGCCGTCCAGGAAGCGCCCGATCAGCCGAGCGACCTCGTCAGGCCGCTCGAGGTGGGCGGCGTGGCCGGCGCCCGCGACCAGCGCCACCCGGGCGCGCCGCCCGATCGCGGCGGCCATGCGCTCGGCGAGGTCCGCGAACTTGACGTCCAGCGCGCCGGCCAGCAGCAGCACGGGCGCGCGCACGGAGCCGAGACGCTCCCACAGCGGCGCCTGCGTCCCGGTGCCGTGCAGGCGCAGGCTGGCGGCGAGCCCGTCCGCCGTGTTGGCCAGGCGCGCGGCCACGCCGGCGCGCCGCGGCAGTGTGGCGAACAGCGGCTGCGCGAGCCAGCGCTCCAGGAACCGCTCGAGCCCGTCGCGCTCCAGCTCCGTGGCGCGCGCCTCGTCGGCCGCGCGGCGGGCGGCGCGCTCGGCCGGGTCGGCGATGCCGGGCGAGGCGCCGACCAGCACCAGCGCCCGGATCAGGTCCGGCCGGTCCAGCGCCAGCCGCAGGCAGAGCCGGCCGCCCAGCGAGTAGCCGACGTAGGCGGCCCGGCCGCCGGCCTCGCCGAGGAGCGCGGCGGCCTCGGCGAAGCCGGTGCGGACCCCGGCGGACCCGCCGTGCCCGGGCAGGTCGACGCGCACCACGCGGTGACGGTCGGCCAGCCGCGCGGCGATCGGATCCCAGGAGGCGAGGGTCTGGGTGAAGCCGTGGGCGAGCACCACCGGCTCGCCCGGCCCGCCCTCGATGCGACGATGGAGCACGGCGGGATCGTACCCGCCTGGCGGGCGCCGCCGGTGGCGGTCCCGTGAGCGTCGCGGCCGCCAACTGGCGCCTCGCGGTCACGCTGGTCGACGAGCTGGTCCGGGCGGGCCTGACCGACGCCTGCCTGGCACCGGGGTCGCGGTCGGCGCCGCTGGCCCTCGCCCTGGCCGAGCACCGGGGGGTGCGCGTGCACGTGCACCTCGACGAGCGCTCCGCCTCGTTCTTCGGGCTCGGTGCGGTCAAGGCGTCCGGTCGGCCCGCGGCGGTGCTGTGCACCTCGGGGACGGCGGCGGCGAACCTGCACCCCGCGGTGCTGGAGGCCGACCACGCCCGCGCCCCGCTGCTGGTGCTGACCGCCGACCGCCCGCCGGAGCTGCGTGGCACCGGTGCCAACCAGACCGTCGACCAGGTCAAGCTGTACGGCTCGTCGGTCCGCCTGTTCTGCGAGGTGGGCACCGCGCCCGCTGGCGACCTCGTCTCCGCGGGGCGCTACTGGCGCTCGCTGGCCAGCACGGTCTGGGCGGCCGCGCTCGGCCCGCCTGCCGGGCCGGTGCACCTCAACCTCGCGTTTGCCGAGCCGCTGGTGCCACCGCGGCTGGACGGCGGCCCGGCGCCGGGGCGACCGGGCGGGGCGCCCTGGACCCGCGTGTCGCGGCCGCCGCGGCTGCTCGACCGCGCCGAGCTCGAGGGGCTGGCCGAGGCTGTGGGCCGGGCCCCGCGCGGGCTGCTCGTGATCGGCTGGGGCGCGCGGCCCGACCCAGCGGTGGTCGACGCCTTCGCCGCCGCCTCGGGTTGGCCGGTGCTCGCCGACCCGTTGTCGGGCGCGCGGCGCGGTCCGGCGGCGGTCTCCACCTACGACAGCCTCCTGCGCCTGCCCGGCTTCGCCGCGGGCCACCGGCCCGAGCTGGTGCTCCGGCTGGGCGCCGCGCCGACCAGCAAGGCGCTCACCGGCTGGCTGGACGCCACCGTCCCGCAGGTCATGGTGGACCCGGAGGCCGGCTGGCCCGATCCCGGGCGGGCGGTGGGCCAGCGGCTCGTGGCCGACCCGTCCGCCCTGCTCGAGGCGGTCACCGCCAGCATCGGCCACGCGCGGGCCGGGCACGCTCCCGCGGCGGCTCGCCAGGCCTGGCTCGATGGCTGGCTGCGGGCGGAGGCGCTCGCCAGGCGGGCGATCGACGAGCTGCTGGACTCGAGCGAGGAGCCGTTCGAGGGCCGCGTCGCCCGCGACCTGCACGCCGCCCTGCCGGACGCGGCCACCCTGGTGGTCGGCTCCAGCATGCCCGTGCGGGACGTGGACGCGTTCGCCGCGCCGCGCGAGGGCCTGCGGCTGATCGCCAACCGCGGAGTGAGCGGGATCGACGGCTTCGTGGCCACGGCACTGGGGGTGGCGGCGGTGAGCGACGGGCCGGTGGCCGCCCTGTGCGGCGACCTGTCGCTGCTGCACGACGCGACCAGCCTGCTGGGAGCGGCCGGCCGGACGCCAGGCGTAGTGCTGGTGGTGTGCGACAACGACGGCGGTGGGATCTTCTCGTTCCTGCCCCAGGCTGACCTGCCGGCGTCGGAGTTCGAGACGCTGTTCGCCACGCCGCACGGGCTGGACCTCGCCGACCTGGCGGCGGCCGCGCGGCTGCCGTGGCAGCGGCTGACCAAGGCGTCCGAGCTGGGACCGGCGCTGGAGGCGGCGCTGGGCCGCGGTGGCACCGAGGTGCTGCTGGTCCCCAGCGACCGCGCCGCCAACCGGGCCAGGCACCGGGAGGTGATCGACGCGGTGACGGCCGCGTACGCGGTGACCGCTCGCACGCCGTGACGTGGCACGCCGCCACCCCGCGCGGGTCGCGCCGTTCGGCCCGCCGGCCGCGTGGGCCGGACCTATGGTCCGGTGAGCACCTCCAGCATCGCCTGGAGCTTGCTGGCGGTCTCGTCCCACTCGGCGTCCGGGTCGGACCCGGCGACGATGCCCGCGCCGGCGAGCAGGCGGGCGCGGGGCCCGGCCAGGCTGGCGCAGCGCAGGGCGACCGCCCACTCGCCGTCGCCGGCCGCGTCCATCCAGCCGACCGGGCCGCCGTACAGGCCGCGGCCGGCCGGCTCCAGCGCGGCCAGCAGGCCCAGCGCGGCCTCGCGGGGCGTGCCGGCCACCGCCGGCGTGGGGTGCAGCAGGGCGACCAGGTCCAGCGCGGACGGGGCCGCCTCGCCGAGCCCGGCGGTGATGGCGGTGGCCAGGTGCGACACGGTCGGCAGCCTGACCACGCCGGTGGCGGCGACCTCGATGCGCTCGGCGGCCTTGGCGAGCGCGCCGGCGACCGCCTCCACGACCAGGCGGTGCTCGAGCGCCTCCTTGGCCGATGAGCGCAGCCAGGCCTGACGGCGCGCCTCCTCGGCGGGGGTGGCGCCGCGGGGCACCGTGCCGGCCAGCGGCCGCGAGCTGGCCACCCGTCCGCGGCGGGTGACCAGCAGCTCGGGGCTCGCGCCGACGAAGCCGCCGCTGGCGTACAGGTAGCTGCCCGCCGACCTGGCGGCGAGCCGGGCCAGCACGGCCGCGCGTGCGAAGGGCCGGTCGGCCCGCACGATGACCTCGCGGGCCAGGACGGCCTTGTCGAGCCGCCCGCTCCGGACCGCGCGCAGGATCGCCTCGACGGCGGCCCGCCACTCGGGCCGCTCCCAGCGGGAGCTGACCGTCACCCGCCGCGGCCAGTCCCCACTCGCGGCCCGAGTGAGCAGCCGGGTGGCGAGGCCGACGGGGTCGGGCGGGTCGGCGCCGACGGCGATGGCGCTGGCGTGCAGGCCGCCGCCGGCGGCCGGCTCGAGGACCAGGGCGGGGACGACCAGCTCCCCCGGGCTGCGATCGTCGAAGGGGATCGCCCCGACCACCATGGGCAAGATGGGCCGGCTGGGCACCTCGGGCGTGCCGAGCAGGGCGTGGACCGCGGTGGCCAGGCGCTCCAGGCGGCGCGGGCCGGTCGGGACCGGGACGCGGTGGACCGCGCCGGCGGTGACCAGCGTTCGCGCGGGCGAGCGCCAGACGAAGCCGGCCTCGCCGGCGAGGCCGAGCAGGCCACCGGCGGCGCGCTCCAGCGCCAGGCGGGCGCCCGGGTCCAGGCGCTCGCTGCGGGTGCGGAGGAGAGCGGTCAAGGTCGAGCGGGTCATGCCCCCGCGCCGGGGACGGCCAACCGGCCGGCGCCGAGCTCCCGAGACAGGCCGCGGGCGGCCTCCTTGACGGCGGCGACCGCCTCGACGGCCGGACCGTCGGGCAGCAGGTGCTCGACCGGCCCGGCGAGCCCGATGGCGCCCACGGTCATGCCGCGGTGGTCGAACAGCGCCGCCGCGAGCCCCGCCTCTCCGACGATGGCTTCCTGGTGCTCGACGGCGTAGCCGTCGCGGGCGACCCGGCCGAGCTCCTGGGCCAGCATGCCGGGGTCGGTGACGGTCTGCCCGGTGAGCCGCGGCAGGCCGCCCCCCAGCAGCTCGCGCCGCCGCTCCGGCTCGAGGTAGGCGACCATCGCCTTGCCCAGCGCGCATGCGTGCCACGGGATCGACGCGCCGACCTCGAGGATCTGCACCGAGTCGTCGGGGCGGAACACGTGGTGAACGATCAGGACGCTCGGCCCGTACAGGACCCCGACGTGGACCGCCTCGCGGATCCGGGTCGCCAGCGACTCGGCCCACAGCAGCGAGCGGGCCCGCAGCTCGTGGTTGTCGAGGAAGGCGTTGCCGAGCTGCAGCAGGGCGGGCCCGAGGCGGTACTTGCCGGTCTCCAGGTCCTGCTCCACGAACTGCTGCGCCTCCAGCGTGCGCAGCAGCCCGTACACGGTCGCCTTGGCCAGGCCGAGGCGGTCGGCCAGCTCGGTCACGCCCAGGCGCGCCTGCTCCGATCCGAGCGCCTTGAGGATGCGGCCGGCGCGGGCGACTGACTGGATCATGATGGGCTCACCGCTCATCTGGGTCCCCCGAGCTCGTAGGTGGGACCGGCGGCAAGCCGCTGGGACCGCTGGGCGACCAGCGCGTCCTCCATGGCGGCGAACAACAGCGCGGAGGAGGTCGCGCCAGGGTCCTGGTGGCCGACGCTGCGCGGGCCGAGGTAGGAGGCGCGGCCCTTGCGGGCCTGCAGCGGGATGGTCGCCCGCATGCCCTCCATCGCGGCCACCCGGGCCGCGCGCACGCCCGTCTCGAGCGTGCCGTTGCGCAGGCCCTCCTCGAACGCCGCGAGCCCCGGGGCGAGCGCGTCGACCATGGTCTTGTCGCCCTCCACGGCCGCGCCGACGCGCTGGACCCCGGCCAGCGCCGCGCGGATGGCCTCGACCAGGCGCTTGGGGCCGAACGCGTCCCCGTCGCCGAGCGCCTGCCCGGCCTGGATGAACGCGGTGCCGTACAGCGGCCCGGCCGCGCCGCCCACGATCGAGACGAAGGTCCTGCCCGCCTGGATCAGCAGCTGACCCGGGCCGGCCTCGTCCAGCGTGCCCGCTCTGGCCAGCACGGCGGTGAAGCCACGGTGCATGTTGGTGCCATGGTCGGCGTCGCCGATGGCGGCGTCGAGCTGGGTCAGGTAGTTGCGCTCGGCCTCGATCCGTGCGGCGGCGACCTCCAGCCACCGGCGAACGCACGCGGCATCCACGATCGGGCTCCTTCCCCGGCAGCGCGTATCGGTACAGATGTCGGTGCCAGCCTATCAAGCCGGGGCCGGCGGGGCTCAGCCTGTCTGGTCCTGGGCTTTGGACATGCTGGCGGCGCCGTGGGCGGCGGCGTCGACCTCCTCCAGGTTGGAGCCGGTGCTGGCCTGGATCGCCGCGATGATCGCGCCCTCGACCAGCGGCGCGTCGGCGATGCGCACGTGGTCGCGGCGAGCGGCGTCGATCAGCTCCTCGATGGCGAGCTGCGCCGAGAGCACGGCCGAGCCGAGATCCACCACCACCAGCACGCCGTCGCCCTCGTCGGCGTCGGCGATGGCGCTGGCGATCAGGGTGGCGTCGGTGCCGATGCCGCCGTCGTCGGTGCCGCCGGCGGCCCGGATGCGCACGTCGCCGGCCATCTGGGCGGCCATCTCGACGACCCCCTCCGCCACCTTGGCGGAGTGTGAGACGACCACGACGCCGACGCTCATGGCTGGCCCTCGGTCCGGGACTTACGCGCGCCAGCGCAGCGCCGGGGTGTGCACCGGCGCGTCCCACAGCCCGGTCAGCTCGTCGTCGAGCCGCAGGATCGTGACCGAGGCGCCCTGCATCTCCAGGGAGGTGATGTAGGGGCCGACGATGCTCCGGGCGATCTGCACGCCGCCCTCGTCGAGGAGCTGCGCGACGCGCCGGTAGACCACGTACAGCTCGGCCAGCGGCGTGCCGCCCATGGAGTTGACGAACACCAGCACCCGCTCGCCGGAGGTCAGGCCCAGGTCCTCGATCACCGGCCTGGTGATGCGGTCGGTGAGCTGGTCGGCCGTCTCCATTTTGATGCGCTCGCGGCCCGGCTCGCCGTGGATGCCGATGCCGATCTCGACCTCGTCGTCGCCCAGGTCGAAGGTCGGGGAGCCGGCCGCCGGCACGGTGCAGGAGGTCAGCGCGAGCCCCATGGAGCGCACGCCGGCGATCACCTTGCGCGCCAGGTCGGTGACGCTGGCGAGGTCGGCCCCCTCCTCCGCCTTGGCGCCGGCCAGCTTCTCGAGCAGCACGGTGCCGCCCACGCCGCGCCGGCCCTGCGTGTAGGTGGAGTCCTTGACGGCCACGTCGTCGTCGATGACCACGCTCTCGACCTGGCTGCCGGCCTCGCGGGCCAGGTCGGCGGCCATCTCGAAGTTCATCACGTCGCCAGAGTAGTTCTTGACGATGTGCAGCACCCCGGCGCCCGAGTCGACCTTGCTGGTGGCCCACTCCATCTGATCGGGCGTCGGCGAGGTGAACACCGCGCCGGGGCAGGCCGCGTCGAGCATGCCCCGGCCCACGAACCCGCCGTGCATCGGCTCGTGGCCGGAGCCGCCGCCGCTCACCAGCCCGACCTTGCCGTTTCGCGGGGCGTCGACCCGGTAGACGACCGCCGGGTCGAGGTTGACCGCGACCAGGTCGGCGTGCGCCCGCGCGAGGCCCTCGAGCGACTCGGGTACGAAGTCGTCGACCGCGTTGATGAGCTTTTTCATTCCTGCCTCCTGCGGTTGAGCCCGAGGACCGGGGCGCTGTTGAGCTGCAGGGCGCCGTGCCGGGTCGGGAGCCGCTCTGGAGCGTCCTCACCGGCCGGCGCGACGGCGGGGATCCCCGGCCCTCCGTACCGCCAGGGTCCCCCGCAGTACGTGCCTCCCCCCGATCCTCGTAGCGCCGCCCCGGCCCTGCATGGCACGGTTTGCCGGGCCGGAGCGGCGCGTTCCGGTCGCGCCGTGGGCCGAGTTGGTCCGGACCCGGCGCCGCCGCTCAGTTGTCCGCGCGAGCGGTCTCCGGCGGCTCGGGCACGCGACCCACTTCGGGTTCGGCGACCGGAAGGAATCTCGATATGAAGCCGTCGTAGAGGTACACCCCGATCGGGCCTCCGATCAGTGGTCCGACGATCGGCACCCACGCGTAGAAATCGCCCCGTTGATCGTTGAACGCGCCACTCCACCCGGATATCCACGCCGCCACGCGGGGACCGAGGTCACGGGCGGGGTTGATGGCGTAGCCGGCGTTCGCGCCGAGGGTCATGCCGATGCCCACCACGATCAGCCCGATGATGAACGGAGCGAGGTTGACGCCCGGTGCCAGGTTGCGTGCGTCGGTGATGGCCACCACCAGCAGCACCAGCACAGCGGTGCCGATGATCTGGTCCCGCAGCGCCCCGAGCTGCGAGACATTTGGCATGTCAGGGTTGGCGTTGTTCGGGTAGGTATTGAAGACGACCTGGCTCTTGAAGCCCTTGGCGGGATCGAACTTGTCAAACGCCTCCCAGTAGTTCCAGCGGATGACCAGCGCGGCCAGGAACGCGCCGACGGTCTGGGCTCCCCAATATGGCAGCACCTTCCCCCATGCGAATCCCCGTCGCAGTGCCAGCGCGAGTGTCACGGCCGGGTTGATGTGGGCGCCGGAGATGCCGCCCGCGACGTAGATGCCCATGACGACGCCGATGCCCCACGCCCAGTGGATCGATTGCGCACCGGCGGTGAACGGGGTGAGCACGGTCTGAGCGACCACGCCGACACCGAAGACGATGAGGGTGAAGGTGCCGAGCATTTCGGCGGAGAGCTCGCCGAGCAGAGTATTGCGTTTCATGGCGAGTGCGCGCCTCCTTGCGTGCGGCTCGTTCGACGATGCCGAACGATGTTTGGATGAATTAGGCACCGAAGCACGCGGGGTGTCAAGGGCGTGCGGTGGGCCGTCGCGGATGCGAGCATAACGGCCGGAAGCTGAGCGCTGGAGGGCGACATGCGAGAGCTCGGGATGACGCCGGAGGTCCGGGAGCTGCGCGAGCGGGTCCGCTCGTTCATGGAGGAGCACGTCTACCCCGCCGAGGCGGTGCTGGACCGCGAGGACGACGAGGCCGAGGCCCTGCTGAAGGACCTCCAGGCCAGGGTGAAGGCGGCGGGGATGTGGGCGCCGTCCATCGGCCCCGAGGCCGGCGGCAGCGGCCTGGGCTTCCTCCCCTACGCCTACCTCAACGAGGTCATCGGCCGAAGCTCCTGGGCGCAGCTGGTGTTCGGCTGCCAGGCCCCGGACGCGGGCAACGCCGAGATCCTGCACATGTACGGCAGCGCCGAGCAGCGCCAGCGCTGGCTGTACCCGCTGGTCTCCGGGGAGATCCGCTCGTTCTTCGCGATGACCGAGCCGGAGGTCTCCGGCGCCGACCCCACGGGGCTGCGCACCAGCGCGGTGGTCGACGGCGACCACTTCGTGATCGACGGGCACAAGTGGTTCAGCTCGGGGGCGGAGGGAGCCGCCTTCGCCATCGTGATGGCGGTCAGCGAGCCGCAGGCGCCGCCGCACCGACGCATGTCGCAGATCATCGTGCCGGCCGACGCCCCCGGGGTCGACATCATCCGCGCGATCCCGACGATGGGCCACCGCGGCCACGGCTGGAACACCCACTGCGAGGTGCGCTTCAACCAGGTCCGCGTGCCGCTGGCCAACCTCCTCGGCGAGCGGGGCGACGGCTTCCGCATCGCCCAGAAGCGGCTCGGCCCGGGGCGCATCCACCACGTCATGCGCTGGCTCGGCCAGATGCAGCGCGCCTTCGAGCTGCTGTGCGCGCGGGCGCTGGAGCGGGAGGCGTTCGGCGGGCCGCTGGCCGACAAGCAGACCGTGCAGAACTGGATCGCCGACGCGGTCGCGGAGATCCAGGCATGCCGCCTGCTCACCCTGGACGCGGCCTACAAGATCGACCAGGGCGACGAGGCCAGGGTGGAGATCTCGGTGATCAAGTTCTACGCCGCGCGCGTGCTGCACGACGTCATCGACCGGGCCATCCAGGTCCATGGCGCGCTCGGCCTGACCGATGGGACGCCGCTGGAGAGCATGTACCGGCAGGCGCGAGGGGCCCGCATCTACGACGGCCCCGACGAGGTCCACCGCATGGTGGTCAGCCGCCGCGTGCTGCGGGCCTTCGCCTCCGGCCAGGTCTGGGACTTCGCCGAGGGCGGCCCGCGCTGAGCCGTCCCGCGTCCGGGCCGCCCGGACGCGGGACGGCTACCGCAGCGCGCTTCCCGAGACCCAATTGCTCCAGGACAGGTTCCAGTCGACCACGCCGAGGCTCCAGCCGTTGGGCCGCTTGGGCGAGCCGATCACCTGGACGACGTCGCCGCGCTGGCTGAAGTTGTAGAACCAGATCGCGTTCGCGATCGACAGGTTCACGCAGCCGTGGGAGACGTTGGCGCTGCCCTGGGAGCCCACCGACCACGGCGCGGCGTGCACGAACTCGCCGGTGTTGGAGATGCGGACGTTCCAGTTCACCTTCTCGTAGTAGCCGTCGGGCGAGTTGCGCGGGATGCCGACGGTGGCCGAGTCCATGATCACCTGCTGGGCCTTCTCCAGGGTGAAGTGGATCCCGTTGGTGGTCGGGAACTTGGGGCGTCCGGCGCTCATCGGGAAGACCTTGAGGGTCCTGCCCTGGGAGCTGACCCGCATCTGGTGGGTCGTGGTGTTGACGACGCTGATGTGCTTGTCGCCGATGCGGAAGCGCAGCAGCCGGTCGCGGACGCCCCACACGCCGTCGCCGGCGCTGACCCCGGCGAGGCTCGCGCGCAGCGTGACCTGCGTGCCGCTGGGCCAGTAGGTCTTCGGCCGGTAGTGGACCTCCTTGTCGTTGAACCAGCGCCAGGCGCCCTGGACGGGCTTGGAGGTCTCGACCTTCAGGCGGCGCTCCACCGCGGCCCTGTCGGCCACCGGGTGCTCGAACCAGATCGCGATGGGCATCGCCACGCCGACCTTCTCGCCGTCCAGCGGCATGATCGCGGGGTCCAGCGTGGAGGCCGGCCGCAGTGTGGTGAACGAGCTGACGCGGCGGGTGACGGCGCCGATGGGGTTGGCGCCGACGGCGGTCAGCCTGTAGCGGGCGCCGGGCTGCAGCGGCGCGGTGCTGACCCAGGTCAGGCCGTTGCCGGAGAGCTTGCCGGGCAGCACCTGGCCGCCGGGCCCGGTGACCCGCACAGAGCGGAGGCGCCCGCCGCTGGCGGCCACCTTGGCGTGCGCGTCCAGCCGCACGCCCTCGGCCTTGTCCGCGGGGCTGAGCTTGAACGTGACCGGCGGGACCGGCCGCGTGGTCGGCGTGACCTGCTTGCCGGGGAGCAGGCTGGCCACGCTGTCACCGCGCAAGACGCCGGCGAGCGCCACCCCGCCGAGCGCCACCACCACCGCGACGCCGAGCGTGAGCGCGAGCGGCAGCGGACGCCGCAGCGCGTCGAGGATCCTCCAGACCTGACTCAGGCGGTCCATTGCTGCAGCTCACCTCCCCCGTACGGCGGCCGGCACGGCCACGATCCCCTCCGATGGTAGCTATCGGCCTCAATTGGTGACCTTCTCGAGTCCGAACCGATCGCCGATATGCGAGGATCGCCCATCTCTGCCGCAGTCCCACCATCCGCCGGTCATCAACAGATGTCGACGGGGGAAGCGGCACGCCGGGGCCCACACGCCTCCCTACATGGGGCGGTGCCCGCTGTAGGAGATCGCCTGCTGGAACGTCGGTCGGTTGGTCCAGCGCATCGTGAGAGGGAAGCTCGGCAGGAAGCTGATCCGCTCCGCGGTCGCGGACGATCGCCAATTGGCCGGGTCGTTGGTGCCCTGTGCCGCGGTGAGCGCGTCGCCGGCATCCTGCAGCGCCCGCCACAGCGAGCTCCGGCACGCGCTCAGGCTGCCTGCCCCGCAGAAGCGCGTCGTGAACGCTCCCTCGACGGGTTCGCCGGCCAGGCTCCGCAGGTCCTTGTCGACGTAGCCGTACCAGCCGCTGCCGTACGACGAGCCCTGGCTGTTGGCCCTGTTGTCCCGGGAGATGAGGCTCGCCAGATCGGCGAGCTGCGGTCCGAGCACCGGGCTCATGACCGCGTCAGCGATCCTGGGCCAGGCCGTGTCCATGATGGCGGCGCCCGGGTCGTCGATCTTGCCGTCGAGGTCGCGATCCAGGCGGCTGGAGCCCTCCGACCGCCATTGCTCCAGCAGATCCAGCATCTGCTGCTCGCGCGCGCTCGGGGCGGGACCGGTCCGCAGCACCGCCCCGATCGCCTGAAGGCCCTCGGCGTTGCGGATGTCCTGCGTGGCGGCACGGTTCATGGCGGCCACCAGCGAACCGAGCGAGTGCGTCCCCGAGCGCGCGACCGCGTCCAGCAGCAGCTCGTCGCGATGCACCGATCCGTAGGCCCATTCGTCGTCGGCCGCGGTCCACCCGGCGGCCGGCTTGTTGTTCCAGTTGACGATCGCGCTCCCGCCGGGGTTCACCGCCTGCGGGTGCTTGGAGGCGGGAAGGAATCCCTGCCACTCGAAGGCGCCCGTGCCGATGGTCGGCAGCCCGAGGTCGAGGTCGTCGGCCCGGCGGGGCACATGGCCGCTGGAGAACATCGCGATGTTGCGGTTGTCCGCATAGAACCAGTTGAACGTGAGCTCAATCTTGGACGCGGCGGCGATGAAGCTCGCCGGGTCGTGCACCGCGTTGCTGTTGAAGTCGGCGAACCCTATGGCGCTCAGCAGCTCGCGCCCGCGCGTCGAGCGCTTGTTCGAGATCGCCACGCGCTTGCCGTCCGACCTGGCGTACCCGCTCACGGGCCCATGCACGGTCTCGTAGAAGGTCACGGGACCCGCCGGCGGGCCGGGGCCGGGGCCGAGCGTGCCCACGTCGAACGGGGTCATGGCGACGCAGTCGCCATCGAACACGTACGACGTGTCAGTGCCGCCGCAGAGCGTCTCGACGTACTGGTCGATGATGTCGGTCCCCGACGACGTGGCGCTCCAGGAGAAATCCTGCCCGCGGCCGAGCTGCACGTACGGGCCCGATCCGGGGAAGGTCGCCCCGCGGGCATCGATGCCGCCGCCGTGCAGGTCGGCCTCATAGAGGGCGCCGGGGTACAGGTAGCCGACCTGCGGACCGGCCACGAACAGCGGATGACCGTTCCCGGACCGGCTCGCCCCCAGCAGCAGGGCATTGCTCGCGCTCCCCTGCGCGGACTGCTCGGTCTCGGCGGCTCGGGCGGCCGCCGTGCCGATGCTGGCCGCGTCGATCACGGCGTTGCCGGTCCCGTCGCCCGAGGCGAGCCTGAATTTGCCGGGCACGGTGACCGGGGCCTCCGGGTCGTTCTGCTCGCGCAGGTCGTTGAAGACCTTGCGGCCGGCGCCGTCGCCGAGGCGCTGCTGGAGCGCCGACAGGAACTGCGCCCGCCGCGCCTCGTCGCCGCCGCCCTTGCCGAACCGCGCCCCGACCAGCGCGGCGACCGCCACGACGTCATTGCGGGTCCAGGCCGGTCCGGGCACGCCCGCCAGGGAACGGGCATCGTTGATGCCACGCAGGTAGTCGTCGATGTCCTGCACGACCTGCTGCCCGGCCGGCCCCTGGCTCTGCAGCAGCGAGACCTGCCGTGCGAGGAACGCCTCCGCCTGGGCGCTCGGAGTGAACTGCCGGAAGCTCAACGCGATCTGGAACGGGTCGATGCCCGGCGCGTCGATCGCCGCCAGCCGCCCGGGCCCACGCAGCAGCTCCATCAGCGCGGCGCGGTCGGTGACCGTCACCCAGCCCGCGCCGTACATCACGTCGCCGCGCGTGTCGCCGAAGACATGCGCGACGCCCTTGCTGTCGCGGTCGATGTGCAACCCCGGCCGCGCCGGCGGCCGCTCGACGCTCGCGGGCTGCTCGCTCCCCAGGCCGAAAATGTTGGGCTTGAAGTGGTTGGGCAGGTCAGCGTCGGCGACCTGGTCGAACAGCGGCGTCAGGCCGTCGTAGAGAGGAAGCTGATCGGCCGAGTGCGGCCCGGGGGTGGTGCTGCCGGACTCCCCCGGCGGGAGCACGTTCCAGGCTTCCCCCTGCGAGGAGAAGTCGGGCAGGCCGTCGGCGGACGCCCGCGGCGCCAGGCCGCCAAGCGCGGCAGCCACCAGGACGAGCCCGAGGATGATGCCACCGCGCCGCCGCATCCCGGGCTTGCGGGCCCCTGGCCTCATCAGAACTCCCTTCCAGCACCCTTCCGGTTCCCCCGCAGGCCCCGGACCGGGCTCCCTTCCGTGCCGCCGGGGAGGGATCGGCACAGCCCGGCAGGATACATCGTCCAGGCATGCGAGGGTCGCCGACGAACAGGCCGCCTGATTACCCGCCCGTGGCCACGGGACGGGACGGGTCGGTGATCCATTCGCTCCACGAGCCGGCGTACAGCGCGGACAGGTAGCCCGCCAACTCGAGGGCGAGCACCAGATTGGCAGCCACGACACCTGAACCGCAATAGACGCCGACCGGCACGCCGTCACGCACGCCGAGGGCGTCGAAGCGGGCGCGCAGCTCCCCCGGCGCCAGCAGGCGGCCGTCCGGGGCGACGTTGTCGGCGGCGGGAGCGCTGTGCGCGCCGGGAATGTGCCCGGCGACCGGGTCGACCGGCTCCTGCTCGCCCCGGTAGCGGGCGGCCGCACGGGCGTCCAGCAGCACGCCGTTCCCCGCGACCCGCGCCGCGCCGTCGGCGTCCAGCAGCGACCGCTGGCCGGGGCGACCAGTGAAGTCGCCCGGCTCCGGCTCGGGGACCTCGGTAGTCACCGCCAGGCCGCAGGCGACCCAGCCGTCGTAGCCGCCGTTCAGCACGCGCACGTCCGGGTGGCCGTGGTAGCCCAGCAGCCACCAGGCCCGCGCCGCGCTGCTGGTATCGCGCTGGTCGTAGACGACCACGGCGCGGTCGGTGTCCACGCCCAGGCGGCGCATGGCCGCCTGGAAGACGGCGGGATCGGGCAGCGGGTGGCGGCCGCGCCGGCCCGCCGGGGCGGCGAGGTCCCGGTCCAGGTCGACGAAGACCGCGCCAGGCAGGTGCCCTGCCAGATAGGCGTCCCGGCCCGGCGGGCCGGCGAGCTGCCAGCGCACGTCCAGCAGGGTCGGCGCGGCGGGCCGGGTGAGTGCCGCCGCCAGCTCCTCCGGTTCGATCAGCGGGCTGCTCGCCATGCCACCCTCCTCGGACGTCGATCCTCCACCATATGCTGCTCCCTCACCGAAGGGCACCGGAACGACAGTACGTCACCGGCCACGAACGCCTCGGCTCCTCTCAGCCGGTCGCGTGTTGCGTTCCTCCCGGTCCCTCCCGCGGGCTCAGGACCACCTCGACCGCAACCCTCGGTCGCTGAGGCTGGTCCTGGTCAGCATCGCGCCGCCCGCGGCCGCGAACGCCGGGACGACCACCACGATCAGGGCCAGACCCGTCCATGGGATCACCAGCGGCACCGCGGCGGGCGACGCGACGTAGATCGCGGCGAGGGGGAGCAGGCCCGCGGGCACGGCAAGGATCCCGCCGAGCAGGGCGAGCAGGCCCGCGGTGGCCGCCGCCGTCCCGCGCAGGACCGATGGCGAGGCGCCGACCGCGAACAGGGTGCGCCGCTCCGGGTCGGCCTCGGCCTGGGCGAGGCCGACCATGGCCGCGACCACGGCGAGGGCGACGGCCGCGCTGACCCCGAACAGCAACAGCAGCAGCGACGTCGAGACCGACCGCGGCGGTGTTCCCGGCCCGGCGTCCGCTGACAGCTCGGGGTACGGTGCCAGCGCGGCCTGGGCCGTCGCGAGCTCGGCGGGTGTGATGGCGTGGGGGGCGCGCGCGAGCGTGCCCTGCGTCGCGGTCACCAGTCCCAGGCGCTGGGCCGTGGCCGCGCTGATGACGTAGCGGATGGTAAGCCGCTGCCGGCCGTCGACCTGGACGGCCGGCAGCACCCTGGCCTGGCGGTCCAGGAACGATCCGCTGCGGCCGTTGTTGAAGTCCCCGCGGTGCAGCGCGACCTGGCCGGCGCTGACCGTCCCGGGGCCGATGGCGACGACCTTGCCGGCGGCGAGGGCTGCCGCGGCGCTTTGGGCGCCGAGGGCCGCCAGCAGGTCGTCGCCGCCGACGTACAGGAAGCCCGGCTGCTCTGCTTGGGTGACCACCTGCCGGGTGGTGACGACCAAGGGCATGGGGCCGGGCATGGGGCCGCCGGCCCCGCCTTTGCCGGCTGGGCGCCGCCCCGAGCCGGCAGCGTCCGGGACCGGGACGGACGCCACCCGCAACGGGGCGGCCACCGTGCCGGGAATGGCCGCCAGCACCGCGCGCACTGCCGCGCTCGGTAGCTCGGAGCCGCCAGGGTCCCTGATCTGGATCTGGCCAGAGTCACCGCCACCGTCACCGGGGCCGATGTGGCTGATCTGGAGCTGGTCGGCGCCCAGCGCCGGGATCCAGTGGGCACGGTCGTCACCGCGGGCGGTGAGCGCGACCGAGGAGACGAACACCGGGACCGCCAGCGCCACGGCGATGGCGGCCACGGCGGGACCGGCGCGGGACCGGTTGCGGGCCGCCTGGCGCGTCGCGACGCGACCGGCCAGGGGGAGGTGAGGCGCCAGGGGCTCGACGGCGGCGACCAGCGCGGCGCTGCACGCGACAAAGCCGCCGAGCAGGAGCGC
>WNGA01004528.1_pt1 | contig 33116 bp, 33 predicted proteins | sample 5400061 | NCBI WGS metagenome assembly WNGA01 (sample SAMN13153366, study PRJNA577476) | soil metagenome | isolation source: 100 cm soil or saprolite under grassland replicate 2 | place: USA:California | collected 2016-06-15 | reverse complement strand
CGGTCGGAGTGAAAGCGTCCTCGGCCGAGATTGGGGTTCTCATTCGACCGCCTCCTGGGCGAAGACCATCTCGATCACGTCTTCGATGGGTGGGTCCTCGATCGTGAGGTCGAGGACGGAGTGATCGGACAGGAGCTGTGCAGTGACTCGAGACGTCTCGTCCTTGGGCACGCGCAGCGTTATCCGGTCCCCATCCTTGTGGAGCACCTCTCCGTATGAGCTCAGGTCCGCAGTGCCGTCCTCGAGCACGACGCCAATCGTCTTGTACACGGCGAACCGCCCCGCCAGCGAGGAGAGCTGGCCGTCGAACAGGATGCGCCCGTGATGGATCACGATGACCCGGCGGCACAACGCTTCGACATCCGCCATGTAATGGCTGGTCAGCAGCACGGTGGCGCCGAACCGACGGTTGTATTCGGCAACGAACGCCCGGATGCGCTTCTGCATGGTCACGTCCAGCCCGATCGTCGGCTCGTCCAGGAACAGCACCTGGGGCCGGTGGAGGAGAGCTCCGACCACTTCCATCTTCATCCGCTCACCCAACGAAAGGTTTCGGATCGGCTTGTCCACCAAGTCCTGCAGCTCGAGGAGTTCGATGAACTCATCGCGCGTTCGGACGAACTGATCGTGAGGGATCCGGTAGATTGCCCGGTTCAGCTCGAATGAGTCGAGGGCCGGGATGTCCCACTGGAGCTGGTTCCGGTTCCCCATGACGAGCGTGATCCGGCGCAGAAAGTCCCGCTCACGGCGGGACGGTACGTGCCCGAGGACGGTCGCCTGGCCCGACGTCGTGTAGAGGAGGCCGGAGAGCATCTTCAGGGTGGTAGTCTTCCCCGCGCCGTTCGGGCCGAGGAAGCCGACCACCTCTCCCGCCGAGATGTCGAAGCTGATCCCGTCCACGGCCCTGATCTCTCGGGTCTTCCTGCGGAACAGGCTGCGCAGGGCAGCCCTCAAGCCGGCCTCCCTTACGGGAACCACGAACGTCTTCCGGAGATCCGCGACGTGGATGACGGGTGCGGTGCTGGACACTCGAGAGCTCAGCCTCCGACAAGGTCTCGAGCGAGCCAGCTTACATCGGCGGGTGGTCGCTACCAGGAAGCGGTTACGTCGTCGGAGGGATTGTTGGTGAGCTTGCTCAGACCGCTCCCATCCGCGTTCATGATGAACAGGTCCACGGTGGCCAGATCGCTCCCGGCAAAGACGATCTTGGCTCCGGAGGGGGACCATTCGGGGTCTCCTGAGAGCCCACTGTCCGTGAGTTCCGTCTTGCCGGTCCCGTCCACGTTGATCACGTACACCGACGGCCCCTGGGTCCCGAGGCCCGTGTACACGATCTTCCCGCCATCCGGTGACCAGTCGGGGGTCCTGCCGAAATCGGTCAGAAGGAGCAGACCCTTCCCGTCCGCACCCATGAGGTACAGGGCAGATGCCTCCTCTCCGCACTTGCGGACGAACACGAGCCTCAGGGAATCCGGAGACCAGGTCGGTTCGCGATCGTTGCACGATTGGGGCGGATCGGACACATCGACCCGCCGGGCTCGGTCCAACTTCTGGACGAAGATGCGCTTCCTCCCTGTGGACCGATCCGTGGCGAAGAACGCCATGCGGGTCCCATCCGGCGCCCAGGCCGGGTCTCCTTTCGATCCTGACCCATGAGTGAACCGAGCGGCCCCGGTGCCATCCGCGTTAATGACGTAGATGTCGGCGTCTTCGTCCGGGGCATCGGCCTTCGCGTGTCGGACGAAGGCGATCCGGGTTCTATCGGGTGACCACGCAGGATCCCGGTCCTCGCCTGGGCCCGAGGTGAGAGTCGTGTCGCCGGACCCATCGGCATTGATCACATGGATGTGGAAGAGCCCCCCGCCGGCCTGACTGGCGAAGGCGATCTTGCCGGCCGGCTCGACGGGGATCGGTTGCGGCGATTCGGCCGCCTCGGCTGCCTTGCGGCTGGGAACCGGCTTCGCGGGAACCCTGCCTGCCGCACTGGGATGCCCGAACCCGACCAGGGCGGCGACGGCGGCGGCCGCCAGGACAGTCCCGAGCACTCCGATCAGCGCTGCGACTCGCAACCCTCGCCTGTCTGGTCGATGCGTTTCCGTCATGACCTCAAGGATGCCCTCCGTCCTGGGGTACCGCAATAGTGCCCGCTGCGGGAATACCGCGGGGGTGTTGATGCCGTTTTCGGCCCGTCCAAAGGCAGGGATAACCCCCAACCGGGAATATCCCTCATTGAACAAACGAGGCGCCAATCCGCAGAATGGGTCGTCCGGTCTGTCGAAGCCAGTCGCGCATCTGCTCTGGCGTGGCCAGATCAAGAAGGGAGTTCTGTGAGACGACTGCTGGCCGTGTTCACCGTATCGACCGTTTTCGCCCTCGTCGCGGGCATCGTCGTTGCCGCCCCAGCGCTGGCCGCCCCAATGCAGATCAGCGAGGACCCGTACACCAATCCTCAAAGTCAGCACAAGACACAGGTCGAGCCCGATTCGTTCGCCTTCGGCAGCACCATCGTGGCGGTGGTTCAGACCGGACGTATCTTCGGCGGAGGAGCAGCCAACATCGGATGGGCCACCTCGACGAACGGCGGGGCGAGCTGGGTCCACGGGTTCCTCCCCGGGACGACGGTGCACGCCACCCCGCCCGGAATCTACGACGCCATCAGCGACCCCGCGGTTGCCTACGATCCCAAACACCAGGTCTGGATGATCTCGGGCCTGGCCATCAGGAACACCGGTGCCAACGACGTCCTCACCAGTCGCTCGACGAACGGCGGCTTGACGTGGGGCAATCCGGTCGTCACGGGGGCCGGTGACCCGCTCAGCTTCTACGACAAGAACTGGATCACCTGCGACACGAGCTTCTCGAGTCCCTTCTACGGCAACTGCTACACCCAGTGGGACGACGCGGGCCGCGGCAATCTGATGCGTATGAGCACGTCGATTGACGGGGGCCTCACCTGGGGCCCGCCCAAGTCCACCGCGAACAACGAAACAGGCACGATCGGGGGGCAGCCCGTGGTGCTGGCCAATGGGACCGTGGTGGTGCCATTCCTCGGCAACACCGGCATCAAGGCGTTCAGATCGACGGACGGCGGGGGAACGTGGACCGTTCCGGTCACCGTCGCGAACGTCTTCTACCACACCCCTGCCGGCGGGATCCGTGCCCCCCTGCCCGGGCCCACGGCCGAGGTCCGGATCCCTGGGCCAGTGGTGGTGGCCTGGTCTGACTGCCGGTTCGAGGCGAGCTGCACCGCGAACGACATCGTGATGAGCTCGTCGACCAATGGCACGACGTGGGCGCCGGTGACACGGATCCCGCTCGATCCAATAGGAAGCGGTGTCGACCACTTCCTCCCCGGGATCGCCATCCAGGGACAAACCCTCGCGGCAAGCGTCGCTCCCCATCTGGCGCTGGGGTACTACTACTACCCCGTGGCCAACTGCACTTCAGCCACGTGCCAGCTGGACGTGGGCTTCTCCTTCTCCGCGAACGGCGGAGGCGTGTGGAGCCCACCGCAACAGCTTGCCGGCCCCATGACGCTGTCCTGGCTCGCCAATACCAGCCAGGGCCGAATGGTCGGTGACTACATATCCACATCGTACGTCGGGCCGAACGCCTTTCCCGTGTTCGCGTCGGCGACGGCCCCTGCGGGAGGACTGTTCCAGGAGCACCTGTTCACCTCCCAACAGGCGGCCAATTCCTTCGTGGGGCCGGGACTCAGGGCCTCGTCAGCCGGGGCGAACTCCGGCTTCCGCCAGTGGAGGGTGCGACCGGGCCTGACCACAGCGAACTGAGTTTCACCCGGATCAAGGAGGAGGTGCTCGGCCATGCCGAGCACCTCCTTTCGTTAGGGGCGAGTGGGACCACATCTGCCGCTCGGAGCTGGCCGTGAACTCGGCGCTCGACGAGACGCTCCCCTCCAGCTCAGAAACGGAGCTCTTGGCCACCGACAGGGAACAGGCCCGCGGGCAGCTGGATCAATGCCCCCGTCCGCCGTCCCTTTGACGAGGCGTTCTCGAACCGTCTGCATGAAAGACCGAAGGATCCCGGGGCCGACCTTGCGAGATGCTCGTGCCTGTTTCTCTCGCCGGAGTTCGGAACAAGCCATTGAAAAGAGTGGACCTGAGGGGACGCTACTCAAACTCGTGGCGCTGTCTCGCTGCTCAGCTCTACGAGCTCACTGGGGACCATAGGGGCCTTCGCCCGTGCTGTCGGCGATGTTCGAGGACCACCTTCGCCTAGTCGTCAGTCTGACAAATGATTCGAGAGGTTTCAGGAGTCTCCGACCCCGGAAATCACTCATCGCGAGGTGGAGGGTCCTCACCACATAAACAGTGAGAATAGTTAGGCGCGCTCGGCGAGTTCCACAATCGCCTGCTCTATGAGCTGTGCCGTCACGCGGTCTATGCTGTCCGACATCGCGTGCTGGAGCGAACGCTGTGCGATCCGCAGCGCGTCGCGGATCGTCTTCCCGCTCTCGTAATGCTTGGCGAGATGCCCCAAAGCGTCGGCCTCTATCACGTCTTCGATCGGAGCACCGATCTCGGCCACCGCGAGCCTGTCCCGAAGGATGGAATCGATCCCCCTTCGCGGGTCGATCAAGCGAGGAACGCTTATCTCACCGGACAGCCACTTGGACGCCTCCCGATAGCCGGCCAGCCCTAGGTAGTCGTCGTGCACCGCCAGGACCAGCCCTGCATCGAGCTCCTTGGTGATCATGCGGATCGTTCTCAGAAAGAAGGCATTCGCCACCTCGGACCGGTCGAGATCGGGGATGCGAAGCCACGTGTCCGAATCGTCGAATACGAACACTGCGTAGAGCTCGTGCGACGCGAATAGGGCAAGCATTCGCTTGAGGTACTCCACCGCGTCGGCTCCGGAAGCCTTGCTTTCGTACTCATCACCCGTCGTCTGCACCTGCCGCGCGAACTCGACGTTCGCTAGCCAGAGCGGCAGTCCTACATGGTACTCGCGGCTCTTGCCATCGCCGGCGCGTCGAGAGACCTCGGCCACTCCACGGCGAAACTCCTCCCGCTCGGCTGGGCTGAATCGCTCGCTGCTCGCCCATCGCGTGACGTAACGCACGAGGTGTCGGGCCATCGCCCCTGGCTCCGTCACGGTCGCGTCGCTCTCCGTCGCAACCGGCACCCGCAGGGGAACGATTTTCTCCGACAGATCCATGGCGAACGGCCCGAGAACCGCGGAGATCAGACTCGACTTCCCCGAACCGCTTGGGCCGATGATGGCGATGCGTCCCTGACTCGCGACCATTTGCGTGAGCGCGGCTTCGGTGTGGTAGTCGCCGTTCAGCTCATCGAACGGAACGTGATAGAGGGAGAGCTCGTCGAAGCGCCGCGTGGCCTCGAAGGCGCGGGTGGCGTCGACAGCCCGAAGGGCCTCACGCGTCATTCGCCGACGCCCTACTGATCCGATCCGCCTCCTCGATCGGGTCGACTGGCCGGTACAGCTTGCGGGGCCGTCCCGAGTCTCCCTTGACCATTGAGGAGGTCACGAGGCCCTTCTCCTCGAGCTGACGCAGGACCTGAACGGCACGGGTTCGAGTCCAACCGAGTCGACCGAGAAGATGTTCATCGGAGGCACTGGTCGGACCCAGCGATTCCAACTCGGACATCAGCATGCTCGCTGCGCGCCCAAGCTTCGATACCTCGGCATCGCGCCGGCTCAACGCCCGAACGACCTCCGATGGCTGAGCACCACCTTCAAGCGCTTCCCGTACAAGAACCAGCAAGCGCCGTGGATTCCCTTCGTCGAGCTGCGAGGCTATCCGCCGGCCCCGACTTCCCGCCCGAGTTTCCAGAATCGCTCGCTGCGCCTCGCGGGATAGCGGCTCCAGGTGAAGGACGACATCGAAGAAAGCGTCTGCCGGAGGTGCGAGAAGAGGACCAGCCTCGTTCTTCGACACCGCGACCACCCACGTGAGGGGAAGCTGCCACAGCTCGTCGCGGAGGCGGCCGAAGAGCTCCTGCCCGACCGACCTGGCGGGAACCTCGTCGACCAGGACCACACGGCTTCCCTCGGAAGCTGCCTCCCTCAGACTTGCTACCAGCTTGGAGACCTCCAGGGTGTCCTCCAGGTAGGCCTTGCGGCGCATCATCAACAGCGCCGCCTGACTGGGAGATGGTTCCAAGACCGCGGGGCTGAGCCCCAAGCGGTAGCGGACAAGATCTAGGAAGATCTTGACGTTCTCAGCCAGGTGACCTTCCACGAATGCAGGAGGCTGATCAGGCGATCGCTGGCGTAGCTCGTACGCCAGCTGCCGGAGCAGAGTCGTCTTGCCGGATCCGCGCTCCCCAAGGAGCAGCACGTTGAGTCGGCGCTCTGCGCTCGTCAGCAGCCTCTCAAGCTCCCGTTCCCGGCCAGCAAACAGTTCATGGTCCGGCTTCGTGTCCAGCAGCGGTCGTCCACTCAGCTCCATCGTTCACTAATCTTACAGTAAGATTGGTGAGGCGTCCATCCCGCCCTCAGCTTGCCTACCGGAGGCGGCCCCGAGGATGAGCTCGTCCGGGGAGTCTGCCAGTTCGAGCACGGCTACTGGACGCGCTATATCTGCACTGATGGCGGCCGGTGATCCCCTGGCGCTCCGCGCCGTGGGTCTCATCGATGCCGACGGGCGCCCGACGGACCTGGCGCATGCCTGGAGATCCGATGAGGAGTACGCGGAGGCGGCCCACCAGATGCTAGAAGCCATCTACCCGCCGCAGCTCCGGGATGCGCTGCCGCCACCCTCCCCGGACAAGGATGCGGTGGAGCGCTGGTTCATGCGGAACACGGGGGTAGGAGGGGGCGCCGCCCGAAAGATGGGCACTCTCTATCGCCTGATCTGCGAGGCTGACCCAACGGCCCAAGACCGAGCACCGGCAACGGAAGAGCGCCCGGCGAGGAGGGCAGCCCGAGCGGGAGGAGAGGACGGGCAGGGCCGGGCTTCTGGCCGTAGGGCGCAGGCCCGGCCGCGCGTCCAGGCTCAAACGCGCAGGGAGTCGGCAGAGCCATCCCCGACCCCGGAGCTTCCGGCTCCGGGACTCCACATCGACGTCCAGGTTCATATCCCGACGGACGCTTCTGCGGACCAGATCGACCGAATCTTCGAGAGCATGGCCCGCCACCTGTATGGGCGGCGTTCATAGGAGGTAGCTCCTGGAGACCAGAGAGGCCCACGGCCTCGCCCGCGCCCTGCAAGAGGCGGCGGGGGAGCGACCCGCGGCACCGGCGCCTGTCCCGGACGCGGTGGCACTCCTCGATGCGCTCGTGACAGAGCCGGACCTTCGAGCCGTGGTCCGCCAGGTGTTCCTCAACGGCCACTACAGTCTGGCCGTGGAGGAGGGCTTCAAGTACCTCAACAACCTGGTGAAGCGACGATCGGGGCTCGAGGCCGACGGCGCCGGCCTGATGGGCACCGCGTTCAGCCTGAACTCGCCCGTGCTGAGGCTCAGCGACCTGCGGACGCAGTGGAAGCGGGACCAGCAGCTCGGCTACATGCAGATCCTCCAGGGATCGATGACGGGGATCCGAAACCCACGCGCCACGAGCACCGATACCTGGACGAGCCTCGGAATGCCCTCGAGCTCCTGGCGCTGTGCAACCACCTGGTGCGCATGGTCACTAATGCCACCCGGCCACGACGGAGGCGGTCGCCGTGACCGGCCGTGTCGTATTGGACCGGCAGGATCGAATTTACCTACCGCCACGGGGTGGGTAGGGAGTAGAGGAAGGAGGCGGTAATGCCGCAGAAGGGAAGGCCCACGTCGGGGAAGGGGTCGGGGAAGGCGCGCGATGCGGGGACGTGTACGAAGACTTGGAGATCAAAGAGCTTCGCCCTGGTCATCAGGTGTCCGGGGTTTATCGGGGCGAGAAGTTCCACCTGATCGATGACCCGGATGGCCCGATTGAGATCGGACGGGTTTTCTTGGACACGGAGGATGGGCCCGTCGCTGTTAGCGGAGATGGCTCCGTCCTCGCCCAAGTCAGAGCCCTGAACCTCACGGACGGCGACCACATCATCATCACTCGGCCGACGGAATCCGTGTACCACGTGGTTCGCGAAGTCCCAGACTCAGAGGCGGATCGCCAGCCTGGGGCCTGACCCACGCCGATCAGGTCGCGCGCTAGGCATACGGCCCATACGATCGACCGGGAGACCAAGGCGGGGACCGGGGCAGTCTGTTCGGCTTGGAAGCATGCAACTGCAATTGCCCGGAAGATCCAGATCGCAATCGGTACGCGCGAATCCGGTGGAACACTGAATGGACCCGAAGGAACCATACCGTTGAAGGCCATCGTTGACGGGAATGACCGGTCGCGGCTTCCACCGTCCCTCCGTTCAGGGTTCTGTCCTTTCCCGGTAAGGACTACCGCGTCTCAATGTGACATTTCCGACGCTGGGGAGCGATCGATCGGTGCCATTCCAGTCGGACTGACCTCGACATGAGCGGCTGCCGACACTGAAAGAAGGATGAAGAGGTCCTTTCGCAGCCGGCGAGTGTTGCCCCTGTCGGTCGTCGGTGGCGCCTTCGCAGCCTTGCCCCTGGCTCTCGCTTTCGGCCCTCACGGCGGTGGCTTGGGCTCCCGCGCTGAAGCGCTTGCCCTCGGCATCGGTTGGGCAGGTCTGTGCTGGCTTCGATTCGCGCGGGTCGGTGTGTATGTCAGGCGAGATGGAGTCTGCGTCGTGAACCTGTTGTGGACGTACCGGCTGAAGTTGTCGGATGTGATGGGCTTTCGATTCGCGCCCTCCCCTATCACCGGCCTTGCGGGCTGGTCCGGATGGGTCGAGCGGCTCCACGGTCCCCCCATACCCATCTATGGAATCACGGGGTCCAGCCGCCCTCGCTCGCGGAGCCACCGTGAAGGCGTCCATCTCATCGCGGAGCTGACCTCCTGGCTGACCGAAGCCAAAGGGGGACATTGAACGCGGGCGGCCGCGCGTCACTACTGACGGGCGTCCTGTCGACCGAGGGGAAGGGACATCTTCGAACTTGCGAGTGGGTCGAGAGGTTCACCTCGTCCTTGCGTGGTTCGGCGGAAGCTGACATTAGGTCAATTCGTTGAGGGGAACCATCTACCAGGCGAAATCACACGGTTGTAAGACTCCCCTCCGGCAGAAAGGGCAACTGCGCGCTACGACTGCTTGCTCAGCCACTCGGTCACCTTCGTCTCAATCTGATTAACGGTTTCCCTTAACGACTGCACTCTGGTCCATCGCCATGAGAACCAAGGGCGCCGGGCTACCTCGGCGTGAACATGGTCGTAAGTTCGCGAGGCATCCCACTCAACTCCTGCATACAGCTCCATCGACTTCGTCCGCGTACGAATGTTGCTTGCCTTCCCGGCACTCACACTCAGATGGCCACCTCGCTCCTCAAAAGCGGCCCGGTGGCGTTCCTCCAGCTCCTTCGCGACCTTCGCAAGAGAGCGCCTGTCGAACTCGGCGTGACGCCAGGACATATCGACCAGGCATGGCAGGTCACATTCCGCCTCAGCTGCCACCTTCTCTCCACGGCGAACCAGATGTGCTCGGAGTTCGGCCTCGAGAGAAGAGAAGTCACTCGGCTCTTCCTCGGCAAGCTCGATGACGATGTCCCGTCCGTCGGTCGAGATGCGCAGACGCCGGCCTTGTCCGTCATATGCGTCGTTGACCCCGTGCTTGACGTCTATCGGCTCAAGGTGGGACTGAGCCTGTTCGACACTTTCGAAGATAGCGGCGTCATGGCCCTCGAGGATGAAGATGGGCGGCTCTGGCAATGAGCTCATGGCATCGTGCGCCACCAGAGCGCCAGTTCGGGGTCGAAAACCACGATCCGCCCAGTATGGCTAACTCACACCTCCTGGAGCGGAAACGCCCTGTCGAGTTCGCCTTGAGCTCGGCCGGATCGTCCGCCCCTACCTACACGAGCCACCTGTGTCCTCCTCTCTTCTCGCGCTGGCGATCAAGTCGCTGGCGGGCCCTGAGAGCGCTCGGATAGCCGGATCACCGGCCCGTATTCGCTTCCCGATTCCTCCCCCTCCGCTCTCCCTTTCCTCCTCCGTTCCGAGACGGGGGGCCTGAGTGGTTCCCACTTCCTGCCCTATCACCCGCCTGAAGGTCGTGGAGCGTTTGGGGAGGGCAACCGATCACCCTCACGGCATGCAGGGGCGCATGAGGCTAGGGAACGCGGCTCGCTCGAGGGGCCGACGAACAAGAACGAGCGGGGAACCGGGTAGAACCATCCCGCTCGAGGCCCAGAAGCGCAAAAGCGGCTGGCGTATCGGGGGCTCAGGCGGTAGCCGAGTCCATAGCGAAACCCCCCGCCGGATCATGATGCGCCCCCCTGCCGGAAGGGCGTTTGGCCTGCTCAGAGGGGCGTGAGGTAGCCCGATGAGCGCCCGGACTCACGTCGCGCTACGTGCTCATTCTTCGCCTCGCGCTCGTTCTTCAGCTTCTTCTTCACGATCCATTGGTTCATCGATCACCCGCGCCGCCTGGCACTACACCCTGGACGAGCCGGGGGCCCGGGTGGTGGCGGCCCGCCTGGAGGTCGACTTCTCGGACTTTCCGTTCAAGAAGGCCCGGATCTTCGACGTGGTGGCAAGCCCCAGGCTCCGCCACCGGGTGGAGTGCAACGGGGTGTTCGCCCGCCTGGCCCTCGCCTGCCGCCGGCCGGGGGTGGCGGTTCACCTGGATCGGGGAACGCCGGGCCGCCCACCAGTGGAGCGACGCGGTCAGGCCTGACGGGATCGGCCGGGTCTCCGGTCAGGGCCGCGAGGTCTCGTTCTTCCTCGAGTACGACCGGGGAACCGAGAACCACGGCCGCCTGGAGTTCAAGATCGCTCGATACCAGTTCGTCACTGGCATGCATCAATGCCCAGACGCGGTGCTGTTCGTGTTCCCGTCCGGAGCTCGGGAGCGGGAGGTCCAGCGCTCCCTCTCCTTCCCCGGGTTCACCCTGGCCACGGCCGTCCGAGCGAACGTCCTTCGCGATCCCCTGGGACCGGTGTGGCTCCCCCTCCAGGGCGACCGCCGCTATCCCATCCTCGACCTGCCCCTGCAGCCCCGTGCCAAGCCCGGGTGAGGGCCGGCCGGGGAAAGGTCGCTGGCGGCGCTGCGACGCCCGAGGGCACGACACCCCCTCGGGATAGGCTCTCGCGTCCAGGAACGGACCACTCGGAGGCTCCGGGCCCTGGTGCCATGCGGCCGTTGGCTCGGGCCTTGCTGGATCTGGCCCTGGTCCTCACCCGCGAAAAGAAGGAGGGAAAGCGATGGACGCAGTGATTTACCTCCGGGTCTCCACTAAGGAACAGGCCGCCAAGGACGAGACCGGAGAGGGCTACTCCATCCCCGCCCAGCGAGAAGCCTGCCTTCGCTACATCGCCGAGCGCGGATGGAACGTCGCCGACGAGTTCGTCGATGCCGGCGAGTCCGCGAGGACAGCTGACCGCCCGATGCTGAAGGCCATGCTCCGAAGCGTCGCCGAGGGCGAGGTCGGAGCCGTCGTGGTCCACAAGATCGACCGCCTGGCCCGCTCCTTGGAAGACCACGTGGCCATCAGAGCGGCGCTCCGGCGCTCTGGGGCTCAGTTGGTCTCGGTCATGGAGAACATCGAGGAGACGGCCTCTGGGCGGCTCGTGGAGGGCATCCACGCCCTGATGGCGGAGTTCTACTCGGCCAATCTGTCGAGCGAGATCCGAAAGGGCATGGACCAGAAGGCCAAGATGGGCGGGTGGCCGACACGAGCGCCCATCGGGTACTTGAACGTCCGGGACAAGATCGCCGGGAAGGACATCGCGAGGGTCGTCCTCGATCCGGAGCGAGCGCTGCTCGTCCGGGAGGCATTCCGGCTGTACGCGACCGGAGAGTATTCGCTCCCCGAGTTGCAGGCCGCGATGGACGCCAAGGGCCTCACGTCCCCCTACGCCAGCAAGGGCGGAGCACCGGTGTCCGTTTCGAAGCTCGCCGAGATGCTGGCCAACCCGTTCTACGTCGGCGTCGTGGCGTGGAACGGCGTCAGGTACTCAGGGCGGCACAAGGCGCTGATCAGGGAGACCCTGTTCTCTCGCGTCCAGGACGTGCTCCGGGCTCACGACATCGCGGGCGTCCGCCAGCGCCGCCACGACCACTACCTGAAGGGCCTGCTGTACTGCGGGGAGTGCGCCAGGCGACTGTCGCTGACGCTCGCCAAGGGGAAGTACCTGTACTTCTACTGTCTCGGACAGCGGGGACAGGCCAGGACCGGCTGCCGCGAGCCCTACGTCCTCGCCGGCGATGGCGAGGCGCTCGTCGAGGACCTGTACCGTCGCGTGCAGCTCCCGCCGTCCTGGGCTGACAAGCTCACCGAGGAGCTGGAAGCCGAAATCGTCGATCGCCAGGCCGAAGCATCCGAGGGCCGTGTCGTCTTGACCAAGAAGCTCGCAAGGCTTGCCGACGAGCGGCAGAAGCTCCTGCGCGCCTTCTATGCGAACGCCATCCCGCTCAAGCTCCTGAAGGCTGAGCAGGATCGGATCAGCCGCGAGGAGCTGGCCGCGCGCTCAGAGCTCGACGTCACCGAGGAAGCCCTCGAAGGCTGGCAGAACGTCCTCAGCATGGCCATCCGGCTCGCAGGCAACTGTCACGCCGCGTACCTGAAGGCGCGCCCCCATGTCCGTCGTCGCTTCAATGAGGCCGTCCTCGAAGCTGTCTACGTGAAGGATCAGCCTGGCTGCGATGTCCGGTGGCGGCCACCAGGCCGAACCACCACCGTGAGCCTGCTCACGACGCCCGGCCCGCGGGCGCAGGCGTCCCGCGGCGGACGGCTACCTAAGGTTAGTTAGGCAGCGAGCGCCATCTGAGAGTTGGCACTTGTTTGTGTCCCGGCTTTTAGCGAGGCATCCGGGGACCTCGGCCCGCTTCCCCCAGGCAGTAACCACCCGGGTCGAAGCCTGTTCACCCCCGTATTGAGTTATCAGCGACCTCAAGTATACGTGGCAGAGCTGGGGGCCTCAGGGGCGCGCGCGGGAAGGGGCTCAGAGCCGCTTGTCGCGAAGGCCGATGGACGTGGAACGCTTCGCCCGGACGATGTCCGGATCCCTCGGGTCGACCGGCAGGACGGGGGCGCGGTCGTCCTTCTCACGCCTTGCCTTTTGCTCGATCTTGACCCGTCGCATCGAAAACGCCTCCTGTTTGCGTTATCGGTGGGACCAGGCACCACCTGAGACTTTTCCCACATGTCTTGTGTTCTAAGACCTTCGGCGGAGGCAAAACGTTGCCTCCGAGTGACACCCTAACGGGGCGTCCGGCGGCGACGGTCGGCGAAGGCGCGCTCCATCTCCCGCCGGTGTTCTCGCTCCGCGATGGCCTCGCGCTTCTCGAACCTCCGCTTCCCTCGTCCGAGCCCGAGCTCCATCTTGGCCAGTCCACGGGTGAAGTAGATCTTCAGTGGAACGAGGGTGAGGCCCCGCTCGGCGGTTTTTCCCACCAGGCGCCTGATCTCTTCTCGGTGCAGTAGGAGCTTCCTGGGCCGCTTGGGATCGTATCTGCGAGTATCTGCCATCTCGTAGGGCGGGATGTGCATGTTCTCCACCCAAACCTGCTCGCCATCCACGCGGGCATAGGCATCGGAAAGGCTGGCCCGGCCGGCTCGGAGCGACTTGACCTCTGGGCCGGTGAGGACCATGCCTGCCTCGAACGACTCTTCGATGGCGTAGTCGTGGCGGGCCCGGCGATTGGTGGCTACGGTGCGGTCGCCCTCGGGCACTAGACCTCGAGGAACTGTCGCATGGCGAAGATGCTGGCGACAGCGGCCACCAGCACCCCAAGCCCTAGAAGCCATGGCACGGTGAAGATCACGTCCGGCGTGCCTACCAGCGGGAGGAACCCGACCTTCCCTCGAAGCGGATCGATGAAGGCGACCTTCATGATGAACAGCCCCAGGATGGCCGCGCCGGCTCCCAGGAGGCCTTCGATGATCCCTTCGATCAGGAAGGGCAGACGGATGTGCCAGTTGGTCGCCCCGACCAGCCGCATGATGCCGATCTCCTTCCGCCGGTTGAACACGGCGAGCCGGACCGTGTTGCCGATCAGCGCCGCTGAGGAGATGAGCATGACGATGGCCACGGCCAAGACACCGACCCGAAACACCCGGGTCACGGCGAACAGCCGCTTCAGGATGTTTCGCTGGTCCACGACCTTGTCGATCCCGGACTGCCCGGTCAGCCGAGCCGCCACCACGTCGAACTTCTGTGGGTCTTTCAGCTTCACCCGGAACGAGGCCGGCAACGAGTCCGGCGAGACGTTCTCCACCAGAGCCTTCTGGTTCTTGAAGATGTCCTGGAACCGCCGATATGCCTCTGTCTTCGACTCGTAATGGACGCTTGCCACCTCGGGCATCTGGTTGAGTACGTTCCCCAGGTTCGCCTGCTGAGTCGGGCTGACGTCGTCCCGGAGGAACACCGAGACCTCGACGTTGGCCTCCGTTCGCGCGATGAGCAGTCCGACCTCTCTTTGGACCAACAGGGCCCCGCCCACCAGGAACAGAGCGATGAAGGCAGTCGACACAGCGGCGAACGCCACCAGGCCGTTCCGCTTCAAGCCCTGGAGGGTCTCCTTGAAGTAGTAGTCGACCCTAAGCGCCATATCCGTAGACCCCTCGGGCCTGGTCCCTGACCACCCTGCCACCGTCCAGCTCGATCACTCGCCGCCGCATGGCGTCCACGATGGCGTTGTCGTGCGTGGCCATGATGACCGTGGTCCCCGTCCTGTTGATCCGGTCCAGCAGCTTCATGATGTCCACGGACGTCGCCGGATCCAGGTTCCCGGTGGGCTCGTCCGCGAGGAGGATCAAGGGCCGGTTGATGAAGGACCGCGCGATCGACACTCGTTGCTGTTCGCCGCCGGAGAGCTCGTCAGGATAGTGTTTCAGCTTGTCTCCCAGCCCTACCAGGTTGAGGATCTCGGGGACCCGCTGCTCGATGACGTGGCGAGGCTTTCCGATCACGTCCAGGGCGAACGCCACGTTGTCGAACACCGTCTTGTCCGGTAGCAGCTTGAAGTCCTGGAATACGGTCCCCAGGTTCCGGCGAAGGTAGGGGACCTTCCACGGCGTGAGCCGGCCGACGTGCTTGCCGGCAACGTAGATCTCGCCCTTGGTGGGCTCCTCCTCCTTCAGGAGCAGCCGGATCAGCGTGGACTTCCCCGATCCGGACGGCCCGACCACGAACACGAACTCACCCTTGCCGATGTCGATCGACACGTCCTCGAGGGCTACAACCGTATCCTTGTAGGTCTTGGTGACGTTGACGAGCTTGATCATGAACGGAATCTCCGCAGGTTGAAGGAGACGGACGCCCCTTTCGGTCTCGGCATGTTAGCAAAGGCCTTTGAGCAAGGGAATGAAGTTGCCCAGGGGAATCCGGCCCACCGGGAGTTCGAGCAGATCAAGATGGGGACACTAGGAGTCCGGTAGAATCCGCGTCCAGCGGCGGCACCCGCGAGAGGAGCTCGTGTGCCCGAATCCAAGACCGTCCTTCCGGAACTCTCCGTGGTCGTCCCCGTGTGGAACGGGGAGCACAGCCTGGGGAAGTTGCTGCCGCGCCTCTCCGAGGTCCTCGAGGCGACCGTCCCCGGGCGGAGCGAGATCATCGTGGTGCTCCCCCCAGGCGATCCCGTCGAGGCTCTGGCCCAGCGGTCCGGGGCAAGGGTTGCCCGCTTCGAACATCCCGGGTACGGAAACGCCCTGAATGCCGGCCTGGCTGCCGCGGAGGGCCGGTGGGTGATCACCATGGACGCCGACTTCTCTCACCACCCCGAGTTCATCCGTACGCTCTGGCTGCGCCGGCGAGAGGCCGACGTCCTCATCGCTTCTCGATACGTGGCGGGAGCGTATGCGTCCATGCCGTTGTCTCGCCGGGTCCTTTCCCGCGCCCTGAATCGGCTCTACAGGACCACGCTGGCGCTCCCGCACAGCGACCTGTCCAGCGCCTTTCGGATGTACAGGCGGGCCGTCGTGGACGACGTCGGCCCGGTGGGCGCCGACGGGCTCGACTCGCTGCAGGAGATCCTGGTGAAGGCGTACAGCCAGGGATGGAAGATCGGCGAGGTGCCTCTGTTCTACCGGCAGTCCAGGACGTGGACCAGCGGGCGACTCGCCGAGCTGGGAGCCGGGTACCTGAAGACGCTGGGGCGGCTGATCGCTCTGCGGAACTCGGTGAAGTCGGCCGACTACGACCACCGCGCCTTCGACTCGTGGATCCCTCTGCAGCGCTACTGGCAACGGGCCCGGTTCCGGGTGATCCGGAGCATGGTCGACGGATCGACCCGCATCCTTGACATCGGGTGCGGCTCGAGTCGAATCGTGCAGAGCCTGCCCCAATCGGTGGGCCTGGACATGCAGATCCGCAAGCTCCGGTGGCTTCGGGCCCCCGGCAGGCAGCTCGTCCAGGCCTCGCTCATGGAGCTCCCCTTCTCCGACGGCTCCTTCGACGCCGTGATCTGCTCGGAGGTCATCGAGCACATCCCGAGGGACTCGATCGACCTGGGAGACATGGTCCGGGTCCTGGCGCCGGGGGGAACCCTGGTCCTGGGCACGCCCGACTACGGCCGGTGGATCTGGCGGGCCCTGGAGGGTTTGTACAAGAAGATCTTCCCGCAGGGCTACGCCACGGAGCACATCAACCCCTACACGCGGAGGGAGCTACGCCAGGAGATCGAGCGGCTCGGCCTCACGGTCTTCGACGTTCAGTACGTGGCCGGCTCCGAGATGATCTTCCGCGCCGAGAAGCCTCCTGATGCTGCGGCCCCGGCCCGCCCCATCCTGCGCATCGCGGGCTCCTGAGCGCAAACCCCCAGCCGCTCATGAGGGAAGAGGAGCCGTCAGGATTGCGTCCGGGTGAGAGATGAGCGCTCTCCGAGGCAGTGGACACCTGAGGCGTGTCGGCTAGGAGCTCGTAGCGCGGTGGTGCAACTCGGCTTCGATCAGCTGCTCGATCTCGCCGTCGAGCACCGCGTCGACGTTGCCCACCTCCACACCTGTTCGGTGATCTTTGACCAACCGGTAGGGATGCAGGACATACGAACGGATCTGGGAGCCGAACTCGATGTCCATCCGATGCCCCCGGAGCTTCTCCATCTCTGCCTGCCGTTCCCGCCGCATCCGATCGGCCAGGCGAGCCTTCAGGATCCGCATGGCAACGGCACGGTTCTGGATCTGGGAGCGCTCGTTCTGGCACGCGGCCTGGATCCCGGTGGGGATGTGCGTGATGCGCACGGCTGAATCCGTCACGTTCACGTGCTGGCCCCCTGCGCTGGAGGACCGGAACGTCTCGACCCGGAGATCCTTGGGATCGATCTCCACGTCCTCCTCGTCCTCTTCGGGGAGCAGCGGGATGATGTCGAGCGAGGCGAACGAGGTGTGCCGGCGGTGGGCCTGATCGTAGGGCGAGAGCCGGACCAGCCGGTGCACCCCTCGCTCCGCCGACAGGAGCCCGTAGGCGTTCCTGCCCTTCACGGTGAACGTCGCGCTTTTCAGCCCGGCCTCCTCGCCGGGGAGGACCTCGTCCAGCTCGGCCTCGAAACCCTCGCGCTCGGCCCACCGCAGGTACATGCGGAGCAGCATCTCCGCCCAGTCCTGGGAGTCGATGCCCCCGGCACCGGCGTGGAGGCTGGCCAGGGCGTCGTTGGCGTCGTACTGGCCGGACAGCAGGTTGGCCAGCTCGACCCGATCGAGCTCGGCCTCAAGGCCATCCACCCTGGAGCGCAGCTCGCGGGCCAGCTCTGAGTCATCTTCTGAAGCGAGCAACTCGTCCATGGCCCGGATGTCGTCGAGCTCCTTGACCAACTTGTCGTAGCGCTCGATGTCGTCGTTCAGCCGGGAGAGCTCGGTGGTCAGGCGCTGGCCCTTGCCTGGATCGTCCCACACCCCGGGTTCGAGGAGCCTCTGTTGCAGCTCGCCGGCGCGGGCGCGCTTGCGCTCGAGGTCAAAGGTACTCCTTTGCGCTGGCCACCCTGCGCGAGAGGCCGTCGATCCGATCGCCGTACTCGCTCATCCGGACTCAGGCCGTCATTCCGTGGCACTTCTTGTACTTCTTGCCCGAACCGCACGGGCAGGGGGCGTTGCGAGGGATCTTGTCCCCGACGGACGTGGCACCGGCGGCAGCGGCGCCGGCCGCACCCTCATCACCATGAGACAGTTGGACCCGCTGCGGCCGAGGCCTGGCCGGCTCGTCCTGACGCACCAGTTCGACCCGGTAGATGTACCGGACGAACTCCTCCTGGATGGCCGCCTTCATCTCCTGGAACATGTCGAAGGCCTCGCGCTGGTACTCCACCAGGGGATCACGCTGCCCGTAGGCCCGGAGCCCGATGCCCTCCTGGAGGTAGTCCATCTCGTACAGGTGCTCGCGCCACTTGTTGTCGATGATCGAGAGCAGCACCATCCGCTCCAGCTCGCGGAGGATCGGCCCTTCAGTGCTCTGGTCGGTCCCGAGCTCCTGCTCCTTACGTTCGTAGGCTTCGAACGCGTCCTGAAGGGCGAGCTCCAGCACCTCCTCGGCGCTGTCGATCTCCTCCATTTCGGCCTTCTTCAGCTGGGTCGGGTACACGGAGGACATGGCGGTGACCAGGCCCTCCAGATCCCACTCCTCGGGATAGACCTCCTTCGAGACGAACTGTCCGACCGTTTGCTCGATGACCTGGGACACGTACTCGAGCGCTTCTTCCTTGAGATCCCGTCCCTCGAGGATCTTCCGGCGCTCCCCATAGATCACTTTGCGCTGCGTGTTCATGACCTCGTCGTACTTGAGCACGTTCTTTCGGATCTCGAAGTTCTGCTCCTCGACGTTCTTCTGCGCGGTCTCGATGGCCCGGGTGACCAACTTGGCCTGGATGGGTTCGTCTTCCGGCCAGTTGAATCGGTCCATGATCTTTCCGATGCGGTCCGAGGCGAACAGACGCATCAGCTCGTCGCCCAGGGACAGATAGAAGCGGGATTCACCGGGGTCCCCCTGGCGGCCGGACCGCCCTCGCAGCTGGTTGTCGATCCGCCGCGACTCGTGTCGCTCGGTGCCCAGGACGTACAGGCCGCCCAGCTCGACCACCTCCTCGTGCTCAGCGTCTGTCTGCTTCTTGAACTTCTCGTAGATCGGCCGGTATTCGGCCTCGAACTCCTCCCGCTCCTCGGGATCCATCTCGAACAGCAGATACCGGTCGTTGTCGAAGCCGCGGGCGGCCATCTCCTGGCGGGCCAGGTACTCCGGGTTGCCGCCGAGGAGGATGTCCACGCCACGACCGGCCATGTTGGTGGCGACCGTCACGGCGCCCCTCCTCCCCGCCTGGGCCACGATCATGGCCTCCTTCTCGTGCTGCTTAGCGTTCAGGACGTGGTGGTCAATGCCCCGGCGGTTCAGATAACCGGACAGGCGCTCGGACTTCTCGATGGAAACGGTGCCGACCAGGACCGGCTGCCCCTCTTCGTTGCGTCCCACGATGTCCTCGGTCACGGCCCGCCACTTGGCGTCCTCGGTCTTGTAGATCAGGTCCTGCTGATCGGCCCGGATCATGGGGCGGTTCGTGGGAACCTCGTTGACCGAGAGCTTGTAGACCTCCTCGAACTCACGGGCCTGGGTCCGGGCGGTCCCTGTCATGCCGGCGAGCTTCTCGTACATGCGAAAGTAGTTCTGGATGGTGATGGTGGCCAGCGTCTGGTTCTCCTCTTTGATCCGGACGCTCTCCTTGGCCTCTATGGCCTGGTGCAGGCCCTCCGAATACCGCCGTCCCTCCAGGACTCGGCCGGTGAACTCGTCGACGATCTTCACCTCGCCCTGCGTCACGATGTAGTCAACGTCCCGCTTGTACAGCTCCTTGGCCCGGATCGCGTTGTACAGGTAGTGGACCAGCGGGGTATTCACGTGGTCGAAGAGGTTCTCGATGCCGAGCTCCTTCTCCACCTTCTCCACGCCGGGCTCCAGCACCGCGACGGTCCGCTTCTGCTCGTCGACCTCGTAGTCGACGTCACGGCGCAGCCGGGGGCCCATGCGGGCGAAGGTCTGGTACCACTTAGCCGAGTCGGCCACCATGCCGCTGATGATCAGCGGGGTCCGGGCCTCGTCGATCAGGATCGAGTCCACCTCGTCCACGATGGCGAAGTGGTGTCCTCGCTGGACCATGTCCTCTGTCTGCATGGACATGTTGTCCCGGAGGTAGTCGAATCCGAACTCACTGTTGGTGCCGTAGGTGATGTCGGCGGCGTAGGCGGGCCGCCGCTGGTCGGGGGACATCTGGGCCTGAATCAGCCCTACCGAGATCCCCAGCGCCCGGTAGATCGGCCCCATCCACTCCGAGTCGCGCTTGGCCAGGTAATCGTTGACGGTGACCAGGTGGACACCTTCGCCCCCGAGCGCGTTGAGGTACGCGGGGAGGGTCGACACCAGCGTCTTCCCTTCCCCGGTCTTCATCTCGGCGATCTTGCCCTGGTGGAGGACGACCCCGCCCATGAGTTGGACGTCGAAGTGGCGTTGCCCGATCGACCGCTTGGCTGCCTCCCGGACCGAGGCGAAGGCCTCGGGGATCAGGTCCTCGAGCGACTCGCCGTCGGCGAGGCGCTGCTTGAACTCATCGGTCTTGGCACGCAGGTCTGCGTCCGAGAGTTCCTCGATCTCCGGCTCGAAGGAATTGACGAGCCGGACGTACTCCTCTAGACGCCTACGCTTGCGCCCTTCACCGAGTTGTCCGAGTTTTTCCAGACCGACCAACGAGACTCCTCAAGACTGTTCAGGGGGACCGGCCTTCGATTATAGGGTCGGCCTTACGGAGTAACGCCCGAGGACCGCCAAAGCTTCCGTCAATGCCGCTGAGTGGGGGGCTACCGGTCAGCTTCGCCTCGCTTGCTTGAGCCCCCGATCCCCAGCGTGCTTACTTGATCTCGAGGAGCTTCTCACGGACCGCGTAGACTACCGCCTCCATCCGGGAATGGAGATGCAGCTTCTCCAGGATGTTGCGGATGTGGTTCTTCACGGTGTTCTCGGAGATGAACAACTGCTTGGCGATGTCCCGGTTGTTGAGGCCCTGGGCGACCAGCTTCAGGACTTCCATCTCCCGCTCGGTGAGGCGGGGGGCGGGGAGCTGTTGGCGCTCGGCCGCCCGTTTGGACATGGCGGCGAACTCTGCGAGGAGCTTGGCGGCCATCGAGGGGGAGATGCGAGACTGCCCCGCCCAGACGGACCTGACCGCGTCGGCCACCTCGTCGATGGAGATCTCCTTGAGCAGGTAGCCGGAGGCTCCCGCCTTGATAGCGTCGTACAGGTCGGCTTCCTCGTCGGAGATCGTGAGCATCAGGATCTTCACGTGGGGGAGCAGATCCTTGATCTGCTGAGTGGCCTCGATGCCGGAGCGATGGGGCATCCGGACGTCCATCAGGATCACGTCCGGCATGGCCTCCTGGGCCTTCTGGACCGCCTCGTTCCCGTCCCCGGCCTCGCCGACCACCTCGATGTCCTTCTCCTGCTTGAGGACCATCTGGAGGCCTCGACGGAAGAGGGCGTGGTCATCCACGATCAAGACCTTCAGCCTCTCGGCGTCGGTCTTGGCTGCGGATTCCCTGGCCACGGACCCCCCGGTTCCTAGTGGGGACGGCGTGATCCGGATTGCGTGCCCCGTCAGTACTAGTCTCTTGCGAGGATTCTAGACCATCGGTCCAGCCTGTCGGCGATCTCGGAGCTTCCCCCGGTACCGAGTGATCTGTCGCTCCAACCGGTGGATCACCTGATCGAGAGCCGTGTCGACGTCCTGACCGGACCCCGCAGCCCGGAAGACATGCCGCGCCGTGGCGCAGGCGACCTCTACCCGGTGGCTGCCGTTGATCCGGGGGTTGTGCTCCTGGCTGATCTCGATCTCCAGCCGCCTGGCCCTTGGCTCGAGGCGCTCGATCTTGGCCGTCTTGAGCTCGGCGGTCTTTCGGATCTGATCAGTTATGCGGACGCCTCGGCCCTTGAGGACGACATCCACCCGTCATACCTCCTTTGCCGGGGGGCCACGTTCGGCTTCGCCTCACTGCTCGAGCCCCCGAGCCCCCTTTGCCGGGGGGCCACGTTCGGCTTCGCCTCACTGCTCGAGCCCCCCGAGCCCCCGGGCCACAAATGGTTCCCGCCTGGCTGACCTGGTCTTTGGCCCCACACTCGCCTGCAGAGGGGTTCGCCGCCGATGAGGCGGTTTAGCGCCTTCTCCCGAGCGGCCAGGCCGCGCGGGGCAGGGCTTACATCTAAGCCGCACCATGCTCAGCGACCAATGGTCGCCTTACGTGGGTCGTTTCGCCTGCGACTAGCATCGACTACCGGGAGGACCTCCCCCGGGCAACCACAGACCCAGGCGGGAACCATGTCGGATTATAACAACGGGCGGGGATGGCCCCTCCGAGAGATCTCGCCGCTGTGAGCACGATGACTTCAGCGGCACCGGCCCCGCGCAACACGGTCGCGCACTCGGCTGCCGTCGCTCCACTCGTGAGCACATCGTCCACGAGCACGACCCGGGCAGCTTCCACCGGCCCCACTGCCACGAATGCACCCCGCAGAGCGCGGCGTCGTTCGAGCCCGGCCCGGCGGGCCTGGGGGGCCGTCTCCACCGCCCGGCGAAGCAGCGCTCGCGCCGGCCACCCCGTCATGGCTCGGACCGCGAGAGCGAGGACTTCGGCCTGGTCGTATCCGCGTTCACGCCTGCGCCGCGCTGCGAGTGGCACCCAGGTCAGGAGGAATGACTCGTCCTGCCCGGTGGCGCGTCCGGCCGGGGGCGCACGGGCCAAGGCTTCCACCATCGATGGCGCGAACGCCTCGGCCACTTGCGACAGACCCGAGAACTTGAGGCGCATCAGCGCGGACCGCACCGGTCCCTCGTAAAGGAAGGCCGACCGACACCAGTCGATGACCGCAGGCGGGCAATCGCCGCACAGCCCGATCCAGTCCTCGAGCGGGCGTCCGCATCGCCGGCAACCGGGAGTAGTGAGCAGAGCCACGCGGGCCGCGCAGCCCGTGCAGAACGGCCATGGGCGGTGGCCGCATCCCACGCACCGTCTGGGGAAGAGGACGTCCAGAAGCTTGTCGAGCACGCCCGCAGGGTAACGGCCACCACCGACAACAGCTCCCGGACGGCCGACGTCAGCAGCTGCGGTGCTCTGGCCGCGGTCAGGGAAGTTCCAGCGATAGCGGCTCGCCGGCTTCGCCGGTCGAAAGCGTCATCACCACGTGGAGCGAACGCACCGAGCGCATCAGTGGGTACGTGACCGTGCGCCGTCCTCCCGGACTTCGTGGCTCTGACAGCCTCGACCCGGCTTCGTCTGGAAGCCGCTCGAGCTCGGCCCCGTCGGCGACCAACACGGCCCGGGCCTCGGTCGAGGGCGGCTCCGCTGCCGCATCCTCACTCCCCGCCTGCGGTTGCCACATCACCGCGGCCGAGTCCCAGCCCAGTTCTACCCGCTCCACGTGAAAGGACAGATCGCCCGCCCGAGCTGTCTTCCCGACATGGATGGTTCCCTTGCGCACGTCGCTCCGCGGCCACGGGATCGTGAACGGGCGACCCGAGTACGGGTACGACCTGCCCCCGTCCACCCGCAGAGACGACTCCACCACATACCAGGCCGGTTCCATCTCCGACACGGCGACCTCGAAGGGCACGAACAGGTCTCGGTTGGGAGCGACATCAAGCTGCCGGTCCTCGAGGGCGACGGGTCGTGCCGGGCCGGCCGGGATCCGAGCGACGCGGGCCCAGTCGAACCTGACGGCGTGAGGATCGCCGTCTCCACCCTTGAGCACGAAGGCACCCTTGATCGAGGCCGGGAACCGCTCGAAACGAGTCTGGACCTGCACCGGCAACTCGCTCAGCCCCACCGCGTCGGAGCCCTTCACGCCGGAACCTCCGAAGCGGCCCCCGTGCCCTCCCCTGGCCCGACACCCCGGCGGGCCAGGCGCTTCAGGGAAGACGCGAACGGCGGCCGGATCACTCCCCGGTCGGTGACGATGGCGGTGATGAGTGGCGCGGGGGTGAGGTCGAAGGCGGGGTTGTACGCCCGTGTACCCTCGGGCGCGATGGGAACCCCCAGGGGCTCGGTAACCTCGCGCGGGTCGCGCACCTCGATGACGACCGCGTCGCCCGCGGGGGTGTCGAGGTCGACGGTGGAGAACGGGGCTGCCACATAGAAGGGGATCCCATGATGGGTGGCCAGCACCGCCAGCTGATAGGTGCCGACCTTGTTGGCCACGTCGCCGTTCTCGGTGATCCGGTCCGCCCCAACGAGGACGGCGTCCACCAGTCCGCTGGCCATGAGGGACCCCGCCGCCGTGTCGGATACCAATGTCATTGGCACGTTGAAGCGCTGTAACTCCCAGGCAGTAAGCCGGGCGCCCTGCAGCACGGGCCTCGTCTCGTCCACCCATACATGGATGTCCTTGCCCGCGCGATGCGCCGCCACGATGACCCCTTGGGCCGTTCCCCAGCCTCCGGTCGCCAGCGCGCCCGTGCTGCAGTGCGTGAGGACATTCGCCTTCTCGGGGAGCAGCTCGCCGCCGAGATGTCCGATCACCTCGCACGAGGCCTCGTCCTCGAGAGCGATCCGGATGGCTTCGTCCATCACCACTCGACGTACCACCTCTGCCCCCTCCGGACCCTTTGGCACACCCGATCGAACGGAGGCCCCGGCCGCGTGGACGACCCTGTCCACCGCCCATGAGATGTTGGCTGCAGTCGGCCTGCTCGCCTTCAGAAGCTTTCCGGCCCGCCCTAGATCGCGAAGGACACCACGTGGTCCTCGCGCCTGCGAGTGACGAGCGGCGAGGGCCATCCCGTAAGCGGCGGCGATCCCGAGAAGCGGGGCGCCCCGCACTGCCATCGACCGGATGGCCTCGGCGACGTCTTCGGGCCTGCGGGCCTTGAGGTATCGCTCTGCCCGGGGCAGCCTCCGCTGGTCCAGGATCCGGACGATCCCATCGACCCACTCCACCGGTCGTACCAGAGCGGTCGTATCGATGTCCTTCACCGTCCGGCCTCTTCCTGACCTCGCCCCTTGTCCCGCGCCTGCCGCACCGCCAGCTCCACCGCACGCCGCAGCGACGTGGCGAACACATAGACGCCGTGCTCGCCTGAGATCACCTCTCCCTCGGGAACCGTGCCGGGCGGATGGGCATGGACCACGGCCCCAGGGCCTCGTTCCCTATAGAGGCCGCGGTGCACGGCGAGGTCGCTCGACGCCCCGCCCAGAGGGGCCTCCAGAGGGCCGGCTATGAGTTGCCCCCTCCCAAGCTCTCCGAGAGGAGCTCCCGCGCGGGTGATGACGATCCTCGTGCCGTCGAAGATCGAGAGGTTCCCTTCCCTCCCTCTGACCAGCCCGAGCGAGAAGAGTGCACGGCCGGCCGAGCGAAAGGAGTCCATCTCGTCCTCCCGTCCTGCCGACGCAGCCTCGGGTCTCTTCGCGCCCTTTCCGTTCGTCACGACCCTCTTCTCACCGGACCGTCAGGTGCCGTGCTCCCATGAGGCCATGTAGTCCTTCTGCTCCTCGGTGAGCTGGTCGATGTCGACGCCCATCGCGGCGAGCTTGAGCTTGGCCACTTCTCGATCGATCTCCTCGGGCACCCCGTGGACCCTGGTCTCGAGATGCCCTCTGTTCTGGACGATCCACTCGACCGACAGGGCCTGATTGGCGAACGACATGTCCATCACCGCGGCCGGATGGCCCTCGGCGGCGGCCAGGTTGATCAGCCGGCCTTCGCCCAGCAGGTTGAGGCGCCGCCCGTCCGCCATCCGATATTCGTCCACGAACTCGCGGACGCGGCGGACCTGCGTGGCCAGCTCGGCCAGAGCCTGCTTGTCGATCTCGACGTCGAAGTGGCCCGAGTTGGCGAGGATGGCTCCGTCCTTCATCACTTCGAAGTGCTCTCCGCGCAGGACGCCCGTGTCCCCCGTCACGGTCACGAACACGTCCCCAATCCTCGCCGCCTCGCGGATCGGCATGGCCTCGAATCCCTCCATGACCGCCTCGAGCGCCCGCAAGGGCTCGACCTCGGTGACGATCACCCGCGCGCCCAGGCCTCTGGCCCGGGAAGCGACGCCCTTGCCGCACATCCCGTAGCCGCACACGACCACTGCCCGGCCCGCCAGGAGCCGGTTGGTGGCCCTGATGATCCCGTCGATCGTGGACTGACCGGTCCCGTACCGGTTGTCGAACATGTGCTTAGTGTCGGCGTCGTTGACCGCGACGATGGGATAGGCCAGGACGCCATCCGCGGCCATGGCCTTGAGCCGGATCACTCCGGTCGTGGTCTCCTCGGTTCCTCCCAGCAGCTCCTTCAGCTGATCGGGTCGTTCCTTGTGCAGGGTGGTCACCAGGTCGCACCCATCATCCATGGTGATGTGGGGATGGAAGTCCAGGACTTCGTTGATGTGGCGGTAGTACGTGTCGTTGTCTTCCCCCTTGATCGCGTAGACCCGGATATCGTCCTCGCACAGGGCGGCGGCGGCATCGTCCTGGGTGGACAGAGGATTCGAGGCGCACAGCGCGACCTCCGCCCCTCCGGCCACGAGCGTACGGATGAGATTCGCCGTCTCCGTGGTCACGTGGAGGCATGCCCCGATCTTGGTGCCGGCCAGGGGCTTCTCTTTCTCGAACCGCTCCTTGACCTGGGCCAGCACGCCCATCTCCTGGTTGGCCCACTCGATCCTCGTTCGCCCCTTGTCCGCCAGGGCCAGGTCCTTCACGTCACAGTCCATCGCCCCTCCTGTCGGTGCGTCTCAATCATGAGCCTTCCTCCATGAGCCTTCCTCCAACCCGGCACCCAGCCGGGGAACGATCCGGCTCATCAATACTCGCAGGCTCAGGGCGGCTTCCTTCGCCGCTCCCAGCACGCTCTCGTGGGTGCCTTCGGTGCCCGCCACGTTGGTGATGCACGAGATTCCCAACACTCGCAGGCCGAGCGCAACGGCCGCGACGGCCTCGGGAACCGTCGACATGCCAACGGCGTGCGCCCCCGCCTCGGCCAGGAACCGCGTCTCCGCCGGCGTCTCATAGGAGGGCCCGGGCAACGCCGCATACACCCCCCTCGCCAGGTTGATCCCATCTTCGCCCGCCGCTCGCTCGGCCAGTGCCATGAGGTCCCGATCGTATGCTGCGGCCAGCCCGACGAAGGCCGGCTGTCCGCTGGGATACCGCCACCCCGTCAGTGGGTTGACGCCGAGGAAATTCAGGTGGTCCTCGATCAGCATCAACCGACCGCGCTCGAGCTCAGGGACCAGTCCGCCGGCTGCGTTCGTCAGCACCAGCGTCGTTGCCCCGAGCCCCGCCGCCAGCCGAGGGATGAGGGTGGCCGCGGCCATCCCGTGCCCCTCATAGAAATGCACCCGCCCGAAGAACAAGGCGACGGCGACGCCGTACAAGCGCCCCATGATCAGCCGACCGGCGTGCCCGGGGACCGAGGACGGCGGGAATCCAGGCAGCGTCTGGTACGAGAACTCCCGCTCGGACGAGACGTCGCCCGCCACGGCCTCTCCAAGTCCCGACCCCAGGACGATCGCGACCCCTGGGGACACCGAGGAGCGTCCCCGGATGAGGGCCACTCCTTCCTCGGCGAAGGTGTCGCCGGGCCCGGGAAACTCGATCGAGCCGCCTCGGGGGGACGCGCTCATGTCCAGGACCGCCCGGTCGAGCCCTCCGGTGGCCTCATCCTCGCAGCCGTTCCTTCAGCTGGGTCAGGACGCGGATCGGCAAGGGATCCACACCGCGGATGATCGCCAGATAGGTGCTGGTGAAGTCCGCCAGCATGACGAACGAAAGGAGGATCTCCGTCGGAGTCGATCCTTCGGCGGAGACCTCTCTGCACTCCAGCCCCGAGCCCGCGATGGCGTCGATCGTGGCTTCCACACGGCTGGCGATCCGCGGATGCTCGCGCGCATGCCGAAGCACGACCAGGCCGAACCGCCGGCCCGTCTGCTCGGACCACCCTTCGATCTCGTTGTGATCGAGCTCTGGGAGCACCGCGTGGAAGGCAGGCGTCTTCGCGTTCTCGTTGAACTGGGTCTTCCACCGAAGGGCAGCGGCCTCGGCAACGCCCTCCGATCCCCACACGACGGGGATCCGAGCATGCAGCCACTCGGCCAGGGACTTCGCCCGGTTCGCCTCCGCCGGCCGCTCGGGGGCGAGCTCCGAGGAGAGGCCCCCGAGCACAGCCGAGATTCCGTTCAATTCCGCGCCGGCATCAGGAAGCAATCCCACGGCCTCGAGCGCGCCCATGGCGCCGCCGACCAGCAACCCCAGGGCGGCGCGGGGAGCCGGAACGTGGCCGGGGACGTGGATGTGCGGCACGCCGTCCGCTCCGGCCAGTGCGGCCAGCTTCCCTCCGGAGCTGAGCGCCATCACCCGGGAACCAACCGCTACCGCCTGCGCGTACGCGGCCAGCGTCTCCTCGGTCTCCCCGGAGTACGAGACCGCGAGGACCACCGTGTCCTTCCCACAGAACGCGGGCAGGCCGTAGCCCTTGACGGTCACGACCGGCACCGGCAAGCGATCGGCGAAGCAGGCCCTCAGGACGTCTCCGACGATCCCCGATCCCCCCATCCCGCACACGGCGATCGAGCCGATGCCCTCGGCGGTGGGGAGATCACGTGCGTCTCGGCCGAGGGCGAAGCCCTCACCGAGCTGCGTCCCCAGGGCCGCTGCCAGGGCGAGCATCCCTCCGGGGTCGCCTGCCCGGAGGGCATCCGGGTCGTCGAGCGCGGCCAGCTCCTTCGTCATCCAGACCCGTCTGGCTTCTCGGCCTCGTCGATCAACATCACGGGGATGTCATCCCGAACCGGGTAGCGCAGGCCGCACTTCGTGCAGATGATGTATTCGGGGTCCTCCTGGTAGCGAATCTCGCCCCGGCAGCTCGGGCACACCAGGATCTCCAACAACTCCTTGTCGACCGGCATGCTGTCCTCCAGTCTTCCTCGTTGCCTGGTCAGGTTGATCACTCAGTGCTCGCTCGGATCAGAGCGAGGACTTCGGCCGTCTTCTCTTTCAGGAGATCCTCCGTTGCGGCCTCCACGTTCAGCCTCAGCAACGGCTCTGTGTTCGAAGGCCGAACGTTGAACCACCAGTCGTCGTACTCGACGGTGAGCCCGTCCATCCGGTCCTGCCGCCCGTCCCTGTATCTCTCGGCGATCCGCTCGATGACGGCCTCCTTGTCCTCCACGGGCGAGTTGATCTCGCCCGAGTCGGCATATCGGCGGAGCGGCTCGAGCAGCTCGGACAACGGCCTTTCCGCCTTGGACATCTGAGCCATGACGACCATAGAGGCCACCAGGCCGGAGTCCGCGTTGTAGTGCGCCCGGAAGTAATAGTGGCCGGAGTGCTCTCCACCGAACACGGCGCCGGTCTCTGCCATGACCTTCTTGATGAACGAGTGGCCGACCCGAGTCTTCACTGGCTTGCCGCCGTGCTCCCGGATCACCTCAGGCACCACCCTCGAGCAGATGAGGTTGTGCAGGATGGTGGCGCCGGGCTCGCGCTCCAGCATCCCGATCGCCACCAACGCGGTGACCAGCGACCCGCTGACACCCCGGGCATATTCGTCGACGAGGAACACGCGGTCCGCGTCGCCGTCGAAAGCCAGACCGAGGTCGGCCCCATGATCGAGGACCGCACGCTTGACGTCTTCCTGGTTCTTGGGGTCGATGGGGTCGGCCGGATGATGGGGGAACGTCCCGTCCAGTTCCATGTACAGCGGCACCAGCTTGCCGGGCAGCCGCTGGAACAGCTCGGGGACGACCAGCCCAGCCATCCCGTTGGCCGCGTCGGCCGCCACCGTGAACGGTAGGAACCGGTCGAGGTCGACGAAGGAGAGCAGGTGCTCGAGGTAGTCCTCGCGCATCTCTCGAGGACTTATGAGGCCGGGGTCCGGCGCGGCAGTGGCCCCTCGCGACGACTCCCGCTCGGCCAGGGCCCGGACCTCACCGAGGCCGCTCTCCACGCCCACGGGCCGGGCACCGGCGAGGCACAGCTTCAACCCGTTGTACTCGGGGGGGTTGTGGCTCGCCGTGAACATGGCCCCGGGCAGCGAGAGCCTCCCCGAAGCGAAGTAGACCATGTCGGTCGTGGCCAGCCCTACATCCTCGATGCCCACCCCGACCCCCGTGACACCTGTGGTGAAGGCGTCGGACATCGCGGGGGAGGACAGACGGCAGTCCCGGCCCAGAACGATCCGTTCGGCACCTGCCCACGAGGCGAACGCCCGACCGATCCTGTGCGCGGCGTCTTCGTCGAACTGCTCGGGATAGACGCCGCGGATGTCGTAGGCCTTGAAGATGCGCTCGAGGTCGGCCGCCATCGCGGCCGATTCTAGCCGACCGACTGCCCCCGACCTCCTGGAACTCGGGCGCCGGTGGCGGGCCGAGACAGGGGGACCTTAGCGGTTCGCCACCAGGTCGAGAACTGACCCCAGGGGGACGTTCTGTCCCTCGCGCTCCCAACCTCTCCACTCGCAGACCGGGCAGGAGGTGAAGGAGGTGGCGGAGCCGGCGAGGGTCATGGTCACCCGGAGCGTCTCCTGCGAACCGCAAGAGGGGCACGAGTTGTGAGAAATGAGAGCCATCGCACCTGGATGCATCGGCGTAACCGGACCCTCAGCACATAGTCCCCCAGTCTGATTTTTGGGTCCGTCCGCATGGACTAAGGGGCATCCCCCACTCGGGGGATAGCCTGAGACAGGCCCCATGACCCCCCGATGATGGCCGGGCTCACCTGATCGGCAAGCCGAGGGTCGCGGCGTATCCCGTTCGATCCAGGGAATAGGAGGCGACCGAGGCCACGATCGTCCCACCTCGGGCCCTCACCACAGCCGAAACCGGGCGGTCTCCCTGCGGCGGGACGATGATCCTGATCGTCCTGCCGGGTGGGATGGTCCGCGCGCGGATGGAGGCTGGTGAGGGCCCCTCGCCCCCAATGAGACGGAAGGACACCTCCACCGGCCGGCGGCCCGGATTCTGGAGAAAGAGGAACGAACGACCGCCCGACGGAGGGAGGGCCGGCATGACCAGCCAACTGCGGGCTGTTGTAGACGATCCGTTGAGCGTGGCGGAGTCTCCCCGAGGCCCGGTGAGCGTGAGCGCGGCAATCATGGCGCGACCATTCGAGCCGGCCACGAGCAGGCCCGCTTCATTCACCCGCTCTGGCTGGAAGGTCTTCACCTCGCCAGGACCAACCGAGAAACCCTCCGGACCCGAGACCAGGCGCTGAGCAGTGGGCCCTTGGGCCACCGCCGAGAGGTCGGCCCTGGAGTCCCCATCGTTCAGCAGCACCAGCTCTCGCGTCCCGGCGTCGGCGCCGGCCGGGATCACCCACCGAGCGGCGGCGGCGGGAACGCCCACCTCGGCCCTGATCCCGGCCATGGACGTCTCGAGGCCGCCGGCCACCACCCGGCCCATCCGCTGGATCACCCGGGCCGTGAGCCATTCCTCGCCCGGGCCCAGGAGGAGGTAGTCGTTGACCTCCAGGCCGACCGAGTGTTGCGGAGGCAGCACGTAGGGGGTCAGAGGCCCGGCCGCCACCTCTCGCTTCTCCGTCCGGAGGACCACGTCGAACTCGGCTGGCTCGTCGAAGGGATTCATGACCACCAGATACGAGGTCTGGCCGGCGCCGGTGGGGACATCCATGATGAACCAGTTTCGATGAGCCGTCTGTTCGCAGCGCTCGGCAGCAAGTCCTCCCGGGGCGCCCGTCGCCACGATGGCTGCCGCCCCCACCCATCCCCCGAAGTACTCCACCTGGGTGGCGTCGGCTGGGTCGTCCGCTGAGACCTGGCGGTAGGCCTGCCTGAGCGCGCCGACGGCAAACGTGGTTACCGACTGCTTCCCGTCCTTGCCCAGCTCCGTCAAGCGGATCCGAACCGGACGATGCCCCGGATTCGTCACCACCACCCATCCCTGCCAGCCGCTGTGCCCCCCGTGCGGACAGAACAATGCGCCGCTGGGACCCGCCGAGGGAGTGCCCTCGGCCGTGCCTTTGGGCCCAACGGCTCGGTCGAGCACGAGGCCCGAGCCGGTCAGGAAGGCCACGATGACCAGGAGAGCGACGGCCCGGACCCGCATGCCCGGCAAGCGGTTCCCATCGCCCTCGACGGGCGTGACTTCATCCATGTCGCACCGGCCTCCTGGTGACCCACATGGCCGCCCCCCACATGAGCACCAGGAGGACCATCTCGATGGTCCTGGTTCGTTGCCCGCCGAAATGGACACGGTAACCGGCGGGCATCGGACCCGTCCGGAAGCCCGTGGCCCAACCGAGGGCTCGGTAGGGGTCAACGGCTGCCGTTTTCCCGATCGGCTCCAGTCGCCATCGTGGATCGAACTGATCCAGGAGCAGCACGAGGGCGGGATCGGGCCATCCCGGTCCCGCGAAGCGTTGTCCCGACGGGTCGCCGACCAAGGGCGTCCCGTGCCCGCTGGGCAGTGCCTCCACAGCATCGAGCCGCGAGGACCGCGCGGCACGGCTCCATACCGGATCGGTGGTATCGGAAGCCAGCGGTGCGGCCTTGTCGTTTCGAAAGATGGTCAGTCCTCCGGTCGCGACGAGGTCGAGGTCGACCTGCCGGGTCAGCCGCCGGAGCGCCGGGCCCGGCAGGTCACCCGGCTCTGCAAGAACGAACCTGATGCCGAACGCACCGAGGAGAGCTCCGCCGTGCCGGGCCTCCCCGGCCAGGACCTCCACCAGCGACTGGCGGAGACGCTCGTAGCCCGGGCCCACGTCGGGCCGGCCGATGTCAAGGGCGGAGGCACCGGCGGGGTCGGTCACGGCGAAGCGAACGGAGGCAGCCCCGGCCGCGACCGTCCCGGAGGGAAGCCCTCCGGGCGCGGGAAAGGGTTTCCCGTCAGGGGAGCCGACCCAAAGCACGCGATACGGGGGGCCTCCGGCCTCACCCGCCAAGGGGTACGCGGTGGGGACTCGCTCGGGTCCACCGATCGTCCAGGAGGCGCTTCCTGCCTGCACGAGCTGGCCGAGGAGTCCCACCGCCAGGAGCGCGGCCATCAGGGCAGCCCCGAGGTGGCGGAGGCCGAATTCCGATCGGGCCACTCCATGCAGCACTGACGCGAGCCCCAATCCGACCAGCAGGGAGTAGCTGAAACCCGCCACGCCCACGTATGCCAACGGATT
>WNGA01009653.1_pt1 | contig 33121 bp, 36 predicted proteins | sample 5400061 | NCBI WGS metagenome assembly WNGA01 (sample SAMN13153366, study PRJNA577476) | soil metagenome | isolation source: 100 cm soil or saprolite under grassland replicate 2 | place: USA:California | collected 2016-06-15 | reverse complement strand
GCCGTCCTCGGCCTGATGCTGACCGGGCTTCTCTCTATCCAGGTGCAGGGACAGCAGAGCTACCTCATGGGATCGCGGCGCGTCGAGGCCCAGCAGAACGGGCGGGTCGCCCTCGACCTCATGGTCCGGGAGCTCCGCTCGGCGCAGTCGGTCACGGCCATCCCGAGCGGGACCGACATGACCTTTGTGGACGGGACCGGCACCCCAATCCAGTATCAGCTCGCCGCGACCACGATCAACCGCATCGCGCGCGGCGTCAGCAATCCTCTCATAGGCGGGGTGCAGACGTTCACCGTGACCTACTTCTCCGCCTTCAACGGCGCCACGAACACCGGCACCACAACGGGGACACCGGCGAACGTCAGGCTCGTCCGAATACAGCTCGTGACCGGCACCGAAGAGAGCGTCGCAGCCTACTCCGCGGCCAATCAGAAGGCCACGATCGAGTCCATCGTCCGGCTTCGAAACATGTAAAGGAGGCTCTATGCGCTATTCTCGCGTCCGAAGAATCCTGGAGTGTCAGCGCGGCATCGCGCTGCCCATGGCCCTCATGGCGCTGTTGATCCTGTCGGCGATGATCATCGCCTTCTCCATGCTGGCGGCCTCCGAGCCCGTGCTCGCCAATAACCAGCTCCAGATCGCCCAGGCCCGAGCGGTCGCCGAAAGCGGGCTCGAACGCGCGATCTGGGCGCTCAATAACCCGGTGGATCCCGACGGAATCCCGAACCCGCTCGTCACCCCCGCGGCGCCCTATAACGGGACCACCGCGGTCCCCGTCATGCTCAACGGCGCCCAGCTGGGTGTCTTCGTAGTATCCGTGACCAACGGCGCCACCGCCAATGAGCGCAACGTCGTGGCAACCGGCTGGACACCGACCAACGTGGGCCCCGATCCCAAGGCCAAGCAGCGGATCACGACGACCGTGTACAAGATCCGGCCCCTGGATCCGCCGGCCGCCCTCGTCGTGCGCGGCGAGATCAACGCGGGCGGAAACTCCATAATTGACTCCCGCTCGGACACGAGCTGCGGCAACAAGGCTGGCACCTGGAGCCTCGGGACGACGAGCATCGGCGGCTCGGCAAGCATCTACTCGCATGACGGCGACAACTCGGCGAACCAGCTGACGGACGCGTGGCAGAACCTCCCGAGCTCAGCATTCGATCCGTACACGTATAGCAACACCGAGCTCAGCGCCTTCAAGACCATCGCCAAGTCGCAGGGCACCTACTACCAAGGCGCGGTCACGTTCAATTCGAGCAACCGGATCCCGAACGGCCTCGTCTATATCGACACCCTGAGCGGCCAAAATATCGACACCGGCGGGCCCAACACGACGCCGATCAGCGACTTCGCCTCCGTGGACATCCACGGCAACGCCCCGGCCGATTCGAGCGGGATCTTCAGCGGCTGGCTGATTGTCGCGGGCTCGCTCTCGATCAGCGGCAGCTTCCAGATGCACGGCATGATTTACGTCCTCAACGACTTGGCCTACACGGGCACCGGCACGGGTGAGATCGCCGGCGCCGTCCTCACCCAGAATATTCGCGACACGTCCTCCACGACGATCGACACCAATACGCACGGCAATGCCGCCATCTATTACAACTGCGGCTACGCTACGACCGGCGGCGGCCAGGTGCCGCAGACCTGGACCATCGAGTCCGGCACGTACAGGGAGGTCTCTGGTTAGCATGCGCGGGCGCATCCTCGCGCTGCTCGCGTTCCTCGTGCCGGCCCTCGCCGCCTGCCAGGCGCCGGCCCCCACCCCGCCCCATCGTGCCGAGGAAAAGGCCGACGTCCGCGCCGCTGCCGCGCTGGAAGCCGGCCGCTACCCAGAAGCCGCGGACCTCTTCAGGCTGGCACTCGAGCGAGCGCCGGAGAGCGTGCCGCTCCACTACGGGCTCGCCGTCTCCCTCTCCTACGTGGACCGTGGTGCGGCCGGCAGGCAGTTTCAGTGGGTGATGCAGAGGGCCCCAGCCGGTTCGCCCGAGGCCACCGAGTCGCGCCAATGGCTCGCACGGGCCGGCCTCCTTCCCCAGGCCGCCCCCGCGCTCAATGGGTCGGGCCAGCCCGAGCGGCAAGCGGGCAATGCGGTCCTCGTAGGCCGCGCTCTGTCCGTCGAGAAGGGCCCCCGACCAGAGCCCATGCGGCGGCTGCAACTCTTCCTGGTCGGTCAACCGGACAGCCCGACGAAGGAGGAACGCTACAACCTCCGGACCGGCGAGGACGGCAGCTTCAAGTTCCCCAACGTCGTGCCTGGGCCCTACATGCTGACCAATCGCGTGGCGGGTCAGCCGACCTGGCGGCTCCGCGTCGAACTCAAGCCCGCGGAGGAAAAGCACCTCGACCTGACGTCCGGCAATAGCGCCTCCGTCCGCGACGACTTCCCCCTCTCCCGCTAGTCGCCGGCCCGCCCTGAGCAACCCCGCGAGGCCGCGGGCGACCGGCGCGGGCGGCCCTCGCCTACGCCGGGGTGCGGGGGCCTCCGGTCGTGAGGATACGCTCCACCTGGTCGGCGACCTCGGCGGCAAAGCGACTGGCCGTGGTGGCGTCGTTCACCCGGCTGGCCGCAGCGCGCAGAAGCTCGTCCAGATGCTGGCGGATGACGACGTTTCAATCACGATCCCGTTTTTGCTGGCCGCTTCGCGTGTTTTTCGGCCAGCGATCCCTGGGCTAAACCGCGGGCCTGCTAGGCGCGGTCGACGGCGGGGCGGATCGTGCCGGTGACGAGCTCCAGGAGCTCGAGCATTTTCGCGAGGTCGTCGCGGCGGAAGTCGATCATCACGTGGCTGAGGCCGAGCCGCTTGTACTCGCCGAGCTGGTCCACGACCGCCTGGGTGCCCTGGGCGAGGAGCTCGTCCTTGAGAGAGTAACGGATGGAGAGCGTGATGCTCTCCCACGGCCGGCGGGCCGCGTCGACTGCGGCGCGCAGTCGGCCGAGGGCCTCCTTGAGCTGGGCGGGGGTCTTCGACGTCGCGTGCCAGCCGTCGCCCAGCGTGACGACGCGGCGGAAGGCGCCCGGGCTGTCGCCGCCGACCCAGATCGGCGGGTGCGGCTTCTGCACGGGCTTGGGCGCGAAGCCGATGTCGCTGAAGCGGAAGAACTCGCCCGCGAAGGACGGATTGTCCTCGGTCCACAGCGCCTTGAAGACGCGCAGCATCTCGTCGGCCTGGCGGCCCCGCGCGTGGAAGGGCGCGCCCAGGATGTCGAGCTCCTCCTTCCACCAGCCCACGCCGACGCCGCAGATGAGCCGCCCGTTCGAGAGCGCGTCGATGCTGGTCAGCATCTTGGCCATGACGACGGGATGGCGGTGTCCCAGGATGAAGACCGACGCGCCGAGCCGCGCGCGCGACGTGCAGACGGCGGCGGCCGAGAGGGCGACGACGGGCTCGAGATAGGGCTTGTCGGGCGGATGCGGGAAGCGCCCGCCCGGATAGTTGCCCGTCGCCTTCCGCGGGAAGATGACGTGGTCGCTGACCCAGAGCGACGCGATCTCGCGCTTCTCGGCCTCGCGCGCGAAGGTCATCAGCGCGTCGCGCGTGGCCACGGGCCCCTGCGTCGGAAGGTGGCAGCCGATGTCCATGGCGTCAGATAGTGCGCCGGCGGCGGGCCCGCGTCAAGCTGTGGAGGCCGACCGTCATTCCTGCTATCATGCGGCCCGCCATGAATCTCCTGCGTCCAGTGGACCGCGAGGTCGTCGTCAACGGCTTGAAGCTCCACCTGCTCGACTGGGGCGGCGAGGGGCGCATGCCGCTCGTATTGCTGCACGGCTTCACGGGGAACGCGCACGCGTGGGACACGCTCAGCATCGCGCTCCAGCCCCACTTCCACGTGTACGCGCTGGACCAGCGCGGCCACGGCGACAGCGATCCCGCCGACGTCTATAATCCGGCCGTGGCCTTCGACGACATCTCCGGCGTCGTGGACCAGCTCGGCTTGAAGTCGATCGTCCTGATCGGGCTCTCGATGGGCGGCCGGAACGGGATGTACTACGCTTCGAAGCTGCCCGAGCGGGTGCAGAAGCTCGTCATCGTGGACATCGGGCCCGAGATCAGCAAACGTGCCGCCCAGCCGTCCTCCGGGCCGCCCGAGCCTGATACGTGGGAATGCATCGAGCAGGCCGCGCAGCATCTCTACCGCGGCAACCCGTACCCCGGCATCCACTACTACCGCTGGGTCGCCTCGCACAGTCTCAAGCAGCGCTCCGACGGCGCGATCGTGTGGAAGTGGCACCCGAGCGTCAAGGAGCGGCGCTCCCAGCTCGACCTCGACTGGTGGGCGCTTCTCAAGACCATCACGCCGCCGACGCTCGTGCTTCGCGGGGAGTCGAGCCCCGTGCTCGATCGCGACGTCGCCGAGCGGATGGCGAAAGAGCTGCCGCGCGGCAGCTTCGTCGAAATCCCGCGGGCGGTGCACACCCTCCACGAGGACAACCCCGAGGCGGTCCTGGCCGCGCTGAAAGAGTTCCTGGAGCTCAAATGAAGATCACCCACGTCACCACGCGCATCCTGAGCACGCCCGCCGACAACCCGCTCGTCGTCGGGCTGCCCGCGCCCACCGACACACGCGAGTTCGTCACCCTCGAGCTGGGCACGGATCAGGGCCTTGTGGGACTCGGCCTGACGTTCTTCGGCGCGGCGCTCACGCCGGCGCTCAAGGTTGCGGTGGACACGCTCGCCCGGCTCGTCATCGGCGACGACCCGTCGCACACGGAGGCCATCGCCGCGAAGTTGAGGCGCGCGGCGGGCAACTCGGGCCTCGGCGGCATCTTCTCGCTGGCGCTCTCCGCCGTGGACATCGCGTGCTGGGATCTCAAGGGCAAGGCCGCGGGCAAGTCCGTGTGCGCGCTGCTCGGCGACCTGCGCGATTGCGTGCCGACCTATGCCTCGGGCGCCCTCATGCGCGCCCACCCGGTCGATTACCTCGCCAAGGCGGGACCGCGGCTCGTGGACATGGGATTCACGCAGATGAAGATGCAGTGCGGGAGCGAGCCGACGGTGGCGGCATCCGTCGAGCGCGTGCGCGTCATGCGCGAGGCCATCGGACCCGACATCGACCTCATGTGCGACATCAACCAGCTCTGGAGCGTGCACCACGCCATCGACGTGGGCAATCGGATCGCGGACTATCACCTCTTCTGGCTCGAAGACCCAACCGCCCACGACGACTACGCCGGCCTCGCCCGCGTGGCCGACGCGCTCGACACGCCCATCGCCGCTGGCGAGTATCACTACGGCATCGTGCCCTTCCGCCACCTGCTGGAGACGCGCTCCGTCGACATCGTGATGATCGACCTCCTGCGCGTGGGCGGCATCACGCAGTGGATGAAGGTCGCCGGCATGGCCGAGGCCTTCAACGTGCCCGTGGTGAGCCACCTCATCCCGGAGATCCACGTCCACCTGGTTGCCGCCATCCCCAACGGGCTTACGGTCGAGTACATGCCGTGGACGCTCAGGCTCTACGAGGAGGCGCCGGCCCTCGAGGGCGGCCGGCTCGTGGTGCCGAAGAAGCCGGGCCTGGGCCTGGCATTCGACCAGGCCGCGATCAAGCGCTACCAGGTCAGCTAGCAGGCCGCCGAAATCCTAGGCGGGTCGCGCCGCGCGCAGGAGCGCCGTGTTCTCTTCGAGCGTGTCCGCCGCCGTGATGGCGCGGAGCACGATCTCGTCCACGGCTCCCTGCCACTTCGCGAGCGCCGCCGGGATCTCGTCCGCCTTCTGCGCGGCGATGGCGGTCTCCACCGGCTTGACCCCCATGCGCGCGAAGTGGGCGCCGTAGGCTGGGATCGCCGCGTAGCGGCGGCCCTCTTCCGCGAGTTTCTCGCACGCCTTGGGGCCGAGCGCGAGGCGGACATAGGCGTAGAGCGTGGGCGCCTTCCGCCCCGCCGCCGCGGCACCCTCACGCACCCAGCCGGCGGAGAGGCGCGCGTGCTCAGGCGTCAGCCAGTTGAAGAGCACGCCGTCGGCGATCTCGCCGGCGAGCCGGCACATCTTGGGCCCGAGCGCCGCCACGACGAGGCGCGTCTCGAGCTCTAACCGAAGCGCCGCGACACCGTCGCGCACGCGGCCGAGGGAATTCGGGTTGGGGCTGCCCACGCCGAGAAGCAGGCGATCGAGCGGCAGCTTTGTCGCGCGCACGCCCTGCACTATGCTCTCGGGCCCGCGCGTGTGGAGCGGGATGACGCCGATCCCGAGCTCGATGCGCTTTGTCTCGCCCGCCGCGTGGGCGAGCGCGGCCAGGCCGTCGATCGAGCCCGGGTGATTGACCCAGAAGGAGCTGTACCCGAGCGCCTCGGCCTCCCGCGCCGAGGCGCGGATGATCTCGGGGGTGGTGCCGGCGAACAGCGCGAACCCGCGTCCCATCACGCCCTCCTCTTGCGGAAGCGGGAGAAGTCGGGCTTCCGCTTCTCGAGAAACGCCCGCGCGCCTTCCTGCTGCTCTTCCTTCCAGAACTCCGGCGTGACGACGAGGCGCCGGACCGAGTCGCCCTGCCCGAGGATGTGCTCGAACTCGGCCACGAACGACGCCTTGAGGATGCGGAGGCAGGTGGGCGACAAGGCCAGCAGCTCCTCGCACCACCGGCCGACCTCCGCGTCGAGCTCGGCCATCGGGACCACCGCGTTGGCCAGGCCCCAGTCGAGCGCCTGCGCCGCCGTGTAGCGTCGGCAGAGCATCCACATCTCCCTCGCGCGCTTGTGACCGATCACGCGGGCGAGGTAGCTGACGATCGGGCCGCCGGCCGGGCTGCCGACGCGCGGACCGTTCTGGCCAAACACCGCGTGCTCGGCGGCGATCGTGAAGTCGCAGAAGTACGCGAGGTGGTTGCCGCCGCCCACCGCGTAGCCGTTCACGCGCGCGATGACGGGCTTGGAGCAGTGCGACACGGTCAGGTGCAGCATGTACGGCTCGAGTACCTGGCGCTCGAGCCCGCCCTCCTTCTCCCAGTTGACATCTCCGCCCGCGCAAAAGGCCTTGTCGCCGGCGCCGGTGAGGACGACCACGCCGATCTCATCGTCGGTGTTGGCATGCTCGAACGCCAGCGTCAGCTCCTTGAGCGTATCTCCCGTGAAGGCGTTGTACTGCTTGGGCCGGTTGATGGTGATCCGGGCGACGTGGTTCTTCGACTCGTACAGGATGTCCGTGTAGTCACGCGGCACGATGGGGCTCCTTCCGGCTGGGGTGGATGGCCACGCCGACCTTATCCCGGACCTCGATCGGGCGCAAGCGGGGCGGACCGCCGTGGTCCTTGACCGCCCCGGCCCCCGGCGCTAAGCTCGGCAAGCTTTCGCCCCTCACCGTTCCGGCGCAAAGGAGTGCATGCGATGCTGAAGCGAGCGGCAGTCGAGAGCACCGCTGAGGCGTATCTGGAGCTGCTGGCCGCGCGTGGCGTCGAGTACCTCTTCGCCAACGCGGGGACGGACTTCGCGCCGTTGATCGAGGCGTACGCCAAGCGCGGCGCGCAGGGCCAGGCCTCGCCCCGGCCGATCACCGTCCCGCACGAGGTGCCCGCCGTCGCGATGGCCCACGGCTACGCGATGGTCACGGGACGGCCGCAGGTGGTCATGGTCCACGTGATCGTGGGCGCGGGCAACGCCGTCGGCGGCATCATCAACGCCGCGCGTTCCAACGTGCCGATGCTCTTCAGCGCGGGGCGCAACCCGATCACGGAGGCTGGCCACGCCGGCAGCCGCGACCGTCCCATCCACTGGGCTCAGGAGTCTTTCGACCAGGCCGCGATGGTCCGCGAGTTCGTCAAGTGGGACTACGAGCTCCGAAGCGTCTCCGATCTCGAGACCGTGGTGGACCGCGCGCTCACGCTCTGCCAGGCCGACCCGCAGGGGCCGGTCTATCTCACGCTGCCGCGCGAGGTGCTGGGCGGCCGGCTGGAGGCGATCGAGTACGCCGACCCCGCTCGCGTGGCCAAGCCGGGCCCGCTCGTCCCTTCTCCCGAGTCCATCGCCGAGGCGGCGCATCTCCTCGCGGCAGCGCGGAACCCGCTCATCATCGTCAAGGCGGCGGGCCGCGATCCGGGCGCCGTCGCGTCGCTCGTGGCGCTGGCCGAGGCGCTCGGCGCGCCGGTCTTCGACCAGTTCCAGACCTACGTCAATTTCCCCCAGAATCATCCACTGCACGCCGGCTTCGACGCCGCGCCCCACCTCGAGGAAGCCGACGCCATCCTCGTCGTCGAGTCCGACGTGCCCTGGTTCCCGGCGTTCAGGGGGCCGCGGCCGGAAGCGCGAATCATCCACCTGGGCGTCGACCCGCTCTTCTCCCGCTACCCGCTCAGGGGCTTCCCCACCGACGTGGCCCTCGCGGGCACTCCGCGCTTGGCGCTCCAGGCGCTGGCCGCCGCCGTCGCGCGCCTGGTAGACCCCGCGGTCATCGCGGAGCGGCGCATGCGCTGGGAGGCGCAGCATGTCCGGCAGCGTGAGGCCTACGCGGCGCGGGCGCGGGCCGTTCAGTCCGACGCGCCCATCGACATGGCCTGGCTCTCGCGCTGCGTGGGCGATGTCGTGGACGACCAGACGATAGTCATCAACGAATACGATCTGGACGCGACCCAGGCCTGCTTCATCCGGCCGGGGAGCTTCTTCGCCGCACCGCCCTCGGGCGGGCTCGGCTGGGGGCTCGGCGCGGCGCTCGGCGCCAAGCTCGCCGCGCCCGACAAGACGCTGATCTGCTGCGTCGGCGATGGCGCCTATATCTTCGGCGCTCCCACGGCGGCCCACTTCGTCTCCCGCGCCTACAACCTGCCGGTTCTCTTCGTCGTCTTCAACAACCGCACCTGGAACGCCGTCAAGCGCGCGGTGCAGTCGTTCGCGAAGGACGGCTGGGCGGTCAAGACGGACTCGATGCCGCTGACGGCGCTCGAGCCGGCGCCCGACTACGAGATGGTCTGCCGCGCCTCGGGCGGTCACGGCGAGCGGGTCGAAGGTCCGGCGCTGCTTCCCGACGCGCTCAGGCGCGCGCTGCGCATCCTCAAGGAGGAGAAGCGCCAGGTCCTCCTCAACGTGATCTGCAAGAAGCCGTGATGAAGATCCTCGCCACGGGACCGAGCGGGCCACCCGAGGAGCTCGCTCCGCTCCGCGACGCGGGCCACGAGGTGCTGATCGGCCGCCCGCTCGACCAGCCGGGCCGGAAGGCGTACACGGAAGCGGAGCTCTGCGAGGCCGCCCGCGGCGTCCACGTCATCCTCGCCTCGCATCTCGAGACCATCAGCCGGAGCGTCCTCGAGTCCGCGCCCGATCTCCGGCTCGTCATCGTGCCCTTCATCGGGACCGACAGGATCGACCTCGCCGCGGCCTCGAAGCAGGGCGTCCTCGTCGCCAACAGCCCCACGCCGGAGAACTTCATCGCGGTCGCCGAGGCGACCATCGGCCTCATCGTGATGCTGCTCAAGCGCGTCAAGCACAATGAGGCCAAGCTCCGCCGCGGCGAGTGGGCGCAGCGCCAGGACCGGGGCGACTTCCTCTTCGGCAAGACCGTGGGCCTGGTCGGCTTGGGCCGCGTCGGCTCGCATGTCGCGCGGCGGCTCGTCAACTGGGACGTGCGCCTCCTGGCCTCCGATCCCTACGTCCCGGCGGCCCACGCCCAGGCCCTCGGCGCGACGCTCGTGGACCTGCCCGCGCTCCTGGCCGAGTCCGACGTCGTCTCGCTCCACGCCTCGCTGACCGACGAGACGCGCGGGCTCATCGGCGAGAAAGAGCTCAGACGCATGAAGCCCACGGCGCTCCTCGTCAACACGGCGCGCGGCGAGATGGCCGACGAGGAGGCGGTGGCACGCGCCCTCGGCGAGGGCTGGATAGCCGGCGCGGCCATCGACGCGTTCGTCAAGGAGCCGCTGGGCCCCGCGAACCCGCTCCGCGGCGTCGATCCCGAGCGCCTCATCCTCACCCCGCACAACGTCAGCCACAGCGAGGCGGACCGCCGCGCCAATCTCCGCCTCGCCCTCGAGCAGATCCTGGCCGCCGCGCGCGGCGAGGCGCCTGCCCACTGCGTCAACCCGGACGCTATCCCGCGCTGGAGGGGCAAGTCATGAGCGGCAACGCCATCCCCGTCCTCGATGCCGACGGCCACGTGACCGAGTCGTACCAGCAGATCGCGAAATACCTCGACGAGCCGTATCGACGGCGCCCGCTCACCTTCCCGCTGTACACGGCCGATGGCTGGGACCGGCGGCTGATCGACAAGTTCCACGACTGGGCGGGCAATGCCGACGAGTGGCTGCGGGCCCTCGACAAGGGCGGCATGGAGCTGGCGGTGCTCTACCCGACGCTCGGGCTCTTCATGAGCTTCCTCAAGGATCGCCAGTGGGCCGTGAGGCTCTGCCGCGCCTACAACACGATGATGCACGAGGAGTTCATCAAGCTGAGCCCCAGGCTCCAGGCCGTCGCGCTCCTGCCCGTGCAGGATCCCAAGGCCGCCGCGCTCGAGCTCCGCCGCGCCGTGAGCGAGCTGGGCCACGTCGGCGGGATGCTCGCCGCGGACGGCACACACCTCCTGGGCGACGAGCGCTTCCTGCCCGTCTACGAGGAAGCCGACCGGCTCGGCGTGATGCTGGGCATCCACGCCTCGGGCTCCCACTTGGGCGGGGCCGGCGTGGACCTCTTCCCGAGCTTCATCCAGGCGCACACCTGCTCGCACGCCTTCGGGCAGATGCGCCAGCTCACGTCTGTGATCTACGAAGGCATCCCCGAGCGCCTCCCGCGTCTGCGGCTGGCTTTCCTCGAGGCCGGCTGTGGCTGGGCGCCGTACTGGATGGAGCGCATGGACGACGAGTACGCCAAGCGCGCGGAAGAAGCGCCGGCGCTCCGCAAGAAGCCGAGCGACTACATCCGGAGCGGGTCCATCTACTTCTCCTGCGAGGCCGACGAGTGGCTGCTGCCGCAGGCGGTCAAGCTCGTCGGCGAGAACCAGATCGTCTACGCCTCCGACTTCCCTCACTGGGACCACAGCTACCCCGGCTCGATCGACGAGATCAAGGACCGCGGCGACATCACGGACGCGCAGAAGCGGAAGATCCTCGCCGACAACACGCGCCGGCTCTACGGCCTCAAGCCCTGAGCGGGAGCGGTCGAGCAATGGACTGCTGCAGCCACGAGGGACCGTCCAAGGGCGACGCGAGGTTCGACTTCAGGAAGATCGCCGACGGCGTGCACGTCGCGGTCGCCGCGCCCGCCTACAAGGTCAATTGCAACACCGCGATTATCGAGAGCGACGACGGCGTGGTCATCGTGGACACGCACTCCAAGCCCTCGGCGGCGCGCGTCATCGTGGAAGGGCTTGGCGACATCACGACGAAGCCCGTCCGCTACGTCGTCAACACGCACTTCCACTGGGACCACTGGCACGGCAACGAGGTCTACCCCGCCGCCTACCCCGACGCGGAGATCATCACCAACCAGCTCACGCGGGAGGCGATGGTGCGCAAGGCGCTCAAGCGCATCCAGGACCACGTCCGCCAGATGCCCGCGGAGATCTCGAAGCTCGAGGCCGACATCAGCGAGGCGCGCACGGCCGAGGAGCGCGCGCGACTCCAGGCCGACCTGCGCCATGCCGAGTCGTACCTCGCCGAGGTGACGGCGCTCAAGCCCGCGCTCCCCACCATGGCCTTCGAGCGGACGATGAAGCTCTACCGGCGCGACCGCGAGATCCATCTCCTCTACCTCGGCCGGGCCCACACCGAGGGCGACGTGTTCGTCTATCTCCCGAAAGAAAAGGTGGTTGTCACGGGCGACGCCGTCATCGGCTGGACGCCCTTCATGGGCGACGGCTATCCCGAGGACTGGGTGACGACGCTGGATCGCCTGGCCGAGCTCGACTTCACCTACATCATCATGGGCCACGGCGAGCCGGCGGGCCGCGACTGGCTCCGCACCTTCCGCGGCTACGTCCACGACATGGTCGAGGCCGTCCGCGAGGAAGCCGCCCGCGGCGCCACGCTCGAAGAGGTCCAGCGCCGCGTCCCGGACAGGCTCGCGCCCACGTACGAGGGTCCGTTCTCCACGTACGGCGACTACAGGCCCTGGCGCGCGGGCCTCCTGCGCAACATCGAACGCACCTACGCGATGGTCAGCTGAGGCGCCCGCTCGAGACCGAGCAGGACGCGTGCGGCGGGTGTAATATCGGGACCTCGGAACAGGCACGTCAACCCTGAGCATTCGAGGAGACCACGACATGGCGCAAGAGAGGATCCCGTTGGACGCAGGGCGCTTCGCCAAAGGCATGACCTGGAAGGACTACCTCGCCCAGATGGGCGACACGAAGGCCCGCACCGAGGAGAACTACACCAAGGCCTCGTTGACGTCGGAGGAGAAGCAGTTCTTCAGCGGGCTCAACCAGGTCAAGTATGTGCTCATGCTCGCCGAGAACTGGTGCGGCGACGTCCACCGCAACTCGCCGATGATCGCGCGGATCGTCGAGGCGATGCCCGGCGCCGAGCTCCGCGTGCATCTGCGAGACCAGAACCCGGACCTGACGGACTGCTTCCTGAACAACGGCTACCGCTCCATCCCCATCGTCGCCTTCTTCGACAAGGACTGGAACGAGGTCGGGCGCTGGATCGAGCGGCCCGCCGCCGCCACGCAGAAGGCGTACGCCATCCGCGCCACGACGGTGGATGTCGCGGGGGAAGACCAAGCGAAGAAGGACGCGGCGATGGCCGAGTTCCGCAAGCAGGTCCAGGCCGGCTATGACACCGCCCCCGACAAGAGCCTCTGGCGCGAGACCGTGAAGGAAGTTCGCGGCGTGCTGGAGACGCGGCTCGGGCTCGCCGGCAAGAAGTAGCCGACCGCCGGGATCGCCGAGCGGAGAGCCGAGCGCGAGGTCCGGCGCTCAGCTCCGCTCGGCGATCTCTCGCATCTTGCGGAAGGCGAGGTAGCGGAGCCGGTTCGCCTCCGGCATGCGCTCGGCCAGGGGCGGCATCGCCTGCTTGCGCGCGAACGCCGCCTCGATGTACGGCGCGAGCTCCTCCATCTTCCGCGCCTGCCGCGCGGCGTCGCGCTCCTGGAACTCCGGCATCACCTCGCGCGCGAAGAGCTCGAGCGACTCGCAGATGTGCTCGTGCCGGTTGTTGCCGCCCTGCTGGATGAAGATGGTCTGGTCCACGCCGTTCTGCTCGAACTGCCGCAGGCTCGCCGTGAGCTGCGCCGGCGTGCCGATGCAGCCCGTCCCTCCGCCGAGTATCTCGAGCCCGAGCTGCTCGCGCACGGCGACGAACTTCTTCCAGATGTCCGTCCGCCCCGGCGTGTGCTTGCCGAAGCTGTAGTGGTGCCCGAGCGCGAACTGAAAGAAGCGAAAGCCGTCGGTGCCGCGCCGCCCCGCCTCCCCCGCGTCGGGGTGGCACGAGAAGCCCGTGACCATGGCCACGTTGGGGTTGACGGTGTGGCCGATCGGGACGCACTCGCGCTTGACCGTGTCGTAGTAGTCCGCGATCCAGTGCGCCGCCTCCGCGGGATCGATGAACGCGAAGGTGAGCGCGCCCATCCCGAGCTGTGCGGCCAAGTGGATGGTCTCGCGGTTCGAGCACGCGACCCAGAGCGGCGGGTGCGGCTTCTGGACGGGCTTGGGCACCACGTTGCGCACGGGCATCGCGAAGTACTTGCCCTGGTAGCCCGGGTATGGGTCCATCGCGAGCATATTCGCGACCTGCTCGGTGCTCTCGCGCCACATCTCCCGCCGCTCGGCGGGCGTGATGCCGAAGCCCTCCAGCTCCGCGCGCGATGCCGACTCGCCGGTTCCCCACTCGACGCGGCCGTTGGAGACCAGGTCGAGCGTGGCCAGGCGCTCGGCGATCCGCGCCGGGTGGTTGTACGCGGGCGGCATGAGGACGATGCCGTGCCCGAGGCGAATTCGCCTGGTGCGCTGCGAGGCGGCGGCCAGGAAGACCTCGGGCGCCGAGGAGTGCGAGTATTCCTCGAGGAAATGATGCTCGACCTCCCACGCGTAGTCGATGCCGAGCCGGTCGCCCAGCTCGACCTGGTCGAGCGCGTCCTGGAAGAGCTTGAGCTCGCCGCCCTCCGCCCACGGGCGCGGCAGCTGGTGCTCGTAGAAGATGCCGAAGCGCATGCGTGGTCTCCTTGGCTAGGAAGATGGGACGGACGCGGCGCCGCTCATCAGGGGCGGCGCCGCAGGGCGAGCAGGACGACCCCGGTCTCGTACAGCTCCTCGCCGAGGATGACGGCCGCGATGATGATGGTCGCCCGCGATCCGTAGAGGATGCCGAGCGCGAAGGCGACGCACGCCGAGGCCGCGATGAGCGCGCGGATGCCGCGGATGAGCCGGGCGCTGCTGTCCTCCTCGCCCGAGTGGCGAAGCGCGCTCTCGAGCTGACGGATAGCCCGCCAGCCCAGCACGGCGGCCAGGACGAGGAGGCCATCGGCGATCAACGGGCTCCCCTTTTGGACTCAGTTCTTTTTCAGGCGCACGTCGTCGAGCGGCGCGGACCAGGGCCAGGGGTCGATCAGCATCAGGGCGGGCTCCGCCACTCGCGGGCCGATCCCGCTCGGCCAGTTGTATTCGAAGATGGGCCCCATTCTCACGCGCTCGTGCATGAGCTGCTGGATCTGGTGCAGGAGCGCCTCGCGCTTGCGCCGATCCGTCTCGCGGCTCTGCTGCTTGTAGAGCGCGTCGATGTCGGGATAGCCGCCATAGGCGAAAGCGCCGTCGCTCGGAATCACCTCAGACATTCGCGAGGCGGCGTTGCCGTACAGCGCGCTCGTGCAGACGCAGAGCCCGTGGAGCTTCCTGGCCTGGAGCGCCGAGATGTAGGTCGCGCGCTCCATCGGCCGCATCTTGAGCTTGATCCCCACCGCCCCCAGATAGCCCACGATCGCCTCGCCCAGCGAAAAGTACGGCGGCAGCTGGTGCAGCTCCCCGGCGTCGAAGCCGTTCGGGTAGCCTGCCTCCGCCAGGAGCTGCTTCGCCTTCGCCGGATCGTACGGGTAGGGCTCGATCGGGAGCCGGAACTCGAAGTTGCGGGGAATGAACGTTCCCGCCGGCTTGGACGCGCCGAGCGTCTCGGCCTCGCTGAGGGCCCGGCGGTCGAGCGCGTAGTTGGAGGCCAACCGCACCCGCCGGTCGTGCCAGGGCGACTTCGGGTCCCACTGATCGAGGTAGTCCAGGAAGAACACCGCGATCCCGCCGGAGAAGGCCAGCTTGAGGTTGGGGTCGCGCTTCACCTCCTCCGCCTGCGGGACGTCGAGCAGGTACGCGATGTCGATCTCCCCACGCTTCAGCATAGCCATCCGCGTGGTGGACTCCGGCACGCTCTTGAAGACGAGGCGCTTCACCGAGGGGACTTTCCGCCAGTAGCCCTCGAAGGCCTCCATGACCAGCTCGATGCCTGGCGTGTGGCTCACGAACTTGTAGGGCCCGAGGCCGATCGGGTGCCGTTTGAAGCCGTCGTCGCCCACCTGCTCGACGTACTTCTTGGGCACGATCCAACCGGCCCCGCTGACGACCGTACCGTAGAAGGTCATGAAGTCGGGCCACGGCTCGTGCAGGTGGAACCGCACCCGGTACGGTCCGACGACCGTCACCTCCCGCACCTTCTCCTTGAGGATCCGCGCGCCCTTGGAGCGCTGGAAGCTGAACTTCACGTCCTCAGCCGTGAACGGGTCGCCGTTGTGGAACTTGAGCCCTTCGCGCAGCTTGAACTCGTAGACCCGCTGATCCGCGCTCACCGTCCACGACTCCGCCAGGCACGGCGTCATGGCGTTGCCGGGCATCGGCTTGACGAGCGCGTCATGCATGGCATAGAGCACCCAGAACGGCGTCAGCTGCCCCACCACCTCCGCCGGATCGAACCAGACGGCCGACAGGGTGACGTAGAGCGCCCAGCGCATCTCCCCCTCCGGCTTGGCCTGCGCAGCCGCCTCGGCGAAGAATCCGCCCGCGAAGGCTGCGCACAAGAGGAGCAGGCAGCCCAGGGCGAGGCGTCGTGTGGCTCTCATGCTCTTCCATCCGTTCCGCACGGTACAGGAGCTTACACGAAGTGAATTCTGGATCGCCCCGCAAATTCCTGTAAGCTAAGAGGGCCATGAGCTGGCATCGGCTGATTCCCCTGGTAACGGTTCTCGTGCTGGGCTCCGGGCCTCATGCCTGGGCCGGACCGCCGACGGACCAGCTGCGCACGTACACCGACCAGGTGCTGAAGATCCTCCAGAGCCCGTCGATGACGCTGGCAGACCGGCGCGAGGCAGTCCGGAATCTGGCCGAGGAGGTCTTCGACGTGACGGAGACGGCCAAGCGGGCGCTCGGCCAGCACTGGCTGAAGCGGACCCCGGCCGAGCGCGACGAGTTCGTGAAGCTCTTCGCGAACCTGCTCGAGCAGACCTACATCAACAGGATCGACGAGTTCGGCGGGGAGAGGCTCACCTACGTGAGCGAGCAGATCGAGGGCGACCGGGCCATCGTTCGCGCAAAAATCACGACCAAGAACGGCACCGACGTGCCGGTGGAATCCCGGGTCCTGCTGAAGGACAACCGCTGGCTGATCTACGACATCCTCATCGAGAACCTGAGCCTGATCTCCAACTACCGCGCTCAGTTCGACCGGGTGATTCGAACGGCCTCGTACGACGAGCTGGTGACGCGCCTGAAGAACAAGGGCGAGTTCCTCAACGAAAAGGGGACCAAGACCCCCAAGAAAGGCGAACCGGTCAAGCGCTAGCCGCGCGGCTCAGCGCGGCGCGGTCCCGCGCTAGGGGCCCGTGACCTTCCTCACCAGGCCCGACATCGCGCGGGCGTCGCTGTCATCCAGCTCACCCAGGCCCCTCACGACCCCTTCGCGATCCGCCGCCGGCCTGTTCTGGCTCACCTTCCACTTGCCGACGAGTCTCGTGAGCGGGATCTCGATCCCGACGATGGCGCCCAGCATCTGCTCGACGAAGTCGGCAGGCGCGTCCGTGACCTTCCACGGCTCGGGCCTGCCGGTCTCATGGCGGGTCGTGAGCCGCTCGACGAGCCCGCGCAGCCACGCCCGGTCTTCGACGATCCGCATCGGGCCGTACGCGTGGACGACGATGTAGTTGTAGGTCGGCACGACCTTGCCCGTCTCCCGCTTCGCCTGGTACCAGGCGGGCGAGATGTACGCCTGCGGTCCCTGAAAGACGGCGAGGGCCTCGACGTCGCGGGAGAAGTCGCGCCACACGGGATTGCCGCGCGCCACGTGGCCCCGGAGCGTCCCCAGCGGAGCCGGCTCCGGATCCAGCTCGAGCGGGATGTGGTTCGCGTTCAACCCGCCGGAGCCCAGCGTCACCAGCGCGGCCAGCGAGTGCTCGTGGATCAGCCGGCCCAGGACGTCCAGCCGGGTCTCTTCGAAATGCGCCGGAATGTACATGCGGCTAGGGCGACTGGCGCGCGGACAGCGGAACCGCGGCGGCCGCCGGCAGGGCCGCCTCCTGGCGCCCCGCCTCGCGTGCCCCGGGCCGCTCGTCCCGCTTCGCCGTGAGCTTGGCCACGAGGTCCGGGTAGCCCGAGCGCTGGATGACGGCGTTGAACTGCGTGCGGTAGTTGCCGATGAGGCTGATGCCCTCGATGCTCACGTCGTAGACGGCCCAGCGCCCATTGCTCAGGAACATGCGGTAGTCCGCCGGGATCTCCGTCTCCTGCTTCGTCACGATCCGGGTCTTGACGATCGCCAGGTCGCCCTCGATGGCGTCGCCGGGGTACTGGATCTTCTCGCCGGAGTAGCTCTCGATCTTCGTGATGTACGCGTTCTCGAGGAGGTCGCCGAAGAGCGCGATGAACTGCTCGCGCTCGGCGGGCGTGCGGGCCTGCCAGTGCCGGCCCAGGCACCGCCGCGAGATTTCCGTGAAGTCGAAGATCTGGTTCACGACCGCCCGGATTCTCTTCCGGCGCTCCGCCGTCTTGGCTTCCTTCTTGAGCTCGGGGTCGGTGACGATCTTCAGGACGAGGTCGATGGACCCGCGGAGCTGGTCGGTGGGAACGCCGGCGCCGGCGTCGCGCGCCGCGAGGAGCGACACCACGGCGGCGACAGCGACGAGCGGGCGGGTCATAGCTGGGCCATCTTATACCGAAGCGGAAACCGAAGTCACCTGCGAGTTCTTCAGCACGCTGCTAGAGACCGTAAAGCTCCTTTGCGTTGTCGCATAGGATGCGGCGGCGCGCCGCGGGCGGGACATCCTTGAAATTGTCCTCGATGGCCTTCCGGGAGTCGGGCCAGGTGCTGTCGGCGTGCGGGTAGTCGGAGGCCCACATCACCCGGTGCTCTCCGAGGACGTCGAGCAGGCGCAGCCCCGCGTAGTCGACCTGAAACGTGGCCCAGATCTGCCGCCGGAAGTACGCGCTGGGCTCCATCGTCAGCGGGAGCCCTCCGTGGCCGCGCCAGTACTCGCCGGCGTCCAAGAACTTCTGGTATGTGTCGTCCATCCGCTCGAGCATGTAGGGCAGCCAACCGATGCCGGTCTCGGCCAGCACGATCCGAAGCGCCGGGTAGCGCTCGAGCGCGCCGGAGAAGACCACGCCCGCGAGCGCCTCGTCCATCTGGAGCGTCGAGCACGACACGCGGACGCCCATGTTCCCCGCATCCGCCGCCTTGGGCCCGCTGAAGAAGACGGTGCGCAGGCCGCCTCCCAGATGGAGCCCCAGGACGATGCCGGACTCCGCCGCGGCCTCCCACAGCGGGTCCCACGCCCGGTCCCACAGCGGCAGGTCCACCCGGGCGGCCAAGAGCATGCCGGTCCGGAGCGCCAAGCGCTTGAGATAGCGCACCTCCTCGGCCGCGGCCGCGGGATCGTCGATGGGGATGAGGCCCGCGCCGACCAGGCGCTTCGGCGCCGACGCGCAGAACTCGGCCAGCCATTCGTTGTACGCGCGATAGCACACCTGCCGCAGCTCCGGGTCCTTGATCAGCAGCGGCACGATGGGCCCGTACATGACCGTGGCGTCGACTCCGTCGCGATCCATGTCCGCCAGCCGGAGCCCCGTCGTCGTCGGCCGGAGCACGCCGGGCTCGAGGACCCCGCCCCGCTCGAGCGCCAGCCGCCGGCCGCCCATGGCCCCCGCCGCGCCCTTGCGGCCGCCCCACGAGTCCCAGCGATCGTCCGCACACATCCAGTACGGGCCGTCGGCCGTGTCGACGACCTTCGGGGCGCGCTCCCGCCACGACTGCGGCACACGCTTCTGCCAGAGGTCCTTCGGCAGCCACTGCATGTCGATGTGATCGTCGGCGGAGATGGTGCGGTATTCCATTGCGCCCTCCTTGCCATCACGCGGTCCTAGCCGGTTCCAGAGCATACTGCCCCGCCCGATGCCATTTCAAGCGACCCGTGCTAGGATTGCGACCGGAGCGGATGACGCGGGACATCCCGCCACAGTCGAAGGGCCAACGGGAGGGTGCCATGGGATTGTTCAAGGAGCTGAACCACGTGAGCATCACCGTCACCGACGTCGCCAAGGCGCGGGAGTTCTACACGGGCCTGCTCGGGCTCGAGGAGATCCCGCGCCCGGCCTTCGACTTCCCAGGCATCTGGTACAACCTCGGCAACGGCCTGTCGCTGCACATCATCTTGAACGACCAGCTCGTGCGGCCTGCGGTCGAGCGCGAGAAGATCCAGGCGCGGTACGCGCATTTCGCCCTCTGGACCGAGGATGCCGACAAGACCGCGCGTGAGATCTCGGAGCTGGGGCTGCCCTGCCGCGACGTCGTCGCCGGGCCGACGGGCCTGCGCCAAGTCTTCGTCAAGGATCCGGACGGCAACATGGTGGAATTCATCGGCCCGACGAAATCAGCCGCTCCCCGGCGCATGGAGTCCTAGCAGGCACCAGTCCCGGATTCTGCGGCCCGGCTGACAATTTCAGTCGCTCGCCGTCGTGTCGTGTCGGCCAAATACGCGATTCCCCTGCCTTACAGAAGTGGCCCGGCCCTTGCTCCGTCATGGGGCAGGACGAGCCATATGCTCACTACCGGAGCTCCTTCGCCCGCGCCGAACGCCACCCCCCGCATCCTGCTCGTCGACGACGATCCCCTGATCACTCAGCTCATCATCGACATGTTGAGCCTGGACGGGCATGACGTGGACACCGCGCCGAACGGTCTCGCGGCGCTGAACAGAATCCAACGCCGGCACTACGACCTCATCCTGACCGATCTCCACATGCCCGAGCTGGACGGCGTCGGCCTCTATCGGGAGCTGGAACGGCGGCGGGCGCATCCGCTGCACAAGATCATCTTCCTCACGGGCACCGCGGGCGCGTCAGAGGCGCATCATGTCGTGCAGGAAACCGGCCTGCCGGTGCTCCGGAAGCCCTTCAACCTCGTCGAACTGCTGGCGTTGGTTCGGAAGGTGCTGGATTCCCCGTAGCTTCGCCAGGCCCTACCCGCCAAGTGAGTTGAGGAACTCCGCGTTGGTCGCCGTGAGGCGGAGCCGCTCGAGCATCGCCTCCATCGCCTGCACGGGCTTGGTGCCGGACAGGGCGCGGCGGAGGAGATGGATCTTCTTCAGCTCGGCCTCGGTGTAGAGGAGCTCCTCGCGCCGGGTGCCGGACTTGAGAATGTCGATGGCCGGGAAGATGCGGCGGTCGGCCAACTCCCGGGTCAGGTGGAGCTCCATGTTCCCGGTGCCCTTGAACTCCTCGAAGATGATGTCGTCCATCCGCGAGCCCGTCTCGACCAAGACCGTGCCCACGATCGTGAGCGAGCCGCCCTCCTCGAGCTTGCGGGCCGCGCCGAAAAAGGCGCGCGGCATCAGGAAGGCGCGGCTGTCGATGCCGCCGGACATGGTACGCCCGCGAGAGCTGAGCTCGTTGTTGTAGGCGCGCGTCATGCGCGTGAGGGAGTCGAAGAGGAGGAGCACGTCCCGCTTCTCGAGCACGAGGCGCTTGGCCTTGTCGAGGACCTGCTCGGTCACCTCGATGTGACGGCGGTAGGGATTGTCGTTGCTCGAGGCGAAGATCTCCGCCGACTTGCCGATGGTCATCCGAAAATCCGTCACCTCCTCGGGGCGCTCGTCGACAAGGAGAACCATGACCACGACTTCGGGGTGGTTGGCGAGGACCGCCTTGGCGATCCCCTGGAGGAGCATGGTCTTACCGGTCCTGGGCTGGGCGACGATGAGCCCCCGCTGACCTTTGCCGATGGGGGCGATCAGGTCCATCGCGCGCATGGACAGTTCCTCGGGCGTGGTCTCGAGCCTCAGGCGCTCATGGGGATTGACCGCGGTGAGGCTCTCGAAGCCCGAGGTCGCGGCGGCCGGCGGCGGCACGCGCGACGGGCCCGAGCCGCGCATCCCACCTGGCGGGTGTGCTCCCGGCCGGCGCGAGTGGCGAGACCGTCTACTCAACTGGACTGCTCATATCGCTGAAGGCCCTCATGACCACGTGGGTAGGCGAACGGGCCCGGCTCACACACGGGCTGGAGTGCTCCGCGATCGCCGCGGGCTGCTCGCGCGGCAGGAAGTGGCCGCCTCCCGCCACGACCCGGCGCTCGGTGCCGGCGGGGAAGAGCGACATGTGACGCTCCGACCGGCGCGGCGGGTCGACCGTGTCCTCCGCCCCGTGCAGGACGATGCTAGGCACGGTGATGGGCGGCCGCTCGGCGAGCCGCCGCTCGAGGGGGTCGAAGCGCGCCTCGCCGGGCGCATTGCCGTACCGGTGGCGGTAGGAATGGATGACGACCTCCACGAAGTCCGGGTTCTCGAATGATTCCGCCGTGCGGTCGAAGGTCGCGTCGTCGAAGCGCCAGCTCGGCGACCATTCGTGCCACAGGAGCCGGCAGATCTCGCGCCTGTTCTGCTCGAGGCCCCGGCGGCCGCGCTCGGTGTTGAAATACCACTGGTACCAGTAGGCCCGCTCGGCGGCAGCGGACGCGGGAGGCGAGGGCACGACGGTGTTCTGCACATTGTACCCGGCGATGGTCACCAGCGCGCGCACCCGGGCGGGCGCCACGATCCCGGCGATGCAGGCGGCTCGGCCGCCCCAGTCGTAGCCGGCCAGCGCGACGCGTGACATGGCGAGCGCGTCCATGAAATCGAGGAGGTCCTGGCCGATGGCCGCCTGCTGGGCCATGCGGGGCGCCGCAGCGTCGAGGAAGCGGGTCGGGCCGTAGCCTCGCAGGTAGGGCACCAGCACGCGATGACCGGCGGCGGCGAGCGCCGGGGCCACACCGTCCCAGGCGCGCGCATCGTCGGGAAAGCCGTGCAAGAGAATGATGGGAAAGCCCAGCGGATTGCCGTGTGACTCGTACGCGATCTCGAGGCTGGGCGTGCGGACCGTGAGAGCCACTACACCCGCTCCACGGCGGGCCGGCCGAACATGCCGTACGGCCGCACGAACAGCATAGAGATGAGCACGAAGTAGGAGGCAACGTTGCTGAAACCTCCGCCCAGGAGGGGATCGACATAGCCCGCGGCGAGGCTCTCGAGATGGCGCTCGTCGGGCTCAAGGTGTTCCCGATCGTCATCATCGGCGGCCTCGACAGCATTCCCGGTACCATAGCCGGAGGCGTCAGCGTCGGCGTCCTCGCCCAGCGCCGCCATGCCGGCGCACGCGAAGCCCAGGGCGGAGAACATCCCGAGTCCCAGCGTCGAGAGCGCGGTGGCCACCAACCGCGAGGCGACCATCACCCACTCGCCCAGCGCGAAATTGATCATCCGCGACGCCTTGTACACGACCACGAAGGCCAGCGCAATCGGAGCGTAGACGGCGCCGGCCAGCATTCCATCCACGAGAGAGATGAAGAACAGCAGCTCGTGCGGCATCCGGCCTCCCGCCACAGCCTAGCGCAAGATGGAGGCAACCGGGAACTCGCGAACATGGCGAGGCCCCGGCGGGCATGGCGCGCGCCCACCGCCAGCCCCAGTACCCATACGGAGCGACCACCACCGGCGCCGGCGCCACGTACACACCGGCCGGAGGCGAGGGCGAGTACGCGTATGGATACGGATCCGCGTAGACGGCACAACCACCCAGCAGCAGCGCGGCCAGAACGAAACCGATCATTCGTCTCATGGCTGCACCTCCCTCTATGAGCTTCTATTGCCTATCCCGTTAGACGGCCGACTCGCCGCCGTTATTTACCCGCCGCGATGCTCCTCCCGGAACCCCTCGTGGCGCCGCCCATGCTCGTCATCCCATCTCCGTCCCCAGTGGTGGGCCCACGGCGGCGGTCCTTCGCGCCTCGCGTGCCTCCAATCAGCCGGCGCGTGCCGGTAGTAGCGTACCGGAACAGTGAGAATGGGCCGGGGCACGAACTCGGGCGCCAGGACTCTCCAGGGGCCGCTGTGCCTGTGGCTCACGTACCAGCCGCCATTGTGGTAGACGTAATACTCTCCCCCGTAGAAGAAGTAGTTCGCGCTCACGCTCGGCGCGTACATCACCTGCGTGTCGGGCACGGCCACGAGGGCCGGCGGGGCCTGAAGATTGATCCCGAAATTGACCCTCACATCGGACTGCGCGGTGCCGGCTGCGCCCGCGAGAGCGGCGACCAGCACCACCGCGCTGATGATCATCCGTCGCAGCATCGTTCTATCCTCCTGTCATGTTCAGACTCACTGCGTCTCGGCCCACCGGCGTTATTCCCTGTCCGGCCAGCCTGACCACTCGCATGTAGGACGGCAGGCGCCCATCGATCATTTACGCGGGCGCCGTCCCCGCATATTGGCAGGGTGCAACAACCGGACCGAATGAGGAAAGGTGCGACTGCGCCCTGTTTTGGAAGGAACTACCGCGTAAACTTTTCCGGATGCTGTCCCAACAGGGCTTTTGCGACTTCGGCGACCGACGGCTTGCCGGGCGCGTCCTTGTAGCCGGCGAGAGAGTCGTAGATTTTTCCCGCGGCCAGAAAGAAGCCGTCGGGAAGCCCCGCGTCATCGAACGTCGCCGCGATCTCCGCCATCTCGCCTGCGAAGCGCCACGCCTTGCGCGCCGTTTCGGCCGCGGCGCGCTCGGAGCGCGCCCCGAGCTCGGCCTGGCTCCGCGCCCACTCGGCCAGCAGCGCCTGATCCACTCCGGAGTGGATCGCCAGCGCCCGGATGCTCACGAGGAGGGCCGCCGTGCCCTTCGTGTACGCGGCATAGGCCATCTTGAGCGCGGAGGCCGCGCCGGAGCCCCCCTGCACCGCGATGGCCTCGAGGGGTCCCTGCTCGAACAGGGGACGGATGCGTCCGGCCTGCTCGCCCGAGAGATACAACCGCGTCGTGCCGCGGGCACGGGCGGGAGGACCGATGATTCCGCCGTCCACGAAGCTCGCGCCTCGGTTCTCGATGATGCGCCCGATCTCCCGCGCCGTCGCCGGAGAGACGGCATTCGCGTCCACGTAGGTGCCGGAGAAGCCCTGCGCCGCCACCGTCCGCGCGAGATCGAGGGCCGCGTGTGGCGGGCAGACCGAGAAGATCACATCGCTCGCGGCGCAGAGCGATGCCAAAGTCTTCGCGTCCTCGAGCCCGGCCGCGGCCGCGCGCTCGTTGGTCTGCGCGCTTCGACCCTCGGAGACCCACAGCACTCGCGCAGCGTTGGCGCGGGCCGACGCTCCCACCGTGCTGCCCATCTCTCCCGGATGCAGGACGCCGACCGTCAGGTTGGTCATCGCGCTCGCTCCTCCTGCCAGAGCAGGTCACAGTAGGCGTGGAAGCGCAGGATGCGGCTGCCGGGATAGTAGTACGAGAGCTGCGGTCCCGGCTGGCCACATATGGCGCACGTCTCCACATCGGCCGTGCCCACGTGGACCTGCGCCGCCACCCCCCGACCGCTCTCGTCGACGAGGGAACTGTCGGCCAGGGTCGGCGGGAGCTCGCCTGCCAGCATCAGACCACGGATTCTGTCGCGGATTTCACGCTCGTTCATCTGATCCCCGGCTCGGCCTGCTGCCAGCCGCGGGCCTCGGCTGCGGCGCCGCTCAGGTGCGGTATGAGGGATCGAGGCGGTCGAGGCGGCGCAGGAGTCCCGGCCACACCAAGGCACCCCTGCCGCCGCCGGGCCTCTCCGTCTTCTGCATCCGCGCCTGCGAGTCCTCGAGAACGTCCTTGGGCACCGGGATCAGCTCGCCGCCGCCCGATTGCGCACGGACCTGGATCGCGCAGGACGTCTCGAGGTAATACATCGAGACGAAGGCCTCGGCGGCCGTCTCGCCCACGGTCAGCAGCCCGTGATTCCTCAAGATGAGCGAGGTCTTGTCGCCGAGATCCGCCACGAGCCGCGGCTTCTCGTCGTCACGCAGCGCCGGGCCCTCGAAGTCGTGGTAGCCCAGGCTTGCCAGCACCGAGATCGAATGCTGCGAGATGGGGAGCAGGCCCGCCCGCTGCGTCGAGACGGCGATGCCGTTCAACGTGTGCGTGTGCAGCACGCACTTGGCGTCGTGCCGCGCGCCGTGAATCGCGCTGTGGATGACGAAGCCCGCGGGGTTGACCGGAAAGGGCGAGTCCTCCAGTTTCTGACCCTGCTGGTCGATCTTGACGAGGCTGGAGGCCGTGATCTCGTCGAAGAACACGCCGTACGGATTGATCAGGAACTGGTCCCGCGTGCCCGGCACCCGCGCCGTGATGTGGGTGAACACGAGGTCCTCCCAGCCGAAGCGCGCCACGAGACGGTAACAGGCGGCGAGATCCACGCGGACCGCCCATTCTTCGGGCGAGACCTTGTCCCGCAGCGACCGGATGTCGAGGTCTGGAGCTGCCATGGGGACCGCCTCCTGTCGATGGGTTCCGAGCAATCGCGCTCCTGGCGCAGCGAACCCGGCGAAGATCGAGGATCAATGTAGCACAGGATCACCCGCGGCCGACGAAGGGCATCTTGGTCGCCATGACCGTCAAGAACATGATGTTGGCATCCAGCGGCAGGCTGGCCATGTGCACGACGGCCCGCGCGACGTTCTGGACGTCCATCGTCGGCTCGACCTCGATGGCCCCGTGGGCCTGCTGCACGCCCTTCTTCATTCTCGCCGTCATGTCCGTCGCGGCATTGCCGACGTCGATCTGGCCGCACGCGATGTCGTACTTGCGCCCGTCGAGCGAGGTCGTCTTGGTGAGGCCCGTGATCGCGTGCTTCGTCGACGTGTACGCCACGGAGTTCGGCCGCGGCACGTGCGCGGAGATCGAGCCGTTGTTGATGATGCGCCCGCCGCGCGGCTGCTGGCTCTTCATGATCTTGAACGCCTCCTGCGTGCACAGGAAGGAGCCGGTCAGATTGATATCGACCACGGCCTTCCACTGCTCGTATGGCAGGTCCTCGAGCGGCACGGCGGGAGCGCCGATGCCCGCGTTGTTGAACAGCAAATCGAGCCGGCCGAAGGCTTCCTTCGTCTTTGCGAAGAGCGCGCGGACCGACTCGGGGACGCCGACGTCGGTCTGCACGACGAGCGTTTGCGAGCCGGTCGACTTCCCCTCCGCGGCCGTCGCTTCGAGGAGATCCAGCCGGCGCCCCGCGAGGGCGACGGCGTACCCTTCCTGCAGGAGCGCCAGCGCGGAATACTTGCCGATGCCGGTTCCGGCGCCCGTGACGATCGCGACCCTGTTGGCTGAGGTCATCTCGCGCTATCCTCCCTGGTCGATCGGGCTTCGTGGATCGGGAAGAGCTCCCATCGTGAACAGCGAGTCGTCCGGCCGGCCCTACCCGTCGAGGAAAGCGCGAACGGCGCACGCGAAGGCCTCGGGCTGGTCGGCGGGAACCGTGTGGCCGGCGCCCGGGATCTCGACGAGCCGTCCGTCAAGCGCCTTGTCGTATTTCCACTCGAACCCGCCGTCGGGGAGCCGCTTGAGCCCGTGGCGCACGCGGTCGCGCAGGCCTGCCTCGACCATGCGCGGGTTGGCCCGGAGCACGAACTCGACGGCCTGCTCTTCCGATTCGATCCGCTCGGGCGCACCCGCCATCATCTGCCGGATGCGCTCCATCCCCGGGGCATGGATCTCGGGGCCGATGTCCACGATACAGATGCGCTCGATTCGCGCGGCGTGCCCGTCCGCGTAGGCGATGCCCACCCGGCCGCCCATGGAGTGCCCGACCAGGGCGAACCGCTCGAGGCCGAGCGCGTCCACGAACCCCGTGAGGTCGCCGGCCATCGTCGCGACGCGGTAGTCGCCGTCGGGCGCGCGGTCGCTGTCGCCGTGGCCGCGCTGGTCGAGGGCAATGACGCGGAAATCCGCGGACAGATCGCGCGCGAGAGCATCCCAGCTGCGGGCATGGCCGGTGACGCCGTGGAGCAGGACCACGGGAGGCGCCGATTCAGGCCCCCACGTGATGTAGTGGAAGGTGAGGCCGCCGGCGGCGAGCGAGGCGTCCCGCGGCGCGGTCACAGGCTGCCCCACACGTCGCGCGCCAGCCCGACGCAGAGCGAGAGCTTGGCCCGCTCGTCCTCGACCGCCACGTCATTGCCCTCGACGGTCGAGGAGAAGCCGCACTGGGGGCTGACGCAGAGCTGGTCGAGGGCGATGTACTTGGACGCCTCGTCGAGGCGCCGCTTGAGGTCATCCTTCTTCTCGAGGGTACCCACCTTCGACGTCACCAGGCCCAGGACGACCCGCACGTGACTGGGCACGTGGCGGAGCGGCGAGAAATCGCCCGAGCGCGCGTCATCGAACTCGAGGAAGAACCCGTCGTAGGGCAGCTGGTTGAAGATGGTCTCGGCGATGCCGGCGTAGCCGCCCTGCGCGCGCCACGCGGAGCGGAAGTTGCCGCGGCAGAGATGCGTGCAGACGGTCAGGTCCTTGGGCTTGTCGCGCAGCGTGGCCCGAACCAGCTTGACCGACAGCGCGAGCTGGGCGTCGGGATCCTCGCCGTGCGCCCGTCCCCGCGCGCGCATCTCCTCGTCGCACAGGTAGGCGAGGCTGACGTCGTCGAGCTGGAGATAACGGCAGCCGGCGGCGTAGAGGTCGGCGATCTCGGCGCGATACGCGGCGGCCACGTCCTCGACGAACGCGTCGAGGTTCGGGTACACCGCGGGGTCGATGTTGGCGCGCCCGACCTGCGTGTACAGCATGGAGGGCGACGGGATGGTCAGCTTGGGCGTGCGCGTGGTCGCCGACATCAGAAACTTGAAGGCCTCAACGAAGATCGCCTTGGGCCTCGTGACGCGGCTGGCGATTCTCAGATCTGGGCGGGTGAAGAAGCGGTCGCCCTCGCGCCCGTGGAAGGTGACGGGCAGCATCTTGCCCTCGCTGGAAAGACCGCTCAGCTGGAGCAGGAAGTCCATGTGCCAGGACTTGCGGCGCATCTCGCCGTCGGTGATCCCCTCGAGACCCGCGTCCTCCTGGAGCTTGACGCCGTCGCGGATCGCCGCGTCCTCGGCTTTGCGGAGGTCGGCGGCGCTCACCTTGCCCGCCTCCTGCTCGAGCCGGAGCGCTTTGAGCGCGGGCGGGCGCAGCAGGCTGCCAACGTGATCGGCACGGAACGGGGGCCGCGGATCAGCCATGGTGAGCCTCCTCGAAGACGCGGACCAGACCGAGCAGCGCGTCGGTGCGCCGGCCCGCCTCAGCGTCCTGCAGCATCGTAAGGCGCCCGGGGGTTACTTCGCGCCGGTGGTGGCCCGTATGCTCCCCAGGTGCTCCTGCACGTGGTTGATCAGGATCCCTTCGATCGCCTGCGCCGCGGTCATGGCCGGCATGCCGGCGAGCACGCTCGCGCTGCGGTCGAGCTCGGCGTCGGTGAGCCCGCGGATGATCGCGCTGGCCTTGCCGCCATTCGCCTTCAGGAGCGCGAGGGCCTCGGCCTTGGTCACGTTGGCCTGCTCCTTGGCATGCTTGGCGTTGTTCGCGTGGATCATGTCCATCGTGAGGCCCGGCAGCGGCTGGCCCTTGGCGACCAGCTGCACGAGCCCCGAGATCCCCGCATGCCCCAGGGCGGCGTGGTGAGCCACGACGCCGACGGGCCACTTCTCGGACGACGTCACCTTCTTCCAGTCCGCATCGCTCAGACCTTCGACGACTTTGTTCATCTCGCGGCACGACTCGTCGAACTTCTTGGCCAGCTCCTCGGCGCGCGCTCCCATGCTGCCTCCTCCGGTGATGGGTGGGCGCCGGCCTCGACCGCGGCCGACGCGTTTGCTCCAGGGCGCTCCATGATAAAGACAACGGCGCCAATCGGCAACCGCTGGGGAGGCGGGTGTAGGGAGGCGGGGCGGGCTAGCTGGGGCGCGGTCGGAAGGGTCGAAGGCGGCAGGCTACGAGCGACAGCCGGGGCGAAACGGCGGATCGAGGCGAGCCGACTTCAGTCGCGGGCTCCGGCAATGTACGATGTCTGCCCTCGCGCCGTCAGCTCCTTGACCTTCGAGATGGCGTCCACGCGATTGGCGAACGGGCCCAGGCGCACGCGCGACCACTCACCGACCCGGTTCCCCGCGGCGTTCGTGAGCGAAATCCTGGAGATCGTCGCGCCGTCCTGGCGATACCGGCCCGCCAGGTGAGCCGCGGCATCCACCGATTGGAAGGCGCCCAACTGGACCCAGTAGGGCCCGAGCCCCTGGCTCTCGCCCGAAGGCTCCGGCTTCGCGATGGTCGCGGGCCCCCTCTGCGCTGTCATCGAGGATGGAACGGGCGAGGCTCGAACGGGCGAGCCTCGAACGGGCGAGGCTTGAACGGGCACCGAGGACGATGCCTCGCTGGGGCGCACTGCGAGATGAATGTCCTGGCGGGTCCGCGGCATCAGAGCCGCTGCTCCAGGCGGCGGCGCCATCGGGGCTGCTGCCGGCGGCACGGGCGGGGCTGCCGCCTGCGCGCTCCACGAATTCTGCGTCACCGGCGGAATGGCCGACACGGACGGCTTCGCCTTGACGTCCGGAACGCTCGCTGCGACCATACCGGCCCCGGCGGGCGGGTTGCCTCCCATCCTCGCGATGATCTCCGCGTAGGGGTAGGCGCCCAGGACCCGCGCGAACTGCGCCCGGTAGTTCGCAATTAGGCTCACCCCGTCGATGACCACGTCCTGGACCTTCCAGCTCTCGCCCCGGCGGACGAACCAGTAGTCGACGGGCAGCTCGTGGCCGCCCCGGGTCAGCACTGTCGTCGCGACGCCCGCCGACTCCTTGTTGATGGACTCGCCGAAGTACTCGACGGTCACCCCGTTGGCCACACTGGCCTTCGAGGCAAGCATCGCGATGAAGCCGCGCTCGAGGTAGGCGCCGAACAGCCGGGCGAACTCTGCCTGGTCCTCCGGAGTCCTCGACAGCCACACGGGGCCGAGCGCGAGCGCGGAGGCCCCCCGGAAGTCGAAGACGTCATTGACAAGGTCGCGGATGGCTTGGCGCGGCTGATCCAGATCGCCGAGCGGATCCATGGTTCGAAGGATGACGTTGGCACGCGCGAAGAAGGCTTCCAGCACCGCGGTCGGCGACGTCGCCGCGGCGGGCTGAGCCGCGATCAACTCAAAGCCCACGACCAGAGCGAACAGCCCGCACCACCGCGCGCGCATACCCTGTAAGAATAGCCCCTCCCCCGGATTCCACCCCTTCTTTTCGTGTCCGCTACGGGCCTCGTGGTGGCCCTTCGGCGCAGGCGTAGACCTCGACGGGCGCCGCGCGCCCGCGCAGCGCCTGGGGCCCCAGGGGCTCGACCGCATACCGCTCCGCGCCCGCGAGGCGGCTGAGCGCGTCGGCCGAGACGATGAAGCGCCGGCCGAGGTCGCGGGTCGCCTGCTCGAGGCGGGCGGCGGTGTTCATCACGTCTCCGTGAAAGACGATGGCGCGCTTGCTGCCGCCGATCTCGCCGCTGATCACTGGCCCGGCGTGGAGCGCCGCGCGGAGGCCCGGCGCCGCCCCGAACTCCCGCTCGAACTCGGGCGCGGCCTCGTCGAGAGCCGTCCGGATCGCGAAGAAGCAGGCGATCGGCCGCGCGTCCCGCCGGCCCGCCGCGACCGTCCACGTCACCACCATCTCGTCGCCGACGTACTGGTAGATCTCGCCGCCGTAATCGTCGATGGGATCCGAGGCCAGGCGGAACACGCGGTCCAGGAAACGGTGGACGGCGGCCGGACCGATCCGCTCCGCCAGCGACGTCGAGCCGACGATGTCGACGAAGAGGAAGAACCTCTCTTCGGATCGTGGCCGATGGTAGCGCCCGAGCACGATGTTCCAGAGGGTGCGGCGCCCCATGAGGTTGCTGATCTCGAACACGAACAGGAAGCCGAATGTCGCCACGAACGAGAAGATGACGGACAGCGGCGTCAAAGAGGTTGCGCCCGTCGACGCGCCGATCACCCGCGCGCCCAGAGCGCCGACATTGACGGCTGTGATCACGGCCCCGTAGACGAGCCACCTCACGGCGAACATCACCAGGAACGGAGCCCGTTGGAGCGACAGGCCGTGGCGGGTCGGCAACCAGAGAATCTCGATGGAGCCGATCACAGCCGTGATCGTCGCGCCGTGGACCGCTCCCGCGAGGCTGCCGGTGAACCCGCTTCTGCCGACGGCGAGGTTGATGAGCCCGCCGTAGCCGACCCCGACCAGCGTCCCCACGATCAGGATCCGCACGAGGAACCGCACCCGCCGCCTCGTCGCGCCACGCATCCGAGCCAGTCTACCGTATCCGCTCCGGTTCCTTCGGACCGGATCGGGCACAAAGCGGCGACGTGCGGCAGGATCTTGCCTTATCATACCGGCACCGTGACAGGACAGACGCATGGCTGACGACTGGCAACCCGAGCTCGACGAGCTGCGGCGCCGCGAGGCCTTCGCCGAGCGGCTCGGCGGGCCGGAGCGCGTCAAGCGCCAGCACGACGAGGGACGCCTGACCATCCGCGAGCGCATCGCGCGCCTGGTCGACCCGGACACCTTCCACGAGGTGGGCAAGATTGCGGGCAAGGCGGCGTACGACGCTGACAACGAGCTCGAGGATCTCACGCCGTCCAACTTCATCTTCGGCCGCGCGCGCGTGGACGGCCGGCCGGTCGTCGTCGGCGGCGATGACTTCACCGTGCGCGGCGGCTCCGCGGACGCGACCATCAAGGGCAAGCACCTCATGTGCGAGCGGATGGCGCAGGAGCTCCGGCTCCCGCTGATCCGGTTCGTCGAGGGCTCAGGCGGCGGCGGCTCGGTCAAGACCATCGAGACCACGGGCCGCGCCAACGTTCCCGGTGTGGACGGCTGGGAAATGGTGGTCGACAACATGGCCATCGTGCCCCGCGTGGCGCTCGGGCTCGGCTCTGTGGCGGGCCTCGGGGCGGCGCACCTCGCCGCGGCGCACTACTCGGTGATGGTGAAGAGCACCTCGGCGCTCTTCGTCGCGGGCCCGCCCGTCGTCGAGCGCATCGGCCAGAAGCTGACGAAGGCGGAGCTCGGCGGCTGGCAGATCCAGCTCAAGGCCGGCGGAGTGGACGACGCGGTCGAGACGGAGGACGAGGCCTTCGCGCGCGCGCGGCGGTTCCTCTCCTACCTGCCCTCCTCCATCGACGACGTGCCGCCGCGCGGGCCGCGCGAGGACGATCCGAATCGCCGCGACGACTGGCTCTTCGGCGCCGTCCCGCGCGACATCCGCAAGTCCTACCGCATGCGGCCCATCGTCGAGGCCGTCGTGGACCGCGGCTCGTTCTTCGAGATCGCCCCGCTCTACGGCCGCGCGGTCATCACGGGGCTCGCCCGGCTCGACGGCTGGCCGATCGCCGTGATGGCGAGCGACCCGACGTACTACGGCGGCGCGTGGACGGCCGACACCTGCCAGAAAGTCGAGCGCTTCGTGGACACGGCCGAGACCTTTCACCTGCCTGTGGTCTACCTGGTGGACTGTCCGGGCTTCCTCATCGGCCTCGAGGCCGAGCGCACGGGGACGATCAAGCAGGGCGTGCGCGCGATGTCGGCCATGTGGCAGACGACCGTGCCCTGGTGCGCGGTGATCGTGCGGAATGTGTTCGGCGTCGCGGGGGCGGCGCACCGGAACGGCCGGCGCTACTGCACGCGCTACGCGTGGCCGTCGGCCCGCTGGGGCTCGCTGCCCCTGGAGGGCGGGATCGAGGCGGCCTACCGCGCCGATATCGACGCGGCGCCCGACCCCAAGGAGAAGATGAAGGAGATCGAGGCGCGGCTCAACAAGCTCCGCTCGCCGTTCCGCTCGGCGGAGACCTTCTGGATCGAGGAGATCATCGACCCGCGCGACACCCGGCCGCTCCTCTGCGAGTTCGCCGAGCTCGCGGCCCCGCTCCGCCGCCCCGGCCCTTCCGCCCACGGGATGCGGCCCTAGTCACGGCGA